>SDBU01006067.1_pt1 | contig 14299 bp, 15 predicted proteins | sample 2277071 | NCBI WGS metagenome assembly SDBU01 (sample SAMN10397929, study PRJNA504765) | marine sediment metagenome | isolation source: marine sediment core GS08_GC12, 126 cmbsf | place: Arctic Ocean: Gakkel Ridge, Loki's castle | collected 2008
CACCTTTGGGATTCGCACGTGGTTTCCCCGGCACGGAAGGGCCGCTGTCGCAATCCGCGAAGTTCCGTTGGCTTACGCAAAACCACTCATTTTTGAACAAAGCCATTTTTTGCACTTGACAAGGACAACCATGCCATATTATTATTGGGTTGTTTTCCGGTTCGATTTCCACTCGAATCCCGGAACAGTTGCTTGGGGCACAACGTTCGATATGAGAGCAGGTAGCGTTTGAACAGGATGGAGTTGCAGGCCGTACTTCGTCCTGGTGGGGGGGAGTTGCTTTGCTCCTTTTTTTTATACAGGATCGGTTTTTCAGGCGGAAATTGACGTTTGAGAGTTTATGAGAGAACCTATCGCAAATGATAGCAAAAAACAGAGCGTTTCCCGGCGGTTACAGATTCAAGCATTTTGAAGGCCGCCCGCAGGACAAATTGATCGGGGCGGCGATACCGTCAACGATAACCGTCCCCCTGATGCAGGGGTTTGGCGATGAAGTTGCTGCTGTGGTTCAGGCAGGCGACAAGGTTGCTGCCGGGCAGATAATAGGAAGAGATGATGAGTCGATATCCAGTCCGGTTCATTCGTCGGTGAATGGCAAAGTAGTCAAGATAGAGAAAATAGAGCATCTTGGCAACGAGACAACCGCAATCACCATCGAATCGGATGGGACAGAGGACTGGCAGTCGCTGGAGGGCTGTTCGGCAGCGTGGGAGGATCTGCCCGTCGAACAGATAGAAAAACTCGTATATCTTTGCGGTGCAGCGGGTGCAGGCCGTGCAGCCATTCCGACAGGGTTCAACAGTTCCATAATCTCCCCTGACGAAGTCGAAAATGTCATCATACACGGCGTAGAATCGGAGATGTACGCGGTGTCTTCGAGCCTCCTGCTGAAGGATGACAACCTGTCGCACCTGGCCGAAGGAACGAAGATACTCAGGAAAATCCTGCCCAATGCCGCCTTCCACATTACCCTGAACAGCGAATGTGAGAGTCTCATCGCCGACGTCTCCGGGGCATTGGCGGATAATGACTGGTGCGAAGTGCGGGGTCTGGAGCCGCGGTATCCTGCCGATTACGATGAAGTGCTCGTCTCGGCGGTGTTGGGTCGGGAGTTTCCATCCGGCCGTCTGGCGGCCAATATCGGCGTCATCGTATTGGATATTCAGGCGGTGCTGGCGGTTTACGACGCGGTTGTCACCGGCAAAGCCGTCATCGAGAGGACAATAGCATTAGCCGGGCCGGGCTTTGAGGAAAATCTGCATGTCAGTGTCCGTGTCGGAGCGCCGGTACAGCATATTATTGATGGAATGGTAAAACAGGACGCCGATCTTCGGTTCCTGCGAAACAGTTGCCTTACCGGCGAAGGGCTTTTTGACTTGTCGATGCCGGCGGATCGAACCTGCAGCGCGATCATCGCCGTCGTCGAAGGAAACAAACGCGAGATGTTTGCTTTCGTGCGGCCGGGACCCAGGAAGGATTCGTATTCGCGAACGTTTCTGTCGTTTCTGCTGAGCAGCGAGAAAATCACAAAGCGCTGCGAAACAAATCTCCGCGGCGAAGAAAGGCCCTGCATATCCTGCAACTACTGCGTGGAAGTATGTCCGGTGTCGGTGATTCCGCATTTGCTCTTTCACTATGTCGAGAGAGAAATCATTGACGAGGCCTTACTGAAATACGGAATATTTGATTGCATCGAATGCAATTTGTGCACTTACGTGTGTCCTTCGAAAATCACTTTGGGACAATGGATCAAAGACGGCAAAGCCAAACTGATCGACGAAGGGCTCTCCTGTCCCCTGCCCGAATTTGCTCTCAAGGGAGTTGAAGAAGACGAGGATGCCCGATAGAAACAGCCTGTGGGCCGGGACCCACTGCCGATACGGCGTTACCGATTGAATACAGAGGTGCTGAATAGATGAAAGTTATCAGATCGTTGCTCGACAGATTATACAAGGTACCCGCCCTGCAAAGGTACAAGCCCCTTATCAGCGCGGCCGACGCGATCCTCTATGGGACCGACGAGACGACCCATGCCGCCCCGCATATCGTTGACAACATAGACATCAAGCGGTATATGTCGTTTGTGATCCTTGCGCTTCTTCCGGCGGTTCTGGCGTCGGTATACTTCTACGGCTTTCGCGTCATAGCGATTATAATGGTGTCATATATGGCAGGCGGCGTGATTGAAGTGGTTTTTGCGATTATCCGCAAGCACGACATTCATGAGGGTTTTTTGATAACGGGTTTGATTTTTCCATTGGTGCTCCCGCCCACGGTTCCTCTGTGGGTGGTGGCGGTCGGTGTTATGTTCGGAACCATGTTCGGCAAGGAGATGTTCGGCGGCACGGGCAGGAATATCTTCAATCCCGCGCTGGTGGGCAGGTTGTTTATCACGATCGCGTTTCCTGCGATAATGACTACGAGTTGGCAGCAGCCTTTTAACTACAGTTTCGATACCGATGCCACAACAGTCGCGACGCCCTTGGGCAACTACAAGAGCACGGCGATGGCCAGCGAAGTGAATCCCGCCGTGGTTGAGCCCGGGGTCGAACAGGTCCTGTTTACAAGCGCCTCGGCGGTGAAAAAGTGTACCCTGAATCCTGAATCCGAGTTTGACGGGGTCAAAGTCTATTGTCTGGGCACCGGCGCCTATAACAAGGCCGGCAAGCATAATAGAATAGAACAACGCGACCTGGTCCTGTTGTTTTCGTACGGCGATCTTCTTGTCGGCAAAGAGCCGGGCAGCATGGGCGAGACATGCAGGATCGTCATCATCTTGGGCGGAATATTCCTGATGTTCGCCAAGGTCAGCAACTGGCGGATTCCGGTTTCCTACTTAGGCACCGTCTTCGTGTTCGCCCTGGTCGGACATCGGTTCCTGCCCCAGGATATCGCACCGCCCGTGTTTCAAGTCTTCACGGGCGGCCTGATGTTCGGGGCTATGTTCATGGCGACCGACCCGATTACCTCGCCCTTTACAAAGGCGGGCAAATATTGCTTTGGCATATCGTGCGGCGTCCTGACCGTGCTTATACGCAGCTTTTCCGGATACGTTGAAGGCGTCATGTTCAGCATCGTAATCATGAACGCCTTTAGTCCGCTTATTGATCAAATTGTCTTAATGTTCAAATACAGGCCGGCGAAAATATGAAAGAAAAAATAAAAATGATCGTGTTTGTTCTTGTTTTAGGGTCCGTATTGACGATTGCGCTGGTGATCGTCGATGCATTCACGGATCCTTATATCAAAGCAAACAACATAAAGAAGCTGCAAAGGAGCGTGCTGGAAGCCGCAGGTATTGATTATGAAGAAAAAGCTCTGGACGCCGTCTTTACCGCGAAGATCAAAGCAATAGCCTACCCGGATGAGATGCAGGATGAAGATGCAGCGGAGGACGCCAAAAAGAAATTCTACGTTACCACCGCCGGCGAGGTCATTTTCGAATACCGGGGCTCTGGATTGTGGGATGAGATTTACGGGGCTATCGCTTTCAAACCGGACCTGGAGACGATCAAGGGAATCACGATCATCTTCCAGAGGGAGACGCCGGGCCTGGGGAGCAGAATCGGCGACGCGGAATTTCTGGACCAATTCAAGGGCAAGAAGGTCTTCCCCAGAATCATCATCACCGCCGAGGGTACGGCAAGCGGCGAAAACGAAGTCGACGGCATAACCGGAGCAACACTGAGCTGCAATGCCTTTGAGGCGATACTGAACAGCGAACTGCAAAAATACATACCGGCTATTGCGGCATGGAAGGAAAGTTTGAAATAATGATTCTCAAGAAATACTTAGGCGCCGACGGTTACAAGGTCTTAAAGATAGGGATCGTACGCGATCACCCCATATTCGCGGTTGGGCTTGGTATATGTTCGGCGCTTGCGGTGAGCAACAAAGTTGAGAACGCCATCGCGATGGGTGCAGGGGTTACTTTCGTTCTTATTGCTACGGCGGTGATCATCTCGTCTTTGAGATCGATGATTCCGCAGCGGGCAAGAATTATCACCTACATGATTACCGTTGCGTCGTTTGTGATCATCGTGCAGAAGTTTCTGGATGCGTTTTCGCCGACGATCAGTGAGGCGCTGGGGGCTTATGTCGGGCTGATTATCACCAACTGCATCATCATGGGCAGGGCCGAAGCGTTTTATGTAACCAACGGCGTGCGTCTTTCCGTCATCGACGCCGTCAGCAACGGGATAGCCTACACGTATACACTTGTTGCTATCGCAGTTGTGCGTGAAATTCTGGGTTTCGGTACACTGTTGGGATTTAAGATCACGCCCGCCGGCTGGGAGAACTGGGTGGTGATGTCCATGGCGCCGGGGGCGTTCTTCCTCCTGGGCACGGCCATATGGATATCACGAACAATCGCCGAAGGCAAGGGCGAGGAAGAAGAGGAATAACTTATGGCGCACCTGGTAACCATATTTGTAGCGGCTATTCTTACTCATAACATCGCGCTGACGTACCTGCTGGGGATGTGTCCGTTCGTGTCCTTGTCCCGCAGCATCAAGACCGCTTTCGGCATGAGCGTTGCGGTGATCTTTGTGATTACGCTGACGGCGGCGATCAATTGGCCGATCTACCACCTGATCCTGGTGCCGCGGAACAGCGAGCTGATCTACTACATTGTCTTTATCATTGTCATCGCCGCCACAGTTCAATTAGTGGAAATGGTCATGGAGCGTTTCTTCCCGCCGCTCCAGGCGGCCTTTGGGATATTCCTGCCGCTGATCACGGTAAACTGTACGGTTTTGGCGGTATCGCTTTTCCTGGTGTTGCGGGATTATTCGTATGTGGCGACGGTGGTGTTTGCCTTCGGCTCGGCGGTGGGATGGATGCTTGCCATCATGATCGTGGCCGCTATCAACGAGAAACTCAAACTGGTTGGAAATGTTCCGAAAGGGCTCAAAGGCGCCGGGATCATAATGATTATCGCCGGCATTATCGCTCTGGCGTTTCTGGGTTTTGGCGGAATGGTTGACGTAAAATAAAATGAGGCTGTGATATTCGATGATCTTCGTACCTGTATTAGTAATCAATCTGATTCTCCTGGTAATCACAATACTGCTTGCTATTGCCGACCGGCTGCTCGTCAGCTACGGCGAGTGCAAAATCACCGTCCACCAGGAAGGCGAATCCAAAGAGTTCACCGTTGACGGCGGAAGCTTTCTGCTTTCGGACCTGACATCCCACGGCATCAGCATCACATCGTCCTGCGCGGGCAAGGCAAGCTGCGGCTACTGCAAAATCAAGGTCCAGGAAGGCGGCGGCCAGATACTGCCTACAGAAGAAATCTTCATGAGCCGGGAAGAAAAGCTCACCGGAATGAGGCTGGCCTGCCAGGTCAAGGTCAAAAACGACCTGGATATTTTCATCCCCGACTTCCTCACGACGGTCCGGGGCATCGTCAAGAACAAGACCTACGATCCGAAACTCCGCTGGAGATTCATTAAGGACGGTTACGAGAGTTTCGTTCCGGAAAAACGGCTTATCAAGCTGGATCCTAACGATGAAACAGCGGTTGATGCGATTCTTGACGAATTTGAAGGCAGGAGAGGCTCGCTTGTGCCCATTCTGCAGAGGATCAACAACAGGTTCAATTATCTCCCGGAGCCGGTCCTGTGGCGCACCGCAAAGCGGCTGCACGTGCCCATGAGCAGCATTTTCAGGCTGGCGACGTTCTACAATGCCTTCAGCCTCGAACCGAAAGGCAAGAACATCGTAAAGGTGTGCATGGGGACGGCGTGCTATGTCAAGGGGGGGCCGCGAATACTCGACGCCATGCAGAGGAAGCTCGGCGTCGAGGTCGGCGGCAACACCGAAGACATGAACTTTACATTAGAGACGGTCAGTTGCATCGGCTGTTGCGGCCAGAGCCCGGTAATCTCCGTCAACGGCGAGATTTATGGATATTTCAAAGCAAAGATGATAGATGAAGTATTGCATGAATACTGTTGAGTTTTGCAGAAGTCTTTAAGTATTGTTAAAAGGAGTTCGAAAAATCGCAAAGCTAAAACCCGAAGATTTGGATAAGATCGCCCAGCGGATGAAGAAGACTCTTCACGTCCGCGAAGGTGAAAGCGCCGCCAGGGCAAAGGTTGTCGTTCATATGGGAACATGCGGCATCGCCGCAGGCGCTCGCGCTGTAATGGCTGCATTAGTGCAGGAAGTTGAAAAACGAGACCTGCAGGATGTGCTGGTCAACATCTCCAGTTGTGCCGGGCTGTGCAGCCGCGAACCGATGATGACCGTTGAGATGGCCCAAAAGCCGCCCGTCAAGTATGTCGACATGACAGCCGAAAAGGCCGTCGAAGTCCTGGAAAAGCATGTCCTTGCCGGCGAGATCGTCAAAGAATACGCCCTGGCGATCGGTAATGAAAGAGTTATGTAAAGCGTTTGCTTACCTTTTCCTGGTCAGGGCCTGATCAGAAACATTAGGAGCGAAGTGATATGGCTCATCGTTGTCATGTAATGATTTGTACATGTACCAACTGCATCTCTAATGGTGCGCTCAAAATAAAAAACGCCCTTGAGGCGGAACTGGCGAATAGAGAACTCGAAGATGACATTCGAGTCGTTCAAACCGGTGCAAGCGGACTGTGTGTGAATGGTCCGATTCTCATGGTTCAGCCTGACGGGATCTTTTATCAGTATCTTAAGGAAGAGCACATTGGGAATCTGGTGGAAGAGCATTTTCTCAAGGGCCGGCCCGTAAAGAGCCTGATGTACGTCCCCGCGGGGGAGGAGACTCCCATCCCCAAGCTGCGGGACATTCCGTTTTTCAAGGATCAGAGGTTAATTGCGCTTAGGAATCGCGGCCTGATCGATCCGGACAGCGTCGACGAATACATCGCCAATGACGGATACAAGGCGCTGGCAAAAGTCCTGGCGGACATGACGCCCGAAGCGGTTATTGAAGAGATTGACAAGTCCGGCCTGCGCGGCCGGGGCGGGGCGGGCTTTCCCACAGGGAAGAAATGGGGATTCTGTCGAAATTATGCAATGAAGCGGAGACAGGAGGATCCGGATTCGGCTTGTCACATTATATGTAACGCCGACGAGGGCGACCCCGGCGCTTTCATGGACCGGAGCATTCTCGAGGCCGATCCCCATTCCATCATCGAGGGAATGTGTATCGCCGCCTATGCAATGGGTGGGACCCATGGATACATTTATGTTCGCATCGAGTACCCGCTTGCGATTCGAAGGATTTACAAGGCGATCGAGGATGCAAGGGAATACGGCTTGTTGGGCGATGACATTCTGGGCAGCGGATTCAGTTTCGATCTTACGGTGTTCGAGGGTGCAGGCGCCTTCGTCTGCGGGGAAGAAACCTCGCTCATCCACTCGATCGAAGGCATGACTCCGGAACCCACTCAGAAACCGCCCTTCCCCGCCGAGTCGGGCCTGTGGAAGGACCCGACTAATATCAACAACGTCGAGACGTTGGCCAACATCGCAATGATTATCAACTGGGGCGCCGACTGGTTCAGGGAAATCGGCACCGAAAGCTGTCCGGGAACAAAGGTGTTCTCTCTCGCGGGCAACATTAATAACTCCGGTCTCGTTGAAGTGCCCATGGGAATCACCCTTCGCAAGATGGTTTATGATATCGGAGGCGGTATTCCTTTCAACAAGAAGCTGAAGAGCGTTCAGACCGGCGGCCCGTCCGGCGGGGTCATTCCTGAAAGCCTCCTTGACCTGGAGGTTGATTATGACCGGCTCAAAGAAGCCGGCGCGATCATGGGCTCCGGTGGAATGATTGTCATGGATGAAGATGCCTGCATGGTTGACATCGCCAAGTATTTCCTCGAGTTCACCAGCGATGAGTCCTGTGGAAAGTGTTCTTCGTGCCGTGAAGGAGCTGCGGCGCTGCTCGAGATTCTCGAAAGGATATGCGATGGCCAGGGACAGGAGAGCGACCTGGATCTTCTCGAAGAGATTTCTCATGCAGTGAAGGATGCTTCGATGTGCGGCCTGGGGCAAACGCTGCCGAACCCCGTATTGAGCGCATTGAAATACTTCAGAGAAGAATATGAGGTGCACATAAGAGATAAAAAATGCCCTGCAAGGAGATGCAAGGCGTTGGTAGAATACCGTATCGACGAGGAAAAATGTACCGGCTGCACGGCGTGCGCAAGAGTCTGTCCGACCCAGGCGGCCTCAGGAGAGAAAAAACAACCGCACAAGATAGATCCGGCCAAATGCATAAAATGCGGCGAATGTGTGGACGCCTGCAAATTTGAAGCGGTCATAGTGGAATAATGACAAGGGGGCTAAGAAACAAAATGCAATTGGGACAATTAAAAGATGTTCTGCAGGCGAAGGTATTGTGCGGCGGCGACCATTTGGACAGAGAAATAGAAATGGTTTGCGGTTCTGATTTAATGAGTGATGTGCTTGCATTCATTGAAGCGGACTCGTTATTGCTGACCGGTCTGACCAATCCCCAGGTTGTGCGAACCGCGGAGATGGCCGAGATTTCGGCTGTCTGTTTTGTGCGAGGCAAACAACCCCAGGCCGAGACAATAAAACTTGCCGACGCCAGGAAGATGCCCCTTTTGACAACCGGCCTGTCCATGTTCGAATCCTGTGGACGATTATACAGGGAGGGTTTGCACAGTTGCGATGAAACCAAATGAGTCAAAATCAAGTTCCGGCCCGCAGCCTTCAGAGAACTCCGGGGCATTTGCAGAGTCCGACAGCCCGAGGTATACCAAGATTCAGGAGTTGGTATATGAGCTGAAAGTCAGTGATGCGATGATGCAGAATATAATAACGACCACCCCTGACACGTCAATGAGCGAGCTGAGAGAGATATTGCGGGCCAATCGAATCTCGGGCACGCCGGTGATGGTGGGAGAGAAGATGGTGGGCGTCATAAGCATCGAAGACTTTATCATGTGGCTGGGAAGTGGAAAAGAGGATTGCCCGATAAAGGAGAAAATGACTACGGATGTGGACACCATGTATGCAAGTGAGCCTCTAATCCACGCCGTCGGCAAACTCGATAAAACCGGCTACGGCCGTTTGCCCGTAATCGACCGGCAAAGCGGCAAATTAGTCGGGATAATTACTAAGGGCGACATTATCGAAAGGCTGCTTCACAAGCTGGAAATTGAGTATCATGAAGAAGAGATACACCGTTACCGGGCAAGCCATATATTCGAAGATATCATAGGAGATAAGGTTGCTTTGACGTTCCAATCTTCTGTAAAGGGCAAGGATTTCAACCGTGCCGGTGAAGCTTCAAGCGGGCTGAAAAAAACTTTGGAGCGTCTTGGCATGCATCCGCAGATCGTGCGCAGAGCTGCGATAGCATCCTATGAAGCGGAGATGAATGTTGTCATATATACCGACGGAGGCACAATAACCGCCTCGGTGCAGCCGGACAAAATTCGTATCGACGTCAAGGATACGGGGCCCGGCATACCGGATGTGGAAAAGGCCATGCAGCCGGGATTTTCAACCGCAAGCGAGTGGGTCAGAGAAATGGGTTTCGGCGCCGGCATGGGACTGGTCAACATAAAAAAATGTGCCGACAAAATTGATTTGACCTCGACGGTTAGCAAAGGTACGCATTTGCGAATTTATATTGACATAAATGACGCACAAAAGCATTCGAAAGCGGGGTGAAGATCGTGAAACTCAGCCGGATAATCGAACAACTGAATCTGGACATTAGAAATGCGCAGGACCAGGTTCACAGAGAGGTAAAAAGAGGATATACAAGCGACCTCTTAAGCGATGTTCTGGCTAATGGCAAAGATGGCGACTTGTGGATAACACTTCAGATTCATCCCAATATTGTCGCCATAGCCGGCATGAAGGGGTTGTCCGGAATTGTCCTGATTAACAGCAGAGAACCGCAGGAAGAAACCCTTGCCAAGGCCCAGGAGGAGAATGTGCCGATAATGGTCAGTGAGATGACGGCTTTCGAATTGAGCGGCAGATTGTATGCCATGCTTTCCGGAACAAAGAACGATGAAGGAATTTAGGATGGATTTGCATGTCCATACGTGCCTTTCTCCCTGTGCCGAATCGGAGATGACACCGCAGGCGATAGTCCAGCGGGCGAAGGAGCAGAAGCTGGACGTGATTGCAGTCTGCGATCACAACTCCGCCGAAAATGTCGGCACCGTAAAAAAGGCCGGAGTAAACCAGGGCGTGCAGGTATTAGGCGGCATGGAGATATGTTCTTCGGAGGAAGTGCATATCCTGGTGCTTTTCGACAATGACGATGCCCTCTTCGAGATGCAGAGCATTGTCTATGACCACTTGTTCGGCGAAAACGACGAAAAGTATTTTGGCTCGCAATTGATTCTGGACGAACGTGACCAGGTCGTGGGCACGACCGACAGGCTGCTTATCGGTTCGACCACTCTGGGTGTCAGCGAGATTGTTGAGACGGTTCACGGCCTGGGCGGGCTGGCCGTCGCCTCGCATATCGACCGGGAGGCATTCAGCATGATCGGTCAGTTGGGTTTCATCCCGGAAGGTCTGCCGCTCGATGCTCTGGAAGTGTCATGGCGGTGCCCGGATTCGGACATTGCCGACTACCGCAAATACGGCTTTGAACTTGTACGGTCGTCCGATGCGCATTTATTGAAGGACATCGGCAGAGGCTTTACGACTTTTCTGCTCGACGCCCCTGAGTTTTCAGAAGTGGCGATGGCCCTTGAGCGTGTCGGGCCGCGACAGATAACTGTTTGACGATTATGGAAGACTTATCGCTGCACATACTTGATATCGCAGAAAACGCCACGCGGGCCGGCGGAAAAAGAATAGTGATAGAGATCGCCGAAAACGCCGACGATGACAGGTTGACGATTCGTATCGAAGACGACGGCAAGGGAATGGACAGGCAGACGCTTGAAGAAGCGACGAATCCTTTTTTTACCACAAAAGGCGGCAAAAGATTCGGGTTGGGACTGTCGTTCCTCGCCCAGGCCGCCCGGCAGACCGGTGGAGAGTTGACGATAGAATCCAAAGAAGGTGTGGGCACGGAGGTGATTGCCGTCTTCAGGCCCAGCCATCCGGACATGAAACCTATGGGCGATATTGCCGAAACGATGGCGATCCTGATTGCGGGCAGCCCGGCGGTACGGTTTGTCTTCGATCACAGGACGCCGGAAAGTCATTATCATTTTGACTCTTTCGAGTCGGGTTGAGATTGGCCCCGGCGCCCTTGAACAAGGGCGAATATTTTCGTAGAATATAAGAGACCCTGGATTTTTTTGGGATGTGTTTTTATGGTTAACTTTACATTGAATGACAAGCCGTTGCAGGTTGAAGAAGGCACAACCGTTCTCCATGCGGCTCAGGCTGAGGGGATAAAGATACCGACACTGTGTTACCACAAGGATCTGACCCCCTACGGTGCGTGCAGACTGTGCATGGTTGAAGTAGTCGGCGGCGGCAGACCGGGTCTGGAAGCAGCGTGCGTTTTCAAGGTTACCGACGGACTCGAAATCAAAACAGATACCGACAGGGTCAGGAATACGCGAAAGATCATTTTTGAACTTCTGATGGCCCGGTGTCCCGATGCCGAGAAACTCAAGGAACTGGCCGCCGAATACGGTATAACCGAGACACGGATCAAACTCAGGAAGAAGGAAAACTGTATTCTGTGCGGCCTGTGTGTCCGCGTTTGTGCCGAAGTCAGCGAGAGATACGCCCAGAGTTTTTCCGGCAGAGGCGTAACCAGAACGGTGCAAACCCCGTTCAACAAGGTGTCGGCCAAATGTATTGGATGCGGCGCGTGTGCGTATCTTTGTCCTGTAGAGGGTTTGAAGGTCGAAGAGGCGGATTAGTCAAACTACGTTTCTCAAGGGCGCAGAATTTGCGGTGCGATGGCGGCCGTGCTGACGGGGGGATGGACTATTTCCAAAAACCGTTTATAATGAGCCTTCGATGTTTGCCGACGTAGCTCAATGGTAGAGCGCAGCTTTCGTAAAGCTGAGGTTGAGGGTCCGACTCCCTCCGTCGGCTTTCATAACTTCTTATTTCACAAGCACTTATAAATCTCCAAGAATTATGGTTGTCTAAGTTTTTTAGACACTTTTTCAGATTTAGAATAAATTACTGTGTGCTATATTTCTTTTCTCCCCCTCCTCCTGTGATTAATTCTAAGCCCTTTATGGGCACAAACCCGAGTCGATTTGAGGGAGAAGAATGGGAATATGCCTGTCGTGCAGGCACAACAACACCGTTTTATACAGGAGAAACAATCAGCACAAATCAAGCCAATTATAATCCAAGAGGCCCCGAAGGAACGAAAGGGTCTCGATGTTTTCAACAGAGCAAATTCAGTCTTGATTTTGTTACAGTTACATCGCTGCTATGGACATTCCGGATACAGACCGCAGTCGAGCCATGAATTCCACAGAGCCACCAAATCGTATATGTCAAGGCTGCAATCGGGCTCTCCCTCCGGCCCGGATAAGTCATATTCAACAGGATAATCAACGGCACAAAGCTCAACGCCGGTCTGCTCATAATATAACCCGGCTATTTCAGTCCCGGTCATCGCGTAGTTATAGAATTGCAGTTCATCGAGCGGTTCGGCATAGTTATAGACAACACTACCTGCGTCCATACCTGCCAGAATTGTTGTAGGATCGTTCCAAGCGGCGAAATCGCCCATGCCACCTACGAGAGCCTGGCCCTGTTGAACACCGTCAACATACATTCTGACAAAACCTTCTTCGCCATCCCATGTTGCCGCCAAATGATGCCACTGTGCATCGCACACACCAACAGAACTCCATACTTCGACTCCAACACCCGCATTGTCTCTGATCCAGAATCCTGCCAATCCGAGAAAGTCATTCTCTCCTACGGGAGCCTTGAGAAGAATAGCATTACCGGTTCCGCTGTTGACGTTACCGAATATGCGATATTCGGTGCCGATATATCCGATCTTGACCCAGCAACTTACAGTACCTTTCAGCAGACCGTTACCAACACCTGCTTTGGGATATGCATCTGTTGACAACCTGATATAGGCATTCCTATCTGACTCGATAGCCATGCCGTCAACCCCGTCTACATATGCAGGGCTTCCGCCGCGGACCGAACCATTATTTTGCCCGAGTTCATCATCTACGTTATTTTCAAACTTGTAGTGGGCAAGAAGTCTCTTGACCACAACCATAGCTTTCTCAGAGGAAACGGTGCCCTGGCTATTGGTGACCTGACAATAGTACTCTGCCATTTCATCATTGATGTCAATGTCATGTATTGTCAGCGTATCGGTATCAGTACCGCTGTATTTGTCGCCATTGCTTAGAGCAGCATCACCTTTGTACCAGCGATAGTCGTGAGGCATGAATGCACTTGTCGCAGAGATAGTCATCTGCACGGTATCGCCGATAAAAGCTGCAACCGACTCAGGCTGGTCTGTAATCTCCGGCACATCGGAAATTGTCTTGAACGTCCAGACCGGACCGGGCTGTGGGAACGGGTTGCCATTGTTAGGGTCTATTGCCTCAACCGTCCAGTAATATTTTGTAGCGTAAGGAAGATCAACCGGAGGCTGGTAAAAGTCTGCCGTCTCAGTTGCAATAACCAAAGAATTATTTCTGGTGTTCGGGTCCGTACCGAAATAAACGTCACAGGGCCAGCCGGTATCAACAGTCCATTCAAGTACAGAATCTAAAGGCTGTTGCGTAGAACCATCGGCTGGATTTATCAGAGTAACAAAATCAGAGGCCACTATCCTAACATTGTCAATGCCTATCCATGAATCAGCCGCAGAATCTGTAGTATTGTAAAGCTCAACTCCGATGTACGCGCCCAACGCGGCAGGGTAATCTGCAACATCAAAACTTATTGAGTATGTTGTCCAGGTGTTAGGAAGTTCTATCGTTCTACTTACAATCTCATTCCTTTCGGCGGCTGTTTGGTAAAAGAGCGATATCTTAAATACCGCCGGCGGTATAGATGTCCAGTTGTCCTGTGCATCGACATACAATGTGTATGTCCGATGAGAAAGTGTCGAAAAATTGCAGATGTTGTAAACACTTGGGTCTCTGTTGAAAATAACACCGGACCAGTCACCGCCCGTTGCCGAAGCATAACCCATCTCTACACCCGACTCAGGGGCAGGGGCGTCGCTTGTCCAGCCGGGAATGTCATTTACAACATCATCCCAAGTGCCGATCTTGACGGTGCCGGGAAGCTCGAAGTCGCCGTTGACAAGCGGCAGCTCAAGTGCCCAGACACTGCATGGCAGGCATGTAATAAGTACTAAAAATACCAGGTATTTTTTTCTCATCGTTCACTTCCCTTT
>SDBU01006068.1_pt1 | contig 14298 bp, 18 predicted proteins | sample 2277071 | NCBI WGS metagenome assembly SDBU01 (sample SAMN10397929, study PRJNA504765) | marine sediment metagenome | isolation source: marine sediment core GS08_GC12, 126 cmbsf | place: Arctic Ocean: Gakkel Ridge, Loki's castle | collected 2008
CTACCCACCACCTTAGCCAGTAAGACCTCCCTTGGAGGCAATGTTGCTATGGATTTCACCTCTTCCGAGGTGAGCAGCCTATCCCTTAAAAAGCCTCCCTTAATAGCCAGGCTTGTTTTTGAGCTTTGAATATAGTTACCCAGGAGCTTGGCCGTCTCAGTAATATCACCGTAACCAAAAGCAATAGCTACCGGGCCGTCAAAAAGGCTAACCAGGTCTTCCCTCCCGGCTCTTTGGGCAGCAAAACGAGCCAGGGTATTCTTTACCACCTTATAATCAACGCCTGACTCCCGCAGTGTGCGCCGCAAACTCGTCATCTCCTGGGCTGTCAGCCCCCGATAGTCAGTCAAAATACCAATGCTACATTTGGGGAAAAACTCTTGTAAGCTCTCAATAACCTGTGCCTTCTTTTTCCTTAGCACTACCACCTCCTTAAAATAAGCAGTCCCTGTGCCTACCACACAAGGACTGACTTTTCCAAGCTTAGCACTACTCACGCTGTAGAGCCGACTAACTTGGGGCTCTGTCACCTCGGTAGGCACATCAGTTTTAAGCCTTAATGGGCACCCACTGTCTACGGACGCTATTAAGTTTTATCTACTCAGCTCGGCCAAAGATAGCCACCGTGCAATTAAAGAAGCCGTTAATACCACCTACATTGTGAGTTAGGCCGACGGCGGCATCCTTCACCTGCCTTGGTCCGGCTTTGCCCTGCAACTGCTTGTAGATTTCGTAAATCATCCTCAGTCCGCTAGCGGAAAGGGGATGACCGAAACACTTTAAGCCGCCATCAGTATTAACCGGTAGCTCTCCCTCCAGGGTAAATGTGCCCGCTTCAACGTCCTCAGGTCCCTTACCCCTGGGGCTGAAGCCTAAATCTTCGTAGATGAGAAGCTCAGTGATAGTAAAGCAGTCATGCACTATAGCCACATCTATCTCCTGGCGCGGGTTCTTAATGCCCGCCTCCTGATAGGCAGCCTTACCGGCGGTTACTGTCTCTGGGATGTGTATAAAATCGTATTCTGGCTGGAGCACGGCTTGACCAGCACCATTAGTCAGCGCCAACCCTTTGACCAGGACGTAGTCCTTTCTAAAGCTCTTAGCCATCTCTGGGGTGGTAATAATTGCCGCCGCGCTACCGTCACTGACACCACAGGCATCAAATAAACTGAGGGGATAGGCAATCATCGGGGCATTTAATGCCTGTTCTATAGTTATTTCCCTGCGGAACTGAGCCTTGGGGCTCATGGTGCCATTGTGATGATTCTTAACCGCAATCTTGGCTAAAATTTGTTTCCCTTCCTCAAAGCTCAACCCGTAGTGATAGAAATAGCGGGTTGCCAGTTCGGCAAACTGGCTCATTGGCGGCAACTCCCACTCCACCATACTGCGGTCAAACGGGTCAAGAATATCCATATTGAAGCCGCCGTAGTGGTCTTTACACTTCTCAACGCCGCAGGCGAGGGCAATATCACAAGCACCAGCCGCCACGGCATAACAGGCATTGCGGAAGGTATCAGTGCCACCGGCGCAGAAGTTCTCCACACGAGAAACCGGCACATATTCCAGTTTCAGGGCGCTGGACAGTTGTGTGCCCGTGAAACCGCTTTCACGGCTGCCATACCATGCCATTTGAACGTCTTTGGACTCAATCCCGGCATCCTCAAAGGCTTCATAGCAGGCATCAACTATCAGGTCTTTGTGGTTTTTATCCCACAGTTCGCCAAACTGGGTACAGCCCATGCCGACTATAGCTACTTTATCTTTGATACCTCGCATAACTTTGCCCCCTAACTTATTTTACTACATTAAGTTCTTATTGGCATAGATTTCCAGAAGTAACCGTGAATCCCGTCCTTGACGAATATTTTTCTAAAGCTCATTTCCACCGGCAAATCGGGTCTAACCTGGTCTGGGTCACGGTCGGTTAAGTAGCACAGCATCCTACCGCCACCGTCGAAGTCAATCGTGGCAGTAACCACGGGACGCTCTAGTACGGGAAAGGTTATATAGTCCATAGAAAAGGTAAATATCTTTGCCTTCTTGTCTGACAGCCGGTATGGCTCAAACTGGTCTTTGCTATGGCACTTGGTGCACACCCGCTGCGGGGGATACTGGATTGTGCCACAGACCTGGCATTTAACCCCGTGCAACCGGAGGTTAGCATCACGCTCCCTCCAGATGGCTGGAGCGGAAACAAAGGCCACCGTCTCCTTGCGCGGCTCTATAGGTAGTATCTCCCGCCAGATTAAGTACTGGCGGTAATCATTAATTACCTGCTTTGAATTCAGGTGACCTTTCATACCACGCCTGTCTCCCATTTTCTCTATCTGTTCCGTTACCTTAAGGACAAAGGCATCACTACCATCACCGTAGCTAGCCAGCAGGATACGGTCACCGGCTTTTGCCTCCTCCAGTGCCGCTACCAGCAGCATTATCGGCAGAGCAGTACCGGTGTTGCCCATGATACCAGTCAGCGGGTCCTGCATCTGTGTCTTGACATCAAAGCCTAGGCTTCTAGCTAGGTCAACATGCCTTCTGCCATCCGGGGAATAGAACACAACCCTGGCAAAATCCTGAGGGGTAAGGTTACACTGCTTTAGCAACCCGGATACTGCCTCACCCATAACCCGCAGGTAGCCCTGAGTTGTAACAAACCTGTCCTCCCAGGAGCGAACAAAGGTGTCACCCTCAGCTCGCCATACATCCAGCATCTCATTGGAGACTGAGTAGCTGGCTTCCACAGTAGCTATAACATCAGTGTCGCCAATTAGCAAGGCACCGGCCCCATCCCCAAAGTTCTGCTCAAAAGTTGTGGTCGGTGTTCCCAGGCGACAATCGGTGGCAGCTACCATTACCTTTTTCGCTGAGCCAGCGGTAACAGCATCCATCGCTGCTCTTAAGGCACCGGTACCAGCCCGTAGCGAATTAGCGAAATCAGCGGTAATAATATCCCTTCGGAGGTCGGCGGCCATGGCTACCGTAGTCGCCGCTAACTTCTCTTTATAGGGCGAGGTTGTTGACGCAAAGAATAGACCGTCCACTGTCTCCCGGTCTATCCCATTCAGGCAATCAATAGCCGCCGCCGCCGCCATAGTTATACTATCCTCGTCAAAGTTACAGATAGCCTTCTCACCCCCAGCACCTTTGGCGATAGCCTCCCGGCTTAGCCGCCACAGGGGCACATAAGCGCCATAAGAAGTAATACCAACCATATCTCTATCTCCTCCTGTTGATAATTGCTTGTCAAGCCGGCTGAAATTCGTAAGAGACCCTATTATCAGGTAAATTTACCGAAACCACTTTAAGCTCCATACCGGGCTTAATGTCTTCCTGGTTAACATCCCGGCTTAACCGACCAAAGAGCCGTAGTCCGTCGAAATCGACTATCGCCAGGGTATATGGAGCATCATTCTCAAACCCGGTCGGTCCGTAGTTGACCACGGTATAGGTAGCTAGCTTGCCACGACCCTTAATCTCAATCCACTCCACGTCACTGGATAAGCACTTGGGGCAATCCATCTTTGGGGGAAAGTACCTATCCCCGCACTCTCGACACCTAGTAGTCATCACCTTCCCCTGCTCCAGGTAAGTAACAAAATCCACGGCTTTGGCTTCTGTGGTAAAGCTGACGGTACCGAAGTTCTCAAAGCCCATCTAACTACCTCCTTAAAATGGTGACATTACCATATTGACCGACGCCACCTATATTGTGAACCAGACCTATTTCGGCATCCTTCACCTGAGCTTCAGTAGCTTCCCCCCTGAGTTGGTGAACAATGGTTCTAATCTGTGAACCGCCGGTGGCACCAATAGGGTGACCCTTAGATAGCAATCCACCGTCAACGTTTACCGGCATCCTGCCATCGGCGTAGGTTTGTCTCTCCTCAATCAGGCGATGTCCCTCGCCGGGTTTGGCGAAGCCCAGGTCTTCATAAGCCATCATCTCAGCTATGGTAAAACAATCGTGAACCTCGGCGACATCAATATCCTGCGGGCCAACGCCAGCCATCTGATAAGCTTGTTTTGCCGCCTCCTGAGTACACCTCAAGCCGGTAAGTATTTTCCTCCCTGACATGGTCATGGTGTCCGTGGCCGCCCCCAGCCCGATAATCCAGAGAGGGATACGGTTAACGCTCCTGGCTACATCACCACTGGCTACGATAATACAGGAAGCACCATCGGCATTGGCACAGCAATCGTATAGTTTTAGCGGACTGGCAATGACATCTGAGCCTAAAATATCATCCAGGCTTAGCTCTTTACGATAGGTAGCTTTGGGATTTAGCGCCCCGTAGTGTGAATTCTTAACTCTTATCTTAGCCAGTTGCTCTGCAGTGGTGCCATAGGTAGCCATATGCGCCTGAGCGTACATGGCATAGCCAGAAGGCATGGTAATTCCAAAGGGCGACTCCCAGATTATGTCGGCCCCACGCCCCATCCTCTCTGCCGCCTCACGGGAGGTCAGCTCTGACATCTTCTGAAAGCCGATTACCGCAACCACCCGATGAAGACCAGCCTTTATTAGCGACCATGCCACGCGTAATCCTGTGGTGCTTGAAGAACACACGCTCTCAACATAGAACGCCGGCTTGGGGGTTAGCTCCAAATACTCCGAGATTAAGCCTGAGGGTGTCCGCTGTTTGTCATACTCGGGTGCCGAACAAGTTATGGAGGCATCTATATCATCGGTAGTAATGTCTAGCCCCTCCATTGCTTCCTTAAACGCCTCAAAGCACAATTCTCTAACTGATACCCCACACTTGCGCGAAAAAACACTCTGCCCTGCCCCGATAATGGCAACATCTTCCATCAATACCCCCCTTTTTAGTAGTATCAACCGGAACTTAATGCCAGGGTTGGTTTGAGGTCAAGCTTTATGCCGGGACCCATTGTAGTTGTTAATGAAGCAGTCCTGATATACTGTCCCTTGGCGCCACTGGGCTTGGCTCTAACCACTGCCTCTATCACTGTCGTCAGATTATCCAGTAATTTATCAATCTCAAAACTGACCTTACCCAGGGGTAGATGAATAATCGCCGTCCGGTCCAGCTTGAACTCCACACGACCTTTACGGGCATCACTAATTACCCGGGGCAAATCATTAGTTGCGACCACTGTCCCGGATTTAGGGTTAGGCATGAGCCCACGCCTCCCCAAGATTTTCCCCAGCTTACCCACCTTGCCCATCACATCTGGGGTGGCAATGGCAGTGTCAAAACCCAGCCAGCCACCCTCAATCTGCTTAACCAGCTCATCGCCACCAACAAAATCTGCCCCAGCATCTTTAGCGATTTTTTCTGCTTCCCCTTGAGCAAAGACCAAAACCCGCACCTCACGCCCTAACCCATGAGGGAGAAGGACAACACCACGTACCTGCTGGCTGGCATTGCGCGGGTCAACACCCATCCGCAGGTGAAGTTCGACTGTCTCGTCAAATCGGGCAAAGGCTGTCCCCTTGGCTAGCTCAATCGCCTCCCGAGGAGAGTATACCTTTGCCTTGTCAACTACTTTAGCTACTTCAAGATAGTTTTTGCTGTGTCTAACCATTTTGTTACTCTATCTCAATCCCCATACTTCGGGCTGTCCCGGCAATAATTCGCTCCGCGGCTTCAATACTATTAGCATTAAGGTCGTTAGCCTTAAGCTCGGCTATTTCACGAAGTTTATCTTGGGATAAGCGACCCACCTTTTCATGACCAGTAGTACTAGCCCCCTTTTCTGCTCCCAGCGCCTTCTTGAGTAAATCGGTAACCGGTGGTGTCTTAGTAATAAATGTAAATGACCTATCCTGATAGACGGTTATTTCGGCGGGAATAATAGAGCCAGCCTGTGCCGCCGTTCGCTCGTTGTATTCCTTGCAAAATTGCATGATGTTTATCCCGTGCTGCCCCAGAGCCGGACCGACTGGAGGCGCCGGGTTTGCCTTCCCAGCGGGAATCTGTAGCTTAATCACAGCTTTAATCTTCTTCGCCACTCTATACCCCAATCATTTAGAGCCTTTCCACCTGAAAGGAGTCAAGCTCCACCGGTGTCTCACGTCCAAACAAGGACAGAAGCACCTTAACTTTACCCTTTTCCATGTTTATCTCATCCACTATCCCGACAAAATCAGCAAAGGGACCACTGGTTACCCGGATACTTTGTCCCTTGCGAAAGCCAACCTTAAGCCTAGGGGCTTCCTCTGTCTGTCGCAAAATCTGGCTAACTTCCGCCTCTAGCAGTGGGACTGGTTTGTTGCCGCTAGCAACAAAACCAGTGACGCCCGGGGTATTACGCACTATATTCCAGCTCTGGTCAGTCATCCGCATCTGAACCAGGACGTAACCGGGTAGCATCCGCTTGGTTAGAGTCCGCCGTTGCCCAGCCCTGACCTCAATCTGCTCCTCAGTAGGTACAACTACCTGGGCGATATCGTTCCCGGTATCCATGAACTTGATGCGTTGCTCCAGGTTCCGCTTAACCCGTTCTTCATACCCTGAATAGGTATGGACAGCAAACCACTGTTTCTGATTTTCAGACACAGGCGACCACCACAAAGAATGTTGCTAAAAACTGCAAACGCTACCCCGCCTATCATTACGTAATCCGGCGACCAAGATTCTATCTTCCCAGAAATAGTATATCAACGAGGCGTGAAAAGCCGTAATCAATTGCTCCTAAGACCAACCCAGCAATAGCGGCAACAATCAGCACCAGAGTCGTTAAATAGATAGCCTCCCGCCTGGTGAGCCAGACTACCTTCCTCAACTCGGCAATGATGTCACCAAAGAACCTAAATCTTGAACCTTTTCGCTTGGCAGCGTGGTACGTCATAAAGGAAGCCTTATCAACCCATTAGTCACTTAGAATTACTTCACCTCCCGATGAAGTCTATGAGTGCGACAGCGGGGACAATACTTTCTAAGCTCTAATCGCTGGGGGTCACTTCTCTTGTTTTTGGTTGTCGTATATGTCCTCTCCTTACACTCAGTGCAGGCGAGGTGGATAATAATCCTAGCTTCAGTTTTTCTCGCCATTCTGTTACTCTATGATGCGGCTGATGGTACCGGCACCTACCGTCCTTCCCCCCTCCCGAATAGCAAAACGCAAGCCCTGCTCCAACGCTACCGGGTAGATAAGTTTCATCTTCATCGCTATATTATCACCGGGCATGACCATCTCTACTCCTTCAGGTAGCTCAATGCTTCCGGTGACATCTGTAGTTCGGATAAAAAATTGCGGCTTATACCCGTTAAAGAATGGGGTGTGCCTGCCTCCCTCTTCCTTGGTCAATACATACACCTGAGCCTCGGCATAAGTGCGTGGCTTAATAGAACCGGGAGCGGCTATCACCTGACCGCGCTCTATCTCTTCCCGGTCTATACCTCTAAGCAGAATGCCAACCGCATCCCCAGGCTCAGCATAATCTAGAGTCTTATGAAACATTTCCAGGCTGGTGGCTATTACCTTACGAGGCTCATGGTGCAGGCCCACTAGCTCCACCTCTTGTCCCGGCTTAATGACGCCCCGTTCCACCCTTCCTGTAGGTACAGTACCTCGCCCTTTGATGCTAAAAACATCCTCTACCGGCATCAAGAACGGCTGGTCTTTTTGTCTTACTGGGGTAGGAATATATTCATCTATGGCGTCCAGCAACTTCCAGATGCCGCCACACCACTGACACTCCCTCTTACCACAGCCACACTCCAGAGCCTTCAGTGCGCTCACCCTTATTATGGGTATTTCCCCACCGGGGAAGCCATACTTGGGGAGGAGTTCCTCTCTGAGTTCTAGCTCGGTCACCTCCAATAGCTCTTCATCCTCTACTAGGTCTACTTTGTTCAGGGCAGTTACTATATAGGGTACCTCAACCTGACGTGCTAGCAGGAGATGCTCCCTGGTCTGAGGCATCACCCCGTCATCGGCAGCAATGACTAATACGGCACCGTCCATCTGGGCAGCACCGGTTATCATGTTCTTAATATAATCGGCATGACCAGGGCAATCTATATGAGCGTAATGTCGCTTTTCCGTCTCATACTCAATATGGGCAATGGCAATGGTTAGCCCCCTTGCCTTTTCCTCAGGCGCATTATCAATACTGTCAAAGGCACGGTATCCGGTAGTACCTGCCTTTGACAGCACTAGGGTCATCGCCGAGGTTAACGTTGTTTTGCCATGGTCAACGTGCCCGATAGTGCCCACGTTGCAGTGCGGCTTAGTCCGCTCAAACTTCCTTTTAGCCATTTTCAACCCCCTTGTCTTAAGCCCACAACCAGATTCGAACTGGTGACCCCGTTCTTACCAAGATTGGACCTCATCACCAGTTCACTCTATTTGGGCCTTCTACTTAGACAATATAATATATCATATCACACAACTTTCAATCAATGCAATACCACCTACGCTTCTTAACATCAATGCATCAAGTCTATCCTTTATCCTTATTTATTACTGTTCTCCAGTTATGGCTTTTATTATGGTCATAATACCAATGTTTGTTCAAGAAAAATGAGAGGGTGAACATCACTTTATGGGAGCTATTCCGTGAGCTTTCAGAGTCGCTCTGTATTTGTCAACGTCAATGCAAAAAGCCATTGCCACTTCAATCACATTCAATGAGCTGACGCGAATCATATGTTCCATTCGGTAATCGTGATTCTCTGGATTGACAATGCTGATAATCTTCGTCTTAGTTTGTCTCTGCACGATAGCATCGTATAGAACAAACTTCCTGGGTAAGGATTCTCCCACCCTGAAGTATAGACCGTAGACATCGACGAAGCTTTTAAATATCTGTAGTGGTTCTGTCATTCGCGGGATTTCGACTTCAGGGTGAAATATTATCCATGCGCTGTAAACTTGCTGCTCGTCTCCCTTACGGGTCGTAATTACTAGAAGTGTACATTCGTGTCCCTGCTGTGGTCCGTCATAATTGCCTACATAAAGTGAAAGATTAGCCGTGTCTCTTTCTAGGTTCGGACTGGGAGAAAGGTGTTGCACCAAAAATGGCTCTGCTATCGTTCGTTGTACTTGGATCTGAGACACACCATCCGCTAGGCTTGTACCTTTAAAGTAGTCTGTTAACTTGATGCTATAAAGAGAAGGGGGCAGCAATCCTTTACCGCCAATTCGCTGTTTTACAAGACGCTCCCTAGTATGACGGATTGTGTGCCTACGAATCTCTTTTGTTAAATAATCGTATATACGAGTAGAAGCCAGATTTGAACTATCTTCCGTTGATATATCTAGTAGAGTCCTAATCTCAGCTAATACCTGTTTCTGAAGTTCCTCAGGAACCGAGCTTTGCTCAAACAGAGTTTCTACAGCTGGGTTTGGCAATATAGCTTTCGCAACTGCAGCGAAGACCTTTGGTTTTTCTTTTGCATCAATGCTGTCAATGATACTACTCATACTTCCCCTACCTTTTGAATAATCATAAATCAATTATCTCGAATTCGCTTGTCATCAGGTCGGCAATGACGTATTCATTACCGAACCCGGCACGGCTAGCTATTGGAACTAATTTAAGGCGTCCTGGGGCAATCTTTCCAAGAGGAATGATATAGATAAGCGGGCGCCAGTAGTCAAATGGTGCTATCTTGACCATAACAAGTATCTCATCTCTTTGTTCGCTCGTAATCTCTCCTTTTTCAGCCCAGTCCACAGCAAGTCGGCTAAAAACAAGCCTCTGCTCGCTGATTTTATGGCTGTGTTGATCACTCGCTTTCACATCACGAGCCAATTCCCTGTAGATATCAGCCGGGTTTGCACTGGGCGGGACAAGTGAAGCAAGAGAATAAGGAGATGTTTTCGCACTATCGAATGTCTCACTACACCAAACGTAGTGGACCCCGCCCCTAAAGCTCTCACAAATTAGATACTTGAGGAAGGCATTGGTCGAATATAGCAATTGATCACCCACGCTTTGATTCCTTTTCAACATGCAAAGTGCATCAAGTAATCAGCTCATACTACCAGTATTGCTGTTATGTGGTCAAGAACAGTCTGGCACTAAGATATACGCATGGAAGGGCAAACATCCCGATAAACCTAATTGATAATCCCTTAGAATTATATCCTCATTAACAAACCTCATCAATTTATTCGACCATTTACAATTCGATACTACTCGTTAATATTCATGCCGGCAATATCAATTGCTTACCTGGCTCACCCATAAGACGCACTCTACCTACACGCTGAGGCAGAGGCACTTTGAACCTTGCATCAGCTTCAGCAACCATCCTTGCTAAGCCCTTTTCCTTTATCTCTGTGTAAAAGCCATATATCACGTCTTCCAGCCTTTCCGCAGGCGACTTTAAAGAAAGCAGAATTAAATACTCATCATCGGGATACCAGCCAAAGGATTTCCTATGCCATATACTGAATCCATGAGCACCACGAAAGACCCACCCCTGGCTATGCCTTGACCTAACAAACTTCTCATCCCCATCACCTTTGACAAGGTACTTGGCGACATACCCAATGGCTCTTCCCGCATTTCGTATCTCTTCTAATCCAGTCAGCTTTGAGAGAAAGTGAGCTTGCCAGTATCCTTCAAGCTCATCAACGTCTAGACGATTGATGCCATACTGGATTATGTGCCTGTTAAATCGCTTTTTGTCTCCTTGCAGATGCTCTACCCAGATGAATTGAATCTCTTCACCATAGTGGTTCCGTGTCCAATCCTGCATGTTTTTCCACTCATGCCCGAACTTTATTCCAGCCTCTATACTTGCATCGCTTTCAGTCAGTACGAACCATCGTATCCTGTACCCAAGTCTATTAGCTTTCTCTACGCCTAAATACGCCATCTTTTTGAAATACCTCTTTTTATGTTCTGCCGAAAAACTACGAACTAGGGGACAAGTACAGGTATTATTTATATTACTATTAACATTACTCATATATAACTCCTGTATATACTCTTATATATAGATAAGGAGAGAAGGCGGAGCGGGCTAAAGCCCGACCCCCGCCTTGCTTTACTGTCAACGATTCCGCTATATTTCGCAGACTGCTCATACTGGAATCCATTAGTTTTCCCTTTCACTATCATTTCCTCTGTGTAGAACTATCTATTTTGACCACAGAACGGGCTTTATTGAGTTGCTCAACCTTCTTTTTCCTTACTTCATTGGAGTATCTTCTTTTAGGTTGAGGCATCCTCACTCTTTCCTTATCGACCAAATATTCCTTTCCACCCATACCGTTATCCATTATCGGCTTCGCTCCCAACCTCCTCTCTAATTGTCTCTGCCATGCTTTTTCATACGTGAAAATGTATGCCTTATCCTCTTCCCTATTGAAATTTATAATCGTCTCTTGCTCATATTTCGATAACCTATCAACCATCTCACACCTCCTCAAAATATTTCTTCTGATAACGGGGGATTCGCAAGCTCACCCCCGAACCTCTATTCTGTTTCCACTTCACCGCCAGTCAAGGGAACGCTATGCTCTCGCACCCGGGGAGAAAGGTGCTCGCCCTTGACTTGCTTTATTCCTTTCCACTTTTACCAATATTTCAAAAACGGGTGATTCTTAAATATCTCAACATCTATTCTGGTCTGGTCTTTCTTGGCATATATTGCCAGCATGCTAAAGCTACCCTTAACCAAAGCGTCCGACCATCTCATAAACCTCACAATGTTCAGCATGCTTACATCGGCTAGTAATAGCTCAGTGGCTAGACACCGCCTTATACTGTGCCATCCATAACCACTGCTACAACGCATACCAGTCCTTGCTATCATTTGCCTGAACTCACTGGACATCTCATCTATGCAATACGGCTCAAAGTCCTCTAAATATACAGCTACCTCGTTTGGTATCAGGTGCTCCGTCTTAGGACCACCCTTAGTCGTATATACTTTTATCTTCCCACCAAACTCAACTATGCCACCACCATTATTCTCAACTTGTACTTTTCCAAGCTTTACATCAGGCTCATTAGGTCTCGACATCTCGCCTCGCCTCATGCCATAGATAGTCGACATTGCCAGCACCGCCAGCTCCCTTTCGTTTAACCTCTTCTTGCCTACTCTAATCATTTCCTCCACTTCCTCCCTCTTAAACATCGGTCTATTTACATCCGTTTCCTCAACCTTCTTCATAGCCAGCTTAGGAAACTGCCAGCCCTGAATCTGAGCCAGAAGCTTTAGTGGTCTTAACATTGTATTAATCGAGTTTTGAGCGAAACCTTCATTCCTACACCATTCCAGATAGTCAACCACATCTGTTCGACTGTACCTTGTCTTTATTCCAGCCACAGCTTCAAACCTTACCGCCCATGTACGCCAACGTGCTGCCGTATCCCTCTTTTTACCTCTAGCTACCAAATCTTTATAAATCATCTCAGCTAATTTACCCATTTACCCACCTCCACTACACACGTTCTCCACGTGAACGTAATCCCAAGGCTTTCATGAAAAAGAAAAACCCCCAATCTCCATCTCAAATAAGAGATTAGGGGTTTCAATAACAGACTTATAATACTGGAGCCGCAGAACGGATTCGAACCGTCGACCTCTTCTTTACCAAAGAAGTGCTCTGCCAACTGAGCTACCGCGGCAGCTACGAGTTCTACCCTTTTTTCGTTGCTATCTAGAACGAAGCACGTTCTTACCAAGAACGTGCTCTACCTGCTGAGCTATGTGGGCGTTTGTTCCATTATATACGCTTTGCCCCTCTGATGTCCAGTCTGTGCCTCAGGTTTAAAGATGGTGGAGGGGGTAGGATTCGAACCTACGTAGCCCTTAGGGCGGCAGATTTACAGTCTGCTCCGATTAACCACTCCGGCACCCCTCCCGGTGCCTCACCTAGAGCAAATACCCAGCCCGAGAGGGGATTCGAACCCACTAACCTACCGATTACAAGTCGGTTGCGCTACCATTGCGCTACTCGGGCACAACCACGACTGTATTCACGGACCGAGCTAACCAGCGTAAAATATTATAAGAGTCGCTAATGTGAAAGTCAAGTTGCCAAACAACCTCCATCTCTAATAGTTGTGTAGATGCGAGGGGTAGTTGCTAAATACTCTCTGCCTTCTTGCCTTTTAGCACGGGGGTGACGAATATAATCGGTGCCCTGATACTAGCCTCCAGCAAGTATCAGTACCAGATGAAGTTCATCTCCATCCTCAACCGGTTTAGCTAACTCCTCCGGGTAAGCGCTCTCCCCATTGACGTAGATATCAACATAGTTGAGCAACTTACCATCCTTGCCAAACAACCCTTTCTTAACCTCGGGGAACTGGGCAACCAACTGCTCAAGGCACTGACCAACGGTGCTCCCGTTAACCTCGACTACATCCTGGTCATTGGTAAAGTGATACAAGACGGGATGAATGTTTATCTTAACGCTCACTGTCCTCCTCACATGGCAAATGTCCACAGTGTTCACAATCAGGGTTTTTAGTCACCTTGAATTCGGTAAATTTCATGTTCAGTCCATCGTAGGCTAAGAGTTTATTGGTTAGTAGTTTGCCAATCCCGACAACATATTTTATTACCTCTGTCGCTTGAATACAACCGATAACTGCTGGGGTAACCCCAATCACCGGGAATTTCTCCTCGGGGATAAGCCCCCGGTATACGCATTTCAGGCAGGCTGTTTTGCCAGGGATTATGGTCATCACCCTACCCTCAAACCCATGAACTGCGCCGTGAAAAAAGGGCATATTCCTATCTAAAGCGACCCTGTTCAGCAAGAATCTTGTTGGCAAATTGTCCATGGCGTCAACTATTAAATCGAAGCCAGACACAAGCTGGGAGATATTGGCTTCAGTTATCCTCTCATCAATAGCCTCTATCTCCACTTCAGGATTCAGCCTCTTGAGCTTCTCAGCGGCAGAAATAACCTTCCTCCGACCTATATCCTCATCCCAGTGCAGAATCTGCCGGTTCAGATTGCTAAGCTCAATACCGTCACAATCGACTATCCGTATTGTTCCAACCCCGGCCGCCGTCAGGTATATTGATGCTGTTGAGCTAAGCCCGCCGCCACCAGCAATAACGACCTTTGCTTTTTTAAGTCGTTCCTGACCCTCCTCCCCGACCCCCCTAATCATTATTTGCCGATTATATCTCTCCAGCTCACCTGGGGTAAGCATAATGCATGACCTCCACAGCCTATTCTACCTCCCTACCTATCCATTCCAGATAATCTGGGTTGCCCCCGACAATGGGCAGAGCGATTATCTCTGGAACATCGTAGCTGTGAATATGGCTCACCAAGGCAACAACCTCGTTCAGTAGTGATGCCTTGGTTTTAATAATCAGTATGTATTCCTGAGCTGAGTCAAGCGTA
>SDBU01006069.1_pt1 | contig 14297 bp, 19 predicted proteins | sample 2277071 | NCBI WGS metagenome assembly SDBU01 (sample SAMN10397929, study PRJNA504765) | marine sediment metagenome | isolation source: marine sediment core GS08_GC12, 126 cmbsf | place: Arctic Ocean: Gakkel Ridge, Loki's castle | collected 2008
ATAATCTGGCTCATGCTGCTTCCTTATAACGTTCTACTAAGGCGGCTATTGCAAAACGCATTGCTTCTTCTACAGCCTCTCTAGTAAGCCTTGGCCACTCAGCTAAAACCCAGTCTATGGTACGTCCAGTGGACAAAAAAAGCAATACCGTTTCTACGGGAATCCGCGTTCCTTTAAATGTCAACTGCCCATGACAAACTGAAGGGTCAATTACTAAGTGCTCTCCTATTTCCAATCGTTTCATACGATATACTCCTCCTTTTTCTCAGCGAAGTTGCGAGCGAAAGTGAAGCAAACAGGCGAAGCGGTAGTTCACATTCTGTTTCTTGTTTCAGGCTATCCTTTATTCAATATCTATCTCGTCAATGGTGTTCGCGCTAATAACGCTATCAATGAGAAGACTCAATTTGTTCACATCCTGAATTGTTAGGATTTTTTGCTCAACAGATACGGGAACAGATTGAAATTTGCTCCGCATGAATTTGAGCAGAGCTTCTCGACTTGCCCTAAGGGTGCCACGTACTTCTCCTTCTTCAATCAATGCTTGTGCGCCTGTTATTCCCATTTTCGATACCTCACTCTCGTCTGTTATAATCTTTCACCGTTTCGTTAATCTATGAACAGACCAGCGTTTCGTCTTTAGACAATTTTTCAAGTTGTCGATTTTCATCAAGTATCTGTGGATTTTTATTCGACGCTTACCTCATCAATATTATTGGCGCGAGCAACGCGCTCAATGAGCGCGCTCAATTTATCCATGTCCTGAATTGTTAGGATTTTTTGTTCCATGGTGCTTGGAACGTGACTAAATCTGGCTTGCATGAATTTGAGTAAATCCTCTTGCCTAGCTTGAAGGGCACCTTGTTTAATCCCCAATCCTATTCCAATTTCCTTTCCTTCTTCGATCAATGCTTGTGCTGCTGTTCTTCCCATTTTACTTACCTCTTCTCGTCTGTTATAATCTTTCACCGTCTCGTTTACAACAGAAAGCAACTCCGGCTGCTCTTCCGCATCGCGACGGTGGAAGATGAGTAGCACCAAGTAATACATTAACTTTTCCCACTGGTTTCTCTCTTCCTCTGACAACTTGTCCAGATTAGAAACTGCTAGACGCAACGCTTCCGCTAATTCCTCTTTTTTAGCATCTTCCTTTTGTATCACATGCAACACCCAGCCGAATGGATGTCCTTCTGCCACAAGTTTCTCCGGGTCAGTAGTTTTCAAGTTCAGAAACAACGTGTTGTGTTGCGGGACGAAGGATTCCAAGGCTTTTGGTAAGTCCATCAACGCTGTTACGCTGAGTGGCGCGCGCCAGCCGGTTTTACCTGTGTAAAAAAGGATGGGTAAGATAGGTCTAAATCGCCACTGGGTTTCTGGGAGTTCTTCATTGAGCTAACCACGCCGCTGCTTGTCCCAGATTTGCGTCATGTAAAAAAGCATTCGGAACCCCATCTCCCAACGTGGTTTTGACTGATGTTCGATGAGGATGTAAATCATTACCTCTCGTTCTACATCTTGCGCATGTTCCAAAAATGGCGCTAGAAATATCAAATCAGATTCCTGTTTACGCAGGTCGTCCGGGATAAATGTAGTTCTAAGTTCGCGCAGCTTCGAAAAATTTATACAATCAGCTAAGGAAGGCGATATAATGCGAAGCAAGCATTGCGTATTTTCAGGTGTCTCCAACAACCATTTGGTACCGCGGTCGGGAAACTCCCGAACAGGTAGTAAGGTAATTTCTTCTGTCATGATAAAAATACTCCGTTATGGTCATGGACGATTGAAAAAGTCTTTCCTTGCCCAGCCATTAGACCTCCTCTGTTCAACTAATCACTTGCCCGCTTGAAAGGCTTTTTCACAGATTCAATGCTTGCTCCTTGCACTTCGATATTTTCCAAAGTTCCTATGCCAAATCCATACTGTTCTGCCAACGGAATATGTCCGACCTCACCTTCGGAGAATCCCATCACCGCTGCTCCAACGGCATCTGCAGCCACCCAATCGCGACTGGCGATAATAATGCCTGCGCCAACGGGACTGCCATGAATCTCATCGCTTTCATGTCCCACGATGCCATCAATGATGTTTACATAGGATTTATTGGTGACTTTCAGCAAATCCATCAACCGTGTATTAAAGTTTTGGTGCATGATGCTGCGATTTCGGGCTATACATCCCATCATGTTCTTCATACACAACGTGATTCGACTTTCCCATTTATGCACTTTCAAGCACGGTAAATTGATTATACAACCACACTCCGTCACGGTTTTTGCCAACCCAAATTCTTGTTGGATGAGCGGTTCGAATACTTTGACGAGGACTTCAGGTTCTCTGTTGAAATCTGCCAGCGGCACACCGTATTTGCGCGCTATTTCTGCAAACCCCAATTTTTCATAGGCTTGGGTGATATCACACCCGCCGCCTTCACCAATAATCGCATTTTTGATGCCTGTGTCCGCCAGAAATTGCAACACCCCTTCTACAATGCTCGCGTGCGTTGTCACACCGGTCGAAGGAGGCATCGCCATTGTAATATTGGGCTTTAGCAGTATTTTATTGTGTTGCGTGAGAATCTCCTCTGCTGCTATCTCGGTCAACGCTTCATAAGCTAATTTTCTTCCATCTGTACCTTTTTTTATCAATACTACTGTTTTTTTCATTTTTATCACCTTATTTGGAAATTTGGTAACTTGGAAAAGTGGTAATTTGGGAAGTATCTAATTACCGTTTTTCCCAATTACCAAATTACCTTCTAATGAACACTTGTCCGTGCAAATTCCGTTAGGTGTTCCAATCCTCGGTTATCCGATTTATTTTTCGGATTAAAACAAGACAAAAGCTTTCATGTTTTTTCATGCTTTCTTGTTTTCATGTTTTCCTGTTTTCAATCCTTTTAGCGGGGATATCGTACTTTGAAACACTCAGTAGGACTTTTTTTCTAAAAGCTATCCAACCCCGGCCAGATAAACGGCAAAGGAAATATCGCCTCAAGCGCCTTTGCTATCACACCTTCTGTTGGTATCAGCTCCCGTTCCCGCCCGTCATAAGAGCCAAAAACTATCAGAGCAAGCGACCTACCATCAGTAGAAAATTCCTCACCGCCAAGACGAATAGTAAAGTTATCATCTTTTTGTGTGAACTCTAAAACATCTGCCAAAGCAGTACCTACTCGCTCTTCGAGATATGGAAGGAACCTATTCATTAAACGTGGGAAGTTGATAATCTTGAATGTATGTCCCATCAGATTGCGCCGGCTGTGTTCAATCCCAAATTCAGAAAGCATACGGATGAACGCGGTGTCATGACGCGAAGCCCAGAGCCGCAAGTCGTTGAAATCATATTGTTCAAACAACGCTGGTATCGCAGAAATCACCGCCCGCCTATCTCCAGCATATTCTGAGATGTATCCGTGTCCTGGCTCGCGCCCTTCTTTCTTTTTCGATTCCTGGACACACAGATAGCCTAAAAATTCGCCTTCATGTTTCATAATTAAAACATCCGGCTCTATCCACAGCGGCACAGAATGGCGACGAATATTATATTTGAAATTTTCCAACGGACGGTGAAACCGCACAGGCTCTTTTTGATACACCGATACAATTTTCACAATATCCTTTTCCTGGTACGGGCATAATTCAATCTTTTGCTCTGTAATACCAGCGGATTCCGACCGTTTGACGGTAAATTCGGATACCTCTCCCGCGTCCACACAGCCCAAACGTTCGTATAACCCGCGTCCACCGGAGACAAACATAACATCGCCATCATCATCGTCAATCCTCCGGATAGAACTCTCCATTAACCGCGTCGCCAGACCGCGATTTCGATACTCCGGTTTAGTGGCAACACCGCCGATGAAACCGACCATTGTCCGGCACCCATAGACTACAATTTCCCGCTCTCGAATCCCGACATGCGAGATAGATTTACCATCTAAAAGGATATCCATGCTTACGATATTGTCAGGGACAATGCTGCTGGTCTCTTCAATCCTTTGCATCCAATCATTTTCCATATACCTTATCCTTACTATAGAGCCGCAGACGACGTTGCGAGGCACGAAGCAATCACAGACCGCGCTGATTTTCGCGGATTTTTCATTTTATCCGCGAGCATACGCCGAATCAGCGTCATCCGTGTTCTATTTTATTTTTAACGGAAGGACTTAACTTATTCAAATTGTGAATTGCTAATAATAAAAGTATATCACAAAGCAGGCGGGAAATCAAGATGGCTATTCAGTTTTGTGATTTTTGGGTAAGCCGGCCTATTAGCATTCTCCCTTAGTAGCTAACATTTGGCTTTGCAGAATTTTGGGAAGGTAGGAAAACGGGAAACCGGAGCTATTTTGAAAATCAAATTAGACCAACATTATTTTTTGACTTTTGGATATGGGGGATGTTTCAACGTATTTGTCGATTCCGACTACATTTTCACGCCAAGCAAACAAAGAAGAAATGTTACCTCTTTAATGCAATTCAAGGGGCAGCAAGATGCACCTCTGCTTGCTCACCTGTGGCTTCGTTAATTACCAAAAGCTTACCTTCGTCTTCATGATACAATTGTTCATTCGCGTTGAGCAGTTCAATGCCATAAATCGTTCCATCGGGGGTCATGTCCACGACCAACTCATCGCTTATCCGCACAGCCTCTACCTCAACACTTTTCTCTTGAAAGCGAATATAAGCAATATTGTAACGGGGGTCATAAGTGAATCTCATACCTCTCTCCTCATTTATGTTATCAGAAATAACGTGTTCGGCTAACTACGAACTATATTATACCATTTTTGTTGAAGGATATCAACAAATTTGTTCAGTTGATTTTTTCCATAGAATGTGATATACTTTAAAATAGTAGTTATGTTAGAAACCGAGTTTTTCCCAAAAAGAAGGCCACGAAAGGTCACTCGGTTTCTGATTCTTTAACAACTGAGGTGATAATGACAATGCCCATAGAACCGCAGAACCCTCTGATAGTCCAGAGCGATAGAACAGTTCTCTTAGAAGTATATAATCCCTTGTATGAAGCGGCGCGCGATGAATTAGCTCGATTTGCGGAATTGGAGAAATCGCCGGAACACATTCACACATACCGCATCACTCCTCTTTCATTGTGGAATGCGGCGGCTGCGGGAGTGTCAGATACGGCTATTCTCAATGCCTTGCGACGCTATAGCAAGTACGATATTCCACAAAATATCGAAGTTGAAATTGCTGACCAGGTCGCTCGATATGGTCGGGTCAAGTTGTTCAAAACGGATACAGGATTAGTGCTTTATTCTGATGACCCGGCGTTTATTGCCGAAATACGGAATAACAAATCCGTCCAGCCTTTTCTGGGACAGCCCATTGATAACAATACTATCGCTGTTCTACCGCATCTGCGCGGTCATTTAAAACAAGCGTTAATTAAAATCGGTTTTCCGGTCGAAGACCTCGCCGGATATGTTGAGGGAGCATATTTCGACTTTCAATTGTTACCCATGGCGCGGTCTGGCTATCCCTTTGCGCTTCGGGACTATCAAAGGGAGGCTGTGGATGCATTCTACGCTGGAGGTCAATCGCAGGGTGGCAGCGGTGTTGTAGTGTTGCCATGTGGAGCAGGCAAAACAATGGTCGGCATGGGCGCGATGGAGAAAACTCAATGTCACACACTTATCCTTTCAACCACGACCATCGCTGTGCGGCAATGGATTGACGAATTACTGGATAAAACAAATCTGATACCATCAGACATCGGCGAATATACGGGCGATAAAAAGGAGATTCAACCTATAACTATCACAACTTATCAAATAATGACATATAGGAAAAGCACAGCGCACGATTTTCAACATCTCAACCTGATGTCTGAACGGGGTTGGGGCTTGATTATTTACGATGAAGTTCACCTCCTGCCTGCACCGGTGTTCCGCATGACGGTGGAGATTCAAGCCCGCCGAAGGCTTGGTTTGACGGCGACACTGGTGCGTGAAGATGGTCGAGAAGACGATGTCTTTAGCCTCATCGGCCCAAAAAAGTACGATATGCCCTGGAAGGATTTAGAAAAACAGGGATGGATAGCCACGGCAGAATGTTATGAGATTCGCGTGAATTTGCAAACAGAAGGGCGTATGGAATATGCGCTCGCGGGCGCCCGGCAAAAATTCCGAATTGCTTCTGAGAATCCCATCAAAGTAGACATCGTACAGCATCTGACGAAAACACATAGAGATGACCAGGTGTTGGTCATCGGCCAATACATCAGGCAAATCCGACAGATAGCGCAGATACTCAATGCTCCGCTGATAACAGGCAAAACCTCGAACCTTGAACGTGCGCGGCTTTACAGAGGATTTCGGCGGGGCGAGATAAAATTGCTTGTCGTGTCCAAAGTTGCTAATTTTGCTATCGACCTTCCCGATGCCAATGTCGCCATTCAGGTGTCAGGCACCTTTGGCTCGCGGCAGGAAGAAGCACAACGTCTCGGCAGAATTCTCCGTCCCAAGAGCGATGGTTCAATTGCTAGATTCTATTCAATCGTCACACGCGATACCAAAGACCAAGATTTCGCGGCTAACCGTCAGCTATTTCTCACGGAACAGGGATATAAATACATCATCACTGACGCGCGAGAATTTGGGATTGGTGGTTAATTACTGCAACGCGATTTTGTTGAAAGTTGTAGAAATGCCAAGCATAAGGCGTGAAGCGTATGAGCGAAATTACCAAATTTCCACTTTTCCCAATTACCCAGTTACCAAATTTCCCAATTACCCAAAAGGCACAATAATCATGGAATGGAAAATTGAAATAAGTTTACAACAACACATTGACGATGCTGTTGGTCTCGGCATTGTACAAGACATCCGCGACCTTGGCATCGAAAACGTAGAGCATGTCCGCACAGCGCAATTGTACTGGCTCACTGGTGGTATAACGAAGATAGAATTGGAAACAATCTGTACGGCTCTTTTGACCGATGCTATTACACAAAGATACACCTATAACGGTTCATCAGGCAACAATGACGTGGGCAACGCTTGGATTGTCGAAGTCAAATTCAAACCCAGTGTGACAGATTCGGTCGGCGACAGTGTGATGAAGGGCATTCAAGACCTAGGCATTTACGATGTTGAATCTGTGCGAACAGGACAAAAATATGTTATCACGGGTGCGCTTTCTGCAGAACAAATTAAGACAATTTCACACAGATTACTGGCTAATGATGTGATTCAAAATTTTGCGGTGAATGCAGGAACGAGGTGATAAAAATGAACACAGACGCAATTTATAAACCGAAAGAAGTTAGTGTATCCACACTTGAGGAATTCATGACCAAAGATTACGAGTCTTATGAATTTGTCAAAGGAGAATTAAGACCTATGTCATCACCCACAATGGAACACGGACGGATTGGCGTCAATATTATCGTGTTGTTGCACCCATACGTGAAAGCAAACAAGCTTGGCAAAGTCTATTCAATCGAAACCACCTTTCAAGTCGGCAAATCAGGTAGAAAACCTGATGTTGCATTTCTCTCGCAAGAACATATTCCCGAAGATGAACGCCAAGCCAGCTCTATTCCACCTGACCTGGCAGTTGAGATTGTATCTCCGAGCGATACCCTCTATGATGTTCAAGAGAAAGCTTTTGAGTATTTAGATGCTGGAACACAGCTTGTCTGGGTGGTTGAACCGGTTGGGCAAACAGTCATTGTCTATCGCTCCCGGACGGATATAAAGGTTCTAACTATTAAAGATACATTGACAGGTGAAGATGTCATCGAAAGATTCAGTTGTTCGGTAGCGGAAATTTTCGAATAATTAAAACCGAGTTTTTGCGAAAAACTCGGTTTTAAAATTGCAAAAACAGGCAGGTGTGAAATTGAGAGTAATTTTTGTCTGCTGTATTATCGTAATATTGAAGTCTGGCATGGGATGGGCTTATTTTTCCGACTTGGGAGTCGGCGCACGACCTATGGGCATGGGTGGCGCGTGTACAGGGCTAGCGGACGATGCCAATGCTCCATTTTTTAATACGGCGGGATTGACGCAATTAGGGCAGAGAGAATTCACAGCGATGTATTCTATGCTATATGCGGGCTTAGACCCTGTTCTTTATACGGGTGAAAAAGACCAGTTGGGATATCATTCGATGGGTTTTGTGCAGCCAATCCGCCAGAATATTGATGCCATCGCGGTCAGTTGGCTCTTTTTTAACTCGGAATTGTACGATGAAAACGAAATTGTTATGAGTTACGCCCGACGGATTTATACTTCAAATCTTGAATTCCCTCGTGTGAGCGCAGGATTGAATGTCAAAATCTTGAATCTCCGAATTGCGTCGAATGAATATACTCAGCGAGACCCGGATTTATCGCGACACGGTTTATCAAAAACAGATGCCACTGTAGATGTCAACATGCTTGTGAATTTTACGCAACGGTTTCATCTGGGATTAATGGCGGCAAATGTTCGACCAGTCAATATGGGGATTCTCCAGAATGAAGAGATTCCGGTGAAATTTGCCATCGGATTGGCATATCGAGAGGGTAACACGCTGCAATTAGTGGATGTTTCATGGAGGAATAGTCTGTTAAATGAACATCATGATATAAATTTGAAACTTGGCATTGAACATTGGTTATTCAACCGACAGATGGGTATTCGCGCGGGATACAACATAAAATCGCTCTCCGCCGGTGCCAGTTACCGATATAGATACGAAGAATATGAACTCCAACTGGATTACGCGTTCATTTACCCTCTGACTTCCATTATAGATACTCTGGGTACGCACCGCTTCGCGCTGTCTGTCCGATTGTAAGAAACCAAATTTTTGATTATAGAAACCAAATTTTTTCAAAAAACTTGGTTTCTGTCTTTCACCAATGCGTTGTACAGTTCTGGATATCGATTTTGGATAGGATGATTGGAAGCCACATTTTCCGCATCGGTCTGCAACGGCACGACCTGATTGAGGTCAATGTCATGGATGAGGACATCCGCGACGTTGGACTCCAAACGCGCTTCAACCGCGCCCGAAGGCTCAGTGATTAAACTTTGCACAGGATGTGTAAAGCAAATAAACATACCGTTCTCGTAAGCGCGTGTTTGCATCCACATACGGTTTTCCTCATGGTGCATTCCGTAGGTTGGCATCAAAATGATTTCCGCTCCCTTTAGACGTAGGACGCGGATGTTCTCCGGCCAGCGTCGGTCAGCGCAGATGACGACGCCCACGCGCCCGAAATCGCAATCAAAAACAGGTAGGTCGTCTCCGCGAATATAGTAGTGGTGAACATGAATTTTGTAGTATTTACCTATGATGCATCCATTTCTGTCAAATAGATACGCGGCGTTCCGGAGAGTATCATCCTCATCGCATTCCGAAAATCCTGCAACCAGGTAGCACTTCAGCTTTGCAGCTAATTCTTGCAACCGTTGAACATATTCTCCATGTGCGCCTGGCTCGGCATTATTTTTCACATCCTCGCGCGACCACTGTTTATTTTTTACCATATACCCGTCGATAAAGCACTCCGGAGTAATTACAACATCGACGTTTTGACCCGAAAGCGGCGCTGTCAACCGTTGAATCGTCTGCCAATTTGCCTCGCGGTCAGCCTCGACTGGGACCGCTTTAATCATTGCCACGCGCACACAGCGTTGTTTTTCTGTGGACATAACGAGATTCTCCTATTCTTGACGAATTCTCAAAACGAAATCTTCTGAGACGCCTGATTCCATACTATCTAAGCATCCATCTTTCCATTCCAATCGTCAATATCTTCTTTGTCGAGTTATAATATGTTTGCGATTTTCGTCTCAATGCGACGTGCTATCGACTGTATTATCTCTAAATCCACTTGCCGCGCGGGTTCTGAAACCTGCACAACCACGTTGTTTTTCACAAACAGTATATTATTATCCGCGCGCCAGGTTTTATCCCCATAATTTTCATTGGCGGTTACTTCTCGATAGATGGATTCCCATTGACCACCGATATATATCATCCGCGCTGAGAGGAATTTTCTGCCATTCGTCGCTGAAGTTTCTGCATCTTCAGGCGACTCAAATATCCAGTAGCGAATGGCGACATTTTTCCCCGGTTTATTCTCAAGCCACCAGCGGTCACAGCATCCGGCGATACACTCAGGCTTTGACGGCGATGTGGGCGAGAATATAGGACGGCCGGAGGATAACCGCGCGGTGACGGGCATCTCCTCGGCTGTTAATCGAATTGAATCTAAATGCTTAACCATCATATACCCCTCGGGAATTCGGAATTATGGTTCTTTGATATTTAGTGTGGTAAACTCTACAATGTTAGCGGCAATTGAGTGGTTATCAAAAACGAACACGGAAAATTCTATAATTTCCGCTATAAGGGCGTTCAGTGACTTTAATGTCAGCCACGCGTGCCGACGGCGGCCCCCTCCGTAAATATCCGATGAAATACTCTATATCGGATTCTTGCCCTTCAGCTACAATTTCGACCTGTCCATTTCGCAGATTTCTCACATATCCTTTAATGCCCAACGTCACAGCGCGAGACTGAGTAAAATACCGGAAACCCACTCCTTGTACCCATCCACTTACAATTATGTGCAGTTGCTTATTTTTTGATTGGGCCGACATATTTATCACCACTTGGATTGATGATTGATAATTGACGATATTCAATCGTCAATCGTCAGAGTTTACCACACTAAATATAGTCATCAATTGACAATCCAAATAAGGGCAGATGTCCTAACGTAATCACATCATCGCGTTCATCACCTTCTGTAAAAATGGCGGCTTTGGCGACGATGACACCACCAACTTGTGTGACCAGTTTTTCCATAGCGGTTAATGTGCTGCCTGTGCTGATAACATCATCCACTATGGCGATATTTTTGCCCTGTATTTTCGGTAGTTCCCTGCTATCCAACCACAGTTGCTGCGGTTTTCCAGTGGTGATAGATTTGACATCAACCGATATGGGGTCGAGCATGTACGGCTTTTTATCTTTTCGCGGCACAAAATAAGGAATACCCATGTGGGCGGACATCTCGTAAGCCAGAGGAATGCCCTTGCCCTCTGGATGCGCTAATACTTCCACATTATCGGGCAATAAAGACGCCAATGTGGGCACGACAGCCTTGACAATCTCTGTATCACCCATTATATTAAACAACGCCACTCGGATGCCAGGCGCCACTTCGACCAATGGTAACTGACGCGTCACACCGCATAGTTCAACAGTATAAAATTCTTCGTCTCGTTTCATAAAATTCTCCTTGCTTTTATCATTGATTTTAGAACCCTTTTTTGATTCTCCCCCAATTTCGGAATAGCCTTTGGCGTTTCTTCACCGCTACTTCCCCTCCCACAATAACCCTGCCATGCGTAACAGTCACATTGATTGCACCTTCATTGAGACGCGCTTTGGTGAGTTTTAGGGGACTCTCCGTTCCTGACGGAAGTTTATCCTTTACTTTAATAAGGATTCTTACAATTGCCCCCTGACCGCTAGTAGGACGTGCTGAAGCAAGGGAAACCAAAATCTTACCAGGAGTTCTTATATTAGTGGCTTTGAGGAAATTTTTTGTAAAATCCGTGCTCCTAACCGTTCCGACCATTATGACCTCTGCATCATATTCTATATTCAATTCAATTGAGAAAATCCCTGCAACCTCCTCCACATTGACGGGAATTTCAATAATCTCATTCGGTTCAGCTTTGAATTCAGGTATAGATATTTCTACAGCATATCCGGCAGATGCTGACATGACAAATAAACATCCAAGAGCAATTATCAATTTGTAAATGAATTGTGTTTTCATATCCGCACTACACTATCCTTTCTCGAAGATATTCCATAGATTTCGCCATCAAATTCTCGCCTTCTTTTGCCGCGCCAAGATGCTCTGGACAGATGACACCATCATAGCCTATTTCCTGAAGCGATTGCGAGCAAAACGAAGCAATCAGCGGTATTTTATAACTGTAGGACAAAACTACCATTCCATATACACATCGCTATCCGGCGTGATTATACGGTAATCTTGTCTCCCTATCCGTATCATAGATGGAATTGGAATCGGGTGAACTATTACCAGAAACCGTAATAAGAGTAAGGTAATTTCCCTTGGGTCCGTCGGATGAACGACAACTGCGATGATAACTGAACGAAAAGTTGTCAAATTCTCGGGTTTGATAAAATGCTTTTTATTTAAAGTCAATAATATTCGCGAGGTGTCATTGCAGTAACGTACATATTCTAAATCTTTCGCTGATAGCAATCCTGCTTGTTCAGCAGTGATTATATCGTGTCCACGCTTCCGTAATTCCAAAACCGTAGGAAGCGGAAAATGTTCATCTGCTAAAAATTCCATTTTTTACCTAAAAGTCGAACAATCGCGCAAGCATCATCAAAACGTCTTTTCTAGATTCTATCTCTAAATTTGATTTTATTTCTGAAAGTTTTTGTTCCTTGTTTTCTACAATAGAATGTAGCAATTTTTTGCCGGGTGTAAAAAAATCAGTGATGTAGAGTAATATTTGATAAATTTGTTCATAAGTAAGGTGCGGATATATTTCTTCAACTATTTCTTTGATTGAGTAATCGGCTTGCAGAAGTTCGAGAATGACATAAACAGGTATGCGGGTTCCAGAAATTACCGGCGTGCCACTCATGATTTGTGCATCAACTTGTATAGGAATATCCTTGTCTGGGATAGTTGTTGCAAGAATCTGCATAAAACGAACTCCGCGATGGATGTCGCTATCAACCCGCGTTCCTGATGTTATATCCGTCGGATTCATACCTTGGCACCTTTTAAAAATGGCATCTTTCATTGCCAATTTTCTAGACTAACTAATGGTTATTTTATCAAATGTATCGTCCTCATGGCAAGAAAAATTTCTCTCTTTTAGACACTCTATTGCCAGATTTTGCTCCCCTGTCCTTTATAATTTTGGATTGATGATTGACGATTTACAATATTCAATCGACAATCGACAATCATCAATCCAAAGACTTCCGTTCACTCAAGTCCCATCGCCTTAAGATTTCTAAAGCTAATCGCCATACTTTCGAACGGGTCGCGCTGGCAGGTATCCTGTTCAACGAGATACCATTGTACATCTGCTTCTTTGCACGCTTCTATAATCGCCGGCCAGTTTAGGTTGCCTTCTCCAACCTCTGCCATAATCGGCTTGCCGCCAAATACTACCATGTCTTTGAAATGAACTAACGGTGCGCGCCCTTTCATCTTTCGAATCCACGCCGCCGAGTCACCGCCGCCATGTTGAATCCAATAGGTGTCAATTTCGGCATTGAATACTTCGGGGTCACTTTCTTCGTAAAGGATTGCCAGTCCAGTGCGACCATTGAACTTTTCCAGCTCAAAGCTATGATTATGATAGGAAAAGGTCAAACCGCCTTCCTTGAGTTTTCTTGCTACTTCGGAGGCTGCTTTCGCAAACTTCAGATAACCTTCAGCGTTGCGATACTCGCCGGGCAAACCGCCGATAGCGGCGTGCTTGCATCCCAAAAGGTTATGTTCATCAATAACCGCCTGCGGTTCATCGCGCATAAGCTCGTAGCTCGTATGCGTAGCAGCGACAGTCAATCCTTCGCCGTCCAACATATTCTTCAATTCGCGATTATCAATTGCTCCCAGCGCTGATAACTGCACTGCCTCATAGCCAATAGCTTTTACCTTTTTCAGCGTGGTTGCGATATCAGCGGGCGTCTTCGTGAATTCCCGCAACGTATATAGTTGTGCTCCTAATACAGATTGAGACATTCTCGTTTTCTCCTATTTTTTTATTTTGACTTTGGTAAATAGGAATGTAGCATCAGTGCAAGAAACAACCGACGCCTTCGGATTACGGTATGTCGTGGATTTAACAATCCACGACGAGCAGCAGCGCTGGACGCTCTCTCTGGATTGGTAAATCCAGAGAATCCTTAGTCATAATATATTTAGCGGTATACTACGACATCGAATTGTGTTTAATTTACCAAAGTCAAGTTTTCTTGGCTTAATCAATTACAGATTAAAGTCTTCTGATGAAATATTACTTGAATTTGCTTGACGCTTTTTACAACTGCCTTCTCACTTAATAGACGCACGTCACTGCCTGTTAAAGTCATTTTCACGTAAGCACCTTTGTTTTGAATTCCGATGGCTCTATACTGCTTACCACACCACGAAAGAATATCGTATGGTTGGATTGAATATCTTTGCTTTCTGATTGAAGGCTTAAATCCTTTTCGATTAAGTTGCAGACACCTATTATTTTTGCGTTTAAAGAA
>SDBU01006070.1_pt1 | contig 14297 bp, 8 predicted proteins | sample 2277071 | NCBI WGS metagenome assembly SDBU01 (sample SAMN10397929, study PRJNA504765) | marine sediment metagenome | isolation source: marine sediment core GS08_GC12, 126 cmbsf | place: Arctic Ocean: Gakkel Ridge, Loki's castle | collected 2008
CGGGGGGCGGGAGCGTCTGGATCTCCTTTTCCCTGGACCTGGTTTACTGGGGTCGGCCGAACGTGGTCCTCCCGACAAGGGGTGGACCGTGGTGGATCAGTACGCCGCCGCCAGCCGGCAGAGCAGCGTCAGCGTGGCCGGGGGGTTCCGACTGGGCGAGGGGGCGGTGCCGGCGATTGTGATGTACGACGCCGCCGGGGGCAAGTTGGGCGTGCTGACCCGGCAGGCGGACAAGACCTATCGCATCGATCGCGAAATCGAGGTCGGTGCGGTCGCGGCGAAGAAGATTCTCGCCGGCCGATTCGGCGGCGGCGGCGGGCAAATCAGCCTGCTGCTGTGCGGGGCCGACAAGCTCATCCTCGTGCCCATGGTCGAGCAGACGCGAACGCTGCGGGAGGTGGCCTCCTTCGAGCCGGACGTCGAGAGCGGCGGCTACGGCGCGCTGACGGTGGGGGACGTCAACGGCGACGGCGTGCCGGAGATCGTGCTCATCGACCAGGGGCGCCACCGGGTGGAGATCCTGGCCTTCGACGCCGCCGCCGCCCTGGTGGCCGCCACGAAGTTCAAGGTCTTCGACCAGCCCCGCCCCGTCGAGCGGCGCGTGGTCGGCCGGGACGGGACCAAGGGCGGCGAACCCAGCGAGGTGCGGGTCGCCGACGTGACCGGCGACGGGAAGAACGACCTGATCGTCAAGACGCATGATCGGTTTATCATCTACCCGCAAGACTGATGCGATGGCGGGCAGGCCCGAATTTCAGCGCCGCTTGACAGCGCTCGCTCCCTTGGCCGATACTGAACGGGATTGACGGCCGCGAGGAGGGCGGAGACGATGAGCCGATGCTGAAAACGATAGGCAAACTGGTGATCAAGCTGATGGGGGGCACCCGCAACGACCGCTTGGTGCGCGCGATGCACCACGAGGTGAAAACGAGCGTCAACCCCCTGGAGGCCCGCCTGCGAGCCATGTCGCCGGCCGAGCTGGCGGGCGTGACCGACGATCTCCGCGCCCGACTGGCCGGCGGGGAGCGAGCCGAGAGCGTGCTTCCCGAGGCGTTCGCGGCCATTCGGGAGGCGTCGCGGCGGGGGCGAAACCACCGCCAGTTCGACGTGCAGCTCATCGCCGGGCGAGTGCTTTACAACGGCGACATCGCCGAGGAGGCCACCGGCGAGGGCAAGACCATCGCCTGCTACCCGGCGGTCTACCTGACCGTGCTGGGGGGCGGGAAGGTCCACGTGGTCACCGTCAACGACTACCTCGTCGAACGCGACGCCGAGTTCGCCCGCCCGCTGTTCGCCCTGCTGGGGGTGACGGTGGGCTTCATTCAAGCCCACATGGGTCTCGCCGACCGCCAGGCCGCTTACGCCTGCGACGTGACGTACGGCTCCGACAGCGAGTTCGGCTTCGATTACCTGCGGGACAACACCAAGGTCAGCGTTGCCGAGCAGGCCCAGGGGCCGTTGGACTACGCCATCGTCGACGAGGTCGACAACATCCTCATCGACGAGGCCCGCACGCCGCTGATTCTCTCGGGCCCGGCGTACGGGGAGTCGGGGCGGTATCGCAAGGCCGACCAGATCGCCCGCAAGCTCGAGCAGCTCCAGAGCCAGGCCAACCGCGACACGCAGGCACGCCTCCGCGAGTGGGGCGAGGAGCCCCCGGCCGGGTACGCGGGCCACCCGAAGTTCAAGATGGCGATGAAGAAGTTCCAGGCAGACCCGTCCCAGAAGAGCGGCTTCTCGCTGACCGAGGAGGAGGCCGAATCGCTGGGCCACACGCAGTACTTCGTCGTCAATGCCGAGAACAAGAACGCCTCGCTGACCCACGAAGGGGTCTCGGCGGCCCAGGAAGACCGCGAGCTGGGGGCCATCTACCAGGACGGGGCGGAATGGCCGCACCTGATCACCCAGTCGCTGCGCGCCCGGCTGCTGTACCAGCGCGACCGCGATTACGTGGTGCGCGACGGGGAGGTGGTCATCGTCGACGAGTTCACCGGCCGGCTGATGGTGGGGCGGCAGTGGTCCGAGGGGCTCCACCAAGCCGTCGAGGCCAAGGAAAACGTGACCATCAAGGAAGAGACGCAAACGATGGCCACGATCACGTATCAGAACTACTTCAAGCTGTACGGCAAGCTGGCGGGCATGACCGGCACGGCCATGACCGAGAGCGCCGAGTTCATGAAGATCTTCGGCCTCGAGGTGATCGCGGTGCCGACCCATCGGCCGATCAACCGGATCGACCACAACGACCGGATCTACCGGACGGAGGAAGAGAAGTACAAGGCCATCGTCGAGGACATCCGCCATTACGCGATCGACATGGGCCGGCCCGTGCTGGTGGGCACCACGTCGGTGGCGAAGTCCGAGCGGCTCTCGGCCATGCTCACGCGGATGTACGGCCTCGAACACGACGTGCTGAACGCCCGGCCGGAAAACGCCGCCCGCGAGGCCGACATCGTCGCCGAGGCCGGCTTCCGCCACCCGCGAAAAAAGGGCTCCAAGAAGATGGTCGGCAACGTGACCATCGCCACCAACATGGCCGGCCGGGGCACCGATATCAAGCTGGGCCCGGGCGTGGTGAACCCCCAATGCCTCATGCCGGCCGATGACGACCTGCCCGAGGGCGTCGCCCCCAGCGAGCTGTACCCCCCCGGGGGGAGCAAGTGCTGCATCCACTGCGAGCAGTACGATGCGACCACCGGCTGCGGGCACTGCTTCAAGCCGAAGCTCGATTCGGACTTCCCGCTCCGCGGGCGAACCGACTGCTGCGAGGAGGTCCCCTGCGGGCTGCACGTGGTGGGCACCGAACGGCACGAGGCCCGGCGGATCGACAACCAGCTCCGCGGGCGGTCCGGGCGGCAGGGCGACCCCGGCTCCAGCCGATTCTTCCTGTGCCTCGAAGACGACCTGATGCGAATCTTCGCCGGGCCCGCCGTGCTGAAGATGCTCGAATGGCTCGGCATGAAGGACGGCATGTCCATCGAGCACAAACGCATCAGCAAGGGCATCGAGCGGGCCCAGAAACGCGTCGAGCAGCGCAGCTTCGACATGCGAAAGCATCTGCTGGACTACGACGAGATCATGGACTACCAGCGGAAGACCTTCTATGGGCGGCGCCAGCAGGTGCTCGAGGGGCGTAACCTCGAGGAGATCATCGTCGAGATGATCGGCGAAACCATCGCCGACGGCGTCGACCGCTACCTCGGCGGCGATTACGGGCGGCAGTGCATCAGCGACTGGGCGCGGACGCACCTGCGGCTGGACGTGGCGCCCGAGCAGATTCGCGGCGACAAAGCCGAGGACTTCGACCCCGTCACCGCCGACCTCCGCCGCCGGGCCCAGGAAGACGCCGCCGCCGACATCTCACGCAGCATCGGGGAGTACATCGACCCGGAGGCCGACCGGCGGGAGTGGGATCTGGCCTCGCTGAGCAGTTGGGCGATGAGCCGCTACGGCGTGCAACTGTCGCAGACACAGCTCCGCCGCATGACCCCCGGCGAGATCGAGCAGGAGTTCATCACGGCCGCCAACGAACGCTTGGAGAAAGTCGACCTCTCGCCGGTGGCCACCTACCTGGCCGACGACTTCGCCCGCGTCGCCCTCGCCCAGTGGGCCCAGGGCAGGTTCGACATCAAGCTCGAGCCGGAAACGTTGGCCGGCGAGGCGGCCGAGGTGACCGACCGGCTGACCGAACGCGTGATGGCAGCCTACCGCCGCCGGGAGGCGGAGTACCCCGTCGAGTACGCCCTGCAGCGGGCCTTCCCCGACGGCAATACCAACAACGTCTTCCACTGCAACGCCCTGGCCGACTGGGTCAACGCCAAGTACCGCGCCGGCGTCGGGGGCGAGGCGTTCGTCGACAAACGGGTCCCCGAGATCACCGAGCAATTGCTCGAGATCGGCAAACGGTACACCGAGGGCGGGCAGCTCGTCCGCGACGTGGAGGCCCAACTGGCCTCCGGCGACAACGCCGCCGAGCACGTGGCCTTCGCGGCCGAGCGGTTCGATACCGAGATGACCGAGGCGGACTTCCGCAACGGCGACGCCCGCGAGAAACTATTGGCCGTCGGGGAACGGTTCCTGCGGCGGGAGGTCAACGAGCTGGAGCGATTCGTCCTGCTGCAGCAGTACGACAGCGCCTGGAAAGACCACCTGCTCGGCATGGACCACCTCAAAAGCGGCATCGGCCTCCGCGGCTACGCCGAGCAGGACCCCAAGATCGCCTACAAGCGAGAGGGGTCGGCCCTGTTCCGCGAGATGCTCGACGGCGTCCGCGACCGCGTCTCGGAGAACATCTTCAAGGTCCGCCTCAGCGCCTCGGCCGAGGTGGCCAGCGTGTACCAGATCAGCCAGATGGTCCACGAGCAACTGGCCGGCTACGACCACCTCACCCAGGAGATGGCCGCCCAGCAGGCCGCCTCCCAAGCCCAGAAGGTCCAAACCTTCCGCCGCGACCAGCCCAAAGTCGGCCGAAACGACCCCTGCCCCTGCGGCAGCGGAAAAAAGTACAAAAAATGCTGCGGCCGTAATAATTAGGGGGACAGATACCTTATCTCTTCTGCAATAGGGTATCGGCCTCCCTAATGCCAATGCCCGGTGCCATGTTCCTACGCGAAGCGGAGGGGCATGCATTACGTCGTGGGACAGGCTTGGTGCCGTGGGCATGCATTGCCTCGTGGCATAGACCGGGTGCCGTGGGCTGCGGCGGTAGCCGCAACCACGTTCCCTCGGCCATGCCAGTCGGTGGCGGTTAGACCTGAGCGCGTCCGTTCCGGCGTGGTGGTGAACGTGGTTGCTCCGCTGCGCTCCGCAGCCCACGGCACCCGGCACCCAGCCCACGGCACCCAGTGGCGTGGGTTGGTGGGATCGGCCTCACGTGCGTTTGAACTGCTTGGCCAACTCGGCGAGGGTGAGGCGGATCTGCGTGGGCCGGCCGTGGGGGCAGGCGGTGGATTTGGCCACGCGGTCGCGTTGGGCGAGGAGGGCGTCGATCTCGGACGGCGTGAGCGGGTCGCCGGCCTTGACGGCGGCCTGGCAGGCCATCGTATCGAGCAGCCCGGCCAGCAGGGCCTCGCTGTCGAGGCCGGGGTCCTCGCCGGCGAGGTGGTCGAGCATGTCGGCCAGGAACTCGGCGGGGGCCTGGCGGTCGAGGAAACTGGGGAACCGCTGCACCGCCACCGTCTCGGGGCCGAAGTCGCTCACCTCGATGCCCAGCCGCTCGAGCAGCCCCGCGTGCTCGGCCAGCAGCCCGCGCTGGGCGGGGGTCACCGCCAGCGTCGCCGGCAGCAGCATACGCTGGCTCTCGAGCGGGCCGTCGGTGATCCGCTCGAGCAGTTGGGCGTACAAGATGCGCTCGTGCAGGGCGTGCTGGTCGACGATCACGATGCCGTCGGCATCGGCCACGATGAGGTAGCTGTTGTGCACCTGCATCGCCGACGGCGGCGGCGCGGGCGCCGCCGGGGCGAGGGGCGCCGGCTCCGGCTGGGCGAGCGGCGCCAGCCCCGGCTCCGGCGGGGCGAGCGGCTCCGGAGACGGCCTCGGCGGCGGCCACGCACTCGGGGTCGGCGCGGCCCTCGGCGGGGGGGCGGGCGATTCGGTCGCGGCGCTGCCGCGTGCGGAGAAGTGCAGGTGCGGCTGCGGGGCCGGTTGGCTTTTGAAGAACTCCGCCAACGCCTGGCGAAGCCCCTGGCGGCGATCGTCGTCGGGCAGCTCGGCGTCCTCGGCCGACGGCTGGCCGGGCAGGCGGACCGGCGGGCGGATTTCGGCCTTTTGCAGCGTCCGCCGCAACGCCGCCAGCACGTGGGAGTGCACCAACTGGCTCTCGCGAAAGCGCACCTCCACCTTCGTCGGGTGCACGTTCACGTCCACCGCTTCGGGGTCCAGCTCCAGGAAGATCAGCGCCACCGGCTGACGGTTGGGGTCGATCAGCCCCCGATACGCCTCCCGCAGCGCGTGGCCGAGGGAACGGTCGCGAATGTACCGCCCGTTGAGGAAGAAGTACTGCCACCGCCCCGACGGTCGCCCGGCCGCGGGAGTGCCGATCAGCCCGCTTACGGCCACCTCGCCGCCCTCGCCGGCAATCGGCAGCAGGTCCTCGGTGAAGTCACGCCCGAACACGTCGCCCACGCGCTGGACGAGCGAATCGGTGGCCGGGGCGTTACGCACCGACCGCCCGTTGTGCGTCAGGCTGAAACCCACGCCCCGATGCGCCACGGCGATACGCGTGATCGCCTCGTTGATATGGCCGAACTCGGTCATGTCGGCCTTGAGGAATTTTCGCCGAGCGGGGGTATTGAAGAACAGGTCGCGCACCGAGATCGTCGTCCCCGGCGCCGCGGCAGACGGGCGAACCGGCCCGATGTCGGCCCCGGACGCCTCGATCTCGCAGCCGGCATCCTCGTGTCGCCGGCGGGTGCGGATGGCGGCGTGGGAGATCGACGCGATCGACGCCAGCGCCTCGCCCCGAAAACCCATCGTGGCGATGCGGAACAGGTCCTCCTCGCCGTCGAGCTTGCTGGTCGCGTGCGGCACGAACGCCAGCGCCACGTCGGCCTCGCTCATCCCGTCGCCGTCGTCGGTGACGACGATCGCCTCCTTGCCCCCTTTGGCGACGGCCACGTCGATCTGCCCGGCCCCGGCGTCGATAGCGTTCTCCACCAGCTCCTTCACCACGCTCGCCGGCCGCTCGATCACCTCCCCCGCGGCGATCTTGTTCACCAGGTGCGGCGTCAATACCCTGATCTCGCCCATACCCCGATTGTAGGGCCCCCCGCGCTCCCCCGCCACCACCAACCGCGCCGGCGGCCCGCCAAGAAAGCCTTGGCACCGCCCGCCATACGCGGTATACTCGCGGAATAACGAAGCTGGCGGGGGCGTAGCTCAGTTGGGAGAGCGGCTGGTTCGCAATCAGCAGGTCGTCGGTTCGAGTCCGATCGCCTCCAGTTTCGCAAGGGTTGCCGAGTTCCGAGGCCGAGCCATTTTGGCCGGCCGGCGGGGCTGTCCGCCGGCAGCCCGCCCCGCATCTCCGGGCCGGTTGGGGAACGCCATGATCCACGCCAAATGCCCCGAATGTGGCGAGCTGTTGGAGTTTCCGGGCGGTTCGGCCGATGCCCGGCAGCATTGCCCACGTTGTGGCCGTGACGTGGTGGTCGCCGCTGCCCGCAGGCGCTACCAGCGTCCGTGGGTCCGGATTCAGAGAAAGTGGTTCAGGCGGTTCGTTCTTGCTATCCGGCTCCTGGCCTTTGTGGGCGCTGCGGCCTTCATCTACTTTTGGTTTTTCCCTGAATGGCCCCCGACCTCCACTCGTGCGTTGGTGTTCGGCGTTTTCGGCGTTTTTGCGCTTATCTTCTGCATCATCGACGTGACCAAGCACAGGTACGGCAGGCCTCTGTCGGCCATACTCCTCCCACCCGTGTGGATCGGCATCATCTTTGCATTGGGCGTATGCGTGGCGAATCCACGGTCGGGGGATAACGCTGGGAGAGGAAGGGAACAGAACGTTGTGCAGTTCATTACGTCCCAGCCCGGTGCATGGGAGGGTTTCCGGGATCTGAAGTGGGGTACACACGCCGACGACATTGCCGGGCTGGAGTTTCTCTCCAGGGACGGGCAGAAGGCGGTCTACGTTCGACCCGGCGAGAAACTGGTCATTGGCGAAGCTGAACTTCTCGTCTTCTACAGCTTCTACCGTGGGGCTTTCTGGAAGGTCGAGTTGGCAGGCAGCGGCACGTCGATCATCGACCCTTTCAAGGAGGCGATCATCGCCCGCTATGGCCGTGACGACGCTGACATAGGAGGAACGAGGGACATACAAACCTGGACATCACGCGGTCACACCAGTGACGGCAGCGAAGTCCAAATGAGCGCAATGTTCTGGGACGCCACTGGAACCGTCTGGATGGAATACATGCCGTTAACGGCCGAGTACAAACGTGATCGGCTGCGTGCTGCGATCGACGCACTAACGACGACGAGGGCACAGCCATGATCCGCGTCAAATGCCCCGAATGCGGCGCGCCGTTGCAGTTCTCGCCCGTTTCGGCTGGGGCTCGCCGACGCTGCTCACGCTGTGGCTTTGTGGCGAGAGTCCCGGAGGAAGTGGGTACTGACCTTCTCGATAAGGTAGTCGCTGTGGCTGCGTCCGCCGACCGGGAAATGTTCGTGTTAATCCGCAGACCCTACCGCGCCCCTAAGGTCCGGGTACGGACAAAGCGGATCAGGCGTCTCTTACAGGCTATGCGCATTCTGGCTTGTGTAGTGGCTGGGTCGTTCGTCGCTCACGGTGTGCGCCGGTGGATAGCCGGCGACTGGGCCACTTGGGCTCCGTTGAGTCTTCTTGCGCTGCTCTGTTTCTGCAGGGACGCGATCACCCGCAGGTCGGGCGTCGGGAGCCGGTTTGCCATCTTCATGCTCCTTACCATCGGCACGTTCATTGCATGGGAAGCATGGCTGAAGCCGCCACGGAGAGGGAGCTACACTCGCCCGCTGGATGAGGAAGAAGAAGTTCGGACCGTGCAGTTCCTCACGACCCGGCCCGGCGCATGGGATGGTTTTCGAGACCTGAAGTGGGGCGCACACGCCGACGATATTGCTGGGCTGAGGATTCTCTACAAGGGCGGAGACCGTGTGGATTACACTCGCCCTGGTGAGAGAGTGGTCATCGGCGAAGGTGAAATCTCCGTTACCTACACCTTCTATCGTGGTGCTCTCGGGCAGGTCACTCTGTCATGCCACGCCCCCTCGAACATCGAGCGCTTCAAAGAGGCCATCAGTGCCCGCTATGGCTGTAACGACGCCGACATAACACCGGGAAAGGGCGCGGAGTTCTGGACGTTAAAGGGTCACAGCAGCGACGGCAACGAGGTCACACTGGATGCACTGTTCTCGCCTACCATAGCGAGAGTCAGTCTCGGGTACGTGCCTTTACAGGATGAGTACGAACGCGACCCGCAACGCGCCGCGAACGACACACGACCGACGACGAGGGAGCAGCGATGATCCGCGTCAAATGCCCCGAATGTGACGAATGGCTGGAGTTCCCGGACAGGGCGGCCGGAAGCGGGCGGCAGTGCACACGCTGCGGGCGTGAGTCGATAGTCCCCGGCGAAGTGGGTCCTGACGGTATCGATACGGCAGCCGCTGAGGCGGAGTTCGCCCATCGGGATGTGTACGTGCTTAGCCGCATGCCCCACGGCCGGCCCAGGCTCCGGGAGCGAAGAGCGTGGGTCAGGAGTCTCGTTGATACAACGCGGTTTCTGGGCTGTGTGGTCGGTGCGGCCTTCTTCGTCCTTGGTTTGCTCCTATTGGTAAGCGGCGGCGGGGTTGGGTGGGCCCTGATGGGTCTTGCTGCGTTCGCCTGGCTCTGCGCGGATGCGAACACCCACAGGGCAGGCGAGGGTTTCCCCGTATGCATCTTCCTGCTCCCCATCCTCTGCGTGCTGGTGGTCGCTGCCACTGGGCAGCGAGGTCCACACCCGAGACCCAAACCCATCCCAGCGCAGCCGGGGGCATGGAACGGGTTCCGGGATCTTAAGTGGGGTACACGGGCCGAGGACATTGCCGGGCTCGAGCTCGAGAGCAGATCGGGAGCGGACGCGGTCTACATTCGCCCTGCTGACACCAGACCGGCCACTAGACCGGCCACCGGGCAAGCCCCGCTTCATGTTACCTACACCTTCCACGATGGGGCCCTTACGGAGGTCTGCGCGTCATGCTCCGATCCGTCGAGCGTCGTTCGCTTTAGGGAGGAGGTCCTCCTGCGCTATGGCCATAGAGATGCAGACAGTGTGGAAAGGGCAGAGGGGAAGCCCCGGTCCTGGAAATCAAGCGGCTACAGCAGTGACGGGGGGGAGGTGGAGCTGTGGGCAAACTTTGGGCCGTCCGAAGGGAGTGTCCTCATAATCCACGAGCCGTTCCCGTTCACAGAGAGAGATGGAAGCAGCCAACGCGCCGCGGGCGACTCACGACCGACGACGAGGAGCCACCGATGATCGAGGCCAAGTGCATGGCGTGCGGAGAGACGTTCGCCGCGCCCGACGACCTCAACGGCAGCCGCAAGAACTGCCCCGCCTGCGGGAAGCCGGTGATGATCCACGCGAAGAAGCTTGCCGATGGTCCCGCCGCGGCATCCGGCCGGATGGTTCAGGGAGAGGTCGCCCCTCCGCTCAAGCGCTACCTTGTTCCTGTGGTCCGGCTGCGGACAATGCGGTCCAGGCGTGTTTACCTGGCCAGCAGGATAGTGGGCTGTGTGGCCGCTGCGGTCTGGCTTGCCCTTTCCCTGCTGTGGCCGAGGCCCTTTGGCGAGCCGTTCGGTTCGTGGCCGATCGTCTTCCTGCTTGCCATCCTCACGATTGACTTGCTCACCGAGAGATCTGGCGGCAGGATCCCGCTCGTCTTCGCCGTGGTCTACTGCATCGGCCTGTACATGCTCTTCATATGGCCCATGAAGCCTCTGTTGAGAAATGAACCAGCAAGAGAGGTCGAAGAGCCTGCGGCGGTGTCAACTCCGGCCCAGCCCGGCGCGTGGGACGGTTTCCGGGACCTGAAATGGGGCACACTCGCCGATGACGTTGCCGGCCTCGAGCTGGCTTACGAGGTCGGCCAGAGGGCGGTCTACACTCGCCCTGATGACAGGCTGGCGGCCGCTGAAGGGCGCCTCGACATCATGTACGTCTTCCAGCGTGGGGCTCTCAGAGAGGTCCTGCTGTCGTGCCGCGACCGGCAGAGCGTCGATCGCCTCAGGAAGGAGATCATCGCCCGGTATGGCCGTAACGCCGCCGACGTGGCACCCACGGCAGCGGCCAGATACCAGTTCTGGACGTCAGCCGGTCACACGAGCGACGGGGAGGCAAGACTGACGGCAGCCTTCCCGTCGTCCTCCAGAGGCACGGTCACCATTACCTACATGCCCTTGGCGGGAATATATGGAGGTGATGGGCAACCTGCCGCCAGCGACTCACGGCCGACGACGAGGGGTCACCGATGATCCGCCTCAGGTGCCGTGCATGCGGCGAACAGTTGAAGGCCCCGTCCAGTGTGGCCGGCACGGGGTGGCATTGCCCGCACTGTGGCCGTGAGGCGATCGTCCCCCATGAAGCGGGCCCCCTCCATCCCGACACGGCTGCCGACACCGCCCAGTCGGCGGGCCGGGATGTGTTCATGATCATGCGCGAACCCTACCTCCCTCCCAAGCTCTGGGCCCAGACAAGGCGGGCCAGGCGTCTTGCAACGGCTATGCGGCTACTGCTGTGGGGCGCTGTCCTCGTCTTCCTTCTCCTGGTGTACCCGGGGGCTCTCAGGGAGGATCCTGGGTCCGCCGCCGCCGTATTTGGGACGTTCTGTGCCGTGCAAATCGTCGCCCTCATCCTCCGCAGATACAGACTTGGGAGCGTCGTCTCGGCAGCCGTTCATGTACTGCTCGGTATTGGCCTGGTCATGGTGTGGCGCGCATGGGTGATTGAGCCGCGGATGAGAAGCATCGACACCATGCCGGTAACTGTCGGCGAAGAGCCCATCGTGCAGTCCATCCCGTCCCAGCCGGGCGCGTGGGAGGGTTTCCGCGATTTGGCGTGGGGAACACGCGCCGAGGGCATTGCCGGCCTCGAGCTTGTCCACAGGGATGGACAGGAGGCGGTCTACACTCGCCCCGACGACGACTTGACCATCGGCGAAGCTCAACTGCATGGCATCAAGTATGCCTTCCACCGTGGCGCTCTCGGGGAAGTTGAGCTGTCGTGCTTGGGGCGGTCGGGCGTCCGCGCTTTCAGAGAAGCGACCATCGCCCGCTTTGGCCGTAACGACGCCGACGTGCGGTTCGTGGGGAATGCGGCGTCCTGGGAGGCAAGCGGCCATAGCAGCGACGGAGGCGAAGTCACACTGGCGGCACTGTTCTCGTTCTCCAAAGCGATCGTCACGATCACCTACACGCCGCCAACGGATGAACCCGAACGTGACCAGCAACCGGCCGCGAGCGACTCACGACCGACGACGGGAGAGTCCCGATGATTCACGTTAAGCGCAGCGGGTGCGGTAGATCCTTCGCTGTCGCGGACGCCTTTGCTGGCAGTGTGAAAGAAGGGGAAGGTGCACTATATTCGCGCCGGGTGGCACCTTCAAGCGCAGCGTGCTGCCGTAGGCAGGACGCGGAGCTTGTGGGTGGGCGAGGGCGGAGTGATGTGCGCCATGTCGGAGGCGTCCACCCACAAAGCCCGCTTCGCGGCCTTTGAACGTGCCACCCAACCCGCGCAGGCGGGGCGCTGCTACGGGGTGCCAACCGCGGGCGCCGGATTTGCAGGGCGGGCCGCCCGCTCGTCCAGCTTCCGGCGGATCGTCGTGAGCAGCTTCGCAAGGCGGGCGTGGTTCTCTTGGGTCTGCGAGACAACGAAGAGCCCGTCGAACTCGTGTAGCTGTCCAACGAGCCCGCCGGCCTCGACCCAACTTGTGCAGTCGATGGCCGAGCGGATGATATCAAACAGTTTATAGACTTTCTCTTCCCTCCTCTGGCCGGTGTCCCCGGCCACCATGTCCGCTACGTCGTAGACGCGGACGGTGGTCCAGGTGCTCAACTCTTCCCTCGTGGAGATTCGGACGACTCCCTCTTCGAGCCTGTATCCCAGCGGCACCTTGCCACCGGCCACTGAGAGGATTTCCTTCAAAGCGTGCTCGTTGCTGACGTTGCTCTGCGCGAGGGTGAGCGCCGTGCGCTTGTCAATCCCGGCGGCTTGGAGGGCCCCCCAGTTCACCACCACGTTCAGCCCCGTGGCGTCGCCGAAGAAACCGAGGGTGCTGTCGAGCCGGACGTCGTGGAACTCGAGCTTCGGGCGATTCTCCTGGAGCTTCGCTATCGCAGCGCGGTTGGCTTCGCTTTCGTCCGCGGCCGCAGCCGGGCGAATCGGGGAAGCTCCGGGGGCGGTCTTAATCTTCGCCCGGGCCGCCCGCTCATCCAGCGTCCGGCGGATCGTCGTGAGCAACTCCGCCACCTGGGCGTGGTTTTCATCGCTCTCCAAGACAAGGAGGAGCCCGTCGAGTGGGCGGCGAACCCATCTCTGGGGCCCGCCTTTCTCGACCCAACTGTCATGGTTGAAAATGCCGCGGAAGATATCAGCCAGTGTCTCGGCTTTCTCTCGCCTGCCCTGGACGGTGTCCGCGGCCATCAGGTCCTCAACGTCGTAGACGCCGACGGTAGTCCTGGTGCTCAAGTACAGCTTTGTAGAGACTCGGATGACGCCTTCGTCGAGGATGTATCCCAGCGGCACCACGCCGCCGGCCGCGGAAAGGGTTTCGATCAGGGCCCGCTCGTTGCTGACGTTGTGAAGCGTGACGGAGACGGCTGTGCCCTTGTCGATTCCGGCGTCTCCGAGGGCCTGCCAGTTCACCACCAGGTTCAGGTCCGTGACGTCGCGGAAGAAATCAAGGGCATCGTAGAATCGGACATCCGTGAAAAAGAGTTTCGGGCGATTCTCCTGGAGCTTTGCCATCGCGGCGCGGTTGGCGTCACTTCCGGGTGGAGTCGCCGTGGGGCGGACAGAGGGAGCTCCGGGGGCGGTCTTCACCTTCTCCCGGGCCGTCCGCTCGTCCAGTTTCCGGCGGATCGTCGAGAGCAGCTTCGCAAGGCGGGCGTGGTTCTGGTCGTTCTGCAAGACAAGCAAGAGCCCGTCGAGTTCGCAAATCGACCCTAGGCTCCCGGCGTACTCGACCCAACTGTCACGATTGATGGCTGCGCGGATGACATCGCACAGTTCCTCAGCTTTCTCTCGCCTCCTCTGGGCGGTGTCCGCGGCCACCAGGTCCGCGACGTCGTAGACGCGGTGGGTAGTGAGGGTGCTCAAATCCTCCCTTGTGGAGATTCGGACGTAGCCTTCGTCGAGGATGTATCCCAGTGGCACAACACCGCCGGCCGCGAAGAGGATTTCTTTCAACGCTCGCCCGTGGGTGACGTTGCTCAGCTTGAGGCTGACCGTTGCGTCCTTGTCGATCCCGGCGGCCTGGAGGGCAGGCCAGTTCACCACGACGTTCTGGCCCGAGACGTCGCGGAAGTAGTCGATCGCGCTGTCGAACCGGTCGTCCCGGAACTCGAAGTCCCCGCGCTTCTTCTGTAGCATCTCCCGCGCGATCCGGCTGAACGGGTGGTCCTCCGCTGCCGCACCAGGGCGGATGGGGCCCTGCGGCGCGGGCCTGGTGGCGGATCTGGATGCGGGGGTCGGTGCCGGGCCCCGCGGGCCGCAGGCGGCACCGGTGAGGGAGACGAGCCCCAGCATGGCCAGAACGGCTGCGTGTCTCATGAGCGCCACTCCTTCCTGACG
>SDBU01006071.1_pt1 | contig 14297 bp, 13 predicted proteins | sample 2277071 | NCBI WGS metagenome assembly SDBU01 (sample SAMN10397929, study PRJNA504765) | marine sediment metagenome | isolation source: marine sediment core GS08_GC12, 126 cmbsf | place: Arctic Ocean: Gakkel Ridge, Loki's castle | collected 2008
TTAAGTAAAAAGGCAATTAAAGAGTTCAAGGAAATCTACTACGAGGAATTTGGAGAAGATATAACTTATGAGGAAGCTCATGAAAAATTTTTAAGATTATTCAATCTCGTAAGGGTTATACTTAAAGTACCATCAAAAAAAGTTCAGGATAGATAATCACGTGACCCTATTTTATTTGACTTAAATCCCATAAATGTTTGTATGTCGTCAAATAATTCGTACCAACCCTTAAGCGACGATTATTCTCTTTCATGTTACCTTTAATTAATATTTCCCATCAAGTTATTTATCAAATATGATCGATATATTTTCCTCCTTTGATACATGGTTTCCGTTTTTGTTTTCTGTCTTTGCTTGAGGATCTCCTTGTCTTTTCCATAGAAGCGGTCACTGGGTGTGACATTATCTATGGCTTCATGGTAGCGATGATTGTTGTAATAATCGACCCATTCCCGGATCCTCTCTTCGAGTTCTGAAGGGGAGTAATAATGATCCAGCAGGATGAGATTTTTCATGGATCTGTGATAACGTTCTATCTTGCCTTGGGTCATGGGATGAGTGCCCTAAATGGTGCTGGAGCGCCTTAGGATTCCCTGTTTGTCTCAATCTTTCGATGGATGCCGAGTGACGCAATAGATGTGGAAATACTCTTTTTTCAAATCCTGCCTTTATTGCAGATTCTTTGATTATTTGCCAACCTCTAACTCTATTAAAAGGGAAAAATCTGTCATGAGGATCGATTTTTTTATTATAGGCATAAGAAATTAATTTATTTGCTAAACTCTCAGGGCAGGAAACAAGCCTAGGTTTTTTTCCTTTTCCAAGGATATCAAGAACTGGATAACTTTCAAACCGATCAATCTTTGCTGGAGTTAATGACAAGGCCTCAGATATTCTGAGTCCAGTTTGAAATAAGAGTAGAATAAAAAGATAATCCCTCTCTCCATATCTCTTTTTTCTAGCTTCTGTTGCAAGCCTTTGGACTTCTTGAGGTAATAAATATGGGACAATTTTTGTTGCCATAGATAGTGATATTTCTCTTGGGATTAGCTTTCCCATAAATTATTAAACAATAATAAAAATTGTTTAGTTTTTTTGTGAAATTTTTCAAAAAATCGCACAAAAGCCTTTTTTTAGAAGTGAATTTATGATATATACTATACAAAAGTATTCCTTTTGTTCAGTTTTTATTAAACTCCCGTTCCATAATAACGATTTCAAAAAGTCTTTAATCGCGATTTTTGAAGCTGAGGACAATTCTAAATCTTTATACAAAATGTACAGAAATATGGAGATGTACAGGAAAAAATTGCAGAAAAATTTATTTGAAATTTAAATTTTTTGTATTATATTATATATAGAAAGTTTAATTCACTTAATGAGCAAACAAGGGGGATTGAATGGTAGAAATAATTCGTAGTACTGCTGCTTTTCTTTTAGGGATAGGGACACTTTTAATAGGCACCTCAGCATTAATAAAAGTATATCTGGAATGGAAAAAAAATATTAAATTGAAAGGAGGAAAAATGAAAACAAAAAAAGGTCGCAAATTTCTATCTTTTTTGCCTTGGATTGTCCTGATTCTAATATCCATCTCGATCTTTGTAGCTCAAGCAGTTATTGGACAAGAAATGTCTCTGAACGAAGAATTAACATATAAATCATGGACGGCTTTCAACAAAGAAGAATTTCAAAAAGCAATTGAATTTGCAGATCAATGTATTGATGAATTCAAGGGAGGAGCTAAACGAATGCAGAAAAGACTTGAGGATGAAGACACTTCACTTCCACCGGTAGGAAAGGTTTCGGAATCAGTAAAAAATGAAATTTTATCACGTGGATTACTAAATGATGTCGCAACTTGTTATTTTATAAAAGGCAGGTCTTTGGAAAAGTTAAGTAATATTGAATCAGCAATCGCCGCTCATCAAGAAGCAGCTATCCTTACATATGCAAGATGTTGGGATCCAAAGGGGTGGTTTTGGTCTGTCTCGGAAGCTGCAAAAGATAGGTTGGATGGACTAAAATAAACGTAAGATGTCGAAGTGGATGCAGTAAAGACTCAAGACAGACTTTTTAAATAATTTTTCCCCTCTGGCATTACTATTCTAACTTCACCACCTGCCTTATTCGTATGTGAACTCCAATCTTTAAATTCTATTAATCCTTTGTCTTTCAGATAAATTAAATGATCTGCAACCTCTTTTCTATTTTTACGATCTTTTACAATATAATCTTGATGAGTAACTCGTACAGGATAAATTTCATCCAGTTGATTTAGAATGGCCTTGATTAATGTTTTATTTATTTTCACTCGCCTTCTTCCCCTGTACAATATATTATAACAAAAAAAGGGGGAAGGTAATTGGCACTGCGAAAATATTAAGCTCTACGTAAACCCACCTTCATCTCTAATTTCATTACTCTTTTCTTTAAAGCCACTACTTCAAATCGGTAAGCTGCGTTATCTTGCCTTAGTTTTATATCCTCTTGTCCTTGCTCTAGGTTATCTAAACGATTTTCAACTTGATCAAAACGCTTATCCATTCCATTAAATCTTGAATCCATATCATCAAATCCTTCCTTTACCATCTTGGCTGTAGGGAATATTTCCTTTTGGGCTTTAATAAGTTTTTTAATATCTTTATCCGTAAGCATAGTAGAATAGTGTTTAATAATTATTATTTCAGGCCCCTTCTCATTTAAGCCTAGATTGGAAAAAATCGGCTGTCAAGTCTAGTTGGAATTCAAGTCCTTAAGATAATAGTAATCAGACTGATTGGTTTTATCTGCTTAATACTTTTCTTCAACTGGGGGAGGTGACCCAACTCTCCATCTATTTGTAGATCTATCTAACCACATCTGTACCTGATGGCGCTGTAGGTTGAAATCAAATTGAGTCCTCTCAACAGGATTGCCAGCTGCATCAACTTTTGTTGTGATGTCAAAGAAAGATATTTTTGCATCTGATCTATATTCAGGAATCACAGGGAAAATAAGTATGCCTTCATAAGAAAATCCGGGCAAAATTTCCGTATCAACATCGTTTATCAGCTTATAACTCCTGTTATTTTGAAGAACTATGCTCCGGAAAAATCCTGAGGATAACTGAAGACTTAGGATAAAACTCTGGCGTTTCAAATATATGTTTGTTTCTGCTTGAAACCAATCTGCCTCATTCAATAGCTCTTTTAAAGAAGAAATTGCAGGTAAGGGATTTATTCCTTCTAAGATTAAATAAATCCTAGCATCGCCCATTCTAAGAATATTCTTTGTATTGTTTTGAATTTTACAAAAACAAAAGAGCAACTGCATTCTCCCATCATGGGTAGCGAAAGGATATTCCCAGGATTTTCCCAGAGGACCGGGTTTATATGAACTTTTAAGAACCGAATGCTGTGCATAAACATCGGGAAGATCGTCAAACCTGAATGAGAATAGCTCTGGATAATCGTAAAAATTAGAAAGACGAACAACTTCTAAATCAATCTGGAGATCAGATTTTTCTTGAATCTGGTTTTGACCTACTTCTAAGCCATACTCTGTAAAATTGAGTGTCGGGATTGTCTTAGATCCTTCCCATAATGAACACGAAAAACCTAATAGACAGATTGCCAGCACAAAAAATCCAATAAAAGCTATTTTCAGTTTATTTCTCATTCAAATACTCCTTTTTTTATCCTCTTTTTAGTAAAAGAGATTAAAACGATAAATGCAGGGATACTGCATACAGATTATTTCTCAGAGACAGATGAGCAGTTATATACCCTTTGATTCTTCCATTATTTAATAGAAGCTCCATTTTTTCTTTTGCTGAACTCCTTATGACCATCGCGGTAAGCATCAATCCGCCTCCTGCTACTCCTATAACGCTGGCAGCTATTGTCGGGCCTATAGGAACTTCATAACGTCCGGAAAGAGCTATCAATGGAGTGGCGATTGATGCACCGATTAGGGCGACCATACCTATCCACATATGTTTTTTCCATGAGATAAAAGTATGCTCTGCCTGTTCATATTCTTGTTTCCATTTGATGTAATCTGGACTTTTTTTAATGTCTGTTTCTTGTTTGGTCTGATTAGTTGTAATTTCGGGTAGTACTTTTATATCCTCTTTTGCTTTAACAGATTCCTGTTTTTTGATGACTTTTTCATTTATTGCTTCTTCCACTTCTTTTTCAAAAACTTCTACCAAGCTTTGATGAATATACCCGATTATTTCAACAGCCTGCCCTGTAATGAATTTTATACAATACCAATTACTCTCTTTTCTAAGGACTTTATATACAGCACCCAAAGGCGCTGTCCCCAATATTTCACTCTGGGTAGTCGGATTAAGTCTAATGTTTGCCTTAGATACAATTACTCTTACTTCTGTCTCAGCTGAGAATAGAGAGACAGATGCAATAAATAGAAGAACAACTGAAAAAAGAAGAATTTTTGCTCTTTTCATTAAAACCTCCCTTTCTTGAATCCTACTATTTCCGATAAAACACTTAACAAAAGGAATACTTTTGTTCAGTTTATTAATTTAGATTTGAATTATTCGATAACACTGGCGGATAGAGGTGGACTATTTTAACAAAATTATGCTTCTCGCAATTTAGTGACTAATTTATTAGAGCGACGGTCTCTGGAACCAAAAAAGTGTGTTTTCTAACCTCCTGAAAACAAAGTAATAGTCAGTCTTATCAGAAACTTACAAATTATCTGTAGGTAGATGGAAGTATACCTAAGTATGTGAAGGTATATTTCAGGTGGTCACAAAATGAAAAATTGATCTGCTCCCTGGATCTAGATTTGGGGTGCAGATCACTCAGTTAAATTATAACTCAATTACTGGATCAATTTGAGGAGGCAGGTCAGAAGAGTTTGATTATCCTTTCCAGAGTTTTATTATCATTTTGCTTATTGCCCAAATCGTATATCCTATTAATGTTGGCCAATACCACCAAGTCCAAGTTGATAATGCCGCTTTAAAGGCTAAAGATCCGGTACCGATGCCGAAGCCTAGATCACCAAAAGCGTCAATACATCTTAAGGCTAACATCCTCTTAATTTTGAGAGGAAAAATAATGTTTAGATTCAATGGTAACCGATCATCAATTGAGTCTTTTGCTATATTTGTTTTAAATAAAATATAAGACCATAAATTTTTTTCTAGAATTATAGAGGTTATCGGCATAGATTCTGCATTGTATCGAGATGTAATTTCTATTTTATTTTCAGATGGTGTTGTGAAGAATTTAGTATCACTGGAAATTTCAATGGTGGCTTTCGGCACTTTTTGTGAATATGGGGAATATGTCATGTATTCAAAATAGTAAGTTGCACTCTCCCTTAGTCTGTAATAGCTTTTAAATGCTGAGGAATCGTATGAGGGATTTATTATTTTACCCCTTTTGGATATCCCTTCCACATAGCAAAATAAAGGGTAATATATATTTCTAGGTAAATCTGGGGATTCGAAATGTTTTTGGTCTAGACACTCACATATTTTATGAAACGCTGATATACTATTCTCCCTTAAAGCAATATATTGAGTATCTAAAGGCCGAGCAAAATAAGAATATTTTTTTTCCCATTTTGAGTTTGATATGTTACGCATCAAGTCTTTAAAATCAGTTCTATCAAATATAAAATAATTTTCTACTTGAAAATATAGATGCGCGATATCTTCATCAGTTTCTCCTGTTTTATAACCGTTCACTAAAGTTCCAATTCGAATAGGATAAATGGCTTGCCATTCCCAACGAGTTTCTTTTTTTTCTTGGTAGAGATAGCATATAATCACTTTTATGTTTTTTATTCCATTTCTTCTTTTGGCACCTCTTTTTGGAAGTATTTTTCTTATCTCATCATCAAGCCACCTCAGTTGATATCTGAAATGTTGAATGCTTCCATAAGGAAGCGCCAATGTTTCTAATATATCAATAATGTATTCAAAGGAGGCATTAGAAGATATCAAATATAGAAATCTATTTTCTTCGTTCAAAATTAACATCTCTCCGCTTTTTTTTAATTGTTTAATAACTCCTTTTATTCGGTTCTTTAATAGTCTATATCTTATGTATGTATCGTATGTTCTTATTTTCTTTTTTGAAAGTAAATGTTTCCTTTTAATAACAGCATCGATACACAAAGACGTGTCTCCTGAAAATTGTGATCGAGTCAAATCGATTTCCTCCCCATTTGGTAGTCTGTTCCAATAATGATTGTTATGTTTGCAATATAATAACTCTCCTCCAAGATTATCGTGTACAATCATGGAAGTGATAGCGCATTGACCAACTGCGGGATTTTCAGAGGTCCATTTTTTTTTATCACTGGGAAAACATGTTTTCTCTGACCACGATTTTTGTAAAGCAAATTCTAATATTCTTATGTTGATCATTATTATTTATTGGATGTGAGAATGTTAACAGCTTCTTTGAGAGAATTAACTATTTGGAGTTTATTATTATATAATTCACTCTCTTCATATTTCCAAATACCCTGAGGTATTAATATTGGCTTAATTCCCAATTTAAGCGCTGGATTAATATCAGATTTCACACTGTTTCCTACAACCCAAACCTTATCACGAGGGACTTTTAAATCTTTTATAATCTTTTTTAATTCCTGTTCATTTTTCATTTCTGATATATATATCTTAAAAAAAAATGACCTGAATTTCTCTCCTAAGGAATTAATCTTGTTTTCCTGGATATCTTTGTCTCCATTAGTGAATAATATCAAAATGAAATGTTTTGATAGTGTCTCAAGTGATGGGATTGTCTCGTCGAATAGCACTGGAATATTGAAAATCACAAATCCCAATTCCTTTATTTTTGATTCAATGTGAATATCATATTCTTTATTGTTTTTTCCACAAAGTATCCCGTACGTAATTAACATGCTTTCGAAAAATCTAGATTTTGAAAATTTTGCAATTTTTACTCTTGTTGCATCTATCCAGTCAAATAACTCAAGTATCTCTCCATTGGATAATTTATTATTTCTCATAAGAATATTAAATTTTCTCTTGGCGGAGTCATACAGTTCTTGAGTCCTCCAAAGAGTGTCGTCACCATCAATAATTATTACCTTTTTTTTCTCTGTCAAAGGTTGCTCCTGATGCTGTTTATGATAGCATATTTAATTTATTCTCATATGTCTTTTTGGGTTATCTTATTATCCCATAACATAAATTGACTCTAATGAAATAGAGATTCTCTATTCTTAAGATATGGCGTGATTTTTTCTGTTATTTTCCTAATACTCCAAATTTATAATTCAGTTTATTTCTTCTCGACACCCGCCCGTCTTCAAGTGGTTTTGGCCTAATGTGCTCACATCTTAAGCTATAGCTATCATAATCCATACTATACATAACTAATTCTATTTGACAAGGATTCAAGCATAATTATTTTAATGATTTTCCTTTTCTCCTAATAGTCTAAAAAGAAAGAATTTTATTTGCATATGAATTGAGATAAAATTAATGATTATCGAAAGGAAAAATAAATGTAAAAAGGTTTTGATTTTTATTAATGATGTTCTATTTTTTTCTCGTATAATGTATTAAAATCTGAAATTGTTGGTGTGGAGCCGTGTTTTTTAACACTTAGATCAAAATTTGTAAAATTCAAATTGCCAATTTTGAACTGGAGCTATCATGGATAATGTAAATATATCAGATGATACAATTGATTTAGTTGCTCACCTTATAAATGATAGATGCAATAAAAACTATTCGATTCCGGTTATTGGTAATCTTTCAAATTCAGAAACTCCTCAAATATTTGAAATTTTACCGTTTGAAGAAATTGACAAACTTAATGAGGCATTTTTTGCGATAGATGGCAGTTACAATAGTCAACAATTTTATAATGGCGTCTCAATTGGAATTTATAACGCTGGATATATCTGCTACAAAGCTGGACAACAAATTCGAATGAATGATTTAGATGACCCTGTAATAATGGGTCTGGCATATAATCCAAAGAATATTTTGGTTACCAATGAGGAACATTTATCTGCTATTTACGATGAGTTATTAGCTTTAAATCCTGTAAAAGAACTACTAAATTTTTTTGGCGATACTGTTGTGGAGATTTTCCCATATAAAAAAGAAGTCGTATGTTCTAATTTGTCGACATTACTTTCATTTTCCCAAGAAGTACTAGAGTGGTCGCTTGTTTTAGAAATAGCAAACCGAAGTGAAATATCGAGTGGTGATTACATATTGCGGGATGGCACATTACGTTCATTGAACATTAAGCAAAAATATTTAGTTCGACTTGGAAAGCTATTAAATGAAAGGGGGATAATAATTGTCGGTGTTACGAAAAATTCCCCAATAAAAATGGAATTATCATATACATTGAGACAAATTGATAATTACCTTCAAGACAAACTAAGGCCGACATATCCTTTTAAAGTGAAAAATCCAAAAAGACAGAAATTATGTTGCTGGTTTGAAGTTCCTGATAATGTTTTACTCGCATCTTATGGCGCAAGAAACTCCTCAGCAATGTTTGCCAAGAAGGGCATAAAAGGAGGGAGAGGATTCGGATTGTTCACGGTTGCTCGTTTAGATTATGTCGAAAAATTACAAAACTATGATTGGTTGATAATTGATTTAAATATTTTTGATGCAATCCCTGGGATAGAACGAGATGATAGAAAAACAGACATTCACAGAATAAATACAATATTTAAAGATTTAACTGCCCTGACGCAAGAGCATTACATCTTAGGGTATCCGTACCCATTAGTTGAGGCACATAATTTCGTTACACTAAGAAAAGATTTCAAAGAAGAAATAATAAAGAAAGTAAAATTTGCTCTTTATAAAGAACAAAGAATGGACAATATTGAAATCGAAAATTTGTTTTTAGACATACATGATAAGTTTTAAGCCATTAGGAGGTTATTATGAGTGAGAAGATCGATTTTGGGGTGTTGTACGGACAAAAAACGACTGAAGACGCATTATTAATTTACTCTTCTTATGAAGACTCAAAAGCTAGCCCCAGCACAGGAGATTTCATTGTCCTCACACCCAAGGATGAAGATGGACGAAAGTTTCTTGCTCGGGTAGAAGCAGAAGTTTATGATGAAGATCCAATATTTAAATCACAAGATAAAACTTTGGTTGCAGTTCATTATGCGAGGATTGCTGAAAGAGAATTGTCTGATAGAGATAAGCAAAAGATGTTTAGTTATACATATAAAGTTCGGTTACTAGGGACGTTCATTGATAAAGGTTCCTCCATTGAGTTCACAACCGCTGTGAGAAAATTACCAACAGTATCCTATCATGCAAGACATCTTGAGCAGCGAGAAGTAAAGTATATTTTAAATATTGGAAACGAAAGTGGGGCTGAAATTGGACATTTGTGTATTGGTGAACATGTCTATAAAGATAAGGGTGACATTCTATTTGATGTTCAAAAACTTAAAGATAAAAGGACGATGGTCTTTGCTCAATCTGGTTTCGGAAAAACAAACCTTATTAAGGTTCTTCTGTATCATATTGTCGGCGATTCAACATATGGAAAATTAATATTCGACTTAAATGGTGAATATTTTTTGAAAGGTCGTAAAACGTATGGATTAGGTGATATTGACGAACCTAAAATAAGGGACAATCTTATTGTTTATTCTGATAAAGCGATTCCAAAAGAATATAAAGATCGATTTTTGTTTGAAGGCAAAGTACTTATTAATATGCACAAACATTTAACTGTTGGGGATATTGTAGCTTTTAGTACTGGATTTTCAGAAGTTATGAAGTCATTCTTGCTATTTTTAGCTGAGAACGAAGTGCAAGATTTTATTAGGAACATTAACAATTATGTGAATAATCCTCAGGATCTACACAGAAACTATCCTGATTTCTGGGATGCAAATAGAGCGGCCAGTGCTAGGACGACAATTGCAGCAATAAGAAAAAGAATTGCATATTTAATCGAAGAAGGCAAAGGTCTGCATCATTCAAAATCAACAATGATTGAAGATGTTTTATCTTTCTTGAAACAAGGAAAAACTGTGGTTATTGATTTATCTCTCAAAGATAATATTGATTCAAGTATTATCTCTACAATTCTGGTCCGAAAGATGTTTGATGAAAACAAGAAGAAATTTACGTCTGGGGATCCAAAAGATATTACTAATTCTGTAATTTTTGTTGAAGAAGCACAAAATGTGCTTTCTGATGAATTGGTAAAGGAAAGCGCAAATCCATTTGTGAGGATTGCAAAAGAGGGCAGAAAGTTTGGGATAGGAATCGTTGCAATCACTCAAAGACCATCAGCGATTTCAGACGAGATTAGAACGCAGGCAGAAAACTTCTTTGCCTTTCATTTGGGTAATAGCGATGATATCAGGGCATTAACTAAATCTAATGTAAATTATGAAGGAGTTATTTCAAATTTCATCCAGAGAGAGACAATTGCAGGTAACTTATATATGGTGTCATCAGAGCAGCCTTTTGCTTTACCTATAAGAGTGAAATTATTTGAGGAGTTGGTTGGGAAAAAAGTATATGATAGTTCAAAATTTAGTTAATAAAAAAAGCGACCCCCTACCTGAAGATTTGGATTTTAGGCTAGATTTAATCGATGGCGACACATTTATAGAAACTGATTCTCTTGAAGAAAAAGTAAAATTACTCTTATTAAAAGACTTGTTTCGTCTAAATTGGAACATAGAGAAGTCTAAAGAAAAATTCATAGTAAAACCTCCAAAAATATACACAAAGCAAATTATCAAGCAATCTATGAGTATATCCAGACAAGAGATTTTAACGAAAAATAAAAAATGGATTGATAATCACTTAGATTTAGCAAAAGAGAATCTGGCGTATGGAGAGGATGTTCTAAAGTCAAAAATCCTCCCGAGGATTGAGGTTTGTACAAGTCCAAAGCAACATGCCATTTTTAGGATATTCAGATATTATTGGAGTTCGCCCTACAGTGAATATGTGGGCAGAAGAATTAGAATGCTCGTTAGAGATGATGGGATAGATAGCAGTCCAATTATTGGAATTATGGCAATTGGGAGCAGTATTATACATATTCCGGACAGGGATAAATGGATAGGTTGGAATAAGCAAGAAAGAACTAATAACATTATCAATATTATGGATGCATATGTTCTAGGTGCTTTACCTCCATATAATTATTTATTAGGGGGGAAACTCCTGTCATATATTCTTACATCGAATGAAGTAAGAAGCATTTATAAAAAAAAATATGAAAACAAACAAACAATTATTAGGAAAAGAAAGGCATCAGATTTGGTGTGTATCTTTACAACAAGTCTTTATGGCAGAAGCTCACAATACAATCGCTTAACCTTCAATAAGAAATTACTCTATAAGCCTATAGGAAAAACAAAAGGATATGGAACCCTTCATATTACAAACAATACATTTTCTGCAATGTGTGAATTGGTGAAAGAACATGGAGTTGAAATCAAGAACAGATTTGGACACGGACCAAATTGGCGAATGAGAGTGATAAGAGAAGCAGCTGATATCTTAGGATTTGATGCTGATATTTTATTGAATCATTCATTTAAGAGAGGAATATATGCTATTCCTTTAGCCGAAAATTTTCGTTCAGTACTTATAGAACAAAAAGAAAAGCCGATCTACTACAATCTTCCTTTAAACCAACTTATTGAATATTGGAAGAAGAGATGGCTGAATATGAGGAAGAATAATAAGAAAGCAATCCAGAATGTCCTGGAATATTATCCTCAGAGTTTTGATGTATCATCAGATTAATTTTCTAACACTATCGCTTCCCAGAATGAGACAAATCCTCCTTTTTGATCTTCCAAGTATTAGGTTTAAGTCTTTCGATTTCGGCCTGTAAAAAAGTGAGCACGTTTTGGAAGAAAATATTCTACAAAATGTCAGAATATTTTGCTTCTTTAGACAATATTATCCTTCTTATATTGATCTTTAAATGCTTCTAAGCTAAAAGAGGAGAATCATTAAAGGGGATATATTGTTGTGCCCAAGGAGAAATCAAAAAAAGACAAAGAGATATTAGAAATGGCTGCAGAACAGTTTGCTCGTTTATTCTGGAAACAGTGGCTTTATATGAGGGAAAAAGAGAAGCATAGATCTCGAAAAAAAAGCTTTTTAAAAAGAAGAGATATTGACACTTAGTTTTTTATATATAAAGCTATGAATAGTACATCTTAGGAAACCACTGGGCGTTTTATCTGTTTCAAAAGCAGATATTTACTCCAACCAAGTTGAGTGTGCATGATGGGCAGGACAAAAATTAATGATAATACGATAATTGATGTCCATATAAAAAAAAATAAAGGTTAATAATATGTCAAATATTTTATCAAAAACTGACTATATTCTTTTTCGAGAATGTCCCAAAAATGCTTGGTATAAGATTCAAAGACCAAAAATATATTTTGAGTCAGAATTATCTGAATTTGAAAAAGCAATTATGGAAACAGGTGACGAGGTTGAATTAGTTGCTAGGCAATTATTTCCAACAGGTATTTTGATAGAAGGTCGTGATAAAAATGCGCAAAAGCATGTACAAGATTATATGTCGAAGAGTGTAGTTACACTTTTTCAACCTACTTTTGTAAAAGATGGTTTTTTAGCCACTCTCGATATTCTTAAGTTTGATCCAAAAAACAATACGTGTTCAGTTTACGAAGTTAAGTCAACAAATAGTATTGATAGTAAGACTCATTATCATGATCTTGCTTTTCAAGTTAATCTTTTAAAAAAAATGAGATACAAGATAGATACGGCAAATATCATTCATTTGAATTCGGAGTATATTCGTTCGGGAGCAATCGATGTTACAAAACTTTTTAAGATTGAGGATGTCACTTCTGAAATTGAGAGTCTTTTTGATGTTGTAAACAAAGAAATGGATGAGGCTCTTGAATATATTTCTAAAGAGGTTGAACCAAAAGGTTATTGCTGTTGTATTTACAAGGGGAGATCAAAACACTGTGCAACTTTTAAACATTCGAATCCTCAGGTGCCAGGATATAGCATTCATGACATTGCTCGTATCGGTAACAGTAAGGCCAAACTTCAAGAGATGGTCGATATTGGCGTCTTTGAACTTGAAAATATACCTGAACACATAAAATTATCTAATATCCAAAAAAACCAAGTTGAGGCGTATGTTCTTGATAAAACAATAATTCAAGAAGATAAGATTTTAGAAGAGTTTAAAAATTTGTCTTTTCCATTGCATTTTCTAGATTACGAGACGTATCCTTGTGCTATTCCTAGGTTCGACAAATTTGCTTCGTATCAACAAATTCCGTTTCAATATTCTTTACATGTTTTGGATTCAGTAGGAGCCGAACTAAAACATTTTGAATTTTTATATACAGACTCTTCTGATCCAAGCTTCGAATTTATTAATTCCATTAAAGAGAATATTGGTGACAGCGGGACTATTATTGTTTGGAGCAAAAGATTCGAATGCAAAATAAACATGGAACTTGCTAAACGTCTACCAAAATTTAAAGCGTTTATAGATTCAATAAATTTACGTGTTTTTGATCTAATGGATATATTCGGAAAGCAATACTATGTTCATAAAGATTTTCATGGCAAAATTTCAATAAAATCAATATTACCCGTGCTTATTCCTGAGCTTTCGTATGAAAAACTTGATATTCAAGAAGGAGGGACAGCTTCACAGCGTTGGAACAATTTAACTATTGGAGATATAAGTGATTCAAAAAAAGAAGAGACTATAAACAATTTAAAAGAATATTGCAGAATGGATACATTTGCGATGCATGCTATTTGGGAGAAATTAAATAAAATAGTTTGATTTAATCAAGGAATTTACTCTAATTCAAGCATATTTTCAAAGAAACAGGTTTTAACTATGTCCAACCAGTCTGGTCATTTTCTTTATCAATTTCCATCTTTCTTTAAGTTCAATCATGTATCCATAGTTTTCTAGCAAAGTTATAATAAGTGTCGAACTGGGGAGCCATTTTATTTGGAGTAGTAACCGGGATTTTGATTATTTCAGAAGTTACCATAATTAGGCAAGCTTAGGCACTTTTGTCCCCACGTGTTTTTACTTTTAGCTGAGTGTATTAGACTGAGTCATTTTAGGTCTTTTTGTCCACATAGTGTCCACACGGACTATAGAGTTGGATTGGACTTCCCCCGAAAAAATGGACACCCTAATAAGCTTGAGTTGCATCTTGATAATACTCCAAAGGACTTTTTTGATTCAAGGCGGAATGTCTTCTCTGTCGATTGTAAAAGATTTCGATATACTCAAAGA
>SDBU01006072.1_pt1 | contig 14297 bp, 16 predicted proteins | sample 2277071 | NCBI WGS metagenome assembly SDBU01 (sample SAMN10397929, study PRJNA504765) | marine sediment metagenome | isolation source: marine sediment core GS08_GC12, 126 cmbsf | place: Arctic Ocean: Gakkel Ridge, Loki's castle | collected 2008
CCCCGGGCCGGTGATCGAGCGGGCCAACCGGGCGCGCTGGGAGGAGGGCGGCTCCACCACTTTGCGGGAACGGGCCCACGCCGAAGTGGAAAAACTGCTGCAGAGCTACACCCCCTCCACCCTGCCCGGCGATACAAAAAGGGAACTGGTGCGGCTGATGGAAGCGGAGGCCCAACGTTACGGCCAGGACCATTTGCCCGAGCGGGTGGAATGAGTCTCACCTACTCCTTCACGTTGGAGCAAGTGCAACCCGAGTACCGGGCGGTGCTCCGTGAGCAAGGCATCCCCGCCGGTGCGGAGGTGCCGGATCGAATTCAGGCGCTTTACGACCACGCCCGGGATATATTTTGCGCTGTTGGCAAGCCTGTAGGGATTATGGCCCAAGCTTCCCATGCTGACTTCGACCAGATTTTTTCGGGAGAGGCAGCTAACGACCCCGACTCCCTCCTCATGAAGATCTACCCCCGCGCCTACAACCTGGCCCTGTTCGCCCTGACATTGGGGGAGCCGGTGAGTGACAAAATCGAACACTTGTTCGCCAACCGCGAGTTCGCCCTGGCTGCCATGCTCGATTCCATCGCCTCCCTGGCGGCCGACCTGACAGTGGAGCGGTTGGAGCAGGTCGTTGCCGGCTGCCTGGCGAATCGGGGCCACCCCGAACCTGCGCACCGCAGCCTGGGATACAGCCCCGGTTATTGTGGCTGGCATATCAGCGGGCAAAAGAAACTTTTTGCATACCTGCAGCCGGAAGAAATCGGAATAACCTTAAATGACAGTTTCCTCATGAGTCCCCTGAAATCGGTATCCGGCGTGATTGTCGAAGGTCCCGAGGAGATTCACGAATTCGAACCTAATTTCACCTTTTGCCGCACCTGCCGGACCCATAGTTGCGTCACCCGCATGCGGCACTCCGGCAAGGTGAAAGTGACCACGACCTGAAGGAATAGAATATGGATTTACTGAAGCAACTGGCCCTGGCACTACAGAACGGTGATCACCGGCAGAGCGGGGAACTGACCGCAAAGGCCATCGCCGATGGGATTCCACCAAAGCAGATACTGGATGACGGGTTGATCGCCGGTATGCAGGTGGTAGGGGAGCGATTTGCTGTGCGGGAAATCTTTCTGCCGGAAGTATTGTTGGCAGCCCGGGCCATGTACGCCGGCCTGGACCAACTCAAGCCGCTACTGATGGCCGGCGACCTGCCCAGCGCCGGGAAAGTTGTGCTGGGGACCGTCCAGGGCGACCTGCACGACCTGGGCAAGAACCTGGTGGGCATCATGCTCAAGGGCGCCGGTTACGAAGTCATTGACCTGGGCAAGAACGTTTCCGCCGAGCAGTTCGTCGAGGCGGCTCATCGGGAGCGGGCCGCCGTCATCGGTATGTCCGCCCTGCTCACCACCACCATGCCGGTGATGAAGCAGGTGGTGGACCTGCTCAACGAGAAGAGGTTGGGCGACTCGATCAAAACCATTGTGGGGGGCGCCCCGGTCACCGACGGTTGGGCCCGGGAAATCGGCGCTGACGCCTACGCCTATGACGCTACCAAGGCGGTGGAGTCAATCAAGGAGCTGGTGGGGAGGAGCTGAATGGTAGGGCTGCTGGAAAGACTGGCCGACGGGGTGGTACTGGTCTCTGACGGCGCCATGGGGACCCAGCTGTTCAGTCGGGGTCTGAAACCGGGGGAAAGTCCCGAAGCATTAAACCTGTCTCATCCCGAGTATCTGCAGGAAATCGCCCGGGAATACCGGGAGGCGGGTGCAGATATAGTGCACACCAACACTTTCGGCGGTTCCCCTGTGTCTCTGGCCGGCTTTGGATTGACCGACCGCACCGCGGAGATCAATCGTCGGGCGGTGGAGGCGGCTCGCCGGGGGGTTAGCGGTCAGGCCCTGGTGGCCGGTTCGTGCGGTCCCTCGGGCACAATCCTTCAGCCTGTCGGCGAAGCAGATCCGGATGAGATTTACGCCGGCTTCAAGCGCCAGTTGCAAGCTTTGATAACTGCCGGTGTCGACGCGGTGACGGTGGAAACCATGACCGATCTTAACGAGGCGGTACTAGCTATTAAAGCTGCCCGGGAAATATCAACCGACATCCCGATTATCGCTACTATGACCTTCGATGATACCCCCCGGGGATTCTACACCATCATGGGAGTGGATATCCCCGCCGGGATGGCGGGGCTGGCCACGGCCGGCGCCGATGTGGTCGGCTCCAACTGCGGTGATGGGTTGGAGAAAATGATCCGGATCGCCCCCCTCCTGAAAGCCGCCACCTCCTTGCCGGTGATCATCCAGTCCAACGCCGGGCAGCCGGAAATGACCGCGGAGGGTCCACTGTGGCCCGAAAGTCCACAATTTTTCGCCGGCAAGATCGGGGAACTGGTGACCGCCGGGGTCTCGATCATCGGGGGCTGCTGCGGCACCGGTCCCGGGCACATCCGTGCCATCCGGCAGGCGGTAGACCGGGCTCACCCATAACTCCCCGATAGCTCGTTGACAGCGCTCCCCCGAGACCGGTGCCGCCCAGGGCTCCAGCCGCCTAAATCCGCACTAACGGCCTCGTCAGACAGGTAGGTCCACCGGCCCCCTTAGCCGAGATTTCCCGGCCGTCATAGGTCCGAACCTCCACACCGGCGGACTCCAGCCGTTCCCGGGTCACCGGGTTGCCGGCGATCATGATACACCTCCCCGGGGCCACCGCCAGTACATTGCAGCCCATCGTGTCATATTCCCTATCGGAGACTTCGATCAATCGCATCCCGCGGGAAAGCAGGTATTGGCGGAAGGGCACCGGCATCAGCCGGGAGTATACCACAGCCAGGTTGTGGTCCACGAGGCTGATCATCGATTGCAGGTGCAGGACATCGTGGACGCCGTTCCAGTGAGGCAAGGGCACCGGGATAACGCTATCCACCAGGCCGCCCAACAGCATTCCCAATTGGCGGATGCCCTCGGCGTTGGTGCGGTAACCCTCCCCGACGGCCACAGTCCGCTCATCCAGCCACAGCACATCCCCGCCTTCCAGGCGGCCCTCGCCCGTGATGGCACCCAGGATTGGAATGTCATGGATGCGGCAAAATTCATCCAGGGCTCGTGGTTCACCGACCCGCTCAGCCTTGCCCATGTTGCACAGCACCAGGCCTTTATTGGAGACTACGGCCGGGTCGTGAGTATAGATCGAATCCAGACCGGTATCGTCGTGCGACGGCAGGAACCGGAGCTCCGCCCCTGACCGTGCCAGGAGCTCCACGAACTGGTCATAGTCCCGGCAGGCACGCTCGAAATCAGGCGGCTCCAGGTAGTTCAGGTCACGCCATTGGGCCGCAACACCCGCCTGGTCACAATAAGCATCACGGGGGTGTTTTAAAAGCACCTGCCGTATTTTCCCTACCATGGATTGGCAGCCGACGTTCATTACAGCGCTCCTAAATCTCAGTAATAGCCGCTATAGCTTCGGTGGCCAGTAGTTCATGCGCTGGAAAACTGGAGGACCGTGCTGGACCGGGAAGTTTCAGCGACGAACCTTATTTCAGCAGAATATTAGCGATGTCTTCCTCAATGGTATCGGTCGGCGACTCGATAATGCGACCGATTTCCACCCCGCCCCGGTAGAAGATGATAGTCGGTACCAACTCGATATCGAAACCTTCTTCCTCGCGAGCGGGACCATGTTTATCGCGGCCTAAGGCTATCAGTGTAACCTGCTCGGCCGGGTATCCCAGGTAATCCAGAATTTTATAGACCCGGGGCACTTCCCGTCGGCTGTCAGGGCACCAGGTGCCTAAAAAAATCTTGATGTCAACGTCCACCAACGATTCGGCCAACAGGGCCAGCGTCAGGGTGTCCAGCTGGTAGCCGCCATACTGCTCATCGAACCAGACCCCGTAAGGATCGCCGCCCAAGGTGGTACGCTTAATCTGCCCCAGTAGTATCGCTGCTGGCTGTTCATCCGTATCGGCGGCCGGCGCAGGTTCCGGCCGGGTTCGTTGAGTGCCACAGCTCGCAACTAAAAGGACTATCGCCAATTGCCGCCACATGATTTTCCCCCGGATTGTCGAATGTACCGTTGGCGTCCAAGTTAACCAACCTACTTTATACTGCAAACCGATAACAGCCGTGATTGTTACGTTGCGGGTGTTGGCATCGTTGGTGCGCCCTGCCTAGCTTTGGCCTCGGCAGGTTAAGCAGGAATCGCCCAAAACCGCATCGAGGCCAACCGCAGTAATATGCCACCACCGGATTCAGTTGAAAATCTCGAGCTTGACCGGAAGGAAAACCCGGACTATTTCAATTTGGCCGATACTTGTTCCGAACTCGAGAAGGAGTATAGTCGTCTGCAACGGCAAATCGAGAACGCCCCGCATCAGGCCAGCGCGGGCCATAGACCTCGCCTGGTGCGGCGTAGATTGCAGGCGGATCGGCGGCGCCTGGATCGACGGGCAGAGGATTGGGAGCGGGAGTTGCAGGTGTTTCTGGCCCGGCCCTACCTGGCCGTGTCGGGCGCCGATAAGGAGCGGACATTCTCCCAGGCACTGGCGCTGCTGCGGGACTGCGGTCACCGATTGGTAGCGCACAGTGACCGGCTGGCCCAGGGGTTGGACAGCCTGAGGAAACTCAAGCGTCCCCCCCGGAACCGTTATCTGGGCAAGGTGGCCATATTTATCGCACCCATCGCCCTGGTATTGGCCTTAATATATTTGTATTGGGGGGGCTACTTCAACCTGCCCCGGCTACCGGCGGCTGACCCCACACCTGAAGAAGTTGTACCGATTTCACAGCCGGGTATGCTACCGGAACCGGCGCCGGAGAGGCCCGCCGACAGTCTGGACATCCGGTGATGAGCCTGGACAAGGGCGCATTTCGCCTGCTCGCGGGTGAGTTTTTACGGTAACTTTACTCATATTACTACAAAGAGGTCAACGACCCGCAGATTGAGGGTCTTGCTCGCTGGTGCAGCGCAAATTACTGCCCAGTCTGTCACGGAATTATGATATCGGCAATCCAGAAGGGGGTTACAAAATGAGTTTCACGCGACAGGTCTCATTTATAGTACTTTTACTGCTCGTGGTATTAGTGGTGGTTTTCGGCAGCCAGATTGTGGAGACCAACCGGCGGGGCCAATACCAGATCAAACAGGCTGCCATTACCGGCACCATGTCCGTCCGGATGTCTCCCGGGATGTACGGCCGCTGGTTCGGCGCCATCGACACCTGGAACAAGGCCGAAACGTTCTACTTCACATCCGAATACGATGGTTCCGGCGACGTTGTTGAGGACCGTTCGATCGAGGTACGGTTCTACGACGGTTCTCTGGCATACATCTCCGGCACCGCCCGAACCACCATGCCCATCTATGAACAAGAAGCCATCGACCTGATTGTCAAGGAAGGCTACCGGAGTTACCGAGACATGGAGCAAAAACTGATCCTGCCTACCGTCCGTAACGCCTTGCGATCCACTGCCAACCTGATGTCCGCTCGCGAAAGTTACGCCGAGAAACGACTGGACTTCATCAACTGGGCTCGGGACCAGATTCAGAACGGTTTGTACAGCACTGAGGAAATCACCAGAAAAGTCACCGATATTGTCAGCGGAGAACAGGTTACCAGAACATTCAAACGGATCAAGCGACATGAAGCCACCGGCGAGCCGATCTATTTGTTCAATCCCTTGGCTGGCCTGGGGATTAGGATTTCGAACTTCGAAATCAAGACCTTTAATTACGCCGCAAAGGTCCGGGAGCAGATCGCCACCCAGCAGGAAGCGCTGATGGCCGTGGGAACCGCCCGGGCCCAAGCCAAAGAAGCTGAGCAGAAGGCCCTCACCGTTGAAGCTGAAGGTAAGGCGGAGGTGATGCGGGTCAAGTACGAGAAGGAACAAATCAAGATCGCCGCCGTAGTGCTGGCGGAGCAGGCCCTGGAGGTAGCCCGGTTGGAACACCTGGCGGCCGTAGAGATCCGCCAGCGGGATATCCTGCTGGGCCAAGGTGAAGCCGAACGCAAGCGCCTGGTAATGGCGGCCGACGGTGCCTTGGCCCAGAAACTGGAAACCTTCGAAAATATTCAGGGCCAATGGGCCGAGGCTTATGCGCAGCGCAATGTGCCCCAACTGGTCATGGGCGCCGGCGCTGACGGCGGTACCGACCGGGCCACCCTGGACTTCTCCCAGGCCATGCAGCTACTGGTGGCCAAGCAGCTGGGGCTGGACCTTTCCATACCGGCCGGAGGAGCAGCCGCTCAGTAGCCCAGTCAATAAGGTTGCCGTTTATATAGCGCCGGCACCGCTGGACCACCGCCGTCAATAAACATCCCACCGGGGATATTTTCAGTCGCCGGAATTCAAAGTTGTCCGGAATCATTGTAAGAGTAATTCTGCAAATAATAACTGTTGACTACAATTGAAGGTGCGGTTTTATTGGGGCGTTTGGGGTGCGTATTGCTTAGAATAATGCGAGCCGTGTGCTAAATGTTGCATTAATTATTTTCCGTTCGTAATATTCACTGTCCATTAATACATAAAGGATTGAATTATGCCTTTTGAAAAGTTTGTGCCATCCCAAAAAACTGTAGGTGCCCAAAAAAATCCGGAAGCAAAAATGCTAAAAGGAGGCCAGATTTCTTTAAACGGCCCTGCCTATGAGAAATTTCTGAAAGGTTCCACACACGTGGAATTATACTACGATCCGGTCACCAAAAAGATCGGTCTCAAGGGCAAGAAATATGGCACTAAGGCCGCCTTCAAACTACGCTCCGTTGGCAAAGGCAAGTCCACTTACCGGGTAAATGCCACGCCATTGATCGAGCATTACCACCTGCGCATCACTGGTAAAGTGCCTCTGCAAATGGGTTGGAACGATGCCGACAACTTATTGGAATTAACCTTCTAATATCCATTTGCAGGCCAGAAAAAGGGGGCGGTTACTTGCCCCCTTTTTTTTATTTTCACTGATGCCAGTGTAGCACAGGCACTGTTAAGTTTTCGGTCTCTGATCCAGCCGGGCCGACGCGTTCCGTTGCCGCTTTGAGGACTTCCAGTTTCAAAAAACGACCGCCAAGCCTGCGACCGTCAAGATAGGCGAAGACTCGATCTGAGCTGGAAACTTTGTGTATAAGACTTATCCACCGCAGATTCCGCCCAAAAGTTTTTTTACTGCCGCCCCAACTGTTCCGTTTGCGACCGGCCCTATTCGCCGGAGGCGATCACGTTCAAGGCTGAACCGGCTTTAAACCAGTCTATCTGGGCCTCATTCAGGGTATGCTTGAGCGGCAGGGTTTCCTCGGTTCCGTCGCTGTGATGCAGCACCATCGACACCTGTGACCCGGGCGCCAATTCGGTCAGTCCCGCCAGGGAAACCTTATCGTCGGCCCGAATCTTATCGTAGTCCCCTGGCTGCTCGAAAACGAGGGGCAGGATTCCCTGCTTCTTTAAGTTGGTCTCGTGGATGCGGGCAAAGCTTTTGACGACGATGGCCCGTCCCCCCAGATGCCTCGGTTCCATGGCGGCGTGCTCCCGGCTGGAGCCTTCACCATAGTTCTCCTCGCCGATGCCGACCCAGCCGTAGCCCTGGTCCCGGTAGGCCCGGGCGATAGCGCTCAACTTGGCCCCCGACTCCCCGGATAGCAGGTTGCGGCCCTCACCGGGCTGTCCCGAAAAGGTGTTATTTACGCCGATAAACAGGTTATCGCTGATATTGTCCAGGTGGCCTCGAAACCTGAGCCAGGGACCGGCGGGGGAAATGTGATCGGTAGTGCACTTGCCCCAGGCCTTGAACAGCACCAGCAGATTTTCCAGGTCGTTACCCTCCCAGGCCGGAAACGGCTCCAGCAGCTGCAATCTTTCACTATTCGGGCGCACAACGATCGTCACCCGATCGCCGGCGGCGCTGGGGGCTTCGTAACCGGTCTCTCCCACCTCGAAGCCGGCCGCCGGTAGCTCATCCCCCTCGGGCGGGGATAGCAGTTTCCCACCATCCGGACCCGCTAGCTGGTCGGTGAGAGGATTGAAGGATAGGCTGCCCGCCAGGGCCAGGGCGGTAACTATTTCGGGGCTGGCGATGAAGGCCAGGGTGTCCGGGTTGCCATCGTTGCGCCGGGCGAAATTCCGGTTGAAGGAAGTGATGATGGTATTCCTGCCGGCCGGCATGCCGGAACGCTGCCACTGGCCGATGCACGGTCCGCAGGCATTGGCCATCACCACCCCCCCGATGGCCGTGAGGGTTTCCAGTTGCCCGTCGCGGGCGATGGTGGCCCTGATCTGCTCGGAGCCGGGGGTGATCAGGAACTGGGAACTGGCCTTCAGCCCCCGCTCTAGGGCTTGCCGGGCCACATGGGCCGCCCGGCTGAGGTCCTCGTAGGACGAATTTGTGCAGCTGCCGATCAAAGCCACACCGATATCATCCGGGTAGTCGTTTTCCTTGACAGCTTGAGCCATCTTTGAAATTGGCCGCGCCAGGTCCGGCGTGAAGGGACCCACGATATGGGGCTCCAGGGCGGCCAGATCGATTTCGACAATCTGATCATATACCTTTTCGGGGTCGGCCAGCACCTCCGGATCGGCCCGCAAGTACTTCTGATGACTATCGGCCAGCTCGGCGATCTCCTCCCGGCCGGTAGCCCGCAGGTAGGCGCCCATCCGATCATCATAGGGGAAAATGGAGGTAGTTGCGCCGATCTCCGCGCCCATATTGGTGATGGTGGCCTTGCCGGTGGCGCTGATGGAGGCGGTGCCGGGGCCAAAATACTCCACTATTTTACCGGTCCCGCCCTTGACGCTCAGGATACCGGCCAGCTTCAGGATGACGTCCTTGGGGGCGGTCCAGCCGCTCAGCCGGCCGGTGAGGTGCACCCCGATCAGGCCCGGCCACTGTAGCTCCCAGGGCAGCCCGGCCATCACGTCCACGGCGTCGGCGCCACCTACACCGACGGCAATCATCCCCAATCCACCGGCGTTCACCGTGTGCGAGTCAGTGCCGATCATCATCCCGCCGGGAAAGGCGTAGTTCTCAAGTACCACCTGGTGGATGATCCCGGCGCCGGGCTTCCAGAAACCCAGGCCGTACTTGTCGGCCACAGTTTTGAGAAAGGCATAGACTTCGTCATTTTCAGAGGTAGCGGTCTGCAGATCCTCCGCTGCCCCCACCCGGGCCCGGATCAGGTGGTCGCAATGGACGGTGGTAGGTACGGCGGCGGTCTGGCGGCCGCTACGCATGAACTGCAGCAAGGCCATCTGGGCGGTGGCGTCCTGCAGGGCCACTCGGTCGGGGTTCAGGTTGGTGTAGGATTCGCCCCGCCGGGGCAGGTCGGCGGGTCGGTCCTCGGCCAGGTGGGCGAACAGAATCTTTTCCGTCAGTGCCAGGGGGCGGCCCAGCCGCTTGCGGGCCCAGGCGGTTCGCTCTGCCAGCCGGGAGTATAGGCCCTCAACTATCTGTAGCGTGTCTTTCATTCAGTCTCAGAATTCCTTTACTGCCGTCCCATAAACCTATTTATGGGGACTGACGCTGATCCAGCCACTTCTTGAAGGACCCCTGGCTTTCCCCAGAAGGTCGCCCGGCCAGCAATCCTTCAACGCTGATATCTTCATCGATGCCTTCCCAGTGGATGCCCTGACCCTTACCGATGAGTCTCCAGTTTTTTCTTTCCTCCGGTGTCGAGTGCAATAGCCGGGGGAACCAGGCCAGGGGGACTGCAATCGTTCGCCCGTCGCTCAGGTCCACGCTCAGGCTATCCTCTGTCACGGATACGTTCTCGGCGTCGGGAACGTCTATTTCAACGGCCGAAATAGTCATGCCAAGCCTCCATTAGCTGCTCGTGATGTTCGTCGATGAGCTTCTGGATTTTGCTCATTTCCAAGCGATTAAATCCTCCGCTCCTTTGTAGCCTCAGCGGCTCCAGCCAGAATTTCGCAATTTTATCTTCCCTTTCCACATGAATATGCACGGGTTCTTCCCGATCACCGGCATAAAAGAAGAATCGATATGGACCGACCCTTAAAACTGTTGGCATATATCCAGTTTCTCTACAGCCTTTAAATTAACCTGATCCCTGGCGCGCCACAGGTCATAGTTGTCCTGCATGGCCAGCCAGCTCTCGGCCGAACGTCCCAGGGTCTTCGACAGCCTCAGCGCCATTTCAGGGCTAACATTACTTGCGCCGTTAACCAGGCGATTGAATGTCGAAGGTGATACCTTCAGCTTCCGAGCGACACGGCGGGTGCTGATCCTGTACGGCTGCAGATAGACGGCCCGGATAAATTCACCCGGATGGGGAGGGTTATGCATCCTCATCAGTGGTAGTCCTCATAGTTAACATCGTAGGCGTTACCCTCATGGAGTCGAAAGATCACACGCCAATTCCCACTCACATCAATCGCCCATAGGTCCTTTTGCTTTCCCTTTAAGGGATGCAGTCGAAATCCCGGAATATCCATGTCGTCGACGGCCTGAGCAGTGTCGAGGGCGGCCAGTTGCATTCGCAGCCTTTTTTGGTGCGCCGATTGAATACCTGATATGCTCCCGGTCTCAAAGAATCGCTTTAGGCCTTTATGCCGGAACGATTGTATCACAACCTAAATTTAGCGCGCTGCGCAACGCGCAACAAGGAGAAATGTGTCCCGGCGGCGCTTTGATAGGCTAGCGAGGGTCTTGCCTCACGGCCTCCGCAGGTATGCCAACTATCTGGCTGAGTCAATGACGGTGTTTTCGTTGTTGGGAAGCTGCATCAGACCCGTTCAAGCCAACAGGGCCACTCAGTCTTTGCCAGCGCGAAGTTTGACCGCTATTTCCCGACTAGGATAACAGCAGTCACCAGTAGCACTAAGCCTGCCGCAGTGAATGCCATGTTTACCCAAGTGATCCAGTCGGGAACGGTTTCTGCCTCATCTTCTCTAAAGTCGTAAAATCCCCCACGGTAACTACTTCGACGGCTTGCAGCGCGAGTTGCATAGTTATGCATTATGCCCCATGACCAAAAGCAGCCTATCGCAGAAAGAATCGCGAGCATAAACAAGACGGGATGACCAACACGATAGAGCAGATAAGCAGCAATTGCAGATAATAGAACCGATAGCCATCCCACTCTATTACTTCCCGTGCTTCTTAATCATCGTGATCAGCGCGCTACCCAGTACGCAACGCGATTGGTCGCACATGTACAGTGAATGCATGATGTTCGTAGAAGACCAATCGCCAGATCTCTGCACCTGATTCAGAGGTCCCAAAGTGGTACACGAACTCATTGTAGTGCCCTACTTCTCCGCTTCGCTTTTCAAACACCTCTTGCCATTGGCGTGTCGAGAGTGGCGCCACATCGACGTGAAGGTTGCCCGTGATCACTTTGCCAACGTGGTGCAGGTGGAGACACCGAACAATCTTCTCGACAACTCTGACGATACGAGAAGCGTCGAAACCCTGAACGAGCGGGAGTAAAACCGGTGGTAAATTGCCGCCTCCGAATAGCTGAAGCGGGTTCTGCCTAGCGTATTCTTGCACGTTCTCGCGCTCATCTTTTAGGCGACCTTTTAGGCCTCCGCTACGTGCGAAGCTGGAATTGACGACTTTCTTCTTCCACAGCTTCATGAGCCGCGTACCAGGTCGGGCTCCTGCAGCTACATAGACGCGGAAATATTCGTCATCGAGGTGGTAGTCGTGGTTGCACGATGGGCAAACGTCAACCGTGATAGTGTTCGCTGGTCGTGGGTCAAGGAAAAGATTTCGTGGCGGCACGTGCTCTCGGTTCACCTCACCGGCTGCACCGCAGATTGCACAGATGCCCAGCCGCTTTCTTTTCTTTGATCTCGCCATATGCCAAGAACAGTATCCCTGCTGACTAACTATGATTATACAGCATTCCCACAGTATATCAACACTCGCCCTGCCAAACCTCGCCCTGCCATACTGCGCAGCGACTCTCTTGGGTCGCAACGCAGACAATATAAGAATGCGAAGGGATAAATCCCATCGCTGAATCAAATAAACCCCCGCCAACCCTGGGCGTACCCCTCCGGGCGTTGCCCGACGGGCAGAGCCGCCCTACGGGGAGCCCGGCGGGGCTGTGAGCATTCTTACAGGCCCCTTTAGGGGTCTTTTTTCCCCCGCCTCTGGCGGGGGAGTTCGATTCAGCGAATTCATTTATGGATTCGCTTCTAGGCGGTCGTGAGGGGCCGAACCGACATCAGATCGGTATCACCAACGGAACGGAGATCTCCGATATGCAGGGTCGCGAGCACCTTGGTTCTCCCCGATGCCATTACGAACTCCATTTCTAAACCGTCGGGTTCGTACAGCTCCACAACCGCCCCCAGATCGTCCTTTTTCAAACCGTGAGAGGGCAGATCTCTGGCTAAAACGACCGTGTCTAGAATCTTGAACTTCATTGCTGGCTATCCCGAGTAATCAGTCCTCGCCCAACAATGCCGCGCAATTTGTAGTAGGGGCGACTCAGTGAGTCGCCCCTACCGTGTGCTGAATGCTGACGGCTGAAGACCCTCTAGTACCGATACCCCTCCGGCTTGTACGGCCCATCCGGGTTCATACCCAGGTACTCCGCCTGCTCGGGGGTCAACCGGGTGAGCTTGATCCCCAGCTTGTCCAGATGCAGCCGGGCTACCTCTTCGTCGAGCGCCTTGGGCATCAGGTGCAACTTCTTCTCCAGCTGCTCCTGCCACAACATCATCTGGGCCAGCACCTGGTTGGTGAAGGAGGTGGACATGACGAAGGACGGGTGCCCGGTGGCGTTGCCCAGGTTCACCAGCCGGCCCCGGCTGAGCAGGATGATGGAGTGTCCGTCGGGGAAGGTGAACTTGTCCACCAGCGGTTTGATGTTCTCCTCCTCGATCCCGGGGGTGTTCTCCAGGTAGGCTACGTCGATCTCAATATCGAAGTGACCGATGTTGCACACGATGGCGTTATTCTTCATACGCTGCATATGCTGGCCGGTGATCACGTGCAGGCAACCGGAGGCGGAGACAAAAATGTCCCCCACCTCACAGGCCTCGTCCATGGTGATGACCTCGAAGCCCTCCATAGCCGCCTGCAGGGCGTTGATGGGGTCGATCTCGGTGACCATCACTCGGGCGCCGTAGCCATCCATGGACTGGGCGCAGCCCTTGCCCACGTCGCCGTAGCCGACTATTACCACCACCTTGCCGGCCATCATCACGTCAGTGCCGCGCTTGATGCCGTCCGCCAGGCTCTCCCGGCAGCCGTATTTGTTGTCAAACTTGGACTTGGTGACCGAATCGTTCACGTTGATCGCCGGGAAAGGCAGACTGCCCTCGGCGTCGATCTGCATCAGCCGGTGCACCCCGGTGGTGGTTTCTTCGGAGACCCCCTTGATGTCGGGGATCATCTCCTGATGCTTTTCGAGAATCACCTCCGTGAGATCACCACCGTCGTCCAGCAGCAGGTTGGGCCCCTGGCCATCGGGGAATTTCAGGGTCTGCTCGATGCACCACTCGTATTCCTCCTCGGTTTCCCCCTTCCAGGCGAAGACCGGCAGGCCGCTTTGGGCAATGGCCGCGGCAGCGTGATCCTGGGTGGAGTAGATATTGCAGGAAGACCAGCGCACCTGGGCGCCCAGCTCCACCAACGTTTCGATCAGTACGGCGGTCTGCACCGTCATATGGATGCAGCCGGCAATGCGGGCGCCGCTCAGCGGTTTGCTGGCCCCGTATTGTTCCCTCAGGGCCATCAGGCCGGGCATTTCCTTCTCGGCCAGGGCCATCTCCTTGCGGCCGAAGGTCCCCAGATGAATGTCGGCCACCTTGTAATCCGTGAATTTTTCCCCGCCTCCATTCCCGGAGACGGCCTTGGTAACTACTTCTTCAACTGCCATGATGTTTCCTTAACTTGTCAAATTTCTTTACCACTAGAGCCGGAAAAGTTACATTTTCTTCTGCTGGTTTGGCACACAAAAGCTGCTTCCCGGAAAGGCCACGGTCCGAGAGGTAACTCAATCCCACAACTGCGCAATATACGGCCCGAAGGCCAGTGCCGCGGTGAGTCCGGGGCTGTCGATGCCCAGCAGATTTACCCAGCCGGGGCAGCCGGCCGGGCCTTCCTCCAGCACATAGAAGTCATGGTGGAGCTCCCCGTCCACGAAAATATGGGGTCGCAGGCCGGCCCAGTCCGCCGCCAACTGATAATCATCGATCGCCGGCCAATAGGGCCGCACCTGCCGCCGAAATTCCGCCTCCAGACCGGGATCGACGGTGTAGTCCTCCACCGCTTCCGGCAGGTACCGGGCGTCCGGCCCCAGGCTGACCTCCTGCTGCAGGTCCAACTTGATATGGATCCCCAGG
>SDBU01006073.1_pt1 | contig 14294 bp, 15 predicted proteins | sample 2277071 | NCBI WGS metagenome assembly SDBU01 (sample SAMN10397929, study PRJNA504765) | marine sediment metagenome | isolation source: marine sediment core GS08_GC12, 126 cmbsf | place: Arctic Ocean: Gakkel Ridge, Loki's castle | collected 2008
TTGACTGTTGCTGACGTGACAGAGTTTCAGGTTGATTCCACAAGTATCCAAATCTATCGGGACGGATTGGTTCGCGTCACACAAACGCTGACTGTGAATGAGACCCTTCCTGTGATAACTTTTCCTCTCTTGAATCCTTCAGTTGACAATTTTATTGTGCTTGACGAGAACCAGACTGTTCTGGATTATGACGTAGAAGGAGTTAATCTGACTGTTTTCACTTTGGGAACAACGAGTGTCTCAGTTCAGTATGATACGCATTCTTTGACGATGAAGGATGCTGAAGTGTGGACGTTCCTTGTTGATTCTCCCTATAACCTCACGGTCCTTTTGCCTGAAGAATCAACAATAGTTTACCTGAGTGAAATGCCAGCCTCAATAGATACGGACGGCAACAAAATAACACTGTCTTTGTTTCCGAGCCAATGGGAGATAAGTTACGTCTTTTCATTAACTCCACCCGCAGACTTCCAAATCAGCAATCTAGAGGTCACGCCAACCGAGGTTAAAGCAGGCGAAGAGGTTACTGTCTCAGTTAGAGTAACTAACGTGGGCGGGCAAACTGGATCATATACTCTTCCCCTTACTATTAATCAGACAGTAGAGAACACCAGAACAGTGACGCTTGAAAAAGGCAAGTCAATCACAACAGAATTCACGGTCACCAAACAGACACTGGGAACATACAATGTTGAAATAGGTGTTCTAGTCGGAGAGTTTACGGTTAGCGAGGCGCCTTCAAACGGGACGCACTCAGACTCGATTCCCACCGAATACTTGGTTGCTGCCGCAGTCATTGTGGCTGCAATACTTTTTGCGGTGTTCCTTCTTTTTAGAAGAAGAGGACCCAATATTGAGAAAATCTTCCAGATGAATCCTCAATTGAACACGGAAGAAAAGGATGTAATCCAGTTCTTAGCAGAGAATGAAGGAAAGGCTTTCGAGTCTCAGATAAGAGAAACGTTTCCTGACATACCAAGAACAAGCCTTTGGAGATTGGTTAAACGGCTGGAGAAATTGGATATAGTTTTAATAAAAAAGATTGGGCTTGAGAACCGTGTTGAACTAAAATAAAAAGAGAAAAGGGAGCGTTTTCTATGGGTTGTTTCCGTTTCCCTGTCCGGCTCCGTGTTGTGCTCTGTGGCGTCCAATCTCTTGCGCCAAGGCTTTGTTCACTTCTCGTATAGTTCTACCGATGTCTTTTAGCTCTTTCATAACGTCTTTGATGTCGTCCATTTCTTGTGCGCTTTCAGTCATCTCTTGAAGTTTCAGAATGAAATCATCCCAGTTGTCGCAATCCAGCGATTCTAGGACAGCGTCAACGTTAACGCCTTCGTTGTCAGCGTTCTCCCATCTTCCCCTGAATCGTTCTCGTGCTCTATACATCTGCTCTAGGTAGTTGTCGATTCTTCTGCCGTTCGATTCTTTAGCTTGGTCTTTGAGGTAATGGTGAGCTTCGGATATCAGACTGTTAGCCTGTGTCATGTTGTAAGCGGTTTCTGTTACCTTTCCGTCTAGGAGCCAAAGTCTTGCCATGTCTATGTCTAGGTATATTGTTGCGGTGTCCAATAGTTCAAGGGCGTCTATAGCATCTTCGTCTAGGAGCTCTCTGATTCTGTCTATTCGGTCAAGTGCACGTTGCATTGCTATTAGGAGTCCTTGTGCGTCGATTATTTGTCCTGTCTGAACATTGGAATCCTGTAGGATTGTGTTGATTGATCTTAAGACTTCTCTGAAGATTTCTAGTGCTTGGGTTGCGTTAGCGATTGCTCCTTCGTAATCTTCGGCTTCAAGCTTATGCTGAGCTGCAGTTACGTTTGCTGTGCCTTCATCGAATAGTATCATGTTGCCCTTCCACTCGTTATGGAAAGTAAGTTGAATGATATTCAAAGCATTATTATTCACGTTCACTATGGCGATGAGGTTTTCAACTTTTTGTTCTGCCTTTTCAGCTACTTCAACAATCTTCTCCGCTTTGTCACTTTCACTTTGTTCATGATACATTGCTGCTGAGGCTGGAGCTACCATCGCAACAATGGCTACTAATATGATGGCGACTGCAATTTTGCTTGTTTTCATCGTTTGATCACCGTCAGAAATAGTTGTTAAAGCCTAAGTTAAGGGACACTGCGGCATGGTCGTTCCACTTTTTGGAACGCTTGTTCCAAGAAAAAAGCGCGAAACCGTTTTATGTTTTTATCTAACTATCCAATTACTGTTAGATTGTTAGAGAGGAAACCTGAATCATGCCTACAAAGATAATTGGACATGGAACATGGTACGACAAAACCGCGGTTAAGATCATAGAAAGAGAACGTGAACTAGGTCGAAGCCTAGACCTGATCAGGACAGAGAGCGGTCTTGGAGCCTCCGGTTTTCCACATATCGGCAGTTTTGCTGATTGTTCTAGGTCTTACGCTGTGGCTCTTGCTATTCAGGAGCTGGGCTTCACGTCAGAGTATATTGCTTTCGCTGATGATTTGGATGGTTTGAGGAAGGTTCCGGCTGGGCTTCCGGAGTCGCTTGGCAAATATTTGGGTTATCCCGTGACGTCTATTCCTGACCTTTATGGTTGTCATGGAAGCTTCGGGGAACATATGACCAGTCTTCTTTTGGAGTCTTTAGACCAAAGCGGCATAAACTACACTTTCATGTCCGCCAAAAAAGCGTATGAGCAGGGTCTATTATATGAGCAGATTAAAGCGATTCTCATGAATGCCCGGAAGGTTGGAGAGATTGTGAAGGACGAGGTTGGGCAGGAAAAGTTTGTGGATGTTCTTCCATATTTTCCGATCTGCGCTAACTGTGGCAGAATCTACACTACTAAGGCTCACACGTTTCTTTCGGACGAAAACAAGGTTCTGTATACTTGTGAAGGATTAGAAGTGAGGGGAACGTGGCTGGAAGGCTGCGGTCACAAGGGTGAGGCAGACATCACTAAAGCCGAGGGCAAGCTTGGGTGGAAGGTGGAGTTTGCGGCTAGATGGAAAGCCCTTGATATCAGGTTTGAGCCTTTCGGCAAGGACATTTCAGATTCGGTGAGGGTGAATGATCGGATCTGCAGGGAAATATTAGATTGGGCTCCTCCTTCTCATGCCCGATATGAAATGTATCTTGACAAGAGCGGAAAGAAGATCAGCAAATCTGATGGAAACGTTTTCACTCCTCAGGTCTGGTTCAGGTACGGCTCGCCTCAGTCTCTTTTGTTGTTGACGTTGAAGCGTTTTGTTGGCGCCAGAAGCCTCTCTGTTATTGACATACCGCAATACATGAATGAGCTTGACGAGCTAGAGGATGTTTACTTCGGAAAGAAGATAGTTTCAGACAAGAAAGAGAAGGCTAAGCTGTCGGGTCTCTACAAGTATTGCATGCTCTTCGCTACTCCTTCTAAGATTGGTGATCATGTGCCATATAATCTTCTTACGTTCTTGGCTAAGATGGCTCCAAAAGGCTCTGAAACCGATTTTATCATGGAAAAGCTTCAGGGTTACGGATACGGAAAAGAAGGCTTGACTGGTGACCTGAAGCGGCGAATCGGGTATGCCCTTAACTGGTCAAAAGACTTCACGGAAATCACGGAGAAAGCCGTAGAACTAACTGAACAGGAAAAGGCTGCTGTTAACGAGCTTATCCAAGCCTTACAGGCTGATGCGACAGAAGAGGAGATTCAGGGCGCGGTCTTTAGTATCGCCCGAAATAACAATGTTAAGCCGGGGAAGTTCTTCAGGACTCTTTACCGGATTCTTTTGGGGGCGCCTCAAGGACCTCGATTAGGTCCCTACGTGTTAGCTATGGGAAGAGAAAACGTGATTGCCGCGCTGAAGAGAGCCACCAAAGGCTAAGCTAAAATTGTTGAAGTTGCAGTTATGTTAGATTGTTTGTAGCGGTCGTAGTCTAGCCTGGTTAGGACCCCGGCTTCCCAAGCCGGGTACTCGGGTTCAAATCCCGGCGACCGCACCAAAAACTCTTCTTTATGCTTCATGTTTTCTGAGAAAAAGACTGTTTTCAACAATCAGCTGTTATTAGTCTTCAAATATGAACGTGTCACGTCTACACGTGACTACAGTTAGCGTGTCTATTGTTGGGTAAGATATTTATCCTCAGTTTATCTATGTTGGTTAATAGGTAAAATTGGATTGGGAGATTATATTATGCCTATGGCGTATGTTTTGATAACCACCGAAACAGGTGCTGTGGACAGCGTCTTAGAATCCCTGAAGAAAATGGACTCCGTAAAAGAAACATACATGGTTTACGGCGTTTACGACATTATAGCAACGGTTAAGGCAGAAAGCATGGAAAAACTCAAAGAAATCGTTACTTGGAATCTAAGAAGCTTAGACACCGTCAGATCAACATTAACCATGATATTGGTCGAAGAAGCACAGTGACCCCGTAACCCATACATTTTTCTTTATACCTATTCTTTTTCATATTTTCTAGGCGCGTTTGGCAGTCTTAGGTTTGGAGAACACTTTTGTGGCGCAACCTTGTCAAAAGCGGTTGGGAAACCAAAACAACGCCGCCTAATGTCAAGAATGTTGCTGTCAACGGAAGAAACAATGTGACGTAAGCGTTTCTCCACCAGCGAATAGAGCCGTCATAGTTCCACATCTGCTCAAGCGCCAAGTCAGCGCTGTTCGACAGCTGCTCATGATCCTGAATCGCAGAAATCGAATAACCCAAAAGGCTGACCCCAATTACCAAAAATAGAATTCCCAGTAAAGCAGACACTCTAAACCGATTCTTGGTACGCAACAGATTCAGTTTAGCCATGTCTTTTACCTCTTGTCGCTGTTTGGTTGTTTCACATGACCTAAGATATTCCTTATTTTGATACTCACCATGATGTAAAATCTGGAATATCCACGATCCGGTAACGCTCTCTAGATTCTTAAATACTTGATGGCAATCAACTCGTAGAGCATTGAAAATGTTATATAGGTCAATAGTGTCTCTATGAGATTGAGTATCATGGCTGGAATTTGCCCTATCTGCGGACTACCATCAGATATTTGTGTCTGTGAAGAAATCGGGAAAGAACAACAACGAATCCGAGTGCGTTTAGAAACCAGAAAATGGGGAAAAGCAGTAACCATTGTTGACGGCATCACTGAAAAAGAGGCTGACCTAAGCCGTCTAGCCCAGAAACTCAAAACTTTCTGCGCCTGCGGAGGAACCGCAAAAAATGAAGAAATAATTCTGCAAGGCGACCACCGAGACAAGGTCAAAACATACCTTATCCGTCAGGGATATCCAGAAGAAAACGTTGAAGTTCAATAACTTCAAGAGAGAATAAAGATGGGTATACTTGCAGATTTTCGTGAAGTACTTAAAGAACTGAAACATAAAAAACGAGGCGAAGCTACAATTAACCTTTGCCCAAAATGTGGAAGCCCCAATATAATGATTAGTAGCGGTTTTGACACGTATCCAAGGATGTACGGAATAACCCCTAGAAAATATGTCTGCACAGAATGTGGTTACAATGGACCTATAGTGATGGAGCAAACAAAAGAAGAAAACGGTTAATCCGGCAGTTCTATGCCTAGCTGTCTCCTCAAGCTTTTATACCGATTCCTAACCGTAACCTCAGTTACACCCGCAGCCTCAGCGATATCCTTCTGGGTCTTCTTTTCACGATTCACAAGACAGGCAATATACAATGCAGCTGCAGCTAACCCCATAGGGTCTTTTCCGGCGGCTACACGTCTTCTCCTAGCTTCATGAAGAATCTTTATAGCATTACCCTGCGTTGGACCAGAGATACCTGTTCTCTCAGCGATTTTAGAAACGTAAGTGAGAGGATTAGCAATTGGCATCTGAACGTTCAGTTCTCTGAGCAACAGACGGTAACAACGTGCCACATCCTTCTTTTCCACAAAACTGGCTTCAGCTATTTCCCGAAGAGTTCTGGGAGTTCCTGTGGTTCGGCAAGCAGCGTATAACGAAGCAGCGGCAATGGCTGCAATAGATCTGCCTCGCACCAAGCCCTTGTCCAAGGCTTTGCGGTAGATGATTGCGGCTTTCTCTTTGACTGGGCTCGGAATGTATGATTTGTCGGATAGTCGATCCAGTTCTGCCATGGCTTGGGCAAGGTTTCGGTCTACTGAGGAGTGAACGCGTGATCGTATCTGCCATTTCCGTAATCTCCACATTTGAAGTCTTGTGGAGAGTGGAAGTTTTCGTCCAAAGGCATCCCTGTCCACCCGTCCTATGGCTGTGGATAATCCTTTATCGTGAACAGAATATGAAGTGGGTACTCCAACGCGGCTCCTAGAGGCTTTTTCTTCTTGGGTGAATGCTCTCCATTCTGGACCCTTATCCATCATCTGTTCGCGGACAACTAGACCGCAGCCTCCGCAAATAGTCTCGCCAGTATCATAATCGTGGATTAGATTTGGACTCCCACATTCGGGACACTTTTCAGTTATTCTGCTGGAAATTCCTTTCTTTTGCGTAGCTTTTCGCCTCTAAACAATTTTTCGGGCGAGAAATCAGTTGTTAACGTGAATCGTCTTCCGATTAAGGCTCAGAAACCGTCCTTTCTGGACCCGCCGTAGTAACCCTGAGGCTACGTCTTAATATATAAGCGTTACTATTTGGCACAATGTACCTAGCATAAATTGAACAGATACGTACAGAACTGCCTTTTTCCATCCAAGTTACTTCCGAAACTGGGGTAATGAGAGATTTATTAATGAGAAACGAAGTTTCCTCTAACATACTAGAACATTAAGCCCGGTGGTGTAGCGGTCAATCATGGGGGGTTCTGGACCCCCTGACGGGAGTTCGAATCTCCCCCGGGCTACCAATAGAACTATATCTTCACTGAATTTCGGCGTGTTCATGTTTGTTTTTGTTGACGTTTGCATTAAGTTTATAGTCTCGGTTTCAATTTTTTTGTGGACAAAGGGGTTCAGGCTTTGGGTGAACGTAAGTGTGTGAGTTGTGGTGCCGATTTGAGTGATGAAGATGTTATGAAAATAATACTTGAGGATGGTTCCTGTGAAACATTTCCTTTTTCTACGTGTCCAGAATGTTTTAAGAAAGAATTGCTGAAAAAGGCACGCCGTTAAGAAAGAGGCTCTATTTTCTAAGTTTATTAATCTCTAGCAAGCAGAGAATAATGTAGCAGCTACAGTAAAACAGCGCATAACCGATTATTGGAGTGTGAAAAGAACGAAAAAAGTTGAATTCGAACTTGCTGATTCCCTCCACAAACAATGGTTAGACTACCGCAGCAAACACGACATCAACAAAGGCATTGAATCATTATACCCGTTACTGAATGACCCCTTAGCTATTACACGCACCGAAGCACAAATTTTGGACGCGCTCTACAATGCCACATTAGTGGTTTTAGAGTCAACACCACAACTGGATTCTGAACAAAAAACTCGGGCACTATACTTCTCTTACAATTTGTGTTCATGCGATGCATGCCAAAAAGAGTGCGGGGCACACATTAACAAAAAGGGGCAGATCCGCATATCACAAAAACTTTTCCAAAACAAACTACAGTCTCCGCCACCCGCTGGACTTCTTGAACTAATGTACACCATACTCCACCAAATGTTGCACGGTATTTTTCCAGAACTTGACGAACAAACAATTACAGAAAAAACGGAACAAGCATGGAAAAGCGGCATGGCTAAATTAGCTAAAGAAAAACTAAACAGTTAATCATAACACACAATTTTACAAAGGTTATTTGGTTAAGAAACGAAAGATTAGAGAGTTGGCTGAAGTCGTTTTCTGTAGGCTACTGCCTCTATTAAGGTTGCTACCACAAAGAACCCGTGAACAGAACTGAAGTCCAACGTTGAATACACAAAAAGATTATAACCAAAAATGTAACTATTGTTAGATAGAGCTCATCAAACACAAACGTCTTACTGAAAGGGGGAAAGCGAAACGAAAAGGTCATCACACAAATTAGTTGCACCAAATAAGTTAGACCAAAATAATAAAGAAATTCTGATACTAGCTTTACACGTTGACGATGAACCCAGTTTCTTGGATTCTACGAAACAAATCTTAGAGATACAGGCGCCAATACGCGTGTATGACGCTACATCTGTTAAGGAAGCAAAAGAAATTCTGAAAACGAAAAAGGTTGATGTGATTATTTCTGATTATCAGATGCCAGATAAAAATGGTTTAGATTTTCTGAATGAACTACGTGAATCAGAAGTCAATACTCCGTTTATCTTGTTCACTGGAAGGGGTAGAGAAGAAGTAGCAATTGAAGCTTTGAATATTGGCGCTAACGGGTACATCAACAAGTTTGGCAAGCCCGCAACAGTGTATGGTCAATTAGTACATGGAATAATCTCCAGCGTAAAAGCGAAACGTGCGGAGGATGACTTGATTAAGTTTAAGACAATTTCAGACCGAGCCAATTATGGCGTAATGCTAATCGACTTGGATGGAAATATGCTCTATGTTAATGAATCTCTTGCGAAGATGCATGGATATACCGCAAATGAACTGGTGGGTAAGAACCATTCGATTCTTCACACAAAAGCTGAGTATATGCGTGTAGAAAGTTCGAGGCAAGAGCTTTTTGAAAAGGGCCATTTGGTGATGGACGAAAAACACCTTAAGAAAGATGGCACTTTGATGCCGGTTTTAAGTAATGTTACACTAATCAAAGACCAGAAATGGTATCAATCATTTGTGGCAGTTATAATCACCGATATCACTGAACGCAAAAAAGCAGAAGAAGAGTTGAAAGAAAGTGAGAGAAAATTACTAGAATCTCAAAAAATGGCCCATATAGGTAATTGGTGGTGGGATGTTAAAACTGGCGAAGTTAAATGATCTGAAGCGGTTTATAAAATCTTTAAACAAGATCCTAAAAAATTCACCCCAAAATAGATAGCATTATGGAACTTTCTGCACCATGGCCTGAAGATAATAAGCGTAATGAAGAATTAATACAAAAAGTAACAAAGAACCATAATCAGGGTTCTTATGAGCAAAGATTTTTATGCTCAGATAAAAGTATTGGCCATTATTTTTCAACATTTCAAGGCAAATATGATAAACAGGGTAAATTGATTGCAATTATTGGGACTGTTCAAGACATCACCGAGCGCAAGAAAGCAGAAGAAAAGATGAAAGACTTGGCTAAGTTTCCGTCTGAGAATCTTAATCCAGTGTTTCGTGTAAATAAAGATGGATAGTTCCTTTTCTTAAACAAAGCCGCGAAAAAGGTTATCGGTGAATCACAGCAAACTAAAAAGCAGCATACCCTCAAATTACTCAAACAATCAGCCATGGATAGCTTTAATTCAGGATTACCCAAAGAAATTGAAGTTAAACACAATGACAAAATTTTTTCATTTGATTTTGCACCGATAAGTGATAGTGGCTATTGTAACATTTATGGTCGAGACATTACTGAACGCAAGAAAGCTGAAAAAATTTTGAATGGTGCTGTTAACGAAGTATCGTTAGTTAATGAGAAGTTGAGTGTAGTGGGCAAGTTGACTCGGCATGATGTGCGGAACAAGTTGGCAGTGGTTGCTGGAAATCTTTTCATGACAAAAGAGAAGTTGCCTCCTGATCATGAAGCAATGAAGTACTTGAAAAAGGCAGAGTCTGCTTTTGAACCGATTAATCGGATCTTTGATCGCGCGAGAACCTATGAACGTTTAGGTACAGACAAACTAGCGTATATTTATGTGAAACAAAGTTTTGACGAGGCAGTCTCTCTTGCACATCATTTAGACAGAATCAAAGTAGTGAACGATTGCAAATGCTTAGCTGTTTATGCGGACTCGTTATTGGGACCGCTTTTCTACAATCTGATTGACAACTCGATAACGCACGGTGAAAAAGTCAGTAAAATCAGAATATACCACAAAACCAACAAAGACAGGTTGAAGCTGATTTATGAGGATGATGGAGTGGGCATAGCCAAAGCTGAGAAAAAGAAGATTTTCGGGGAAGCTACCGGAAAAGGCACCGGAATAGGACTACGCATGATAAAAATAATGTGCAAAATATACGGTTGGACCATCCAAGAAACAGGCAAAAAAGGCAAAGGAGCACAATTCACAATAACAATCCCCAAAAAAACAAAAAACGGAAAAGCAGGATACATTTTTTCTAGTGAAGAAAAATAAGAAGACCTTATTCAGAGACCATATTCAATCATTTGCTACCGATTTTTTTGCATTCTCTTTAAGCCTTTGAGAGAATAAATTTCTTCCAGTGTGTTCACAATTGAACCGTCCATAACCCTTATCTGCAGCGTGCAGCATGGTGCGATAATTCGCGAGGAATTCACATCATGGGAAACCTAACTGTCGCGGTTCTCGGCAAACCGGACTACAGCAGCGCCTTGGGCAAAAAAGGCACTTCAACAGACATCACACTTTATAACCTAAAGAAGGGCGAGAACACAGTAACCTTCATAGAGCCGACACGTTACCCTGAGCGCCTAGCGCCGCTGTTCTACGCTTGCTCAATAGCCAAGAGAGCCATCGTTATCGTGGATGAACTGAACTCCTATTTGGGTGAGTCACTTGTGATGCTCCAATGCTGCGGGCTAGAATGCGGCTACTTTGTCCTCCGAAACTACATATCCCAAGATAAGGTTGAACCTCTCGTGAAGGGTACAGTTCTGGAGAATTACAAGTTTGTCGCCGACGACCCAGCCGCACTAAAAGAGATGCTCCTGGCTGAGGCAACGCAAAAGAAGCAATCAACGTCTCTGAATGGTGAACAGCCTTCAGGAACTGTGCCCGTGGATCATGCTTTCAACGTGAAGGGTGTAGGAGCCGTCATACTGGGCGTAGTCGCAAACGGCGTAGTTCAGAAACATGTCACGATGAGTGTGCTGCCGGGAACGAAGACGACTCAGGCTCGTTCCATTCAAAAGCACGACGACGAATTCGACTGTGCATACGAGGGTGACCGGGTTGGGTTGGCACTCAAAAACGTTAAGGTAGACAATGTTGACAGAGGCACGGTGCTGACAAGCGACCCGACAGTTAAAACATCCAAAAAGATAGAGGCATGCGCTTCTCTTGTCAAATACTGGCCTAGCCCATTAAAGACGGGAATGGTGTTGCATTTGGGGCACTGGATGCAAGTCCTCAACAGCAAAGTTGAAGCCGTCAACGATGGGGAAGACTGGCACAAAACGACGCTAACCTTGACTTTGGAGAAAGAAATTGTGCACCGTCCTGGCGACACTGCTGTTTTGATGTATCTGGAAGGCGGAAAACTCCGAGTCGCGGGTACTGTAGAACTGCCCTAGGGTGATTAGCTCCGATTTTTTGCAGAAACTGTTTCCTATTAACTAGTCTGAGACAGTTTTTTCCATTACTAGAGCGTCTACTCTGTCTCCATAGAAGTCTTTCTTCTTTGCTACTTCGACTAGTCCCTGTTTTTTGTAAACGTCTATTGCTCTTTTGTTGTCTTCCCTCACTTCTAACATCAGTTTGGGAAAGCCTTTTTTGCGACATTTAGACTCCAAATACTTCAGCAGTGACGCTGCAATGCCTTTGTTTCTGCTTTTTGGATGAACTGCTATGGAAAGTAAATAGCCATTACCCTTCTTGTCTGCCAAAATGGCGTAGCCAACGATTGAGCCAGATTTGCCCAAGACAACGAAGAATCCGTCTCTAAACTCGTTTAGATACTGATAAAATACAGATTTCGAGAATCCGTCGAACCATTTGAACGAGGCTTTTTCTATTTCCAGTATCCCCTCTATGTCGTTTTTTGTTGCGTTTCTGATCATCACTGTGGATACAACGCCACTTTTTTGGGTGATTTTAGTATGGAAACTTTGATTTGGCTGATTTGCTCGTTAGTTCGGAATGCTTCCACTAGTTTTCTGATGTTGTCGGCTTCTCCTTTTACCACGATTACTTCTAGACAGTGGTCTTCATCTATGTGGGCATGAAGAAAGGTTGAGATTATGTCTCCGAAACTATGCTGGATTTCAGATATCTGTCCTTTCGTTGCATCTCGTTCGTAAATGATTGTTATGGATGCCGCGATTTCTCCCTCAAGTTCCCTGAGGCTCCTGCTCTCCATAATGAATGTTCTTAAAGCCTGCCGGACAATCTCGGATCTGTTCGCAAACCCCTGTTCTCGGATGGAGTTCTCCACTCTTTCTAGGAGTTTTTCTGGAACTGAAACACTGATGATGGTCACGTTACACACCAAGTTATTAACATCTGCACATACATTTAAATATATTTTAATAAAAAACAGCAAAAATTTAATAAACTTCTACGTTCCACATAATAAACATCAAAAAGGTAGCAAAGTATGAATAAACGCCAGAAACTTTTTGTGATCGCAACAGCCGTAATCGTCTTAACTGCAGTATTTGCCACCGCTTTCTACTCACTTCAAAACAAAACAGAAGCTGATAACCTAAAAGTTGTAGCCACGTTCTATCCCCTCGCCTTTTTCGCCCAGCAAATAGGCGGAGAACAAGTAACCGTCAAGCAGCTTATACCCGACAACACTGAGGTACACAATTGGCAACCATCATTCGGTGACATCCTAGCCTTGGACGAGGCTGACGTGATAATATACAACGGCGCATCCCTTGACCACTGGTTCGAGGACGACATACTCCCCATAATCGATTCAAGCAACAAAATCATCATAGAAACTACTGCGGGAGTAAATCTTCTTGAAACTGAACAAGGAAACGATGACCACGCGCATGAAGGACCCCGTGACCCCCACACGTGGATAAGCCCATTCATAGCAAAACAGCAGGCTCAAAACATTTACGCGTCTCTGGTCCAGAAAGACCCGAATAATCTGGATTACTACACCGAACGTTGGCAAAACTTGAAGACACGATTCGAAGAACTGGACAACAATTACCTGAGTGGACTCTCAACCAAGGCTAAGGAAGAGATTTTTGTTACCCATTCTGCCTTTGGGTATCTCGCTGACAGGTACAGCTTTGAGCAGCATGGAGTTATAGGCATCTCCGCAGACGAGCAGCCAAGCGCCTCAACATACGCAAACCTCGTAGAAATGATGATGGACCATGAGACATACGTGGTGTATGTGGATCCAGTTTACGCTGACGAATCCGCTCAAACCCTCAGGAATGAGCTGGAGCGCCTTTCTGGTCAGGATGTGCAGATATTGAAGTTTTACTTTATGCTCGGCGACATGGACGGTTTAGATTATTTTGGGCAACAGGAGAAAAATTTGGAAAACCTGAAGATAGGACTTGAAGCGTCATAAGAAAGTTGAAATGCAATGTTAGATACTGCTGAAGAGGGCTCTATGCAAGAAAAAATTCCTGTGCTGGAGGTTTCCGACCTTCAGGTAGCTAGATCAAATTCTGTGGTTATCGAAGACGCCAATTTCACAATCCACAGAGGAGACTACGTTGGTATAGTGGGTCCCAATGGCGGAGGCAAAACCACTCTTCTTTTAGCCCTCCTAAAAATTATACCCCGAACCAAGGGAACCATTCGTCTATTTGGTCAAGACATAGAATCCTTTTCCCGATGGGAGAAAGTTGCTTATGTGCCTCAACATGCAGTTAATTTTGATCCTCATTTTCCGTTGGCTGTGAGAGAATTGGTGGCTCTTGGTAGAGTGAACAGGGGCAACTTGGGAAGACCCTTGAAGCGAAAAGATTGGGAAGCTGTGGATGAAGCCCTTGAGTTCATGGGAATATCTGACATTGCGAACAGAAGGATTGGACAACTGTCTGGAGGACAGAAACAGCGGGTTTTCGTGGCTAAAGCGTTGGTGAGGAAACCTGAAATAATCCTATTGGACGAGCCCATAGTTGGCGTTGACGCTGGGACACAAGAGAAATTCTACAAGAAACTTAGCGACCTTAATCTTGCTAAGGGCATAACCATCATGTTAGTGACCCATGATTTGACAGCAGTTTTCTGCAGAATGTCCAAGGTCATGTGCATGAACAGGTGGGTTAACACGGCTGAAATAACAGAAGATTTGAAACCAAACGAGGTTCTAAGGAAAGCTTACGGCGAACACTTCCACTTTGTCTTTCATGAGCATGAATGTAAGCGAGTTTTTGAAGATGAATGAACTTGTTGACGTTTTCAGGCTTTTTGGGTTCCAGTTCTTCCAGAATGCACTCTTGGGCGGAATTATAGTAGCCTTGGCTTGTGCATGGGTTGGTCTCTTCCTGATACTGCGAAAGGAAGCGATGATAGGCGACGGAATAGCGCACACTGCTTTTGGGGGCATAGCTTTGGGGTTGTTTTTGGGCATCAACCCGATCTTGACTGCTTTGCTTGTTTCGATCTTAGCGG
>SDBU01006074.1_pt1 | contig 14294 bp, 11 predicted proteins | sample 2277071 | NCBI WGS metagenome assembly SDBU01 (sample SAMN10397929, study PRJNA504765) | marine sediment metagenome | isolation source: marine sediment core GS08_GC12, 126 cmbsf | place: Arctic Ocean: Gakkel Ridge, Loki's castle | collected 2008
CAGTAAGCCTGAACTGGGCAGTTTCTTACGTCAGAGCTGACCTCTCCCACTGGGCTTCTGAATGGGAGGCCCACGTGTACAGGGTTCTTTTGTCGCCACCCCAAACCATGTTGCCTGTCCAGTCCTCTCCACTTGCTGTCCATCCGCTGAAGTGAGAGCACTTGTTTTGGCATCGCGTAGGCAATAACTCCTTCCCAATACTCAACGGAGCGTGCGTAAGGTGAATATCGTTGAACTTGAGGTGCTGACCCTCAGCGAACTGCGCGAGATGGCGCGCAGCAGGGATGTCTCGGGCTTCAGCCGACTCAAGAAGCAGGATTTGATCTTTAGGCTGTTGAGGGCGGAGGCCGAAGACAGGGGCTTTATCTTTGGTGGAGGAGTGCTTGAACTCGTGCAGGAAGGCATCGGCTTCTTGCGCAGCGATCACCTCCTGCCAGGCCCCGAAGACGTCTATGTCTCTCAGTCTCAGATCAGGCGTTTTGCGTTGAGGACGGGCGACATGGTCATCGGCCAGGTCAGGCCGCCCAAAGAGACCGAGAAGTACTTTAGCCTTTTGCGTGTGGAAGCGATCAACGGCCTGGATCCTGAGCAAGCCAAGTATCGGACTACCTTCGAGCGACTTACCCCCATTTTCCCCTACGAGCACTTGCGCCTGGAGACCACTCCCAACATCTATGCGACCCGCCTCATAGACATGCTGGCTCCCATAGGGCGAGGCCAGCGCGGCATGATCGTCTCCCCGCCCAAGGCCGGCAAGACCACCATTCTCAAGCAGATCGCCAACGGGATTACCGCCAACCACAATGATGTTCACCTGATGGTCGTTCTCATCGGCGAGCGACCTGAGGAAGTTACCGACATGGACCGTTCAGTTGAGGCGGAAGTAGTTAGCTCGACTTTCGACGATCCTGTGCCAAGGCACGTTCGCGTGGCCGAGATGGCTCTCCAGCGTGCCAAGCGTTTGGTCGAAATCGGTCGTGACGTGGTCATTCTCATGGACAGCCTCACTCGACTCTCCCGCGCCTATAACCTCATCGTGCCTTCAAGTGGGCGCACCTTGTCTGGCGGCCTCGATCCGGCTGCAGTCCAGCCGCCAAAGAGATTCTATGGCGCCGCGCGCAAGTTGGAGGAGGGTGGCAGTCTCACCATCATCGCTACCTGTCTCGTAGATACCGGCAGTCGCATGGATGACATCATCTATGAGGAGTTCAAGGGGACGGGCAATATGGAACTCCATCTGAACCGCCGCCTTGCCCAGCGACGCTTTTTCCCGGCCATCGACATTCAGCGCTCCAGTACCCGACGCGAAGAGCTCTTGCTGGAGCCTGAGGTCCTCGCTCGCGTCTGGACCCTCCGCCGCATGATCGACAGGATTGGGGCCCTCGAGTCGGTGGAGCTGATTCTTGAACGCCTGGGCAAGATGAAAACGAATGCCCAATTCCTTGCTGCCCTGAACAAAGACATCTAACAGATGCTTCGTCCGCGGCACTCCTCTACCATACTCGAGTCCGCATCTCCAGACCGCCACTGTCAGTTCATGTTGCTCGTGCCTCGGCTGATTCGCCGGCTCCGCGACCTGCCCCCGCTATCGCGCTGCGTCGGCCATCTCACCGTGGGACTGTTGGTGCTACTAGCGGTCTGGAATGTGTTGCCCCTCGATCTCCGCCCCCCACCTCAAGGCTTCCTCACCGTCCCGCGACCCGTTTCGGCCGAGCCGAGCGCAGGGCTGGAACGGCCAGGCGCCGCTACTAACAGGCGCTATCTGGAGTTCGCCCCAGTTCCTTTCACCCTTCGTATCATCCGCGACGTATTGCCCATGTCGGTGCCTGAGCGCTCAGTGCGCACCGATGTGCTGGTCTACCGGGTGCAGTCCGGCGACAGCGTATCCGGCATCGCGCAGAGATTCGGGCTGAAGGGCAGCAGCCTCCTCTGGGCAAACGACAAGCTGGCTGACAACCCGGACTTTTTGCGCGTCGGTCAACAACTGAACATTCTTCCCATCGATGGTGCCTACCATACCGTAGCAAAGGGTGGCACGCTTCAGAGCATTGCCACAAAGTACAAGGTGGAGCCATCCGCCATCTCCAGCTACAGCGCCAATCGCCTTGAGCCACCCTATACCCTGGAACTTGGTCAAGAGCTCATTATCCCTGGCGGCATAAAGCCCTACGTTCCCAGGCGCGTGTTCGCCTACGAGGGATCAGTGCCCAGGGATGCCAAGAAGGGCACGGGGAGTTTTGCCTGGCCGATCAGCGGCTACATCACTCAGAGGTTCTGGGAGGGCCATCGCGCCATCGACATTGGTTCCCCTGCGGGGAGGCCCATCGTCGCCTCTGACTCGGGCTACGTCGCTGTGGCCCAGTGGAGCGATGTCGGCTATGGGCGCATGGTCATCATCGATCATGGCAACGGCCTTCAGACGGTCTACGCTCACATGCAAGTCTACTATGTGGAGGCAGGTCAGTCTGTGGCCAAAGGTCAGAAGATCGGTCTCTGTGGCTCCACTGGCTGGTCAACCGGGCCGCATCTGCACTTTGAGATCATCAAGAACGGTGTGCGCCGCAACCCCTTCATCTACCTGCCCTAATAGCGCAATCCCATGCGGCCAGTCTGCTCGCCGTCGCCGCCGTGTCAAAACCCAAGCTCTATGACTGCCATCCACCCGAGCCAGTGCCCAGCCCACTTCTCAAAGCCCGACTCGCCAGCGCACCACCTCACAGCTACTCCAGCCGTGCCATACACAGGCCACACGGGTGCAAGTTGCCCAGGAACGATGTGAGGGTCGCCATGCTATTTCTTGGCCTTGGCGGGCGCCGGGGAAGGGCTCGGCGTTGGCACAACTGTGGCGGTGGGCGGAGGCGTGGTCGCGGTGGGAGCGAGCGTACTGGTCGGCGTTGCCGTTGCCTCTGCGGATGGCGTCGGCTCTTCCGTGGGTTGAAGTGTAGCGGTGTGCACGGGCTGGGGCGTCATGGTGGAGCTCGGTGAGGCCCAGGCAGTGGGCGTGGCTGTGGAGGTTGCCGTCGATTCAGGCGTGTCGCTTGGTTCCACTCCTTGTGTGGGCTCCGGTTCCACGCCCACGACATCCACCGCCGTTCTGGCCTCCAGATTCCCGCCCCTGCCGTCAGATACCACCACGCGCACAGAGTAGGTCCCCTTCGGCAGTCCCCGCACATCCCAGCGACACAGCACGCCGTCATGAACAGGTGCCCTGATCTGAGGACTGATAGGACGCCAGCTCGTTGGGTCTCGCCCTGCGCCATACTCTATGACATAGTGAGCGAAACCAGGCATCTCCGTCGATCCTCGTACCTCGACGACGCCAGAAATCGGCCTTGGGGACACACTGATTGCCACGTGGCCAGGCTCTCTGTGAATGGAGCAGACCTCCCGTGGCGGCACGGCGATTCCCTGGCTCTGGGCCCATTCGTCCCATTCGTATCCATAGTCCTCGAAAGCTCTCTCCTCCACCGTCCCGACCGGGCAGAGGTCACCGGCCAGCTTGCCCGAGATACTGCAGATGAGCAACCTTCTGTGCACGCTGCACTCGTCTCTGGGCGAATTGTCCACAAGGAAGAGTTCCTTGCGCGCCGGTGGGCAGGAATCTGTACGTCTCTCCCCAGACACAGGGCACACTTCGACCTCCATCAAACCTGGAGGACGCACAAACTCTTGGGAAGGCACGGAGCTCACTACTCGTTCCATGAAATCGTGCCATATGAGTGCAGCGCCCTCAGCGCCAGTGACCCCCCGCATTGGCCGGTTATCGCAATTGCCCACCCAGACGCCGGTCACCAGACTGGGAGTGTAGCCGACGATCCAGCTATCCCGGTAGCCATCCGTTGTGCCCGTTTTGGCTGCCGACGGAACCGACAGCCTTAGGGCGCTATTCGGGCCAAACATCTCCGCTCGCGCCTTCTCATCTGACAAAATATGGGTAAGCATGTATGCGTGGCGGGGGTCCATCACTCGGGGGCTCTCAGGGGGCATCTCGGGCATGATGACCCGGCCTTGCTGATCCTCGACGCGGAGGACGAAGCGAGGAGTGACTCGATGCCCGCCATTTGCAGGAGCGCCGTAGGCAGCAACCATCTCCAACAAGGTGACCTCGCCGGAGCCCAGTGTCAATGACAGACCATAGTCGGGTCGGTTCAGCGAGCGGATTCCCAGGCGCTGCGTGACCTCCAGCAACGCTGGGATCCCAACTTGCTGCAGGGTGGAGACCGCCGGGATGTTTCGGGAACACGCCAGGGCTGTCCGCAACGACACCGCCCCCCATTCTCTCTCATCGTGGTTGTGAGGCACATAGGCACCGCCCGACCCGTCAGGGAACTCTTGCCCCACATCCATGAGCATGGTGGCCGCCGACCATCCGCGCTCCATGGCCGCCAGGTAGGTGAAGGGTTTCATGGTCGAGCCCGGCTGGCGCAAGGCGAGGGCGACGTTCACCTGGCCATCGATCTCGGCATCATAGAAGGCCACGCTGCCCAACATGGCCAGGACATCGCCGGTCCTCGGGTCCATGGCGATCAGAGCGGCGTTCGTGGCATCGCGCTCGCGCAACCGGGCGACTTTGTCAGCGGCGATCTCCTCCGCCAGTTTCTGCATCTCCAGGTCGAGGGTCGTGTAGACGCGCAGACCGCCCCTATACAGCAACTCTGTCCCATAGAGCCTCTCCAACTGCTCACGTACATACACGACCAAATGGGGCGCTCGCATCACCACTCTGGGCGGAACCAGGCTCAGCGGCTCGATCGCAGCCTGCCGGAGCTCAGCCTGGGTGATGTACCCTCTCTCGTTCATCAGTCGCAACACAGTTCCGCGCCGTGCCAGGGCGCTCTCTGTCTTTGTGTAGGGGTCGTAGCGAGCCGGCGACTGGATCAAGCCGACCAGCAGAGCTGCTTCAGGCAGGCTGAGTTCAGACGCGGCTTTGCTAAAGTAGGTCTCCGCTGCCGCCGCAATGCCGTAGGCAAGATTCCCAAAGTATACCTCGTTGAGATAGACCTCCAGTATCTCGCCCTTGCTATACTGACGACTGATCTCGGCCGCCAGGATCGCCTCCTTCACCTTCCGAGATAGTGTCCGCTCACGGGTGAGATACAGGTTCTTCACTAACTGCTGGGTGATGGTGCTGCCGCCATACACCATCTCTCCTGCGCGAAGGTCCAGGTAGAGGGCGCGCACTATGCCAGTGGCGCTCAGCCCGGGGTTGGAGAAGAAGGTCGCGTCCTCGGTTGCGACGGTCGCTTCGATGACCACTCGAGCAATATCACTCAGAGGCACCACACTGCGGCGTCCACCCTGGGGGTCAAAGACCTCAGACAGGAGCCGACCATGGCGATCATAGATCATGGTGCTCTTGAACGGGGCCGCGCGCTGGTATAGCTCGTGGGGGGGAGGAAGAGAAGCAGCATGGTACGCGTAGATCACCAAGGTCGTGGCGATGGCCATCAGAGTCAAGGCCAGTGCATAGAAGAGCCCCCAAGAGAGGACTTGCCAGACGAACGCCAGCATGCCGAACCCTCTGCGCTCACCCGCAGAGGAGGACCCGGCTGGCAGGGGCCTCCACGAAGTGGGCTCAAACCGGTTCGGCCGCTCTGGGTCGATCATTGGCTCGCCATCCAACGTTCTCGGCGACTGTGGTACGGAGCAGGGTCTTCAGTGAAGCAGAACATCTCTCACGCCTGATAGACGCTCGCGCCGAGACCACGGTTCCACAACAGGGGAACTGCCCATGCCACCATCTTGCCCCCTTGACTGAACATTGCTCCAGTGGTACAAGTGACCCGTCGCAAGCTCAGGGAAGATAGGGGGGAATCATGAGACGAGCACTTATAGTCCAGGGTGGTTGGCAAGGACATGAGCCTAGACAAGTGGCCGAGGTACTGGCCAGGGCACTGCGCGAGAACGGCTTTGAGGTCGAGGTATCCGACACACTCGATTCCTTCAAGGACGAGGAGCGCCTGAGGAATCTCGACTTGATCGTACCTGAATGGACCATGGGCGCCATCGAAAGGGAGCAGTTGCTGCCCCTTCTGGCTGCGGTCCGAAGCGGAGTGGGCATCGCTGGCGTGCATGGTGGCATGGGCGACGCGTTCCGATACGAGACCGAGTACCAGTACATGGTGGGCGGCCAGTGGGTGGCGCATCCTGGCGGAGATGGCGTCGAGTATGAGGTCCACATCGAGGACGTACCCAGCCCCATCACAGAGGGTCTGGATGATTTCTCGGTCTGTTCTGAGCACTATTACATGCACGTCGACCCTGGGAACCAGGTGCTGGCCACGACGCGCTTTGGGGATGTGATCATGCCCGTGGCCTGGACCAAGATGTACGGCAGGGGACGCGTGTTCTATTGCTCGCTGGGACACGTTGCCCAGGTGTTCGACCAGGCGCCAGAGATACTCACCCTGGTGACCCGTGGCATGCTGTGGGCAGCGGAGGCGCTATCTGAATCGGCAGGCCAGAGAAACTGACCATCCTCACCAAGCCCTCCCGACTTTACTACAGCGGCTGCCGATTGCTGGCCACCAGCGAGAGAAAGTAGCGATGAAAGCGCCTGTCAGTCGTCAGTTCCGGATGAAAGGCGGTGCCCAACAGCACGCCTTGCTGCACCGCCACGATGTGATTCTCGTCGAGGCGGGCCAACACCTGCACCCCGTTGCCCGCCGCCTCGATTGACGGCGCTCGGATGAACACGGCGGGAAACGGTTGCCCGCGCTCTTCGCGTCGCGCCACACGATCGAGAGCCGCCACAGGGAGAAGCGTCACAAAGCTGTCAACCTGGCGGCCAAAGGCATTCCGTCGCACCCTGACATCGAGCAGGTCAAGACGGGGCTGCTCATTACGGCCTACCAGGTCGCGTGCCATGAGTATCAGGCCGGCGCACGTGCCCCAGATGGGCCTCCCAAGGTCGGCAAAGCCGCGTATGGCCGGCAGGAACCCATACAGTCCCGCAAGTTTGCCTATCGTGGTGCTCTCCCCGCCGGGGATGATCAGGGCATCGAGTCCACTCAGTTGACCGGGCAGCCGTACAACCACCCCTTCGGCACCCACATCGTTGAGAGCCTTCAGGTGTTCGCGGAAAGCGCCTTGCAAGGCCAAGACGCCTATGCGCATGAGTTACCCCTACCAGCCGCGCTGGGCCAGGCGCTCGTCAGCGGGAATCGTGGCCAGCTCGAGGCCGCGCATCGGCTCGCCCAGTCCGCGCGACACCCGGGCAAGGATCTCTGGGTTGTCATAGTGGGTCACGGCCTCGACGATGGCCCGGCCACGCTTTGCCGGATCGCTGCTCTTGAATATGCCCGACCCCACGAACACGCCGTCCAACCCGAGTTGCATCATGAGCGCAGCATCCGCTGGAGTGGCAATGCCGCCGGCGGCAAAGTTGACCACGGGCAGCCTTCCGAGCGAAGCCGTCTCCACAACGAGATGGTAAGGTGCCCCGATCTTTTTGGCGTAAGCCATCATCTCTTCGCCAGACATGCTGGTGAGACGACGTATCTCACCCAACACCGCGCGGGCGTGGCGCACAGCTTCGACTACGTTGCCGGTGCCGGCCTCGCCCTTTGTCCGAATCATCGCGGCGCCCTCACCTATGCGGCGCAACGCCTCTCCCAGGTCGCGACAGCCGCAAACGAAGGGAACCTTGAAGAGTCGCTTGTCTATGTGATGCTCCTCGTCCGCCGGAGTGAGCACCTCCGACTCGTCAATGTAGTCAACGCCGATAGCTTCCAGTATCTGAGCCTCTACGAAATGACCGATCCGACACTTGGCCATCACCGGGATGCTCACAGCATCCATGATCTCCAGAATCAGTCCGGGGTCGCTCATGCGCGCCACTCCACCCTGAGCGCGGATGTCCGCCGGCACCCGTTCCAAGGCCATGACTGCACAGGCGCCCGCCTCCTCGGCGATTCGCGCATGCTCGGGAGTGACCACGTCCATGATCACCCCACCCTTGAGCATCTCTGCCAGTCCTCGCTTGACAGTGTCTGTTCCCGTCTCCTTGTCCATCTCCAATCCTCCATCTCGCTCCCCGGCAACTCACCAGCCGGCTGCATCAGTTTGAGCAGTCTTGGCATTGCCTCAAAGGTTACTGCAGCCTCTTAGTCGGTGAATCGTCAAGGCCCTACGCGGCATCCCTTCCTCGACCTCATCTGGTCGGCATCATCCTCCCAAATGAGCATCTGACGGCGCTCACCCGAGCCCGCCGAAGACACTCTGCTCCCAGCATCCGTGTTCGTACCAGTTTGTACCTCGGAGGGGTGATAAGCGACACCGCTAACGATTATAGTCCAGCTACGAGCCACGACAAAATCTGGGGCCTAGCTACGCTCCTCCCGTTTCATCTCCTCCCAGAGGGCATCCATCTCCTCAAGAGTCATGCCCTCCAGCGAGACGCCATCCTCACGAGCGTGACTCTCGATCCCCGCGAAGCGACGAGCAAAGCGTTCGTTGGCCTCGCGCAGGGCACTCTCAGGATCGATTTCGCACCAACGGGCCACATTCACCAGGCTAAAGAGCAGATCGCCCAGCTCGGAGGCCCGGTCCCTTCCCTTGGACGCGAGGTGGAATTCATCGATCTCTTCCGCCACCTTGGCCAGGACGGGCTCCACCGCATCCCAGTCGAATCCGACGCGAGCAGCCCGGCGCTGCATCTCCAGCGCTCGCGATAGGGCAGGCAACGCCCGGGGGACTCCAGACAACATCGACGCAGAATCGTCAGTCCTCTCCTGGCGTTTGATGCGCTCCCAATTGCGCAGCACGTCGCTCGAGTTCTCGGCGACGGCCTCACCAAAGACATGAGGGTGGCGGCGAATCAGCTTCTCGGTGACGTGCTGCACCATATCGATGAGCTTGAAATCGCCATCTTCCGTGGCCAGTTGCGTGTGCCACAGGATCTGCAACATGAGGTCACCCAGCTCTTCCTCGAGGGCCTCCATGTCGTCAGCGTCAAGAGCGGCCAACACCTCGTAGGTCTCCTCCAGCAGGTAGGTTCGCAGGGTGAGGTGCGTCTGCTCGCGATCCCACGGACAGCCTCCCGGCGCCCGCAGCCGGGCAACCAGATCCTGGAAGCTGGCCACCGATCCGGGGCGAGCCAGCGGTGGAACATAAACCAAAGTCAGGTGGTCAAACCGATCCTCGCGATCGAGCGCATACAACGGCAGCTCGCACACTTGTTCCTCTTCCATGCCCGCCCGCCGGACGATCCTTATTGGATGGTCGTCGTGATAGAGGTTCATGAGGGTCATCTTGATCTCTGCGGCCAGTTGCCGGCTGTAGACTTGAGCTATCAGAGCACCCACATCTGGATTCAGGCTGGGATGGCGTCTTTGGGCCAGAGCCATTGCGTCACATATCTGGAGACCACCAAAGAGATCGATCCCCAGGGCAGTAGCCGTGGGCTCCAGGAAGCTCACCCCGGCGACAACGCGCGCAGCGAAGCCTTCGGCCTTGGCCAACTCCAGAATCCGCCACACCGAGGTCTCTCCCACGAGAGGGTGCCCGGGCACGGCATAGACCACGCCTTGGGGGCGTCTCCCCAGCGCCACGATAGCGCGAGCGATCTCTTCGTAGACCTCGGCAAAGCTGCCCAGTGTCTCGTAGAGGTGGTCGAAGGAATGGTATTCCGTTCCTTTGGGCAGCGCGGATACCGAGGGATGTCGCTTCGTGCGCAGATACACCTCAGACGCACCCTCGATGACCCGCCAGGCCTCGAGGGTGATCTGATCGGGATTGCCGGGACCCAGCCCGACGATGGTGATGCCGGGAGGCATTTCCTTCCTCGCTGTCCATATGGATGCCCCATTATAGTCCAAGCTGGCCAGACTACCAAGCGCCGCCCCCGTCCCTTCCCCCAACCATGGGCCAGCGGACAGCCTCCGCCGCAAGAAACGCAACGAGGTTGCTCGATCCTGCGATCCGCCAAACTCGCCGGAGCGCCAGCTTGCTCTAGCCGGGCCCCTGGCCTATACTTGCTTGCGGACGAAACCTGCTGCCGTGCAGTCCTCCGGATCATGCTCACGCACCTACTGTCCCGCCGGAGCGCGGACGGGTCTCAGGTCGCGTTCGCCGCCAGGTGCTACGTCTTGGCCCAGGCAGGGAGTAGTTCCTCCATCCCAGGCTCATACTGGACGCCTTCGAAGATCGATCGCCCACTGGACGACGAAGATCATGACTCGGTCGGACCATGAGGAAACACAACTGCCTGAAGGAGGTTCGGGAGCCGCCTGGGCAGAGTGGGTCGTGGTCACCGTCATTCTAATCGCGGCGAGCTACGCGCTTCTCCAGGCCGTTGGCGTCGAACTTGGCGCTTTCCACAACAACGCCTTGCAGAGGCTGAAAAGCTTCCTCGAGGGGATAGTGACACTCCTCAAGCCTGGGCGGTGATCGTGCTTGTGTCCTTCCCCCTGGGCTTTTGCATGCAAGGACCGCACCAGGGTTTGGCTCCTTTGCCTGGGCTCTGCGCATTGCCGTGAATGGCGACCGCTGCCCACCTCGACGATGCCCGGGGTTGTGGCTTGCCGAACAGTGTCACACGATTCGATGGAGTGTCGTCGGTTGCGGCTTGGAACAGAGGAGGTGAAGAGCTATGTGTGGATCGAACAGGGGCACGGCCCCAGTTGCGCCGGGCGCGGCATCTCGCTTCGCTCGACCGCATCTTCGATCTTCGACCGTGCCCCTCTCACGTCCCAGATAGCCTGGGCGATCGCCAGTGACCTGCCAGCGAGTCGTCGCCTTATCAGGACTCGCCTTCCTCCGAGGACAGATCTATAGTGGCAAAGCCGCCCGGACCCGCCGCTGTAGCAGCCTGAGCCTCCAGTTGACCCATCAAGTGCGAGCTCACCAGAGTGGCCCAGAACGCGGTGAAGATAGCGCCAACGCCGCAGGCGATACCGCCTACCACGCTGGCTACGACCCCGGCGGCCAGCACGAGCAAGATCGCAACGATGTAGTCGGACAGGTTGCCGCGAATGAAGGCAAAGACCTCGCTGAACTGGAAGAAAGCGCTGAACTCCCCCTTCGTCGCATACCTGATGACTGCTGCTGGCAGGTATACCAACATCGCGATGCCCCAAAGCACTGCCAGGCAGCTCACGCCAGCCACGCAAAGGCCTGCGAGGTCCGATGTCTCCCCGGCTACGGCGGCCACTATGATGGACAGCACCTGAACCGCCCAGATCGGAATGGAGGCGATCAAGACGGCTATGGTCACCATCAAGCCCTTGGTGAAATCCCCACCCCAGTCATCCCACTCTGGTAGCGGCGTCTCTGTCCCTGCAGCTACGTTGTTCAGGGTCCGCAGTCCGTAGCCCATGGGGATGAAATTGACCACAGGAATGATGTTCAGCACACCCCCGATGGCTATCTTTTTCAACCAGTCCTCGTCGTCGAACATGTAGGTGAACGATCTGCCGATGTCCATGGATTCCTCCTTTGTTCGGGTGCCGCCGCGCGGCGGCACTGCTTTTGACCCGATAACGGTATGCCAAACGAGAGCCGCCTACGACCACATTATACAGGAGTTCCGCGCATCTTTCAAGCACCCAGTGCGAGATGCGACAGCATCGAAAAGCGTTGGGACTGCGCTCAGGCCTGTCACCCCCAGCGCGAGTGCCCCGAACTTCAGGGGTACAAGGGACGGGCCTCAACCGCACAAGAGAGGCGTTCCCCGCTGCTGCGCCACGGCTCACCACAGGTTCAGCCAGCATGTCCATGGCCGCTCCTTCGGCGCCCCCCGCATTCTAGCCGATGAAGACGCGTCGCACAAGGGCCAGCAATCCTGTCTCCACACAAGCGGCCAGAAAGCCAGCACCGAAATAGGGCAGTATGGCCAGCCAGTTGTCGGCCGATCCTTCCTTGTGGACAATCAGCATCACAAGGATCGCATTCACCGTCATAAGCACGGTGGCAACTGACAGGGAAGCGAGTATTGTCCAGAAGAGGAAAGGCGCAGATCGCCAGACCAGCACAAGGGTGGCGGCCGCGGCCCCGGCCAACAAGAGGGCCAACAGTTGCCAGGTGCGATCCAGAACACGCCTCTCATCGGGCTGCCGCCACACCGCATAGTTGCAGATGGAATAGAGCACAACGCCTATGGTCAGTCCGTTTCCCATTCCGGTGATCAGTCTCAGGCTGTTCCGTGGCCGATATAGCAGGTAGGATCCGCCAACCAATGCCGCAAGCGAGTTGAGTCCATCAACTGCCCATAGACCAGTCAGTCCAGCCAACACGAGCCCCACGCGCCAGGGGGGAAGTCGGCTACGGCGGCCTTGGCCAATGGCCCACAGGGTGAAGAGCGCCATCAGTACGCCCAGAAATGTGCCCATGCATCGCGCACAGAGAGGCAAGGGCCGGCCGCCAAAGTGGAGGCTATGTTCCGGCAATTGATGGCATACCCCGCTCAGGAAGAACTGGACCACTCGCACCGGACAAGGCCCTCGGTCGGTGTGTGAGCCCGCAGGCAACGTTCCCGCGTGAAGAACAGCCCTGTGGGGCCGGTGGGCCCACGGGTCGCGCAGGCGTCCTGCAAGCTATACGCAAAGGAACGGTCTGGGTTTTGCGGAGGTGTTCAAGTCTCGCAGGCAGCAACCAGGAGAAGGAAACGGTGTTAGTTGTTTTGACGGAGAGGCCTTTTTGTCCTACAGTCACGCATTGTCGTGCCCTGTGCAACATGATCTGAGGAGGAGTGAATGCACTTGCTGACGCTTCGACGAGAGAACATCTCGGCCTGGTCAAGGGTTCTTGGCGTGCTTCTTTTCGCAGTGGCCACAGCAGTCAGCGCACGGATCAGCGTGCCTTTGCCCTTTTCACCGGTGCCACTGACTCTCCAGGTGTTCGTGGTGGTAATGAGCGGCTTTGTCCTCGGTGCCCGTGGTGGGCTGATTGCCCAGTGTCTCTATCTTCAGGCGATTCTGCTCGGCGCGCCGGTGACCGCTGCTGGTCTGGCTGGCCCCGCTGCCTTTGTGTCTCCCACAGCGGGTTATCTTTGGGCCTTCCCCCTTGCCGCCGGTCTGGCGGGGTGGCTTGGCCATCGTTCGTCATCTCACAGAGCATTGTGGCGAGGCCTGGGCGGCATTCTGGCTGTAACCTCGATCTATCTTCTGGGCATGCTCTGGCTCAGCGGTTTCGTTGGTGGTCTCAGCACTGCTTGGAGGCTGGGCGTGCGGCCGTTCGTCGTTGCCGACGCGTTGAAGGTCGTTGTCGCTGTCTCCCTCCTCTCGCTGCGAGATCACTGACGCGTGCCTTGCAGCACCAACCTCTTGTCCTGGCCACAGCTTGGCGCGTCACACACGGGCCAGGACCTTGACTATGGGCCAGAGTGGACTTGTGAACCAGACTGAAAGAAGATGAAACGCCCATGTTGCCAAGAGAACGGGTCTTCAAGACATTGGAGCACGAGGAACCAGATATCATACCTTGGGGTGAGCATTGGTTAGACTATAATGTCTACGAGGACATCCTCGGAAGGGACACATTCGTTCATGCCAAGATGAAGGAGCTAAGGGCGTGGTGGGATGGACGGGATGAAGAGATCATCGAATCCTACAAGCGGGATGTTGTCGATTTGACGTTGGCACTCGGGCTTGACATGGTCACTGCGGGGCTTTTCCCCCGCAGTCAGTATGTCGTACTAGGCCACAGGGGTATGGAGGGGATCCACCAAGCGATGAAGCAACTTGACGACCAAACGTATGAGGATGACGATGGTGGTATCTGGCACGTGTCATCGACGACCCACGACCTCATGCCATACCGACTGAATCCTGATTCCTACACTGCGCCGACGTTGGAAAGTCTGGAGAGAGATATCGATGAGATCGATCGCAATGGGGTGGAGAAGCCGGAGGATTGGCAGTGGGCTCTGGTCCGGCATGTCGTGGAGAAGATTAAGGACACCCATTTCATCGCCTGTCTGGCCCCAGATATTGGCTTCCCAGGGTTTGGTCAGACCCAGGAGGATTTCTACCTAAATCTTGCTCTCCATCCCGAAATGCGCGCCAAACTATCGGAATTGGCCGGAAAACGGGCCATTGGATCGTTGAAATACTACGCAGAAGAGGGAGTAGAGGGCCTGATCCCGTGTGCGGATTTTGGCAGCAGTACGGGCCTTCTCGTCAATCCCGAGATCTTTATAAGATATGTCTTTCCCTGGGAGAAGGCGTATTGTGATGAGGCGCATAGGCTGGGGATGAAGGCGTTTAAGCATTGTTGCGGCAATACATTGTCAATCTTCAAGTACTTTATCAAGGCCGGATACGATGCGTACGAATCGATCCAGCCTACCGCCGGAA
>SDBU01006075.1_pt1 | contig 14287 bp, 12 predicted proteins | sample 2277071 | NCBI WGS metagenome assembly SDBU01 (sample SAMN10397929, study PRJNA504765) | marine sediment metagenome | isolation source: marine sediment core GS08_GC12, 126 cmbsf | place: Arctic Ocean: Gakkel Ridge, Loki's castle | collected 2008
GGATGCACCATCATGAGCCGCACTACGTAAGGTGCGACATAAGCGAGTTTCACCAGGTGGAGAATCTTTTCGCTAAAGCGGATTTTGACTACGTTTATCATTTAGCCGCTGAATTTGGCCGCAGAAACGGCGAGGATTTTTATGAGACATTATGGAAGACAAACGCCGTTGGCACAAAGAATATGCTTAGAATGCAGGAACGGCTTAAATTCAGGATGATTTTTACCAGTAGCTCGGAGGTCTATGGAGACTATAGGGGAATTATGAGTGAGGATGTGACGGAAAAGGTAGTTATCAGGCAAATGAACGATTATGCTATAAGCAAGTGGGTCAACGAGATGCAGATCCTTAATTCCGCTGAAAGGTTTGGCACTGAAACGGTGAGAGTCAGGCTGTTTAACACCTATGGCCCTGGAGAATTCTACTCGGAGTATAGAAGCGCCATCTGCATCTTTATATATAGGGCGCTTCATAATTTACCCTACATCGTTTACACCAAGCATCAGCGAACCTCTTCCTACATTGATGATACGGTGAGGACACTGGTTAACATTGCAGAAAATTTTGAGCCTGGTGAGGTGTACAATATAGCCGGAAACCGGCTTCATGATATGAAAGAGGTTTCCGATCTCATCCTTAATTATCTGGGCAGAGATGATAGTCTAGTAGAGTATCGAGACGTCGAGGAGACTGCCACCTTGGAGAAAAGGGTAGATATCACCAAGGCGCTGCGTGACCTGGGACACCAGAGTAGAGTGGGTCTCAAAGAGGGCATCGCCACAACTATCGAGTGGCAGAAAGAGGTTTATGGCTGTCGCTAAAAAAATTGTAGTAATTGGTACAGGCTATGTGGGATTGCCTCTAGCTATAATGCTGGCGCGCTCAGGCTATGATGTTATCGGGGTCGACATCGAGGAAAACGTAGTGAACGCTATTAATGAAGGTGGTTTGCACCTTGCTGAAAAGGACGTCAAGCAAATCTTTCAGGAACCTCAAGTCAGGAAGAACCTTCATGCCCAAAAGACCCCTGATGAAGCTGACGTATTTATTATCTCCGTACCTACTCCTATTGATGAAAAGAAGAGGATTGCTGATCTTTCTTCCGTTATTCAGGGGGTGGAATCGATTCTACCCTTTCTCCGTCAAGGCAACCTGGTTATTATTGAAAGTACCGTGCCTCCCCTCACCTGCAGGGAGATTATTGCTCCCATCATTGAGAAAACTAAACTGAAAGTTGGTGAAGATATTTTTCTCTGTCATTGCCCGGAAAGGATTCTACCTGGGGATGTATTTGAAGAGATTGTCCACAATGACCGTGTTATCGGCGGAGTCGATAGTAAAGCTGCTGAAATGGCAAAGGAAATCTACGTCTCCTTTGTTAAAGAAAACCTTTGCCTCACTGATGATGTTACCGCTGAATTAGTAAAGCTGATGGAGAACACTTATAGAGATGTAAATATCGCTCTGGCTAATGAATTCGCTGCTGTAGCAGAGGGGCTGGAAGTGGATATTATGCAGGCCATTGAGCTAGCCAACAGACATCCTAGGGTGAACATACTTGAGCCAGGCATCGGTACCGGCGGACATTGCATCCCCGTTGACCCCTGGTTCATAAAGCAGGTTGACCCGGTTAACTCTCGCCTTATTCACACCGCCCGACTTATCAATGATGAAGTGCCCTATAACATTGCCGCCAAGATAAGGCGCAGCGTGAGGGAGATATCCAACGCCCGTATAGTAGCCTTGGGGGTCACCTACAAGCCAGATACCTATGATACGAGAAACAGTCCGGCACTTAAGATCATAGAACTGCTTAGGGAAGATGGTTATCAAGTAGAGGCCTATGATCCGTTGGCTGAGGGTTATCTATATCCGCCGATCAGAGAAGTAGCCCAAGGTGCTGACTGCCTAGTTGTGCTGGTGGAGCATCAGGTAATTAAGGCGGAACTCTCTCAGGCAGAGGTTGAGATTAAGAAGGTCATGCGTAATCCATTAATATTGAGATTCTATCAAGCTTGAGTTTATGGATTTTGCTGACAGAAGCTGTGAACCGAGAAGATGCCTTTAAAACTAGTAGTTGAAAAAACAATACCAAACATGATTGTTCATTGTGTCGATGATGAAGAGATATGGGCATCATCGGACTATACCCTCTACCGAAGTAAAGATGGGGGCATGATTTTTAACAAGGTAACTGACTTGGGAGTCCCTCTTGTAATACAGGTGCTGGGTAAATCAAGATTGTTTGCCCGAGCCCTTCGTTTAGGCGTCAGGAGTTTAAGGAAGTTGAAGAGTGGAACCATCTTGGTGGTCGCTAACAGGAGGCTTTTCTGTTTAAGGGATGGTCAAGTTGAGGTCACCTATGCCTTTAAGAAAGGCCTTGGCCCTATCAGAGAGGGATGGTGTGAGGACAATAAAGGGAACTGTTATCTGGCGGAGTATTTCCTCAATAATGATAAGCGCGATACCGTTGCTGACCTGCTTAAGTCGACGGATGGTGGACGGTCATGGAGGGCAATCTGCTCCTTGCGTAACATTAGACACATCCATTGTGTTCAATATGATCCATTTGGTAACAGAATATGGATGGGAACCGGAGATAGGGATGAGGAGAGTAGCATTTCGTTTTCGGAAGATGGTGGAGAGTCATGGACTGAGATTGGTTCCGGTAACCAGATGTTCCGCACGGTTGGCTTGCTCTTCACCGAGGACTATATCTACTGGGGGTCTGATACACCCACCAGGCAGAATCATATCTATAGGTATAGTCGTGAAAGTGGACAGATCGAAAGGCTAGCTGCGGTTGATGGCACGGTGCTTTATTCAACAACTCTTGGGAATGGAATAAAACTGTTCGCTACCGCGGTTGAAGGCAATAGTGAAGGTAAAAATCCGGCATGGGATAGGAAAGCTCACATCTGGGCGTCTCAAGATGGGACTCACTGGGAAGACATCATAAGTTGGGAGAAGGACCTCTGGCCGTATATCTTGGGATATGGCCGGGTGCTTTTTCCCCACGGACAATGTGGGGATACCTTGTATTTCACCACTCAGTCGCTAAAAGGAGTGGATGGAATGTTAACCCGTGCCAAGTTATTTGTCGAGGACTAAGCTATTCTCGAAGTCTGAATGGATGAAGGTGGCTTAGGTGTCAAACAAGGGGAAATATACCATTATTGATTTGGCTAATTTCAGAAACAGTAAGGTCGTTTGTCTGACGCTTGATGTCGAGAAGGACTATTGAGGGGACGAGGCAGGTGTATCTGAAATGAGAATCCTTATCCTTCACGAGACGGATTGGCTTAAACGAAACCCTGCACAGCAGCACCATTTGGCAGAGATGCTCTCAATAAGGGGACATGAAATTCGGGTCATTGACTACGAGCTTCTATGGAGGACGCAAGGCAGAAGAGAGCTTTATTCCAGGCGCAAGGTCTTTAGCGATGTTTCCAAGATTTATGAGGGAGCAAAGATTGCAGTAATTCGCCCTGGCATCGTAAAAATCCCCTGGTTAGATAATGTCTCCCTGGTATTTTCCCATGAGAAAGAAATTGCCCGACAGATAAAGGAGTTTGCCCCGGATGTAATAATTGGCCTTAGCATTCTGAATAGTTATCTATCCGTAAGGGCAGCGAAAGCAAATAATATACCATTTATCTACTATTGGATAGACGTACTGCATAGGCTTATACCTTTTAAGCTTTTTCATCCTATTGGCAAGATGGTGGAAACTAGAACACTTAAGCGAGCCGATAGGGTGTTGGTAATTAACGACAGGCTCAAAGACTACGTGATAAGAATAGGAGCCCCTCCAGAGCGAACTCAGGTATTGAGAACCGGTATCAATGTTGAGCAATTTAGCCCGAATGCCAATGGTGATAGACTGAGTAAACAGTATGGATTTACCGAAGAAGACATAGTGCTATTCTTCATGGGCTGGCTTTATAAGTTTTCAGGTTTGAAGGAGGTTGCCTTACAACTGGTAGAGAGCAAGAATGATAACCTTAAGCTCCTTGTCGTAGGTGAGGGAGATGCCTACGATGAGCTCCAGAAAATACGGCAGAAATATAACCTGCAAGATAGAGTCATCCTCACCGGCAAGAAGCCTTATCAGGAGATTCCCGGCTTTATTGCTGCCTCTGATATTTGCCTGCTGCCAGCCTATCCTACAGAGAAGATTATGCAAGACATTGTCCCCATAAAAATGTACGAGTATATGGCGATGAGGAAACCGGTAATCGCCACCAGGCTCCCTGGGGTGATGAGGGAATTTGGTGAAGATGGTGGCGTGGTCTATGTGGACAGACCGGAGGATGTTGTTGCAAAGGCTATCGAGCTAGTGCAAAATGGCAGTGTGGAGGAGCTTGGCTTAAAAGCGAGGAATTTTGTCGAGAGATATAGCTGGGACAACATCACAGACGAATTTGAAGAGATTTTGGAGGAAGTCATCAAGGAGAAACGAAAGAAGGTCTAGGCGAGGATAGAAGTTGGATTTTGTGCCCAGGAGAGATTGGGACAAGACACTTAGAGGTAACCGTTCGTTGAGAAGGCGAGGAAAGTTTTGGGCTACAGGCCCAACATAAAATATCAGAGAGGGCATCAAGAGAACATTCGATTGGATTGTAGAGAATCGGGGCAGGATACGAGCTTGTGCTGAATTTTGAGCAGACTCAGGAGAAGGTATGAACCTACTCATTGTGACCTACGCCAGTAGCATAGAGGGAAACGCAAATATTGATATTTTTACCCCGGCAAGAGAGTTGAGCCGGAGAGGACATACTATTCATATAATCTCGCAAAAAGACGGCGAACCTTATCAAATTACCGAGGGCCCTGGCTTTATATCAGTGCTTCCTCTAATCCCATCCCTGTCCTATACGCTTTTTGCGGCTACTCCGTTTTTACTAATTAGGATATTAAGATTTATTAGAGACATCCATCCTGACATTCTGATTTTCGATAACGATTTCAATACACCTCTGATATGCTTTTTGCTGGCCAGAATGTTTAGGTTGCCAAGCATTGTAGTGTTCAGGGAAAGCACATTGGAAAATATCTATAGCTTCCTTACTCGAAATTATTTCATAAGGCTTGGGAGTTGGCTATTATGCAAAGTAAATTACTTTATTTTTAATAGAAGTAAATATTTGGTGGCTATAGCTCCAATAATTCATGAGTTCTATACGAGTGCGCTTAGAAGGGATGACTTAAAGGCTATAAATCTTATGTGTATAGATGCCAATGATTTTAAGCCCGACCAGGAGGCAAGACAGGAATTCCGCAAGCGGTTTAACGTAAAAGACAGCGAAATAGCCATGGTGTACAATGGCGCCCTGCAGCCTTACCGAAGAGTGGATTTGCTGGTCGGTGCGTTTAATCTTCTTAAGAAGGAACACCCTAATATAAAGCTGTTTATTTCTGGCGGCGGAAGATCCAAAGCTGAGTTGGTTAAGCAAATCCAAAATATGGATTTATCTGATTCCATTGTCTTTATTGACTGGCTACCCCGAGAGGAAATGCCAAAGCTGATTTCAATGGCTGACATCTGTATTGACCCCTATTCTAAGAAAGACATGACGCCGAGTGGTAAGCTATTAGAATGGATGGCCTGCGGAAAATGTGTTGTGGTCACTAGAAACCCCAGTTATTCAAGCTGGATTCAGGATAACTACAACGGGATTTTATTTATTCCAGATGATGAGCAAGACCTGGTTAATAAGTTAAAGCTGTTACTGGAGGAAAGGAGTCTGATCGAATTCTTGGGGCAAAATGCCAGGTCAAGCATCATTTCAGACTACGAGGTAAAAAGGGTAGCTGAAGTTTTTGAAGAACTCTGCCACCGAGCAATAGCTAGACATAAGGCTAATTAAAGCAGGCTAAACCAAGAAATGTAAGGGGTAGGCCTCAAGGTAGGTAGACAAAGGGGCTGACAGCATGAGTTATAAAAAGAGAGAATTTTGAAATGGGTTTTGCATATATATTGGTTACTCCGGCAAAAAACGAAGAGGATAATCTTCCTGGGTTAATCCATTCGGTAGCAAACCAAGACGTCAAACCGATTGCTTGGTTTATGGTCGATGATGGCAGTGAAGACCGGACTTCTGAAATCCTGAATAGTGCAACTTCAGAATACTCATGGATACACTCTCTAAAATTAGATGCAAGGCATGCATATGATTTGGGAGAGCATTATGCTTTTGTCTGTATTAAGGGATTTGATTATGCATTAGATTATTGTAAGAATAATAACATACAATTTGAGTATATAGCATTATCTGATGCAGATATGATATACCCTGAAGGTTATTTCTCCCAGCTTGCTGCTTTCTTACAACGCAATAGTGAGTATGGAATTGTTAGTGGCAGAGTTCTAATTAAGGATGGGGGGGGAAATATTTACGAAGAGAGTAAAATCCATCCTGGTAGCGATGAGCCTCTCGGCACCGGCCGGATGTGGAGGAAAGAGGCTTTTGAGCAGACGAAGGGTTATGTGGTGACCAAATCACCGGACCTCGTTTCAAGTACAAGGGCGTTATTAAAGGGTTGGAAAATCAAACTACTTGCCGATGTGCAGTGCTATCAAACGAGAGAAATGGGGGGGAAGTTCAACGTGTGGCAGGGATATTTTGATAGGGGGGAGCGAGATTATTACTTAAATGTTAACCCTTTAAGCATACTTAATACTATCGTTGGTTTAATATTCATCTCTAAGCAGAAGGATTCCGTGATTAAGAGCAGGGCGCTTTTCGCTGGTTATTGTAAATCGTGGTTTAGAAGGGAAAAACGCTTCGAAGATGATGAGGTCAAGAGGTACCTAGGTAGCTATAGGCGGGTTATAAGAAATTACTGGCTATTCCTAGAAATGTCAATAAGGAAGGTGCGAGACAAAGTTGACCGCCGACAATGATCCCCGGAGTGCGCTGTAGAAATGTCGTCAGAGCCTTGAATAACTCCAACTTTGAGGATTTAAGTAAAGGGGGAGAGAATGGTCGGGTGCTTGTTGGAGGACTTATCCTCGGGGTGGCAGTAGAGGTGCATGGAAACATCTTGAGCTAGCTTAGAGAAAGGCAGGCAAACAGTGGCAGACAATCTTGATGCACCGGTTTTCATCATAAATATAGATACAGAGTTGGCCTGGGGGTTCATATCGCATCCACATCATGAAGTTTTAACCCGGCTCCAGAGCGACCCAAAAAGAGCAAGAGAAACCATAGCCTGGCTACTCGAACTCTTTAAAAAGCACGGTATCCCGGCAACTTGGGCAGTAGTAGGGCACCTGTTTTTGGACCCGGAGGAAGGAATGAAAATGGTCTCTAAGGAAATGCCCCAGTTTAGAGATGGCTGGCTTGATTGGGATTTTTACTCTCGCATCTATAATAGGCCTCTTTATTACGGCGGAGATTTGATTGAAAAAATCCTGACAAGTTCCGTGAGTCACGAAATCGGCCTCCACGCCTTTTTCCATATCCCGTTTTCCCAATGCAGTGCTGAAGTAGCCAAAACGGAGGTCGAACGAGGGGTGAAAGCAGCTGAAAAGTATGGCATTACGCTCAAATCCTTTACGTTCCCTAACAATCATATAGGGCATGTAGATGTCTTAAGAAGTCATGGATTTGAAATCTACCGAAGTCAGGATGCTGGACGCCACGATGAGGCTGGAAGTTTCTTAAGCCGCAAGTTAAATGGTGCTGTAGATAAGCTCATCGCCCCTCCAGTCCTTCCGTCGTGGAACGATGGTATCTGGGAACTTCCCGGTTCAACATATTTCTGCGACCCCAGGTATCCGTTTACTTTATTACCTCGAGCCAGGCTTGGTCTTTATCGAGCCATACGAGCGAAAAGGGTTTTTCATATTTGGCTGCATCCCTGGAATCTGCTTTTATATGATTCCCTCAAGAAAGATTTGGGAGGCTTTCTGAGCTTGGTGGCAAAGAGAAGGAATGAAGGCAAGCTTCAGGTCATGACAATGGGTAAATTGGCTTCCTATTTAAATGAAAAGGGGGAAAAGCATACCAACCATGAGCTGAAAGATCATGTTAGCAATAGATAGGAAACTTTTCATATTTAACATTAAGGAAGTGCATTTCTCAGATCATCCTTTTGACATTAAGAGTTGCGATTGCGTGATATTCGATTTTTGCAAGAAAAAAGTCAATGCTGAAACGTTGGAACTAATAAGGTTACTATTAAAGTGATGAGTATTGATTGGAAAGAATACTTTGATAATCTGGCAATAAATGAGGTTGAGCAGCATAGGAAGGTTGGCTGGGGCTCTGATAAAAGCATGTATTCAAAGTTTTATGTGGCGTTGAGTTTGCTTCCGCTAGACAGTGAAGAACGTTTGCTGGATATTGGCTGTGGAACTGGAGCCTTCGAAGAATTACTCGTTCAGAAGCATCCTGCGTTAGAAATTCATGCCATAGATGTTTCAGAGAAGCAATTAAGCTTTGCCCGACAAAGAAATCCTTCAGTGAATTTTAGAATAGGCTCTATTACGGATATCCCGTATCCAGACTCATTTTTTGACTGTGTAACTTGCTTCGGCGTCTTGCAGAATTTCGATGGGTTGCTTCTTTCCGCAATTGCCGAGATGTCGAGAGTTCTCAAGGAAGGGGAGAACCTCTTCATAACAACATTAGATGCTGATTATATTGGAGTCAAGTCAGGCGAATGGAAGCCAAATCCGATTAATAGCTATTTTGTGCCGGAAGAACTGAAAAAGTTGCTTGAATCGGCAGGCATTTCGGTTAATAGAATGGAAGCAATATCTAGTACGAAACTGGAGGGCTTGATTGTTCCTTTACATTGCTGGCATAGATTATTTATATGGGGCAAAAAGGACAGACGGTAAAACGGGTCGGTATCGGATAAAGCGCGCAGAGAGTGAGGAAATAAACATTCCTTTAGGTCAGCATTACGATGAACTCTATCAGATCAATAAGAACTTTTAAGAAAGTTTACTCAACGCTTTACAGAATTGGATCAGATTTGTATAAGATGGCAAACCACGCATTCGTCTTCTTCACATCTCAGAGCAGCAAAAAAGTCCAAATCCCGTTTTGCGACTTAGCCCCCGGAATATGCCCCCAGGTTTCCCCTGTTATCGTTGGGGATCAAAATGAATTTATCCAAGCCTTGCGGCGCAACGGAGTAGCTGCCACTTATTGGCCTGACCTTCCTGAGAAAGTTGAGGATAATGAAAGGTATCCAATAGCAAATTTCTTATTTAAACACCTTGTGGTACTACCCATACACGAAAATATAGATGAAGCTTTATTAAGACACAAGATCGCAAGCCTGAGAAATAAGCTATGAAGAAAAAGGTAGCTGTTATTGGCCTGGATGGAGCAACCTGGAAAGTCATACTTCCACTTGTCGAGCAGGGAAAACTGCCAAATATTAAAAACTTGTTGGAAGCGGGTGCGTCTGGAGTTCTGCAAAGCACCTTTCCCCCCTTAACAGGCCCAGCATGGACTAGCATTGCTACCGGGAAAAATCCAGGAAAGACTGGAATATATGACTTTTTTAATCGCATATCAAGAAATAGCTATGAATTAGGGTCTCTTACCTCGGCATCTATGCGGGAGGTGGGGACTTTTTGGGATTATCTAAGTGCTGCTGGGATAAAGGTGGGTATATTGAATTATCCATTCTTGTATCCTCCTTATCCTGTTAACGGTTTCATGGTTAGCGGCTTAGGAGCCTCCATAAAAAATGAAATCACTTATCCTAAAGAGCTTAAAGAAGAACTGTTCAGCGCTTGCCAGGGTTACAAAATAGAAGTGCCATTTAATATGCCGCCGTACATAAATAAGCCATCTCTATTTGTCGAAGACTGTTTAAAGTTGCTAGAAATCAATGCTAAGGCGCTGAAATTTCTGGTAAAAAAGTATGACCCTGAGATGTTGTTTGGTGTCATTTCAGCCACTGATTTCGCCCAGCATTATATGTGGAAATTTATCGACAAGACCCACCCCCTGTATAATGAGAAGGAAGCGAAACATTTTGCGCCTCTATTTATCGAAATCTGGGAAAGAGCCGACCAAATCTTGGGCGATATTTTGAGCATATTAGGCAATAATGGTAATCTTATCGTGATTTCGGATCACGGCTGCGGTCCAGCGAAGGGCGCTTTTTATCTACGCTGTTGGCTGGAAAAAGAAGGGTATCTTCCAAAGACTAGTAATTGGCTGCAAAGGAATCTCTATCTCACTACCTTACTACTCTTAGACAAGGTGGCCGGATTAAACCCATACCTCCATGGCTTGTTTTTGAAAATAGGTGCCAGAGGGAAGCCTCTCGTTATTGGTGAACCAGACTCTCCACAAGGTATCGCTTTTATAGGTGAAAGGTCAGCGGGGCAGGGAGAAATCTTTATAAACTCTCTGCGGGTCAAAGACAAACAAGAATTTTTGCGAATTAAACAAGAGATTATTGAGCGTCTCACAGATACCTGCGCTAACTTAAATCTGAAAATAGACTTCTACGCAGCTAACAAATTATATTCAGGTAGGAATACCGAGTTGGCACCTGATATTCTCTTTGCGATAGATGATTTTGAAGTCGTTGTTCAGTATGGGCTAAGCAATGCAGTATATAAGAAAGGCCCACCTAAGCCGTATCACAGTGGCGATCACAACTTCGACGGAGTGTTCTTAGCTTATGGACCGGATATCAAGCGAGGAATAGAAATAGATGGGGCTAAAGTCTATGATATCGCCCCCACAGTTTTGCATATGTTTGGTCTGCCGGTACCAAAGGATATGGATGGAAGAGTGCTAAAGGAGATTTTCAGGGAGGATTCAGAGATAGCTATGCGCCCCATAAAATATCAAGAAGTTGGGGAGGAAACAAGGGTCAGAAGACGCATAGATGAGCTAAAAAGGTCAGGGAAAATATAGAGCTGAAAACAATGAACATATTATTTCTAACTGAGGACGAATCAAATAGTCCTGGAGGCTGGATCCATGTATATAGCACGGCTTTAGAATTGGCCCGGTTGGGCCATGGTGTAAAGTTGATATGCAAAGATGGAGAAGCACACGGTGAAATAACGAGAAAAATAGATAACGGTACCCTCTCTATTAGAAGAGTCAAGAGTTCTGGCAGGTTCCACACTATTCTATATCCCTTTCAACTCTTGTTCTATGGGACAAAGTACATTGTTACCCGCAAAATAGATATCATCTATGAAAGGCCGGGGATTGTACCTGTTGGATTTTTATTAAGCAAATTGTTTAAAAAGCCTCTAGTTATAGCCGCTCAAGGCGTGGCATACTACGAACATGAAAGTAAAGTAAGGTCACAGATGGTAGATAGCAAGCTTTTAGCCCGTAGAATGGTAGATAATAAACTTTTAGCCAATAAATTCGTAATGGCGATATTGAAGGGCATCACGAGAATTAATCATAAAAATGCCTACCGGATAATCACAGTTACACCACAGATAAAGCAGTTGATTTGCATTCAATACAAAATCAACCCGGATAAAATAATTGTGCTCTCCAACGGCGCAGATATTAATTTGTTTAGGCCCATGGAGACAGAGATCGCTAAAAAATTGCTGAAACTCGATGAGGCGGTGCAATATGTCTGCTTTGTTGGCAATCTATTGTTCTGGCAAGGAGTCCAATATCTCATAAAAAGTGCGCCACTAGTTTTGGAGAAATACCCCTCGGCTCGTTTTTTAATCGTAGGCGATGGCATGATTAAGAAAGAGCTAATGAATCTTGCCCAACAAGAAAAAGTTTTTGATAAATTCCTCTTTTACGGAGCAGTCCCTCATGAAGATGTGCCTACATACATCAATGCAAGCGAAGTGTGTGTGTGCACTGCAGCAAGTGATGACAAGAATAAAACAACGGGGAATTCTGGCCTAAAGGTTTTTGAGTATATGGCGTGCGGTAAGCCTGTAGTTATAGGCAATACCGAGGGGCAGAAAGACGTAATAGCTGAATCCAGCGCCGGCCTTGTGGTCAGTCCGGAGCACTCCCGCGAACTGGCAAGTGCAATTATAAGCCTGCTCAAGGATGCGAAGCTGAGTAAACAATTAGGGGAGAATGGAAGAAAAGTTGTTGTTGAAAGATATAGCTGGGCAGGTATTGCCGGAAGAGTCTCGGAGGTCTTTGGGGAGGCTGTCAGGAAACAGGCCTAAAGGGCTAGCATGCTTGGTTACAACAGCCTAGCATCCCGTGGAAGCAATGAAAAGGCATGATCTTGCTCTCGACAAAGTTATTGCGATCTTAGTACTATGTACTGGGATAGCAGCTATTGCTGCATCTCTAATGCTAGAGCACTATGGAATACACCTGCCTTTGATCATATCTATCTCATCCTTACTCTACCTACTGTTCCGTGGAAAGTTATCCCAAATTGAGAGCTTACCTAAGTTCGGAGAAACAAATCGAATTAGATCGATTAATCACATCTTTTTCATAATTTCCCTCTCTCTAAGTATCTGGGTTCTCTGGAGTAACCTCTTCTATAGACCACCGCTCTATTTTGCCCTGCTTTTAGTAGCTGCGGCTTCCATTATGTTAGACATATTTTCTCTGAACGAAGACAAGAGCTCTCACATCTCTATCCCTTTATTTAAGATAATTGCCCTAAGCCTCCTCACCTACGCAGGCATGTATTACCAGTTTCCCGGAATTTATGGTGTTGACCCCTGGTTGCATAACATGTGGATTCAAGAAACGGTCAACCTAGGGCACCTAACCACAGGCGAATCTATCACAATTGGTCAATATTATTTGTTTCCAGTATTTTACCTCACTAGCGCTATAACCCAGATTTTGACCTTGCTGCCCACTTACGACTCAATCTTCGCCTCCATAGGAGTCCTGATGGCGGTATCTTGCCTGTTTGTATTCCTGATTGGCAGAAGATTGTTTAATGCCAAAATAGGACTGCTGGCTGCACTCATCGTTCCTTTTACTGCTAGCTCTATCGAAAGAGCTACCGCAATAATCCCTATGTCTCTCGGGTTTGTTTTCTTCTTAACAATCCTTTACCTCGTTTTTCCCCGTGACGAGAAAGGGAGCCTCAAATATGGCGTACTGATTATGCTCGTATCGGTATCGTTGGTACTTACCCATACTATTGCTGCTCTAGTGACTCTGCTGAGCCTAATTGCTGTTTTTACCGGTATTAAGTGGTATAAGCAAGTGAGCAAGCCCGCTATCGTCTACGGAGGAGTCTCCTTGACTATGATAACCTTTTTTGGCGTGATTATGTTACTCTCGTGGATGCAAAATCCTCTAGGAGCTACGTCATTTCTTGATCTTACCTATCAAAAATTGCTTAGTTCGTTACAGCTCGAGTCTCAATTTCTCTTGACAACATCTTCAGCACCAACAATCGTTCCCTATGCAGTTTCGCTTCTCAATGAGGCTGGATATTTTCTTCTGCTACCTTTTGGGATTATTGGGGCTTTGCTCTGTTTTCCTCGCCAAAATCGTACTGGGCAGCGAATGGCTCTGGTTTTGGTCACTTCGGTGTTAGTTGCCTTGCCATATGCATTCATACTGTTTAACGTAGAAGGGAACATATTACCCGGGCGGTGGTTGACATTCATGTATGTACCACTATCCATACTGGCAATACAAGGTCTATTGGGTGTATCCAACCTCATAAGAGCTAGCTTAGGGAAACTAAGCCTGATAATGATAGTAATATTGGCAATTTTGCTTCTGATGACCACGATAAATAGTACCGCAAATGATGATAGCCCCTTTCTTTACAATAATGCTGCTAGGAGTGGATATACTGAATCGGAAATTAGAGCCATAAAGACTTTATCACATATGGACGCTGGCCACCCTGAAACAGACCTATACTACGGGAGCATATTCTCCTTTGTGATAGGCCGTGATGTGTATTCGGAAATGCTGGAGCAAGATAGCGATGTTTTCATCCTCAGGAATTACTACCTTCATCACCCGGAATGGGATGAGAAATATACGGCCAGAATACGTAAGGTTGGCCCCCGTATCTATGAACCTATGAAGGTGTTAATTTTTGATTATTTGAAGGAGCAGGGCATAGATAGGGGAAAAGTGATATACCGCAATGGGCGGGTGTCGGTGTATGCTGTACCTGGAACTAGATTAGAGTGATTTGTTAATGGAACAGGTGAAGAAATTTACCGCTCGTGTTGGCTGGGTTTTCGTTAGCAGCATAGCCACTTTACTGGTCGGTTTTTTGCTCAGGACAGTCCTTGTTAGACGGTTGGTGGGTGGTGGTGCTTTCTTATTTGACTTCGCAGTTTGTGAGGCCGACCAATATG
>SDBU01006076.1_pt1 | contig 14287 bp, 14 predicted proteins | sample 2277071 | NCBI WGS metagenome assembly SDBU01 (sample SAMN10397929, study PRJNA504765) | marine sediment metagenome | isolation source: marine sediment core GS08_GC12, 126 cmbsf | place: Arctic Ocean: Gakkel Ridge, Loki's castle | collected 2008
TCCCCCAACTGGCACCGAAAGTGCACCGCTGGACCCGGTCGAAAAACAGGTGGCTGCGCCGCGCCTCTGCTGTGAGCCTTATCGTACCTGTCAGAAGCCACCCCGAGTAACCTCTAACACTTCGCACATCTTTCTCACCCGAAACTCCTTACGATGATCACGAATGAACGCATATCTCACTTCTTTCGGTCGGAGAAGACCGAAATCGCTTTTTTTAAGATGTCACGTTCCTCTGTCACATCAATCAGCTCACGACGAAGACGACGCAACTCGGCCTGTTCCGGTGTTAGATTACCGGTCCCGACGAACGCCTGTTCTTGCTGATCTGTAAAATGCTGCTTCCAGCGATGAAGAAGATTCTCACCAATACCCAAATCCCGGGCAACGGCCGCAACCGGGCGACGCTCCTCTGTGGCCAATCTCACAGCCTCAACTTTGAAAGCTCGGTCAAACTGACGACGCTTCCTGGACATAAACACACCTCCTAATAGAATTATACTCTATCTTCTCGATGTGTCCACTAAATCGGGGGAACTTCACGGGGTATATAGAGGGCCGGGGGCTGGCCTCTATAGGTAAGAAGAACATCATCAACAACTTCTGTATCGGCGCCAGCGCCAACGAGCAGGCCTGCGCGAAATGCCACATCGGTTTTGGCATGACCAACGATCATTTTGACTTCAACAACGCCATCAATGTCGACTGCATGGTGTGCCATGACAACAGCGATGATTACCTAAAGGGTTCGGCAATGGCCGGATATCCGGCTCGCTCGGTCAACCTTAGAAATGTCGCCCTGAGCGTGGGACCTCCCCAAAAGAGTAACTGTGGCGTCTGTCATTTCTACAGTGGCGGCGGCAATAACGTCAAGCATGGCGACCTGGAGGAAAGTCTGCTCGCATGCGACAAGGAAGTTGATGTTCACATGGCCGCCAACGGGATGGATATGTCATGCGTTACCTGTCACACCGCTGAGAATCATGTTATGAAAGGCCGTCTCTATTCGGTATCCTCGGATAACAAGAACCGGGCGTTTTGCGAGGACTGCCATACCGATTCCCCTCACCTTGATGACCTGTTGAACCGCCATGTAAGGGTCGCCTGCCAGACCTGCCATATCCCCTACTTTGCTAAAGTCAACGCTACCAAGATGGCCTGGAGATGGTCGCAAGCGGGTAAACTCAAGGACGGAAAACCGTATTCGATCGAGAACGAGGACGGAGAACATATCTATTTATCCACCAAGGGAGAGTTTACCTGGGAGAAGAACGTGGTCCCGGAATATGTCTGGTTCAACGGTACGGCGGATCATTATCTGCTGGGTGACACGGTAAGTGGGTTCCCGGTCGTTATTAACCCGCTTAATGGTTCACATAATGATAAACAATCCCAGATTGTTCCGATAAAAGTCCACCGCGGCGACCAGATTTATGACCGACAAACCAGAATGCTGGTTCAACCGAAACTATACTCGCCCCAGAAAGGGGACAGCGCATTCTGGCAGGATTTTGACTGGAGACTCGCATCCGAGGCGGGGATGAAACGGGTCGGGCTGCCGTTCAGTGGTGATTACGAGTTTATCGAAACGGAAATGTACTGGCCGGTCAATCACATGGTCAGTCCCAAAGATAAAAGTCTGGACTGTGCCGATTGCCACGTTAGGGAGGGCGGTCGCCTGGCGGGATTAAACGATTTCTACCTGCCGGGTCGCGACCGTAATTCGATCATCGACCTGGTCGGCAAATTATTGCTGTACCTTTCAATCGTTGGCGTACTGTTTCACGGTATTATCAGGATTGTCGTTTCAACCCGCAAACGGGAGAACAGTTCTCAAGCCGGGTAACGGAAGAGAATCGATACAGCGGCATGAAAAGAGTGTTGATTTACAAACGATTCGAACGGTTCTGGCACTGGTGCCAGGCGGCGCTGATAGTATTTCTGGCTGTCACCGGTTTTGAGATCCACGGTTCGTATCTGATTTTCGGATTTGAAAAAGCGGTGAGTTTTCATCGTACCACCGCCTACCTGCTGATGGGTTTGGTAGCATTCGCGGTTTTCTGGCATTTCACTACCGGCGGCTGGCGGCATTATATCCCGACAACCAGAAATCTCATAGCCCAGATAAGATTCTATATGATAGGGATATTCAAGGGTGAAGATCACCCGGTAACAAAAACAGAGTTGAGCAAACTGAACCCGTTACAACGCCTTGTGTATTTTGGGTTGAAAATTGTTACTATTCCAATTCTAATCATTTCCGGGTTACTGTACATGTACTTCCGTACTCTCGGGGATGCGGTCGAGTTGATACGTACAACCGACCTTGAGTCAATAGCTCTCTGGCACACGGCCGGAGCGTTTTTGATGATGTCTTTCTTAGTGGTGCATGTTTATATGACCACCACCGGCCGGACGCCGCTGTCGAATATCAAGGCGATGTTTGACGGGTACGAGGAGATGGAAACGGAAGAAATAACGGAAGATAACGCGGCTTGAAACCAAAAGCTTACATGAACCCCTACCTGGCCGGCTTTTTCATGGGGCTGGTACTGCTCGCCACGATATTTATCACGGGGCGTGGGTTAGGCGCCAGCGGTGCTCTTAAAAGCGTAGTTGTTTCGGTAGTTCAGTCGGTAGCCCCACAACATTATGCCGACATGCCGTTTTACGATGAATATGATAAAACCCATCCGAACGGTCCGCTTCGCTCATGGCTCTTTTTTGAGGTCTTAGGCGTTTTCATGGGCGCTCTCATATCCGGCATAATCTCCAAAAGGATGGCATGGAAACTGGAGAAAGGCCCCCGGGTAACAAACGGTATCCGGATTGTCGCCGCGATCGTCGGTGGAGCGCTTTTTGGGTTCGGCTCACAATTGGGACGTGGTTGTACAAGCGGGTCGGCGTTAAGCGGAATGGCGGTCATGTCCCTGGGCGGGCTGTTGACAATGGGGGCTATTTTCGGCTCCGCCTATGCCCTCGCTTATTTTGTAAGAAAACTCTGGGTGAAATAATTATCGTATGGGACCGTTAGTACCGGACATATTCAGCGCCGAGTTTAATCTCGTAATAGCATTCCTGATCGGAATCGGGTTCGGGTTTATTCTTGAGCAAGCCGGGTTTTCAACGACAAAAAAACTGGTCGGCCTGTTCTACGGCTACGATTTTACCGTGCTGAAAGTTTTCTTTACCGCCGGCATCACCGCGATGATAGGAGTTCTGCTCCTGGCGCACGTCGACCTGCTGGATCTTAGCGCGATCTATGTTAATCCCACCTTCCTCTGGTCGGCGATTCTCGGCGGCTGTATTATGGGGGTCGGATTCATAATCGGGGGGTTCTGTCCCGGAACGAGTGTCTGCGCCGCCGCGGTGGGTAAAATCGATGCTATGGCGTTTGTGGTCGGTTCGTTTATCGGTATCTTCTTTTTTACTGAGGGATACTCCCTGCTTGAAGAGATTTACCTGATGGAAAACTGGGGGGCGGTCCGTTTTGACAAATACCTCGGCATCTCACCCGAGCTATTTGCGTTCATGATGACCTTGATGGCTGTTTTTGTCTTTTATGTGGTCACTCAGATCGAGAACCGAGTAAACGGCATTACTACCGACTTCTCACGAAAGTACGTAACACGAAACCTCGTAATCGGAATCATACCGCTGGTAGTAATTGGCGTTCTTACATTCACACCGAGCCGTCAGGAATATATCCAGCATCAGATCCGTGAAGCCCGCCAGCAGCAGAAATGCGTATTCAAGGAAATTACCGCCGATAAACTGGCTTTTGAATTAATCAATAACAACTTCACGATTAACCTGATCGATGTTCGCGATAAAGCCAGGTATGACGCGTACCACATCCCCCTGGCGATTAATATCCCCGTTGACAGCATGACGAACCGACAGTGGAACGAGTATTTTACCCAGGAACACGATGTCAATATTTTCTATGCCGATACCGACACCACGGCGAAAAAACCTGCCTGTTAGCCCGTTTTCTCGGAAAATCAGATAATTATATTCTGCATGAATCGACCGAAGAGTTCAGGGACCTGTTTTACAATATCATCCCTCCATCCCCTGATGCCCTCAAAGAAGAAATCAATGTTTATGATTTCCGCATCGAGGCTGCGGCGGATCTGTTGAATCTTGAAAACGCCCTGAAGAAGTTTACTCTGCCGGTAAAAAAAGAGATCCGCAAGATCCAGGGCGGATGCAGTTAGTCCGACCATAAGTGTATATGGCGGAGAGGCAGGGATTCTCCAACCGGGTTTTTGGCAAGCTGTTGAAGGTCAGCCACTTGCGAGATAATCGCTTATGCCGGAGCGATTTAGGTATTTTTGTCTCTTTTTGTCTGCTTTTGTGTAGTTGTGTCTATTTTGGCCGTCGGTGGACACAGAATGGGCACAAAGTCCCAGGTTGAACGAGGATAACTCAATCTACGTTCACTATGATCTCCGGTCGATTGCGCGGACGGACACTGTGACGATGACAGCGTCGATGCGCACTGACTCTGGGGAAAGCAATTAGGCGTGGCAGAGACGCATGCTTCCGTTGCTCCGGCAAACACACCGAAACCAACGTCAAGGCCCCCCCTATTCCACTTTGGAGTCCCGCGATAATGCCAGAATGGAGCCTCTCGATTAGAAAGGCCGCGCAGGGTGTCTGAAGGGCTTGAAAGCGGACTATGTCATCAGAATGCTACGTCCTGTCCGCTACGACTGGCTGCTAACACCTCCACTGCCGCCAAGTACCCCCTCACAGTTGCCCAAGCTTACGCTGTCGTCGCCCTAAGCCATTCAATCCATATCTCAAGAAGCAAACCGGGGACGTTGATTATGGCCGCCGCCAGGCTAACGTATCGAGATAGGTCAGTCTAACATCCTTCATGGTGGCCTGGCTGACTGTGCGGCTGCATTTGCTCATGTACGCGCAGATTCGACGGCGCGTTCTTTGTTGAACTTGGCCGTTTTGGCCTCGGCCTCCGCAATCTTGGCCTGTTGTTCCGCACGCTTGCGCTGGAAATAGAGCGCAACCCAGGACCTCTCGGGCGTAACCCATATTGCCAACACGACCACAATCACCCAGAGCGCCAGCAAGCTGGCATGGGTGATCTGTTCGCCGGTCCACTGATGATCAGTGTGCCCTTTGTACATTTCAGCACCGGCGGTGCTCTCAATGGGCGTGTACTTGTACTTGGGCGGCACAGTGTCAACGAAGAAATTAAGAAACAGCAACACCGCGAAGATGGTAGCAAGCCATTTCAGGGTCAGTTTCATATCGTCTCCTTGTGTTTAGCAATTCATGAATACGCGTCTTACCGTATTCGTTTTCACTCAACAGATGGTTTCTGTTCATACAGCTCAGTGCCCGGCAACTCCGGTGCCACCGAGTTTCCAACCGTGATCAACAGGACCGCACAGTTGGCGTTCAGACCACTACCGGCTCGTTGGCGGCCGGCGACTGGCCACTGCCGACGGTGGCCGGGCCATTATTGAATCTTTGTACGTTGACGGTCCCAGTCATCCTACATCCCAAGCAGTAGCATCTTCTGGGTCACAGCAGAGCCGAGCTGCCTAGGGCATCCGGACCACGGACCAGGTCACCACCGTCTGCGATCCTGAGCACCCTTTTTCGCCCTTGCGTTCCGTTTTGCAAAGTAGAGTATGCCCAAGACTACAGCAAGGATGATGAGGATTAAGGTAGTATTTTCCATTTTGGCTTCTCCTCGTTCTTATGGTTAGCGTGCGACATCTCCAAGTACTTTTGTGAGAGTAATAAAGGCGGGGCCGACCAGCACCACCAGCAGCTCCGGAAAGATCAAGAATACCAACGGAAAAACCAGCTTCACGGACGCTTTGTTGGCCTTTTCTTCGGCCCTCTGTCGGCGTTTGAATCTCATAGAATCTGCCAGGACCTTTAGCGATTTCGAGACACTGGTGCCCAGTTTGTCTGTCTGGATCAACGTTACCGCTAAGGACCTCAGCTCCTCCACCCCGGTTCTATCGGCTAGGTTTCTGAATGCTTCTCCCTTTGTTTTTCCTATCAGAATCTCGCGCGTGAGGATGTGAAGTTCGTTACTGAGAGGGACGCAGCTGATCCTGGTCTCATTGGCAAGCTTCTGGATAGAAGCTGTCAGACTTAATCCGGCTTCAACGCAAACCACCATCAGATCCAGCATGTTCGGTACGGCGCGTCTGATTCCCTCCGCTCGGCGGCGGATCTTACTGCCCACCCGGAGTTTGGGAACGTAGCTGCCCACCAGCAGTCCGGTCGCCGTAATTAGCAGAAGCTGATGCAGTTCAATTCGAAAGTGCAGACTCAATACTGCCGACAGGGCGCCCAAAAGGATGGCGCCGCCGACCCTGATCCCATAATAGTCGTAGACGGCCTGCGGGCTGTAATACCCGGCCTGAACCAGCCACCGCCTGGTGTCTGACGATTCTGCAGTATTAGGCCTAAATAACCCCAGGGTCTTCTTAATAAGTGAGATCCTTCTCTTTGTATACAGATTGCCGTCGTCGTTTTCCGCCGACAGCCCATGCAGCCGCTGCTTCACCGGGTCATTCCGTGAAATGATGAAGTATACAATTACAAAGGAAACCAGAAAAACAGAGACAAAAGACAGACCGGCTATTAAGTAGATATACATGTCATCCCCTAAACCTTAATGTCGACTATTCGCCTTATGATCCATATTCCGAGTATCTGCAAGGCGACAGCGGCGCCCAGGAGGTAGTTTCCCGTTTTTTCTCTGATGAGGGGCATAAGGTAGTCGGGATTGAGCACGAGCATTGCCACGATCACTACCATAGGGAGAAAGACCAATATATAACCTGACAACCTACTGTGCGAGGTCTTGGTTCTGACCTCTCTCATGAACCTAAGCCTCTCACGGATAGTGTGCCCGGTCTGTCCCAGCACCTCGGCCAGGTTTCCGCCGGTCTGTTTATGAATCATGAGAGCTGTAACAAAGAGATCGAGATCATAACTTGGCACACGCTGCCGCAGATTGGCCAGAGCCTCAGGGAACCCGACTCCCAAGTTTTGCTCCTCAAAGGTAATCGCGAATTCAATGGCGATTGGATCGGGCATCTCCTGAGCCACCAGTCTCATAGCAGCCTCAAAGGAGAAGCCGGCTTTCAGGGCGTCAGTAACCATGTCAACAGCATCAGGCAGGAGAGTCTCGAATTGCTCGATCCTCTTCGTCCTTTTGTGCAGAAGATAGAGGTAAGGCAAACACACTCCGACCACCCCGGCCAAGAACGCAGCCGGAGTGTTGTGAGACACATAGTAGACTGACAGCAACAAGAACCCTCCCAGTGACAGCATGGCCAGCACAACCGTGCCCGCGTTCATGGCTACCCCGGTTTGATCTATGAGCCGTTGAATGTTCTCTGAGGTTTTGAGCTTTGAGAGGATGCGGTCCAACATTGGAATCTTGCTGAGTTTGTTGTCGCGCAAGATGGAATAAATGAAATCAGCATCCTCAGCAGAATCTGAGGACAGGCCCTCCAGCCTTTTCTTGACGTCCCGGTTTTCCTTCCCCAACCGATTCCTGAGAATGAGATACACCGCAATTGTGCTGAAGAAGACCGCGGCGAAGATCAAGATGGCAATCTGATAGAGCATGGAATTACCTCCTAGCCCTCCTTGAACATCTGGGGCGGCAGGTGAATGCCGGAACTCTCAATCCGGCTGAGGGATTCGGGACGAATCCCCGTCGGCCTGAAATTGCCAAGAGTCTCACCGAATTCACCCACACCGGCTTTCTCAAAGGTGAACACTTCCTGCATGGTAATGGTGTTTTGCTCCATTCCCACCAGCTCCGAAATGCTCGCTACTTTCCGGGTTCCGTCGCTGTAACGGTTGATCTGCACGACGATATCGATGGAGGCGCTTAGCATTTCGCGGATGGCACGCTCGGGAATGTCCACCCCGGACAGGAGCATCAAAGTCTCCAGTCTCAGCAACACATCCCTGGGGCTATTGGCGTGCACCGTAGTGATGGAGCCGTCGTGACCGGTGTTCATCGCCTGCAGCATGTCATATATCTCGGGGCCTCGTACCTCACCAATAATGATCCGGTTGGGCCTCATTCTTAAGGCGTTGCGGACCAGATCCCTCTGGGTGACCATCCCTTTGTTTTCGATGTTGGCAGGCCTGGTCTCCAATCGCACGACATGCGGCTGTTGGAGCTTCAGCTCGGCCGAGTCCTCAATTGTCACGATTCGCTCCCCGGACGAGATGTAGCCGGAGAGAATGTTCAGAAGGGTGGTTTTGCCGGCTCCTGTGCCTCCCGATATCAGTATGTTCAGCCGAGTGGCCACGGCTGCCTTGAGAAACTGAATCATGGCAGAGTTTAAGCAATTGCCCTTGAGGAGATCGTCCATGCTCATGACGTCGGCTCTGAACTTTCGGATCGAGAGTATGGGTCCGTCCAACGCCAGAGGAGGAACGATGGCATTGACTCGCGAGCCGTCAAGCAACCTGGCATCAACCATCGGAGAGGCTTCATCAACCCTTCTGCCAACCTTGGTCAGGATGCGATCGATGATCAGCATCAGATGGTTGTCGTCCTTGAATCTGGTCTCAGTCAATTCCAGTTTACCATCCTTTTCGATATACACCTGCTTGTGAGTGTTCACCAGCACATCGGATACTTCCAGGTCATGCATATACGGCTCTATTGGACCCAGGCCCAGGGTTTCGTTTTGTATTTCCGTGATAAGGCGCTCCAGGCTCTCTTTACTGAGAACCACTTGCTCTTCTTTGACCAGCACTTCCGTCACTTCCCTGATCTGGTTGTGGAGAATGCCGTGGTGGAGGTTCGCCACGGCGGCTAGATCCAGCCTGTCGATCAGTTTCTTGTGCAGACGGTTCTTCAGCTCCAGAAAGCTATCCCGACTATCTTGATACGTGTTATGGTCGACGTTATGCATTGGCTTTCCACCTCTTTTCTGGTTGTCATCAAGTTTCTGTAACCATGTATTCGATTGTCATGCCTTAATGCTAAGTTGCCCTCACTCTGAGTCGCTTTTGCCATCATCCGGACCAGCCAGGACTTGCGCGAACTGCAGAATGCTCTTGCCCACGTTTGACAGCCGCTTTGCTCCAACCAGTGGTTTACCTGTGTTGATGGCCTCCACGACGGCTTTGTAGTTGTTGGGGATACTCCAATAAACGGGATAGTCGAGAGCCTCCTCAATCTCAGCTTGCTTAATACGATCTTTTCTGGACACCCTGTTGACGACAACTTTTAGTTTCTCGGAGTTGTAACCCAGGTCTTTGAGCACCATTAGCGATTTTTTCGTCGCCCTGATCGAGGAGACGTTTGGTACCGCTATAACCGCAATCGTATCGGCAATTTCAAAGGTCGCCAGGGTCTTAGCATCGAACGTGTGCGGAGTATCCACGATTACGCACGGATACATCGACCTCAGGTGATGCAGGATCTGCCTTACCTGTAAAGCACCTATTCTGTGGGACGCGTGTGGATCGCCGGGCTCTGCCAAGATGAATACGCCGGACTCGTGATGAGTCATGCAACTCTGCAGCCTGGTGCTGTCAATGTCGCCATTTTGGCTGCACGCATCGACTATGCCGTATTGCGGCTTGATATCCAAGAAACTGGCCACATCGCCAACTTGTAGGTCTAAGTCCACGATGGCGGGTTCGCTGCCGGAGACCTCCGACAGGGCGATGGCGAGATTCACGACTAATGTAGTCACACCGAGTCCGCCCTTATTGCTGAACAGCGATATGGTTGTGCCCGACGCGTCCCCTTTAGCTCGTAGCTGTTCCTTGACTGAGCGGATTTTCTGAATCGCTCTGGTGAAGTCCTGAGCGTTAATCGGCACGCTCAGGAACTCCTGTGCTCCAGCTCTCATTGCCGCCACGATAATCTCGGAAGCGTCGCTTGGTGAGCAAACGAACATGACCATCTTGGGGGCTTCCATCTTGATGGTCTCGGCCAACTTGAGGGTCTGCTGGTAGTCGCCCCGGAGATCGAGACCGGCACTGAGGATATCAGGTGCGGCGGACTGAACGACTCGTCGCCAGTTGGCCTTGTTCAGCGCCGGAGATACAAGCTTTACATCGTCCATCGTTGCTATGTGATTTTGGAGCATCTGACGCAGAGATTCATCAGCCTCCAGCGTGACAACCGCAAGTGCTTCAGGCATTGTGTCCTCGAACCTTCCTTCCTACTCCACCAAGACCGGTGTGAACAGAAAACCTTCCGGACACTCCGGGCAAGGGTCCCCACTCGTGGCCTGCATCATGAAGCGACCTGTTACGTCGCTGCCGTCGTGCTCCTCCAGAAAGACGACTACGATTTTCACAATGGTAAGATAGTCCCGCCCATTGACGTCTGTCTGTAAGCCCAACATGGGGTCAAACACGACCCCCTTGATCACGCGCGGGCTCGTTGGATACGCTGAGTTGATAATGGTCCCGGTAGCCTGGTCCCATTGTGCCGTCGGGTCCCGATCGATAAGTACTTGTACACCCTGCATGGTAGGCCCCACCATGTTGCCCGGCTCAATCTGAAGCTGGTCCCCGACCGAGACCAGGTAAGGCTCACAGTAGCCAATCCATTCACGGTATGCATCGCCCCCTGTCACAACCGGATCTCCCGTGTTTATAGGCGCGAAATCAACAGCATAATACCAACCCATCCTCGGCGAGTGGTTGGCGTTGCGTAACTTCAGAATAATCTGGGTACCTATATGATCAGGCACCCTGTAGCCCGTGATATAGGGATCGTAGAATTCTCCCACGTCGTAGATACTATCGTTATTGGCGTCATCCCACATGTCCGGGAAACACCAGGGTTTGATACAATCTGTTCCGCTGATCGGATACACCGCCGCTGAGGCTCTGGCCGTTATCTCGCCCTGCTTACCGATAGTCTGATCCAGAACATTCATAAAGTACAGTGTCACCGGGTCATTGGTGGCCACGGTGCGATGAGTCGTGACGGTGATCTTGTTAACCTCAGGGAATACTATGTCCCCGGCATCGATAAGCACCGGGCGTTGCTGGTCCTGCACGGCCATGTTAAGGCCGGCAATCAGTTCCGCTTCGGATGTAGCTATCCCCTGGTCACCGGCATTAAGGCCGAGGGCCAGCGCTCCCGCCAGAGCTGCGGCGTCGGCGGCGTTCTGAAGCTGGGTTTTGGCAAGCATGAGCAGTGACAGATCGATTGCCAGCACGGCAAACGCAAAGATGGCGACGATGCTGATAGCGACCATAATCATGATCGCTCCCCTTTCATTCCGTAGGCACTTACCAAAGAGACTCATGTGTAAACCCTTTACTGAGATTCTTCCTCGCTACCGGAGGCGGCGGCTGTCCCAGAGGTCTCCGACTGAACGGGGGTGCCGGCGTCACCCAGGCTGCTCTGTGCCGGAGAAACACTCTCCGGGACTTCTCCCGGGAGAGGGGGAATCGTCTCATCGGCAATGGCCGTGATGATTCTCGGAGATACCACTATCAGAAGCTCCGTTTCGGTGCTGGTCGTTTCCTTCCGACTGAAGAAGAACTTCAGGATGGGGATACTTCCCAGGATCGGAACCCGACTCACAGTCTTAAAAGTCTCTTCAGACAACAGGCCGCCCAACACTACCGACTGCTCCGAATTCATTTCTATGACAGCGTCGGCCTTGCGGGTGCGCAGGGCGGGAATATCGTAGCCGCCAAAAGCAACCGAATTTGCCCAATCGAGACTGGATACTTCCGGTGTTATCCGCAAATTAATCAGGTTCGTATCCACTATGGTGGGAATGAATTTAAGTTTCACGCCGTACTCTTTCCATTGGATAGTGATGCTGGGCATTCCGGTCGTCGTGATCGACTGGGCAATAGGCACCGGGATCTCTCCGCCTACCAGAAAGCTGGCCTCCTCGCCACTTAAGCAAAGGAGACGAGGGTTTGCCAGCAGCCGCAGGTCACCCTTTTTCTGCAGAGCCCTGATGGCCGTATAGATGTCGTCCTTGTGGCCAATCCATTTCAGGATGCCTGTGGTGCCATCTGAGGCTCGGATTTCGTCGAGCTCCGGTTTGGGCGCTGTAACTCCGCCGGCATAGGAGCCCAGTGTCTGTGTGCCTTCTTTGATTTGGCCGCCTTCTTTGTCGATTATCAGGAAATCGAATCCATATTCCGACAAGGCGGATTTGTTGACCTCGGCCACCTGAACGTCTAAGACCACCTGCTGACCGCTGATATTGCGTTCCACCTTGATATCGTACACGGTGTGCGTCTCGGATTCACCCCAGACTATTAGCGACGTAATCCCCACCTCCTTGCCAATGATGACTATTTCAACGGGAGTGATGGAGACTACATCGGCTATGTCTTTATTCGCTAATGAGATGGTCTTTATCTTCTCGTGGTACTTGAGTACCATGGATTTACCTTTAACCACCCTCAGAAGCTGTTCTTGAGCGTGCAAGCTGGAGACACCAAACGCAAGGAAGCTTAGTATTGCTAATGCGGTGGCGAGTCTTGCGGTACGTATTGTCTTGATATTGTTCAATTTCCCTCTCCTTTCTACCTCGGGTCGCTGCGAACAACGTCTCCTATGGCTTGGTGCTCCCAGCTTTTTTCTCCTCAGTCATGACCGGGGTTTCCGTCTTCTTGTCGGTGCCCCTGATGCACTCCTTGGTGGTGCAGCTCTCGCACCTGCCCCGGGACTTGGCCCGGACCTCCACGCTTGAGGTCATAGAGTAGATGCCGCACATGCCCCCGATGGGGCAGACGTACCGGCAGAAGGAACGCTTCTCAAAGATGATGGCCAGAACGATGGACATTATCATGAGGCTCAGGAGGAAGTACCCCGTCATGTTGGGCATCGTGTCGATGCCGAAGACCATGTCCAGACCTGTGAGGGTGATGAAGAATATGTGGGCTGGCCACAGGTTCCGGAGGGCCTTGGGCCACTTCCTGTTCAGGGTGCCCACCCGTCGGTTGAGCCATTCGCCCACGGCCCCCAGGGGGCAGAAGAAGCACCAGATCCGACCAACCAGCACGAAGGTGAGGATGACGAGGCTCCACCAGTAGACCCATATGAGCATGGTGGCAAAGTTCTGCGAGGGCTCCTGGGTACCCCAGATGCCAACAATGATGGCGAGGATGAAGACCAGGAGCATTGGCACCTCTACTAGGGGTTGGAGCCATCTCCACTTGAGAAGGGTGCCGATGACGGGCAGCCTGAGGATGTCAATGCGGTGGTCCTGGATGTAGGCCTCCCTGGAGGTCGCGGCAGCCTTCTCATCCCTGGTGTCAAGCTCGGGGACCCCGTCGAACGGGATGCCTCGCGAGATCGGAGCTCTCAACTCGGGAGCCGACTCGCCCTCAACCGAAAGGTCGGAACCCGAAGCCAAGCCAGACCTCCTATCCGATCTCATCGATGACGGGATGTCCCAGGGAGACGGGCCTCAGCTCCTCCACCTCATCGTCCCGTCCCATCATCCGGTACAGGAAGATGCCGCAGATCACTCCCGCCACGCTGAAGAAGACAATGGTCGCGGGAAAACGGTCCATGAAGCTGGGTGGCGGGGGTACCACGTCCACCACGAACGCTCCGGCCTCCACGTCGTTGACGATTATCCTGATGTCGTAGCTGCCATCTTCGGAGAACTCCAGTTCGTCCATCGAGTACTCACCGTCCCCCACGTCGTTGAGGAACCGGAATCTGGCCTCATCGGACCGATCCACCCTTTGGATGAGAAATCCCACCCGCAGGTACTCTATGGGATCCTCGTTGAGGTCGCTCACGGCCACAAGGGCTTTCGTGGGTTTGGTGGCGACGGGGAACGCCGTGCCGAGGGTGTACACCAGGCCCAGCTGCTTCTCGAACGGTATGTCGATCGACTGGATGACCACGTCGGGACTGTACAGTAGCTCTCCTTGGGAGATGTTCAAGGGAGGAAGTATGCTCGTGTAGTTGGAATCCACGATCCAGACGACGTTGACAACGTCGTCATACACAACCATAGAGGGGAACCTGTCATGGAATTCGTCCGTGGAGGGGGACACCTCTACGATGTCGTCGAACCTGATATTCCCGTCCTCGTCCAGTACACCCACCCGGAACACGAGGTCAGCGTCGTCCCCGAAGGTGACGCCCTGGTCGCTGGATACCCACGAGATGAACAGTTGGTCCCTACACCAGGTCCCCACGGGCTTGGAGTCCTTGCCGTTGCTCGAGAGGGAGCTTATGGTGGTCAGACGTCCCAGTCCCTCCTCCCGGGTCCACTGCCGCATCACGATGGAGGAGATGTCGCTGATC
>SDBU01006077.1_pt1 | contig 14285 bp, 14 predicted proteins | sample 2277071 | NCBI WGS metagenome assembly SDBU01 (sample SAMN10397929, study PRJNA504765) | marine sediment metagenome | isolation source: marine sediment core GS08_GC12, 126 cmbsf | place: Arctic Ocean: Gakkel Ridge, Loki's castle | collected 2008
GTCATGGATAGGTGGATCAGATAAATGGGCGGAGCCAACGTGGCCGCTGAAGCAAGGCGATGAAGTGATCGATAAAGAATGGGTGCGCAAAAACCGCATCGAACCGTGGAAAGCCTTGGAAAGCAAGGGCGTTGGCGTCCACGTGGGAGAGTGGGGAGCGTACCAGCACACGCCGCATAAAGTTGTGCTGGCGTGGATGCGTGACTGTCTGGAGCTATGGAAATCGGCTGGCTGGGGCTGGTCAATGTGGAATTTCCGCGGCTCATTCGGCATTCTGGATAGCAACCGAGAAGATATAAAATACGAAGACTTTCGCGGACATAAGCTAGATCGGGAGATGTTGGAACTTATAAAGGCGCATTGACAGGGCAGTTATCACGATCATTGACTCACACGCAAACATGGAAATGCTACAGAAGATCCCCCTGGGAGCGCGGACATCTTGTCCGCATTGTAATGCATGCGGACAAGATGTCCGCGCTCCCAGGTGTTATTTTCGCAGCAGGGAACTATAGGAAACACGCGATGATTGGGTGAAATGCTATGGCATACAAGACCGATAATATCGTAATGGATTACGAATTGAGGCCGGAGATAGCTAATCTGAGAGAGATTGCCCTGCGGACACCAGTTGCCGGTATGCCCACCAGATCGCTAATCGACGCTCGTTCCTGGGCGGATCACGCAGATGACGAGGACTGGCTCATCTGGCGTGCCCGTCGCGTGGCGGAGCGGCTTAAAAGTATGCCTATAGCCCTCTTGCCGGGTGAACGCGTCGTGGGAAGACCTGATCTGCGTTCTCCTACACCGGAAGAGTCAAAGGAAATAGAGAACGTACAGGAAATACTGCGGTCTATACCTCCACATCCCGGCGGCGATGCGGGACACTTCCATCCCGATTTTGAAAAGCTGTTCAGCGTTGGGATCCGTGGCATTCGCGAGGAAATCCAGGAGCGGATGGCGGCATCCACAGCAGAAGACAAGCGGATATTCTACCAGGCCTGCGATGTAGCCATCCAGGGAATGACGGAGTATGCTTTGCGGGTAGCAGACGAGTGCGAGAAAGCCACCAGCGATTCTGAAGAAACTTACTGGCGCGAGATAGCGGAGATCTGTCGGTCTGTATCTACAGAGCCGCCGTCAACTTTCCACGAAGCTATACAGTTGATGTTCCTCGCCATCATCGCCCTGTGGTTTGGGGAAGATCATGGCCTCACCGCGCCGGGAAGAATGGATCAGACGCTACGGCCTTTTTATGAAGCTGATCTAGCCGCCGGACGCATTACAGAGGATGACGCCCTTGAGTTGATTTGCTGTCTGTATATTCAATTGAACATGATACTCGGTCTGGGGTCTGCGCAATCCGTGCTGGTGGGTGGACGAGATAGCGACGGGAACGATGTGACGAACGACCTGACCTATTTGTGTCTCCGAGCACGTCTGGCAACCAAACTCAGCTATCCAACAGTAGGTCTGGCGTGGCATGAAGGCACTCCGCCAGAACTGACGGACTTAGCCTGCCAGATGATCAGAACCGGGGTAGGCGATCCCGCTTTCTTCAACGACGAACTCATCGTCCAGGGATTGCGCGATCATGGTGTTTCCGAGTCCGATTCCTACAATTACATGAACTCAACCTGCGTCGAAATTAAGGTGGTTGGCGCTTCCAATATGTGGGTCACTGCCCCTTATTTCAACTGTCCGCAGTCTCTTCTGGATGTTATGAAGGACATAGCAGATAATGCGATCGCCGGGCCTGCCACGTTCGATGAACTCAACAATTTAGTGAGAGAACGCATAGCCGCAACCATAAGATCCGCAGCCGAGGGACTTCATCAGGTCTGGCAGCGTCGAGCCGAAACAGGATGCTTCCCGCTGGCAAGCTGTCTCGTCAGCGATTGCCTGGAAAGAGGTCTCGACTTCGACCGGGGCGGAGCGAGGTACAACTGGGTTGAGAACTCCTTCGTGGGCCTCGCTAACCTGGTGGACGGTCTTGTAGCAATAAGGGAGCTTGTCTACGAATTAAGGGAGTTTTCCCTGAGCGATATATGGGAGACACTTCAGAAAGATTACGAGGGACGCGAGGATCTACGATGGCGCATTCTGAACCGTATTCCCAAGTATGGCAACAACGACGACAGTGTCGATTCTCTCGCTGTCCAATGGGCGGAGTTTCTGGAAGAATCCACTGAATCCAATACTGTGGGAGTACACCCCTACGTTCCTGGCTTCTTCTGCTGGGTGATGCACGAGCGGATGGGTTCCGGCACTGGAGCGACGCCGGACGGCAGGAAAGCAGGATTCCCTCTGGCGGATGGAGCGGGAGCGGCTCAAGGCCGCGAGAAATCCGGCCCGACAGCGTCGGTGCTCTCTACCACCAAATGGGATCATAAGAAGGTCATCGGCGGCCTGGTGCACAATGTGAGGTTCTCGAAAAACACCCTCAAGACAGACACGGATCTGGCTGCTCTTAGAGATCTGATAGAGACCTACATGCAGCGCGGTGGCTTCGAGATCCAGGTAAATGTCCTCAGCGCCGAAGAGCTTCGCGATGCGCAGGAGCATCCTGAAAACTACCCTGATCTGCTTGTCAGAGTCGCCGGCTACTCCGACTATTTCATCCATCTGAATCCCAACATGCAGGCGGAAATAATAGCCAGGACAGAACATTCCCTCACATAAGCAGACAGAGATAATATCGATTATTGCGCTACGGTTGGACGATTTCAATGGCAATCTCACTGAAACGGTCGAGGCGATAATCGTTGGTCAGGAACATATCGCAGTTTGACATAACTGCGGCAGCGAGGTGGATGGCGTCGGGAGTTCTGAATCCGTACTGCGCCCGAATTTTAGTGGCGCAGTCCATAACTTCACGCGAGAGGACAACGATCTCCATCACTGCTTTCTCAAAATAATCGTCGTAGTCCTTGAGCAGATCAGCGTCGCTATCCCGTAAAGGCTTGACGCGACATTCCATTCGTGTGAGGTCACTTGCCACAAGAACGATCTCGGGACCCGACAATCGCGCATCTACTGCTACAGCGTAGAAGGGTACTTGCTCAATGGTATAGATAACGGGAGCGGTGTCCAGGTAGAGGCGCATAGCTATCCTTCCCAACTATCCCGTTCCGCCTGTAGATAGGTGTCTACCGCTTCCCGGGTGGCAGGCTGATAACCGCGAATTTGTTGCCGCTCGCGGATTTCTGCGATAACCTCCTGATACGGTATTTTGGGTTCAGCATCAAGCAGTTCCACTACCAGACGCACCTTCGCCGACTTCATGGGCAGCGCCTCGTCCAAAGTCACTGTATGAACATCGGTGAGCGTACCTGTCACAATATAGACCTTGCGCATTAGAGTCACCCCTGTTCCTGTTAAGTAGAGCATTCGCCCTTTAAGTATAACCTATCGTGAGCCAATGCGTCAAACGAAAAAACGCCCTTGAGGATTAGCCGAATTCCATATTCAGGAATCCAGCCGATATATACGATAATCATTATTCTCATACACATGTGTGAACGGCAGCGGTTTTGCCGCAGGAAACACCAGATATGACGCTCCATACTTCTGACAAAGCTCCGCAAGCCGCTCGGCAGACAGATTATCATATTTCTTGCCGCCCTGCCTAATGTCCGTGATCCTTGCCCACCATTCATAGGAATAATCGGTGTCGAAATACTGTTGAGTGCCATCCTTCTGTTCTGCTACTACGCTGCGCTCGGAGTAAATTCGGAACCCCAGACGAGCAGGTGACGTAAGGAATATTGCGTCCTGTGGGGTATTCTCTTTAGCCCATATCTGCGCTTGAACCCAATTACCACGCTTCTCAACAGGGGTGACCATCTGATGATATGTCGCCGGCAGGATATACACAAATATTACCAGGAACGCGACGGTCATACTTGAATAACGTAATAATCGAACTGATGTTGCTTTTCCGATGAACATCCAGAGAAGAAATATCGCCAGGATCACTGACCGCAGGCTGCTCTCAAAGAACGGCCTGGCAAAAATCGTGATCTCGTTCAGATTGATGCCCTTCGGGAATTCAACGTGCGGAACATACACACGCAATATCAGAACAGCAGCTACGATGGGCGCTGTCCACCAGTATAGATTCTTGGCTTCCATAAGCTGATACAGCAGAACAAGCAGGACCAGAAATCCCATGTATTTCGGGAGGAACAGGATCAGAAATGTGCTGAGAGCAAGGATTTTGTGGCCTGTGCTTTTGCTCCATAAATACCTGATTGCGCAACTGGTGTAGAGCACGATGAAGATTGTCAGGAATTTGGTACTGCGGAATAGCTGTGCGCGCAGGACGATCTTGACCGGTATCCACTCCGCAAAAATGACCCCTATCCCACAGAGTAAAAGAACTACGAAGCTGAACCATCCTGGTATCCAGTGTGTTTCTTGGTCTTCAGATCTCTTCAGAGCAAGCGTCCACGTCATTACGCCTAATGTGAAGAACAACAGGTAATCGGTGTAACCTTTCACATCCCAGCCAAACGGAAAACTGTGGTGACTTGACCTTGCGCGCAACTGCTGGATCCATGCGCCCGTAAGAGGGCTGCCAGTCTTCGTAAGCGCCCAGATCAGGCATGGCAGGCTGAAAAGGACGAAAAATCCATAGTCCTTCAATAAGCTGACTACAGCAGGACGCCAGTTAGCAAGTGTGTTTTCTCGACGAGTTCTCAGGAACGAGACCAGGACGAACATTGGCAGAACAAACGTCACAGACTGGATATTGACGTTAGCCGCAAATCCAAGCAAGGCGAATGCCCATCTTGTGCGGCGATTCAGGAAAAGGGTGAATGACCACAAGATAAGCGGCACCGCTGCATAAGTGTGAGTATGATAATTCCAATGGATTATTGCACCCCCAAGCATAGGCTTGCCGGTGAACATCAAGAGAACCGCGATAATTGCTGTACTGCGATCTTTGAAGACGGCAAGAGCGAGGTGATATATGGCCATGAAGGTCAGTATTTCGGTGATCAACTGCGCGGTGAAGAAGATGAGTTCCAGATGACCAAACAATCGTTCAATAGCGGCAAGAAAGATGAAGTAAAATGTTATGTAATGGGAACGAGTTGCCACCATCGGGTCGTTCGGATATAGATCAGGATGGAAATAACTTTTGAGCAGTGGGATCTGAATCGCATGATTGCCGATCCCGAACTTGTAGCCCTGATACAGCATGTGCATAGCCCCAATGAGCATACACGTCAGTATAAGCGGGGCGTTGTCACACACGCGCTGGTAAAAGCTCTTACTCCAGAGGCTATAGTTCTTCCCGAACATCGATCATCCTGCTTCTGCATTGTAGCATAGAACTCAACAAAGCTTGTCATAGCAAGCCTTCACAGGTTTTCCTGGCGATTAACGATCCGGTGCCGTACTCCGCCGCGGAGTGATTTGTTTGCCATCCCGCAGAATCAAGAATCCCGTAGAGGTTGATTATTGCAGGCGCTTGACGAATCCATATACAGTGTCGCTCACCCTGTAACCGTAGTTCGTATAGAACAGCAGCGCCCGATGGTTTGTTATATCAGCACTGATAATAGCGTTTCTATAACCGATTTTTCGCATCTCCCACAGCGTCCTTTGCAGCAGATAGCGCCCCCATCCCTTTCCTTGTTCATGTTTATCGACGCCGAGCCAGTGAACGAAAAACCAGTCCTGGACCTCGTCAGCCTTACAGCAATCGCCACACGACCCGGACTCACACGTCCCGAACTCCACCCCGTCACGAAGTGCCTGAACGACCAACCCGGGCAAGGTACCGCGTCCTGGTTCCTGTTTGACCGCTATCTCCACCTGGCGGTCAGGCAGCGTGGGTTCGATGACCATATAATCAGGCTGTTCCATAAATATTTCACCCTCATTTACCTTATAGCCGTTCATGTGGAACAGCGCGTAGACGTGCCCCATACGGTCGGAGACGTTGCCGAACTCCAGATGATAGAATCTGTAGTTACAGCTATTCTGAAACGCCCAGATTTGACTTGCCCCTGAATCAAGAGTGTGTGTTTCGCACGCCGCCAGAAGAGCCTGTCCAGCCACGCGATGACCAGGTTCGTAAGTCAGAAAATGAAGCAGGCCGCCAACCTGTTTACGATCACTGAACTCGACTCTCCCTATGGCAATATGCGCAAATCCAGTTATCCTGCCGTCCTCTTCAGCCACGATGATCTTTTCTGAATGCGACTCCTTACAATGTCCGTCGTTCCTCGGATCCAGAAGCCCAACCTCAAACTCCTCTCGCGATATGGGATAACAGTGTGGAACGCTGGCAGTTTGCTCATTATAGACGTGAACTAGCTCACCTGCATCCTCAACACTCCGGTATGTAATCTTCATCAATTAACTATCCTTCAAAAACCATCTTGTGCATTACAGGATATGTCCTGGTCCGCGCGCCCATATTAATCTCGTCGAAGTGATTGCTCAGTCCCATGATAAAATCAGTGCAGCATACCTGATTCGGGCAGAATACCTCGATACACCAATGTCCCAGAGGAGATTTTTGGATTGCTTGAGTCAGCGTAATGTGCCCCAACTCAAGTACCTCCATCAGTTCCTCAACCTTCTCTATAATGGAACTATAGACTCCTTCCAGATACTCTGTGAGTCTCTGCCCCGTTTTTTGAATGCTGAACAATTTCACCACACGGATGTCAACAAAAGTGAAAAAATGAAACCCGTCGTCATCCGTCTTTCCCGCCTTCTGGAATAATTGTTGACCCGCGAAGGTTGTTATATTTCCCGCGTATTCAAGATGTTGAGCCAGGTCTTCAGAAAAGGTTTCATCACCTACATTCCGCTGCACAATTATCACATCAAAGTCTCCCCCTAACACATCGTAAGCGGAGAAATTTTCATGCTCCCCTTTTCTAAGCTCCCACCCAATACTTTTCGAAGAAAGAAATTCGGATTGCAGATTTACTGAATGAATAACCACATCAGGGAGATCTTTGTCGGTTTTAGCGCAGATAACCTCCTGCATGGGTACGTCAACAGGCAGGTCATTGAAATATCGGAGCGAGTCCTTTCCCGTTAGCTCTCCAATTCTCTGAAGTATGTCAAACGGTATCTTTCTCTCTCCAGCCTCATATTGGGAAAGTGAGGCTTGACTAATACCCAGGTCTTCAGCCAGTTTTGTTTGTCTGAAACCCGCCTCTTCTCGCGCTTTTCTGACAAGATGCCCGATTATCTCGTCAAGTTTGCTGTCTCGTCTATGAGTTCCCATCGTATTCTCCTTCGCATACCTCTAAGCCGCAACCAACCTACCCCACACAAACACAAAGGGTGCGCAAATAAAGGTATTATACATATAATACCATAAAAGAACTGATAAGTAAAGTGCTTCAACATATTATTGTGATAATATTATAATAATATAAATATAAAGATATATTAAGAAATAATACTAAAATAAGAATAATAAGCCTTGACAATCTATATATTCATTGTTATAATAGAAATTAGCAAAGATTGGTCATCAGTTTTGACTGGTGGCTTTTGGTGGCGAAAGACTCTTGCGCCATTGGTCAATTTTTCTGCCGAATACAAAAGAATGGTGTATTCTAGTGGAACCAGAAATGCAAAGGAGAAGTCGGTTATGGTGGACCTCTTGGTCATCTTCGCCTATGGCGCTATTCTCGTTTGTATGGGATATTTTTGTCTGCTAGTTTCTCTATTCCTAATCGCGCTATTCTTTAGGAAAAAATGGCGGAGACAATCTTGGCAAGGGGTTGTCATAGGAAAGCATATCAAGACCTACGGGCCAGATATTGAGGTGTGTTATGACCAACGTATACGGAAGATAAATTGGTGGCAGCATTATCCCGAAGAGGTATGGAACTCTATCGAAGTTGGCGATTACATCATCAAAGTAAGAGGGAATGATTTGATAGAGAAACGGGCAATTCAGGAGGAAGAATTGAGAGAAGCCAGACACATTCTGACCCAGCGGCTTAGTCATGAAAAGGAAGCGATTTTTCAGACTCATTCTCAGTACCCTCATAGCCCAAAACAACAGACAGTTTTGGCACTGGCGAAATTGGCTAAGGCTACATGGCAAAAACAGGCTTGGGAAGGGGTTGTAATCGGAAAGTACAGGACTTACTACCGACGACGTCCTCAAATAGAGGTCTATGTAATTGAGTTGTGTTATAACCAAGCCGTAAAGGAGGTAGATTGGCATTGGCCATCTGATTATCCCGAAGTGTGGAAATCTTCCAGTTATTCCATAAAGATGTGGGAATCGGTCAAGATTGGTTATTATGTCATCAAGAAAAGCGGGAACGCTTCGATAGAAAAACGGGCAATTCAGGAGGAAGAAGCAAGAGATGCTGCACACGTTCTGATCCAGCGGCTTAGTCATGCAAAGAAAGAGATTCGCTCACGGGCGGCTGAGGCATTGAGACAAATCGGGACTCCAGAAGCGAAAGAAGCCGCGGAAAAGTGACCTTGAATGCGTGTCGAACATAGGACAATAATAATCGTTATCTCAGGGGATTATGAATAGATAGGGAGGGCTATTCTGATGAAAAAACTGTCAGACGACGAAAAGGCGGAATTACAGGCAAAGATCGAACAAGCACGAATAGAGAGGAGAAGGCTCATCACTGAGAGCCCTTTCGAGTGGAAGGACTTATTTAGGGAATGGCAGAAAGAGTCGTGGGAGGGGGTTGTCACCAGAAAGTATTGGCGAGAATGCGGGGGTAAGTGGGTGAGCGCTACATTTTGCTATATGGAGGTGTGTTATGTTTATGGTCAAACCGTAAAGGAAAGAGGTTTAGACAAAGAAAGCTGGGAATTGGTCAAAGTTGGCGATTATGTCATCAAGAAAAGCGGGAGTGATTCGATCGAAAAACGGGCAATCCAAGAAGAAGAAGCAAGAGAAGCTAGACAGATTCTGATTCAGCGGCTTAGCCATGAAAGCAAAGAGATTCGTTCACGAGCGGCTGAGGCGCTGGGTCATATTGGGGATGTATCAGCAGTGTCAGCGTTGGCAGTGGCGTTGAAGGATAAGAAGAAGAAAGTTCGTATGAACGCTACTGAGGCATTGAGACAAATAGGAACTCCAGAAGCGATAGAAGCCGTGGAAAAGTAGCTTGAACGCATATCGAACATAATGCAACAAGCATCACTGCTGAACCTGAAAGATCCACAGTCGAACAACAGCAACCACCGGATTTTGGGAGATCATGAATAGATAGGGAGGGCTATTCTGATGAAAAAACTGTCAGACGACGAAAAGGCAGAATTACAGGCAAAAATCGAACAGGCACGAACAGAGAGAATTCAGCTCATTACAGAGAGATTCTTTGATAGTCCTGTTTCAACCGATGTTGAGGAACCAACCTCCATAACAAGTACGGATGAAGATATCACATATTACGAAAGCGGGGGACTAATAGAGTATGCCAAACTCTTGGGTAGTGTCTGGGTAACGATTTTAATTTTCTATTTACTGACACGGGCTATAGGCCTTTGGCCTGCGTTGCCTGGGACCATCATCGCTCTCATTATTTTTTTCGTTATCTGGGACTGGATGTACGGGTGGCGGAAACAATCGTGGGAAGGGGTAGTTATCGGAAAGTATTGGTCTATCATCTGTACCAGGCATTCATGTGCTACAAGCTACTACATGGAAGTGTATTATGACCAAACCGTACAGAAAAGAGGTTTACCTGAAGAAAGGTGGAAATCTGTCGAAATTGGTGATTATGTCGTCAAGAAAAGTGGGAGTGATTCAATAGAGAGACGAGCGATTCAAGAGGAAGAAGCAAGAGAAGTCAGACACGTTCTGATCCAGGGGCTTAGTTATGGAAACAAAGGAGTTCGCTCACGGGCGGCTGATACATTGGGTCATATTGGTGATGAGAGTGTGGTACCGGTGTTGATTGAAGCGTTGCGTGATAAAGCCGGCGAGGTTCGCCGAAAGGTAGCGCAAGCGTTAGTTCGTATTAGCGATGAGAGAGCAGCGGTGCAAGCGCTAACAGATGCATTGAGGGATAAGAAGAAGAAAGTCCGTATGAACGCTGCTGAGGCATTACAGCAAATCGGAACTCCAGAAGCAATGGAAGCTGTGGAACAGTGGTACCCACGTTCGATAGTTACAAGAAAGGGATTATGGCGGTTTTAATTGAGGAATTGAAGGATAAGAAAAGGAAAGCTCGTATAAACGCTGCTGAGGCATTGAGACAAATTGGAACTCCAGAAGCGATAGAAGCCGCGAAAAAATGGTCTTGAACGCATGTCGAGCATAGGACGACAGGTATCGCTGTTGAATGTGAGAAGTGGACAGTTGAACAGCAACAACCACAAGATCTTAGGAGATCATGAATAGGGAGGGAGGGCTATTCTGATGAAAAAACTGTCAGACGACGAAAAGGCGGAATTACAGGCAAAAATCGAACAGGCACGAACAGAGAGGATTCAGTTCATCACAGAGAGCCTTTCCGATAGCCCTATTTCAAGCGATGCAGAAAACATACCTGTTGGAGATGGACGTGCAAAGCAAACGCAAATTCAGAAAACTCAGGCGAAGTCGGTAATAGAGCGTTTTGGGATTTATCTGGTTATTGTCTTGGTGGGGGGCGCTCTGTTCGCTCTGATAGACGTCGTTATAGACTTGTTAATATCGACGCGACTCCTTTTGCTTTTGGGGGGAGTTTCTTCTATCTTTGCGGGAGGCGCTCTTGCACGTGGCATAGTAGTGAATATTCTTAAGTCCCTTAAAAATCGAGAGTCCGAATGTGCCAAATCAGACACGAAATCTCTAACAAAGCAAATAGGTGGAATACTGCTCTGTGTCGGCCTGTGTATTGGCGGTATATTTATGATTATCGAGTGGCATTCTGATCTAAACAGCGCCTGGGAAGGAATAGTAGTTGATAAGTGGATCGACTCAGAATCCAGGATTTGTCATGTGGCAGTTGAATATGAAGGCAAGCGACACGAAAGAATGGTTGCGTGGTATCCGTGGGTATCTTTAGAAGTTGGCGATAAGCTCATTAAGAAGAAAGGTAGCCCTATACTTCAAGTTGTGCACACGCATCGGAAGTAAGCCCATGATCTCTATAAGGAGACGATATTAGACGGTGAAGTAGTAGACTGAGAAATAGTGAAGCTAAACCTACAAAGGAGGAATCGGTTATGGACTGGGCGGTGGTCATCATGTTTGGTGGTATGTCTTGTTTTACCTTCCTGGGCTTGCTATTTATTAGGAAGATATGTAGGAAGGAATGGCGGAAACAATCGTGGGAAGGGGTAGTTATCGGAAAGTATTGGGGTACCTACGATACGAAGCATATAAATGTAAAAAGATATTACGTGGAGGTGTGTTATGACCAAACCGTAAAAGTTGAGGAGATATTTGTCAATGAAAGGTGGAAATCTATCGAAATTGGTGATTATGTTATCAAGAAAAGTGGGAATGAGTCGATAGAAAAACGGGCAATTCAGGAGGAAGAAGCAGGAGAAGTCAGACACGTTCTGAGCCGGCGGCTTATTTATAGAGACAGAGAGATTCGTTCACGGGCGGCTGATGCGTTGGGTCATATTGGTGATGAGAGAGCGGCGCCGGTATTGATTGAAGCGTTGCGTGATAAAGCCAGCGAGGTTCGTCAAAAGGCAGCGCAAGCGTTAGGTCAGATTGGGGATGTATCAGCAGTTCCAGCGTTGGCAGAGGCGTTGAAGGATAAGAAGAAGAAAGTTCGTATGAACGCTGCTGAGGCACTGAAACAAATCGGGACTCCAGAAGCGATAGAAGCCGTGAAAAAGTGGTCTTGAACGCGTATCGAGCAGAGGAGGGTAACTTACAGCTAAGGGAGAGAGTTCTGATGAAAAGAGACGCTTCACAAGGGAAAACAGGAATGAAACCCCTGCGAATACGTCAATTCGGCTTCTGCCTATTCATATATTTTGGCACGCTTGTAATGCTCGTGCTTACGCTCGTGTTTATGCTCGGGTTTACGCTTGCGCTTTTCGATTCGGTGGGGGCGGTGGCTGGCACCGCTATTGGAGCAATCCTTTCCGCAATTTGCACGATTGTATGTGCACAGCAGTGTTTAGCCGAGCCCCTGTGGGTTGAGATTGGCGACCGTCTGATTTACCGCAAACTCTTTTCCGGCACTCACACACATAATTGGAATGAGGTCAAAGGGATCGCTGTCAGAACATCCGGTGGCAATTACGGACATGCTAGCAGACTAGAGATAACGCTTGCGAACAGCAAGGAACTACAGTTTTCTATAACGTATGATGAATATGTGACACTGCAAAACATTTTTCGGACTCTGGTTGACGGGCTAAAGCATGAGAACCTCGACACACGAGAGCGCGCGGCGATTGCATTGGGCAGGTTCGGAGCTTTGGAGTGTAGTTACAATAGTAGACGTATTGTTCAGGAGGCAGTAGTAGTTGATTTGAGAAAGGAAATGATGGGTCATCTGGAGCAGGCATTGAAAGATAAGCATGAGAAGGTCCGAAAGGCGTTCGCTGATGCACTACAAAGAACCTATGAGAAATTGCAGTCTGGTTGAGGGGCTAAAGGGCGGCGACTACCTGATACGGGAGAACGCGGTGGTATAGATAGGGAGGGCTATTCTGATGAAAAAACTGTCAGACGACGAAAAGGCAAAATTACAGGCAAAAATCGAACAGGAGCGAAAAGAGAGAATTCAACTCATTACAGAGAACTTTTCCGATAGTTCTGAAGAAGCTGAGGATGCAAACAGCTCGGACGCCATGAAGAAGGACATACGTCGCTGGGGTATCTGGTTAATAATCTTAGGGATCATACATTTTATAGCTGCTGGCTATCTGGATCCGGTTTGGGGCGGCATAATCATTATCATCGGCATTCTTAACCTGTGCATCCGGCGTCGAGGGATGTTCATTGTCAATGGCGCTGCTTTGATTCTGGTCGGAATTATGAATATCAGCGGCAGTTTACTTGATGGCTTCGGCGGATGGACTGTATTCGGGGTATTGCAGCTAGTGTGGGGTGCTAAGGAAATCAAGAAATTTGGCAGATATGCACTCAGAGAAGTGGAAGTTTCTGATAGCCCTATTCCAAGCGATGTTGAGGGACCAAGCTCCGTAACAGATACGGATATTACCAAAGCGAATGAACGTATCGTACACAGATTTGGAAGGAGATAACGCCAAATGGATCCAGCTTCTGCGGTATACCTTATTCTCTTCCTGATAGGGCTTGGCTTTGCCATAATCTCGTTCATACTGAGTGGCTTAGGACATTGCGGAAATGGCCATGACGCGGATGTGTGTGGGCATGACGTTGATGTCGGCGGACACGATGTGGGTGCGCATCTCTCGCCTGTCAGTTCCATCACAATCGCGATGTTCATCACCTCTTTTGGCGGGGTTGGTTTCATTCTTCAGCAGTCCCCGAGTGGTAATCTGCTGTTCAGCCTGCCGCTGGCTCTTGTATCGGGATTTGTGATAGCTGGCATTGCATTCTATATTCTTTACAGGATATTCTCGACGACTCAAGCCAGCAGCAGCTATACGCGAGAATCGGTACTGGACCTGGAGGCAGAAGTCATCACATCAATTCCAGCTAACGGTGTAGGAGAGATTGCCTACACAGCCAGGGGAAGTAGATCCAGCGCACCTGCCCGGGCTGAAGATCAGGAGGCAATACCCAAACATGCTATTGTCCGCATGACAAGAGTTGCTGGAAATATCTTTTATGTGCGCGAGATACCAGACGAAAAACTGCTACGAGCATTTGCTGAACTTGAGGAGATTGATAACTCACAGAAGGAAGAGTGATAGGTTACGCTATCTATCACTCACAATTCCAGAAAGGAGAACGAAAATGGGAACGGCGGTTATAGGCGTACCTGTGGGCATTATTGTGGCATTCGTTCTTTTCTTGTTGGCCTACCTTGGCCGGTACAGGATATGCGGCCCCAATGAGGTGATGGTGATATCCGGTCGTGGGCCACTCGGCTTCAGAATCGTCAAAGGTGGTGGTACATTTATATGGCCTATAATGGAACGTGTGGATACCCTTTCACTGGAGGATATGACATTGGAGGTCAGGTGTGAGGATGACTATACCGCGGAGGGACTTCCTATCACCGTGGATGGAGTGCCTGTTGTGAAAATTGGATCCGATGATGAGTCCATCAGGACGGCTGCCGAACAGTTCCTTGGTAAGCAGCGTTATGTGATAGAGAATATTGCAGCGCAGACTCTTGAGGGACATCTGACAGCTATCATGAGCACGCTCACTG
>SDBU01006078.1_pt1 | contig 14284 bp, 10 predicted proteins | sample 2277071 | NCBI WGS metagenome assembly SDBU01 (sample SAMN10397929, study PRJNA504765) | marine sediment metagenome | isolation source: marine sediment core GS08_GC12, 126 cmbsf | place: Arctic Ocean: Gakkel Ridge, Loki's castle | collected 2008
GAGGAACCGCCGGATCTCCGCGTCAATGGTAGTATCTGGTGGGCTGGAGTCGTCTGTCGCTCTCACAGCGCATCCTCACAATCGTATAGTCAATAATTATCCACTTGACATAACGCTTTCAAAAGAAGGGTAGGACAAAATGGAACATGTGTTCTCACACGCCAAGAGCCAACATCTTGTTCTCTGCCGGTCAAGGCAAAGAGCAAAGTAGTGGTCCATTGCATTGGCTGCACAGTCTGACCGCTTCGAGGGATAGTTGGCGCACAGAATCCGTGGACTGGGTGGGCCCGGTACCTTGGACAGCTCATTTGGGGCACTTGTGTCAGACTGCCTTGGAGCCTATGCTCTAGCAGCCGATGCATTCTCGGCGGAGCTGCTCCGGCCTATTCCTCCACTACTGGTCATGTCGATGGCCGCATTACGAGTCGCATAATGTATGTTATACGACTCGTAGTGTGCCACAACAGAGAGCCTTTGTCAAATTCTGCCCCTGGGCGGGCTCGCACGGATTTGACAAACTGCACATCCGGTGATAAGGTTTCGGATGCTGTAATCACCCTACTGCGCCAGCTGTCGTAACACTTGGCAAGATACCGATCGCACGCAGATGCCTGGAGGATGCCAAATCCTCGTTCTTGTAGCTCCCCAAGCCTCCGTCGCCGTGGCAACGCGCCCAGGGCGAGGGACACTGCTCTGTGGTTCATATTGAGGCGTTGCCTGCCTGGCCACTCGACGACAAGAGAAAGGAGCAAGCCGTGCCCATTGACAAACGCAACCTCTACCGCCTGCCCTGGTCCATGAATGACAACGCCATTGCGTGGCTGGAGGTGACGGACATATGCAACATACGCTGTGAAGGATGCTACCGCCAGACTCTGACCGGCCACAAACCACTGGAGGAGATCAAGGACGAGATCCGCTTCTTCAAACAGTGGCGCAACCCGGACAACGTCTCCATTGCCGGGGGAGAGCCCTTGATTCATCCCCAGATTGTGGATGTCGTAGCCTTCATCGCCGAGAGCGGTATCAAGCCCATCATCTTGACCAATGCCATCACGCTGACCCCCGAGATGCTGCGGGAGCTAAGAAAGGCGGGAGTCGCTGGTTTTACCCTCCATATTGACAGCCACCAGGGCCGGCCCAACTGGGATGGAAAGAACGAGGACGAGCTGAACCAATTACGCCAACACTATGCCGACCTCATCGCCGCCGAGGGCGGGATGTACGTGATCTTCAACTCAACAGTTTATCCATCGACCTTTGAAGAGATCCCGAATGTCGTGCACTGGGGGCAGGCCAACGTAGACCGGGTGCACGGACTGGTCTTCATCACCTACCGCACGGCGGCCACGGACGTCAGCGTGGGCCGTGACCTGGCCAACGAGGAAGTGGATCTGGGCAAGCTTAGCTACACTACTGAGCATTATTCCGAGGAGTTTGTCACCTCACCGCAGGTGTACCAGATCATCAAAGACAACTTCCCCGAGTACGAGGCGGCCGCCTATCTGGGTGGGACTATGCGGCACGATTCGATCAAGTGGCTGGCGGCCGCTACCATTGGCTCCAAGAAGAGGATCTTCGGGTCAGTGGGTAAGAGGACGATGGAACTGGCCCAGATCGCTCATCACTTGTTCACTGGCACTTACCTGGCCTATCTCTCCACTGCCAGCGTTGGCGCTAAACCCTTTCTCCTCTCCCCGTGGGACGAGACGCTGCGGCAGGCCTGGCGCAACTGGATGGGCTACGTGGTTCGTCATCCCACTCACCTGTTCGACCGCATCTATGTCCAGACTATCGGAATCATCCAAGCTCCTGACATTCTCCCCGACGGTCGGGCCGATATGTGTGACAGCTGCCCTGATATGACCGTCTACGAAGGCAATCTGATCAACTCCTGCCGTATGGATGAGTACCGGCTCTTCGGCGGATTCGTGTCCGTCACGGAACGGGAGGAGGGTCAGGTGACGGAACCTTGACACGTTATGTCAAGTTAATTAGCCTATCAATCCTTCGACACTCTCTCGATGGACATAGCCGGTCGTAGTGGCGGGAGGCGGATCTTCTTCTGGCTGAGCACACGTTTCATCCAGCGCACACGTGGCTTCGGCTGTGCGTCTTGCTGTGCGTCTTGCTGGCCGTCGCTAGCCTGTTGACGGCGTGTGGTGGGCCTACCCCGTCGTCGCCGGAGCGATCCGGCGGCGGGGAAATGGGCAGTCGTCCACCGTCGTTGATTTCTGCTACGCCCGGGCCGGCTCTGCCCACGACTGTAGCAGGCGTATCGCCAGCCGGGCCTCCCCTGCCCAGCACAGCGACTCCTCCCAAACGGGACAAACCGATGGGAAGCGCCACCTTGCCGCCTACCCACACACCACTGCCCACGCGGACACCCACTTCCTCGGCGACACCTTCACCATCACCGACGGCCACCGCCACCCCTGAGCCGCCTTCCCCGACCCCGATACCACCGCCCCCGCCACCCACAGCGCCTTCGCCAACGCCGGGCGTTGATTTCCGAGTTCAATCGTGGCGATTGTGGCCGATGGCACTGAACGGCGGCTGCGAGAGCGGCATGCATACCATCTTCATCGTCGTCCAGGATGCCAACGGCACACCTCTGGACGGCGTGGTGGTGGGCGATACCTGGGACAACGTGGAGGACGTCAGCGGCCGCAAGGGTCCAGGGCGAGCGGAGATCGATCTGTACTCCAATACCATGGAGATCACTGTCAAGCGGGACCTGGAGACAGGAGAGATTTACACCAGCGAGGCCAGTCCCCCCTGCAGCTCTTTCATTACCACCATCAGCGACGAACAGCTGGTACAGGGTGGCTATTTTGTCAACGAGGTCGAGGCCCAGTGGAATCGGGAGAACTATGGGTACAAGTGTGGGGGGCATTTTTCCTGGGAGGTCATCTTCCAGCGGATGTATTAGCGATGAGCGCTGAGCAGAAGGTGGTGAAATGAAGCTGTCCAGGCGAATCAAGGACCTGTTGCGAGCCAGTGTCGGGGCCACCCTGCGCCACCCCGCGGGCTGGCGAACGGCGAAGTCGTCCACGCAACTGGACGCTCAGTTGGAGCGAATCAGGACGTCACTGACAAGAGGGGTCGCTCGTGAGAAACGAGTGCAGGGCGAGCTGGCGATGGCTGAGCAAGAAGACCGCGAGCGAGATGCCATCCGACTGCGAAGGGATTTGAGTGAGTTGAACCAATCCATGGACGAATTGCGAGGGGCACTTGACCTCATCCAGGCCCGCATCGAGATGGCCCATCAGGCCCAATCCCCAAAGACCGTGGCGGGCGCTGCCGCTGGGGAGGTAGCCAGGCCTGGCGAATTATCCCATGTGTCGCTCAGCACCGCAGCCGACGGCGGCGAGGAGCCGCAATCCACCTCGCAGGACGATGACCTGGAGGACCGCAAGGAGCGGTTGTCGAAGCCAGGGTAGAGTTGGCCGGGCCCCTTCCGGGAAGCCATCTTGGTGGTTGGGCGAAGGGACGCGTCAGGAATCAGACGACCGGATTGCTCGCCAGGTGGCCTCCACCTCCGAAATTTCAGCCGGTGTCCGCTGTCTCCACCACATAGGGGCGGAACCTGGCTGACAGTCGAGCCGGGATTCGCGCCTCAACCAGAGTGCCCTGGGTACCAAACTCCTCCCGCTCTACGTTGCCGTGCTCGTGCAGCAGAGCCAGCAACTCACCCTGTTGATAAGGCAGTCGCACTCGAAGTGACACTAATTCCGAATCCAGGACGGTCTCGACGCGTTCTAGCAGTCCCTCAATCCCCTGCCCCGATCGTGCCGAAATCGCCACACTGTTGGGGTACTCACTTAGCAGCCCCGAAATCTGGACTGAGTTGGCCAAGCGATCGATCTTGTTGAGGGCCGTCACTATCGGTGCTTGGGTGGCACCGATGTCCTGAAGTGTGACGGCGACTGCTGCCATCTGTTCCAGTGTGTTTCTGTGAGTTATGTCGACTATATGCACGACCAGGTCGGCTTCCTTGATCTCCTCCAGCGTGGCACGGAATGACGCCACCAGCTGGGTAGGCAGTTTCTGTATGAAGCCCACCGTGTCGGTGAAGAGTGCCTCCCGACCCCCAGGCAGGGCCACGCGCCGCGTGGTTGGGTCCAATGTGGCGAACAGCATATCAGCAACGAGCACTTTCGCGCCGCTGACTGCGTTGAGCAGCGTGCTCTTGCCAGCATTGGTGTAGCCGACTATGGCAACTGTGGGCAAGGCTGCCAGACGGCGCTTCTGGCGATGATGAGCACGGTGCTGTCGCAGTCCTTCTATCTCTCGTTTCAGCTGGGCAATGCGCCGCCTGATTTGGCGTCGGTCGGTCTCGATCTGGGTTTCCCCCGGTCCGCGCAGGCCCACGCCCCCGGTGGCGCCGCCAGCCCGCCCGCCGGCCTGCCGAGCCAGGTGAGTCCACATGCGGGTGAGCCGTGGCAGGCGATACTCGTGCTGGGCCAGTGCTACCTGCAGTTGTCCCTCCCGTGTATGAGCGTGTTGAGCGAAAACGTCCAGGATGAGCGCGGTGCGGTCGATGACCTTGCGATCCAGCGCCCGTTCCAACTCTCGTTGCTGACGCGGCGACAGCTCATCGTCGAAGAGGAACACATCAACATTCAACTCATCGCGATGTCCTTTCAGCTCCTCCACCTTGCCCTTGCCAATGAAGGTTGTTGGATGGATGCGTTCGAGTCGCTGGTAGGTCCCTCCTGTCACCTCGATGCCAGCCGTGTTCGCCAGAGCCGCCAGCTCCTCCAGCGAATCCTCAATGGGAAAACGCAGCTGGTCGCGCCCGTCCGACGAGAATCGGTTTGCCTTCAGCTCTGCGCCTATGAGAAATCCGCGCTCTCGCGGTGGTTTGACAGCCTGTCCTTTTCGGGTCTTGTGGTTGCTCTTCTTGGACGTGGTCGTGATTGCCCTCCTGGCGTTGTCTGGCTGTCCCACCCTATGATATGACAGATCTGGAATTACGTCAATCTCAGTACGATCCTGATTGACCCACTGCTTTGATAGTGTTATACTCGGCTTGGTGATGGGCGCCGAGCCGCACGTGCGAAATGGTGCCATGCCCGCCAGCTGGCGACAGCATAGACATTCCATCACCGAGACGCAGGATTGACGATGGCACTCAGAGAACGATCGCCCGGAACACTAGATCCCAGGATTCCATCCAAGGAATTGAGCGCCGCCCTCAACGCGGCCAGTGCCCGGTTGACAGATCTGAATAAGCAGGTCCTGACGCCTGAGACCCTGCTGTTGACCTTCGTGGAGCGGGAAGAGGCAAACGCTCACAGTATCCTGAAGGATCTGCTCAAGGCGCGTGGGTACCAGTGGCAGCGTTTTGCGGGCGAGGTCGATGGCCTGGCCCACGAACGGGTTGCCCCCGACGTCGATTTTGACTGGGTGGACTATGATAACCACCGTATCCCTCTCTCCGACGAGCTGCTCATTGTCCTTGATGAAGCTCTGACCCTGGCCCGGGCCTGTGACGAGGTGTACGTTGGCAGTGAGCACGCTCTGGCTGGGATGACCCACCAAAGGGTATCTGCTGCCCGGCTGTTGGACCGCCACGGGATAACTGAGCGTGCTGTCCAGGAGGCCTTAGTTGGGCGAAGTGCAGCTCGCAGTGCCACCACCACTGACTTCGTGGCACTGGCACGACAGGGTGACATCACTCCGGTCCACTTCCGCGAGGATCTGCTGCGTGACCTGATTGGGCTGCTCACGCTGGCGTCTGACCGTCACGTCATATTGGTAGGGCCAGACGGCGTGGGCAAGAGGACACTGGTCTACAGTCTAGCACTTCTCATCGTCGAAGGGAAGGGCCCTCCCGGTCTGGAGAATGTGGTTGAGATCAATGAGGGGGCATTGCTGGACAACGCCAAACTGGCGGTGCGGGCCGGGTTGCGCAGGGCAAAGGAAGGGATTCTGTGTGTGCCTCACCTGGCTCGCTTTTTCGGTGGCTTCCGCGCTGAGTTCCCGGAAGCCGCGGGAAAGGAGCTCATGAAGGCGTTCTTCGAGGACGAGGCGGTTATTGTCGGCACAGCCACCGAAGCCGAGTATGGTGAACGGTTGCAGCCAAACGCTGCTATCAACGGTCACGCACACGCTCTACGCGTGGAGGCGCCATCGGTGGGCGAAACGGCCGCCATTCTGGATGTGTTGAAGCCCAGGTTCGAGGCAGACTACGGCTTGACCATTGCCGCCGACAGCCTGAAGGAGAGTGCCCGACTTGCCGGTCGCTACCTGACCACCACGCCGTTGCCGTCTAGCGCTGTCCACCTGCTCCATCGTTCGTGCGTCACCGTCAAGATGAGTGCCCGATCGGGTCTGGCAGTGAGGTCTGATGTCCCCGCCGACCAGACTCTGGACGCGGAGGATGTGATGGTCACCGTCAGTCAGATCACCGGCATCCCGGTCAACAAGCTGGGCGCCGACGAGCGAGCGCGTTACGCACACATGGTAGAACACTTGAGCCAGCGCATCGTTGGTCAGGAGGAAGCGGTGTTGGCTGTCAGCCGGGCAGTCAAGACAGCTCGTGTCGGGCTCAAGGACCCCAAGCGTCCCATTGGCTCCTTCTTCTTTCTGGGACCGACGGGCGTGGGGAAGACCGAACTGGCCAAGGCATTGGCAGAGTTCATGTTCGGCACGGACGATTCCATGATCGTGTTGGACATGAGTGAGTATCAGGACAAGAACGCCGTCAGTCGATTGATCGGCGCGCCGCCCGGATATGTCGGCTATGAGGAAGGCGGGCAACTAACCGACCACGTGGCGGCCACGCCTTACTCGGTGGTACTTTTCGATGAAGTCGAGAAAGCTCACTCGCGTGTGCTTGACGTGCTGCTGCAAATGGTGGAGGAAGGCCGTCTGACCGACGGCAAAGGACGAACGGTTAGCTTCAGTGAGACAGTCATCATCCTGACCAGCAACATTGGTGGCCGCTATCTGATCGATTCGAGTCTGCCCTCCGCGTTTGCGCGAGAGGCTGCCGAGGGGGAGCTACGCCGGCACTTCCGACCAGAGTTCCTCAACCGTCTGACCGACATCATCTTCTTCAATCGGCTCGGAGATGAGGCCTTGCAACGGATTCTGGGGCTGCTGCTGAGAAAGGAGAACCAGCTGGTCGCCGAGCGAGGTCTTGATCTGGTTGTCGACGACGCAGCCCAGGCATGGCTGCTGAAGCAGAACGAGCACCCGGAATGGGGTGCTCGTCCACTCAGGCGCATTCTCCAGAAGCATATTCGCGAACCGCTGGCTGATTGGCTGCTGGCAGAGGATCTTCCTGCTGACTCGACGGTATTAGTGGAAGCATGCGATAAGGGCCTGGAATTCCACCGGAAAAACACATAGACCTCTCGCCATCTGTGAGCGGGCAAGAGGTCTGGATATTCTGCAAACCCGATTGATTGGCGTGGGGCCAAGAAAGGGACTACTCCTCTTCGGCTTCCTCTCCCTCTACCTTCTTGCCCACCACTTCCGGCTCTGCCAGGAGATCTTCCTCTTCCTCAACGATTTCCTCTTCCTCTTCGACAATGCGTGGTGCTTCGATGCGAGCCATCATTGTGTCGGGGTCAGACAGGATTGTCACTTCCGGCGGCACCTGCAGAAGGCTCACGGTCAGCGAGTCGTTGAAGTTGACCAATGAAGTCACGTCGACTTCGATGGATGCGGGCAAATCGGCCGGCAAACACTCCACCTCCACTGCGTCCATCCCGTGAACCAAGATACCGCCCAGTTCCATCGTGGCCGGTGCCTGGCCCACGAACACTAAGGGGATATCCGCGGCGATTCGCTCAGTCATCACCACCTGGAGAAAGTCAATGTGGATGATGTTGTTCCGGATAACGTCACGTTGGACCTCCCGGGCCAGTGTTGGCACCGGCTCATTGTCTCCCACCTGCAACCCGATGAGCACGTTCCCGCCTGCCATTGACAGGACCTTGTGCAGGGTCTTGCTCTCGATCTGGATCGGTGTGTTCTCCGTCTGGCGACCATAGAGCACGCCCGGCACGTACCCTTCAGCCCGGATGTGCCTGACGCGCTTGCGGGTTGCCTCTCGTGTCTCTGCCTTCAGTTCAATCTGTTCCATGTTCGATGACTCCTCAGTTTGGCCCTTCCAAGATCACTATTCTAGACGGACTTGTGCATTTAGTCAAGATACCAAACGGGTCTTGAATCTATTCCCCCGTCATTGCCGGAAGATACATCTGCTGTGTGTACTCCTTGACCATGCGGGCAGTGCTGAATGCTGGCGCGATGCTCTGTATGGACTCCTTCACCATGCTCAGCCAGCCTGAGGGCACATCGCCCTCGCTGCGCTCATAGAAGAGGGGGACTATGTCATCCTCAAGCAGTCGGTAGAGAGACTGACTGTCCTCCCAATCCTGGGCCGCGAAGTCTTCGTAGTCCTCTGTCCCTCCAATCACCCATCCGTTTGCGCCATTGTAGCCCTCCGCCCACCAGCCATCGCTGACGCTGAGGTTGAGCGCGCCGTTGACAGCGGCCTTCTGACCACTGGTGCCGCTGGCTTCGTTAGGGCGACGAGGCGTATTGAGCCACACATCCGCACCCTGCACAAGGTAGCGAGCCATATTGATATCGTAGTTCTCCAAGAATACGATGTGGCCTGCCAGCCCTGGTTCCCTGGCCCGGTTATAGATCTGGCGAATGAGGTCCTTGCCCGGCTCGTTGGCGGGATGAGCTTTGCCAGCAAAGATAATCTGCACCGGGCGCTCTGGCTGGTTCAGAATGCGCTTCAGGCGTTCCACATCTGCGAACAAGAGGTTGGCCCGCTTGTAGGTGGCGAAACGGCGGGCAAATCCAATGGTCAAGGCGTGGGGATCAAAGAGCGAGGCGATTCCATCCAGCTGCCACTGTTCTGCGCCCTGTCGCCATAGATAAGCACGGGTTCGGTGCCTGACGAACTCCACCAGCTTGAGGCGCAGTTGCTCCCGCACTTCCCACAGCGCATCGTCCGGGATTGATGATATCGCCTCCCAGCTGTTGGCATCGTTGATGTTCCCCATCCAGCCTGGCGGCAGGTATTGATCGAACAGGTCCTTCATCTCCGGGGCAAGCCAGCTGGGGGTATGAATGCCGTTGGTAATGGCCCGTATGGGAACTTCCTCCAACGGCTTGTCGGGCCATAGAAAGTGCCACATCTTGCGAGAAACCTCGCCGTGGAGTTGGCTGACACCGTTGTACTGGCCGGCCAGATTGAGCCCCAACATCGTCATGCTGAAGTTCTGGCCCCAGGGCTGGTCCTGGCAGGCCAATTGCAGGAATTCGTCCTGAGTCAGCCCCAGCTCGTTCCAATAGCCATCGAAGAAGCATTCCATTAGGTCGAAGGCAAAGACATCGTGACCGGCAGCCACCGGTGTGTGGGTGGTGAATACCGATGTCGCCCTCACGGTCTCTGCTGCCTGGTCAAACGACATGCCCCCCTGCACCAAGTCCCGGACACGTTCCAGGAGCGCGAAAGCAGGATGTCCTTCATTCACGTGCCAGGCAGAAGGTTGGATGCCCAGCGCTCGCAGCACACGCACCCCTCCGATCCCCAGCACCATCTCCTGTGCCAGGCGCATTTCCCGATCGCCTCCGTAGAGCCGTGCCGACAGATACCGGTCGGGGGGTGCATTGGGGTGTATATCGGTGTCCATCAGATACAGGGGCACCCGGCCTACCTGAATAAGCCACACTTTGGCAAATACCGTACGGCCGGGCAGCTGCACTTCTACCACAATCTCGCGTTCATCCCGATCGAAAGCCGGCAGGGCTGGCACTTCAGCAAAGTTGATCTTCTGGTATTTGGCTTCCTGGTTCCCGTCGCTGGTGATCTGTTGATGGAAGTAACCCTGTGGATATAGAAAGCCGACTCCGACGAATGGCAGTCCCAGGTCGCTGGCCTCCTTACAGTGATCACCAGAGAGGATGCCCAGGCCGCCAGAGTAAATGGGCAGTGCCTCGTGCAATCCGAATTCTGCCGAAAAATAGGCGATCGGACCCGTGTTGCCGTCGGGGTGGACACGGTTGAACCAGGTGTCACCGCCGGCCATATAGGCGTCGAAGTCAGCCATAACACTGTGATACTGGCGCAAGAACCCTGGATTCCCTGCCACCCGTGCCAACGTCGCCTGACGCACTTCGCGCAGGAAGTGAACCGGGTTATGATAGATCTCCTCCCACAGGATCGCGTCTATCGCGCGAAACAAGTCTTGCCCCTGGGGGTTCCAGGACCACCACAGGTTGTAGGTGAGCGCCGAGAGCCGGCTCAATCGTGGCGGCACGGGCGTGAAGCCCGATGCAATGCGAATGATGTCCAAGATGGTTTCTCCCTCTGACTGCCAGGATTGGAAACGGTGTTTCTGTTTCTCCGCTGATTCTAGGGATACACGCTGGGAAGTCAAGACCACGTCAGCCGGATGAGAGGGCCGTCATGGCTAGGGGCTGTGGTGGCAAATGAGAGTGCCAACATCGCCCTGATCGCCGGAAAGGACGGCCGCGACCCGGCCTGGGATCTCACCGGAAACGAGACGTATTCGCAGCGCCGGGTGGGCCAGCGCCAGCTGCATCATTCTGTGTACTTTGCTCAACATGCCGCCCGTCACGTCGGTGGCGTGCGATCCCCCCAGGCGAGCCTGTACCTGATGCCAGTTACGCGGCGTGATTTCCCGATAGTGCGTGGCATCAGGTTGGGTGAGCGGGTCGGCATCATAGACACCGTCCACGATGCCGACCAGCACGATCCGGGACGGCTGCAGGGCGCACGTGATATGGTCAAAGATCTGCTCCGTCGAGATGATGGTAAATCCCTTTGTCTCGTCCAGCGCAACGTCTCCGTAGACTACCGGGAATAGTCCTGCTTCCAGCACCAGTTTCATCGGCTCGATATCGAGATGAATCAGGTCCCCCCCACGGCAACGCGCGGAAGCTGACGGCTGGAAGCTGACCACTGGTACACCTTCTTGGAACAGCAAATCAATGACCAGCCGGTTGAGGCGGGCAGCGGCCATCGCCGTCTCGGCAAATCCCTGCCAGCTGTTCTCCTGGATGGCGCCTTCGTGGGTGCGGTACCGCTGCGCCACCATATGGCCGAACGAACCTGAACCGTGTCCCAGGATGAGCCGCAGTTCTGGTTGGCCGTCCACAGCCTGCCGGATCTCCTGCCCAAGACGGCGAATCACCTTCTCTCGGGCCGTGAAGGGCTGGTTCTTGTCGGTGATGACCGACCCTCCCAGTTTGAGCAGCACCAATTCAGTCACGACAGATCGGATCCTTTCACTGTTCCCAGGACATAGCGATGATGGGCCCATACCGCCTTGATCTGCCACGGGATGGGAGCCCGGTCGAGCCAGGCGTATTTCATTACGCGATCATACAGATCTGGCTGCTGTCCCAGATAGTACGCCATTGTGCTCCACGCCCATTGGTCGCCAGTGAACTGGGCGGTTAGCTTCTGGCTCTTGATTCCCAATCGTTTGAGCACCTCGGCCGCCGGCATCACCGTGTCAGGCCAGGGTGGCACGTCCATCACGCCCTGCTCAATCAACTGCACACCAGTCCCGCGCAGGACGCGCTTGATGCGTCCCATCTGAACCCAGCGCTCATCGACTGTGCTGAAGAAGTCTCGATCAATCAGGTACTTGCGCATAAGGTAGCCCACCTGGACATTGTTGGGCATAGCCACAAGAACGAGACTGCGGCTGACACGCGCCAGCTCATGCAGCAGCGCCTCCGCGTCGGGCAGGTACCATAGTCCGGCCCAATCCCATGCCAAATCAAACGAGCCGTCCTCGAAAGGAAGCTGAGAGAAGTCCTGGTGTAGCGTGAAACGGGCGGGCAGGTGCAGCTGATCCCAGATGCGTCTCACCCCCTCCAGCCGCTCAGGCACACAATCCACCAGGGTGACCTCACAGCCACGACGGGCTAACTGGACACTGTTGATGCCACTCACGCCGGCCATTCCGTACAACGGCGCTTCCAGGACTGTTTGGATCTTGTGCTCGGTCACCAGTCGGTCCAGGTAGTTGTTGAGGATGAATCGTTCGTAGACGACCCCCAGCCCTTCGTTGTAGTCGGTGAGATACTTCTTCCACGTGGGCTCTGTCATATGTTCAGTCCCGTTCGACCTGTGTCAAATGTGTCGAAGTGGCGTTTAGTCTCCATCCATCTGCCGGACCGGGTTCACTGCCGTCCCCTGGGGCACCAGCCGAGTGACCCCCAAAACTGGCCGCCCGCTACGTTCGTAGAACGCTTCAAGGATATCCTCCTCCAGCCCAAGCGGCCGGTACAGCTGCCTGAACTCATCGCTGCGGTCGAAGACAACCTCTTCCGGTCCTCGCCACAGATAGATGCTGCCGGGCTTCTGGAGGAACCGGGTCAGCCTGGCGGTCAGATTGGCGTCCGTTTCCCACTGGTAGCCGAAGGCCTCAACTGGCGGAATCTGACCACGAGTGAGGAATGTCACTGGAGCGGAAATGCCCCAGTCCATGGCCACCACATCCCGAGCCTCGCCGTCGCCGGTCCCCACATCCTGCCGTTGGGTGAAGTCCCCCAGCCAGCGAGCCATGTCGTCAATCGCGTCGGAATGGGCCCCCAGTCCTCCGCTGACCGCCAACGCTCGGTGGTAACGCACGTCGGTGGCCACATCGGCGGCCCCCGAAACGGCAACGACAGCCAGGACCAGTGCCGCCGCTGTCCGGATGCGTCGCTGGCTCCAATGAGCTCGGGCGTGGCTGATGAGCAGTGCCGCACTGGTTCCCACTGCCAGGGACGGCCAGGGTGCAACCAGGGCAAAGTGGGTCACCCACAGCGCTGACACGGTGGCGCAGCTGGCCAGGATGACCCCGGCAATGACAAGAAACGGCATCAGCGTCGGACAGGCCTTGTCGGGGGCGGGACCCATCGCAAGAATGAGGGTGGAGACCAGAGCTGCTGCGAACAGCACGACGCTGAACCAGTTGGCGTAGGTTCCGCCCAGGTACCAGAAATGAGCGCCGCCCAGCACCACGCCGAATTGCCTGAGACGTTCGACAAGGTTCGGCAGAAAAGCCAGGTTGTTGATGCCGTAATATGACGTGGTGAGGTTGCCGCCGATACTGCTCAAGGTGCCGCCAGTCTGCACGTTGTAGGCAATTAGCGGAGCGGCCCCCACCATGAATGCCAGTATGCACCACGCCGTCAAGCGCCAGCCTACACCTTGCTGCGGCAAGAGGGCTTTCGCCCGCGTGCCCCCCGACTGCCCCGGTCGGGCCTGTCTTCTGCAGGCCAGCGTGAGCACCACAGCAGCCAGGCCCAACCCAGCGATGAGCCACAGGAACAGGAGCTTGGCATATAGGCCCAGTCCCAAGAGCAATGCCCCTACGATGGCGTAACCCTTCACGCCCGTTCGCCACCAGCGCAGCCATGCCAATGTGGCGCCCAGCCCGATTGCGGCCGTCACTGAGGTGACAAACACACCCTGCCGACTCCAGAAGACGAATGTGGGATTGACTGCCAGCAGCAGCACCGTCAAGGTCCCGGCAAGGGGACCGCCCAGATCGCCTCCCAGATGGTAAATGAGCCAGAGTGTCAGCAGGCCGATGGCCACAGCCATCAACCGGACGCTGAGGGTGCTGGCGCCCAGCAGCCAGAAAAATGGGATTGCCAGATAGGTGTTGATGGCCCCGATGTAGTCCTGGGTCATCAAGGGGAAGAGCCGACCAGCTAACAGAACACCGTTGTGACGAAAGGTGGTCACCGGTTGATGGTACAGGAGCTGCATAGCAGGCACGACCTCAACTGCCTCGTCGTAGTGAAGGCCGGGCAGGTCGATCTGATAGACCGTCAGCCCCACAAACAGGGCCAGAGCAGCAAAAAGGCCAATATGCCTTTGACTCATCGGGGAGGCTAATCCTGGGCCAGCAAGGTGACGTTGGTCACGTAAGCGTCGTACAGCCAGCCAGAGCCATACAGGCGAATGTACTTGAGGTGGACTGGTTTGGAGGTGCCCAGCGTGTCGAGCAAGTTGCCCGATTCGTACGGGTACCAGAGGAAGCGGACAGTGCGAGTGCTGGAGTTATCAGGCGTGTCGTACAAGATCCAGTTATCAGGTGGCCGGACGAAATAGAACCCGTGATACCAGTCCCGGCCATTGCCGTCGGCGTCCACGTAGGCCAGGTGAACCATCAACGGGAACTCAGAGCCAAGTGTGCCGCCGCCGGCAAGGCTCTGCTGATGCAGGCGCACATCGAGCTGGACGCGCAGGGAGTCGAAATCCTGAACGCTCCTGTCG
>SDBU01006079.1_pt1 | contig 14282 bp, 12 predicted proteins | sample 2277071 | NCBI WGS metagenome assembly SDBU01 (sample SAMN10397929, study PRJNA504765) | marine sediment metagenome | isolation source: marine sediment core GS08_GC12, 126 cmbsf | place: Arctic Ocean: Gakkel Ridge, Loki's castle | collected 2008
AGTGGTAGGCAGCGAAGGGGTATCGATCATTACTACCCCTTCTGACGTGACCACAAAGCCATAATTGCATCCCGGCGTCTCCACCTCGGTATAAGTGTTAGCAGTAACTTGTTGCATTTCCTCTGCCCTCCTCTGGTTAGCCAGTCCCTGGCATTGCGGTAATAGTATGACCTCCATATTGCTGCTTGTCAAGGGAGTGAGGTTTTCGTGCCTTGCCTTGTTTCCTCTGGCCAGGATGTCATCCTTCCCGCCTCGAACAAGTCACTAAGGGAAAGGACAAGATCGGGTTAGAGGTAAAGTGCTAAGGAGCCTGCTCTGTGACAACCAGCAAAAGCCACAAGATTTTGAAGATACAGGCTAGCCCAGATTCTGGCAACATCACTTCGCTCTGCCAATAACCCCCTCCCTCTCCAGAGTCGTAACTACGCTCCACACGCTCAGCGAGGTTCACCTCTATTTGCGGTATTGACAAAGTCCCGAGAGAGGACTATACTAAAGCTCCAGCATGTGAAACGACCTCAAAATTATATATCGGTTTAGGGAGGATGAGGTGGGTAACAATGGCACGGCAACCGCTTTTTGATTCGGCGGAGGCTGGTGCCATCTTTTTACTCGATGATTTATGAGTCTGAGCAAGGAGGCTGTTCAGCAATGGCAGAAAAGGCTTATGTGCTAATCGAGACGCAGGTTGGAAAGACCAAAGAGGTCGTCAAGGCTATCAGTGGTTTGGAAGGGGTAGTAGCGGTTGATGCTATAACCGGGCCCTATGATGCTATCGCCACAATAGAGGGAGAAACTTTGAGCAATATCGGCGACCTTGTTACGGCAAAGATTCATCCTATTGGTGGCATTTCGAGAACTGTCACATGTCTTGCTGTAAGAAGTTGGTGAAGCGCACAATCAAAAACAACAGGCTCGTTGCAACCGATCAGGTGAGGTCATTGGAAGGCATAACCCACCTCCACGCCTTGCAACACCTTCTCCCCAAAGTCGTACTGTGTTCCGCACGCTCATAGGTTCAGCAGTTGCGCTAAAGCCATCCTTCCCCTACCACGAAGCTAATCTACCACCAAAAAGCATCTGGGTCGATTCCATAACCTGTACTTTCCTCTCAATTCATTATCAAAACTCATTAATAAAGGTGATTGTAAGGTTAGTTCAAGTCCACTATCGTGACAACAGTCGATTAATGTCGAGATGGTGCCTATGTATTTAACCGAAGAAGAAGCAGAAAAGATAAACTTGCCAGAGGGGAACCTTCTGGCAGCGGCTGGATTTGAACCAGCGACCAAGGGCTTATGAGTCCCCTGCTCTACCACTGAGCTACGCTGCCATGCCCTATTCGCTTAAGATTATATTCTGCAATATTGTATGCCTACAAAGAAGGATTGTCAAACATTACCGAGGCTGTTCGGTTAATGCTCCATGATTTTGTCACCATCTAAATGTGCGCTATCAAGCGTTGTGCCATCGTTCCCGTGCTGACCTGATTATGGTCGCCACGGCACCTAGGTTAACGAAAGCGACCTATGCTATAATCGAGAGAAAGTGAAATGCTGAAGGCGATTAACCTAGCCAGCAAAATCAAAAAACAGCTACCTTCAGAACTGGTTAACCTGGCAAGGGTGGCAGGCAAAGTTGCTGCCAGTCGAGAAGAGAGCCTCTACCTTGTCGGTGGTGTCGTTCGCGACCTGCTCCTGGGACAAACAAATCTCGACCTTGACCTTGTCGTGGAAGGTAATGCCATAGACCTGGCACAGAGGCTGATACAGATCGGCCCGGGTAAGCTTACCACCCATCCCCGTTTCAATACCGCCAACATCCAGTGGGATGAGTGGAGCCTTGACCTGGCCACCGCCCGCTCCGAAACCTATGCTAAACCCGGCGCGCTGCCAATTGTGCAGCCCAGCTCAATTTGCAGCGACCTTTTTCGCCGTGACTTCACCATCAACGCTATGGCTATTTACCTTAGCCCCAGCCGCTACGGTGAATTGATTGACCGCTATGGGGGCAAGGATGACCTCGAACATCGACTCCTTCGCGTTCTGCATGATAAGAGCTTCACCGATGACGCCACTCGTATTTTGCGCGGCCTGCGCTATGAGCAGCGGCTAAACTTCCAATTGGAACCGACTACCCTCGAGCTGCTCGAACGAGATATACCCATGCTGGATACCATCAGTGGTGACCGAATACGGCACGAGTTAGAACTCATATTAAAGGAGAAATATCCAGAGAGAATCCTCCGCCGTGCCCAGGATCTTAAAGCTCTCGCAAGGCTACACCCGGCATTAAAGGGAAATGGCTGGCTGGAACAAACATTTGAGCAGGCACGGAAGTTAACCTCACCAGGTTCCCCGCCGGTCGGGCTGTACCTGGCGATTCTGAACTATCGCCTGGCCACGGAGGACAGTGAGCAACTGATTGCACGTCTCAAATTACCTAAATCATTAGCTCAAGCCCTGCGGGATACGGCTAGCATCAAGGCCAACTTTGCGTCGCTGGCCAGCCCAGAACTTGCCCCAAGCAGCATTTGCCGACTCCTCCACGGCTACTCCCCGCTGGCAGTTACCGCTAGTTCGTTAGCCGGCGACTCGTCTGTAGCCCGCCAGCACATCCAGCTATTTCTCAACAAGCTTCGTTATGTCAAGTCAGCCCTTACTGGCGATGACTTAAAGAGAATGGGTATCGCCCCCGGCCCCCGCATCAAAGAAATACTAAACCTGCTGCACGAGGCTAGACTGGATGGCAAGGTAACATCTAAGCATGGGGAGGAGGAACTGGTTAAGGGGTGGTTGGATAAAGCAGATTACAATCGCTAAGAATGCGGCATGGGCTAGGAATTATAGTATAATAGGTGGTATTTGGAGGTAGCTATGGCTGAGGTAGAGATGGTATTAGATAGTATCAGGGAATCCGTCAACGCCAACCAAGAACATTTTTCAGTAGTGGTTTTGAAGGAGAAGGAAGCAGAGCGGTATCTTCCTATATGGATCGGTGCTACGGAACTAGAGTCTACATTTCTGAGTGAGTGCATAGTCATGGGACAGCGGGGTACTATTATGCCGAGACCTTTGACTCATGACCTTATTTGTAGTATTTGTTATGCTGTAGAATTGGAAGTCAAACGAGTCATAATAAATAAACTTAAAGACGATACATATTTTGCTAAGTTAGTGCTGGCTTCCTGTGATAAATCTTATGAAATTGATTGCCGACCTTCTGACGCATTAGCTGTTGCTGTAAGGGTAAAAGCACCAATCTTTGCCAATGAAAAAGTTCTGAACAAGGCAGGCGTTCGCCTTGATCCAGAAACAGGTAGACCAATTAGTGAAGTCTGAACAACCCCTCACCCCCTGTATCCCCCTCTCCTTCAAAGGAGAGGGGGATACAGGGGGTGAGGTAAATAAATAATCTTACTCCACACGCTTGAATTTGCTGCGGGGTGCACCACATATGGGGCACTTCTCCGGGGCCTCCCCAAGGACAGTATTACCACAGAACTGGCACACAAAGTAAGGCCCATCCTCCAGGCTTTGCCCGGCCTCAAGGGCTTTGAGTGCCTCCTGGTATAGCCCGTGATGGATTTTCTCTACCGCGCTAGCGTGCGTGAAACCAATCTCAGCCCTGCTGTTATTTTCAGCTTTAGCCTGCTCAATAAACGCGGGATACATTTTGGTGAATTCGTAGTTTTCGCCGCCGGCGGCCTCTTCGAGATTATCCCTGGTTGACCCAATGCCCATAACCTCAAGATGATTGCGGGCATGAACCGTCTCCGCCTCAGCCGCAGCCCGAAACAGCCTGGCTATCCGGGGATAACCTTCCCCCTCCGCCTTCTCCGCAAAGAACAGGTACCGGCGGTTTGCCTGGCTCTCACCGGCAAAAGCAGCCTGTAGATTCTTTTCAGTGTCGCTCATTTGATACCTCCTTTATTAAACCATTTTAGGCTTTTCACTCTACCTGGTCTATAGCGGCTAGAGTATCCGCCAGATAAGACTCAAGCCCCTGCCGCTGTAGGCGCCGATATATCTCCTCAGCCCGAGCCTTATCCCCGGTCAAAGTGAATAGGGCTGGTCCTGAACCAGCAAGATGAACGCTATCGGCTCCAGCCTGTAAAAACTGTTCCCGATACTCCTTAAGCCCGGCAAACCTGTCAAAGGCTACATTCTCAAATGTATTGAACAGCATAGAAGGTGTAAATTTCCCGCCTTCCCTCAGGGCACTTGCCAGCATCCCTGTAATCTGCCCGTCTGTATATTGCCTGGTTTCAAGGCTGGCGTAAAGCCGTTCCGTCTTGCCGCGTGGTCGGGACGCAGCAGGTACAAGGAGGACAACCCACATATGGGATAACGGCGGCAAGCGGGTTACCACTTCACCCCTACCCTGGAGCAAAGCCGTCCCGCCGTAAAGGAAGAAGGTCACATCTGAACCCAGCTGTGTGGCCAAGCCAACCAGTTCCGAGTGTGATAAACCCAGGCCCCAGAGCTTGTTGAGTCCCCGCAACGCGGCTGCGGCTCCGCTACTATCTCCACCCAGCCCCGATACTAGAGGTATGCGTTTGTCAATCTCTATAGCTGCCCCCTCAGAGCACCCTGTAGTATCCTTAAGCAAACCAACTGCTTTGGATACCAGGCTGTCTTCTGGAATCCAATCCGGCGCATCACACCTAATCTCAATGTTCTGGCTTAAATGAAACTGAAGGCTGTCACAAAGGTTTATAGTCTGGGCAACGCTGCGAATTTCGTGAAAGCCGTCGGGGCGTTTCGCCAAGACTTCAAGGGTCAGATTTAACTTGGCCGGTGCAACAACAGTTAACATGCCAGTTTCCCGGCTCGGATACAGACTCGCCACAGCTGTGCCCACTCATGAATGGTGAAGGTCTCTGCCCGCCTCTGGGCAGCGATATCAGCCGCCTCAAGTAAGGATAAAACCTCATTTTTGGGTAACCCCAGGCCCTGGGCCAGAGAATTGCCTGCCTGCTTGCGCGAGGCACTAAAGCCCGCTCGCACCAGCTCAAAAAAGCTCTGCTCATTGGCCACCGCGACTACTGGCTCAGGGTATACGCCGATCCGCAGTATGGCTGAATCAACCTCTGGTGCCGGGTAAAAACTCCGAGCCGGCACATAGCCAACAATCGTTGGTTCCCCGTAAAACTGGATACTAACACTCAGCACACTCATGCGGCCTGGTCTTGCCGCAATCGCCTCGGCCACCTCTTTCTGCACCATTACTACCATGCTCTGTGGCTTGACCGAGGCTTCAAGGAAACGGCGCAGAACCGGAGCGGTGATATAATACGGGAGGTCAGCGACTACCTTATACCGGGACGGTCTACTTATTGCCCGGGGAAATCTTATCCCCGGTTCCAGCAGTAAATCCGCTGGGGCGATGCCAAGGATATCATCATTGATAATGCTGATGTTATCAAAGGAGGCTAGAGTCTGTCTCAACATGGCAGCCAGCTTGCTATCAATCTCAACAGCAACTACCCAGCCGGCTTGTGCGGCTAGCTCCCTGGTAAGTACGCCGAGGCCGGGCCCTACTTCCACAACAATATCGGTGGGGGTAAGTTCCGCTGCCGAGGTAATAAGTTTGAGCACCTCCTCATCAATAAGGAAGTGCTGTGCCAGCCCCTTTCTTGCCTTGAGGTCGAATTGGCGCAGTAACCCCTTTGCCTGAGCTAAAAGTGGCTGCCGCTTTGGGTAGCACCGGCTGGTGGCTGCCTTTTTCATTGATAAATTTTGAGGCCGTGCACCCACCGTCGAACATGCCCAATGGCTTGCTTCAAGCCAGCCAGCTCCAGCCAGGTAACCCTACGGCACCCAGAAGGCGCTACTTACCGCTGCTTCCTCTCGGACCTGACGGGGTTCATAGTACTCTGCCGCGTAGGACCCAGCCTTCAACACCACTTAACCAAAGCAGTCCCACCAGGCAACGGCCTCGGGCAGGAATTCAGCCCTGCTATAGCGGATTGCAGGTTCAGGGCACCGCTAGCTCCCCACCTAGCACGACCCCAATAAAATGCTAATCGGTGGATGCCTCTTTGTCAAGTTAATAAAATGAGAAGCCCGAGGTGTACCTCGGGCTTCTCATTAAAACCTGACAGATTTAACCTACTTCTTGGGTGGATACAGGACATCCTCAAACAACTTTTCGTCAAAAGTCTGCCCTTGAGCCATAGCCTGACGGTACTTGACGAAATCTATAACCCTCGACCCGGTCACATCCTCAGTGTTGAAGGCATTGAAGCCAAGCCATCCTTCCTTATTCATATTAGCTGCCAGCCAGTAGGAAGCATCCATCTTGGTCCGATCCCAGAAGAACCGCTTCTTCACCCGTACCGTCTCAATGGTTTTCATCAGACAGAGAGGCATGAGATTGACAAATGTCCAGACTATCTTATCAATAAAGCCGTCCAATAGCGACCAGTCCGTCTTCAGCCCCTTTAGTATGCCCACTCCCTCCTTGAACGCAGCTCCAGGCTTGGGCTCACCGTAAACGATTTCACCGTTATCCACGTATTTATCGGTGATAACCCGGGGGTCTCTTACCCACTCTCCCTGGTCATTTTTCTTGATCGGGAGTGCCTTGGTGATTAAGCCCAGACGCTCCATCTTGTAGGCGCTCCACTGCTCGTTGGAGACGCAATTCCATATCGCCAGCTCTATAGTAGGCAGCATCACCGGTAGAAAGTCGGTGGAACCGCCGTCTGGAGTCGAGCCGTGCCTTGTTCCTGCCTGCCCGAACATAGAAGTATCAGCGGCAACGGTGAGGTCGCAAGCCTGCCCGATTTCCTGACCGCCGGCAATCCGCATCCCGTTGCAGCGACAGATTACGGGAGCCCGGCTCTTCAAGATTCCATCTACCATACTAGCAAAGAGGTCAATGTAGTCGCGGTATTCCCTGGGCCTGCGGCTGTAGTATTCGGCATACTCCTTAGTATTGCCCCCGGGGCAGAATGCCCGGTCACCAGCTCCGGTGAAGATGGTGGCCACCACACTGCGGTCCATGGACGCCTTGTGCATGCCAGCAATAACGCCTTTTACCATCTCAGTGGTGTAGGAATTCAGCTGGGCTGGATTATTGAGGGTGATCCAAGCCGTATAAAGGCCCTCAATCTTCTCCCCGGTGCTCGGGTTCACTATTGGCTTCTTCTCAAACACGGTGCACGGCGGCTCAGTGCCAAAGTGCTCATCGCCGAAAATCTGGTGATCCTTTAATACATCGTCTCGTGGTACCCAATCTAAAGCCATTTCTTACCTCCGTTGTTACTTTCTTTTAGAAATCAGGGGTCAAAACTATCCTCTTCATCAGCCCGCCTTTATGGGCTTCCTCAAATGCCTGCTGAATCTGGCTCATCGGTCGTGTCTCTACAAACGGCTCTATCTGTATTTTCCTGGAAAGCACTAGCTTAAGAACCTCGGGGTAGTACTTGGGAAGACAACCCCAAGAGCCCATAATGTCGGCATCAAACGCCATCAATCTCGACAATGAATACTCGTTCTTCTGCATCCCAAAGCCACATATCACCAACTTGCCCACAAATGATAGTAGCTCCAAGCCAATCGCTTGACCGTCTGCGGTGCCCGTCCATTCAAAAACCTTCCAGCCATAGTTTGAAGGCAATCCCTTTTCCTTGCAGTAGTTGCGAAATTCATCCCTGATGTCTCTGGGGGTCTTATCGGTTGAGCTAATAACATGAGTAGCCCCAAAGTTTAAAGCTCGCTTAAGCTTCTCCGGGTTCCGGGCAATACTGATTACTTCTCTGGCACCCAATGCTGAGCAAACCTGGGTGGCATAGACACCAAGCCCACCAGTAGCCCCGACAACAATGGCTAAATCTCCAGGCTTAAGCTCAGCCCTCATCGCTGCCTGATAGGGCGAGGTCACGGCATCAGCTACTACCGCCAGATACTCCAGAGGCATATCCCCCCTGCCTTCTGCTGGACACAGGTCCCCAGAGGGAACCGGGATATGGCTGGAAAAACCGCCATAGATGCCCATGCTGTTACCGGGCATCTTTTGCGCCAGGCAACGGTTGTTCCTGCCGGCAGCACAGATCGGGCATGTATTGTCCGGCATAACCGCGGGTACGATTACCTCTTTACCCACCCAGGCACCATCACCAGCGACGACACGACCACTGATCTCATGCCCCAGGGTGAGAGGTGGTTTGCTCACCGTAGGCACGCCATCATAAAAATAGCCCAGGTCAGTATGGCACACACCGCAGCCAGCAATTTCAACCAGCACCTCTCCCGGCTTGAGCTCGGGGACATCTACACTCGTTCTCGCCAGCTTACCCAGCTCCACCATCTGCCAGGTCTCAATTTTGTCAGGTATTTTTGTCATCTCCGTTATTTCCCCCTCGACATACATTCTGTAAGAAAGCCTGTTCGCAAACTCTATCCCATATCTTCGGCGACTATCACCTCCCCCTCAAACTCCGGACAATTCCCATGTGGTAACCCAAAGCTAAGTTTATCGTTTTAGCCAGCTCCTTGTCAACAAAACAACAACAAAGATTGCCCCAAGATGGTTGACTTTGACAGGGCCGAGGTTTAGAATACTCAGAAAGTTAAGAAAAGCAGGCGAAAGTGGCCTTCAAGGATAAAGGCTAGGATGCCAGGGGAATTAGTGGCCGATGATTAGCCTTTGGCAGAGAAAGGCCTGGATAGTCTAACCTGGGATAGCTCTACTGCGCTGGAGGTCTAGCATGATAAAGGACATTGATTCGAGGTTGTGTGTAGGGTGTGGCATTTGTGAGGTGGTATGCCCGGCCGATGTAATAAGAATGTCCCCAAAAACCCGTAAGGCAGTCATAAGGTATGCGAGAGATTGCTGGACCTGCTTCAACTGTGAGCTAGACTGCCCTGTCGGTGCGGTATTTGTCGATCCCATTAGAAAGCAAAAGCCTAACGTATGGGATATAAGGAGCTTTACGATGAAAGGGGTGAGCCTATGAGGCCATTGCAGACACTGGGCGAGCAAATTGATACCGATGTTCTGATTATTGGTGGTGGTATTGCAGGGTTATTGTCTGCACTGACAGCCAGGGATGTGGTTGATAAAGTAACCGTAGTTGACAAGGGCTTTGTAGGTAAGACAAGTCATAGCGCCCTTTCCTTCGGTGCCATGATGGCCCTACTGCCAGGCGATGACATTGATGCTTGCGTAAAAGACCTAGCGGCGGCTCAGGACTGGCTTATTGATCAGGACGTAGTTGAATACATTCTTAGCAACTCACTACAGCGCCTAAAGGATATGGAAGCCATGGGAATGGAGCAATACCACCGTGCTGAAGGATATTTTTCCCTGCCGGCTAGAGGGACAAAGCTCCTCAAAATAATAGTACCTGCTGAGCACGGGATACCTACAATGCTTAAGGTAAAAAGGGCGGTTCTTCGCAAGAATGTGCAAATAATGGAAAGGATTTACATTTCAGATCTGTTAACCGATGGTGAGAAGGTAGTTGGAGCTGTAGGCACAGATACACGAAGTGGCGAATTCAAGATATTCAAAGCCAAGGCAACTGTTATTGCTACCAATACTGCTGGTTTCCGAGGTCACTACATGGGGGCTGAGATGGTGGGTGATGGACCTAAGCTTGCTTACCTCAGTGGTGCTGAGATAACAAATGCTGAGTTTGATGTGTTTAACTCCGGCTCGCCGCATTTCTATTTTGAAGGCACAGGACCCGCCACTGCAAGGGGTGCTAAATTTAGGAATGCCTCGGGCGAAGCATTTATGGAGAGATATGACCCGGAGCTCAAGGATAGGGCAGACTTACCTCGCATTGCCAGAGCTATGACAACTGAAATGAGGCACGGTCGAGGGCCATTCTTCTTTGATCTTACCGCCATGACAATACCAATAGGGACATTGCTCCGCTCACATGGATATTGTTGGCGGCCGCACCTTCGCTTCAAGCTGGAGAAGAAAGGCATAAAGCTAGAAAAACCCGAGTGGATGCCTGTTCATTTTTACAATCTAGCCTCTTTAAAGACAAGTTTTGATGGTGCAACGAACCTGTGTGGGTTATTCGCTGCAGGTAAAGCAAGGAGTTGTGGGCCTTCGATATTAGCAGGATGGTCATGGACCTCCTGTATAGGCACAGGGTTTCAGGTAGGCCAAAGTGCTGGCGAGCACGCCAGGTCATGCCCGGAGCCAAAGATAGACAACTCAATGGTAGCATCGCTGAAGGATAGGCTCTACCAACCTCTAGAGAGGGAGAGTGGTGCCAAGCCAGATAAAATCCTTAAAGAAGTACAGCAGACCGTTTTCCCCTATGATACAATCATTTTGAAGAGTGAGGAGCGACTAACGAGGGCTCTGGAAAAGATTGAATGGATTAAAGCAAATTTTGTATCATCAATGGTAGCCAAGGATATGCACGAGCTCATCAGGCTAAGAGAGACGGAAAGCGTGCTGCTCAATGCCGAGATGATGCTGAAGGCATCTCTTATGAGGCAGGAATCCCGCTCTGGACATTTCAGGGAAGACTTCCCTGAGAGAAATGATAGGCAATGGCTCAAATGGATCGTCATTAAAAGAGGTTCCCAGGGAGAAATGGAACTTCAAGCAGTGCCTGTACCTATTGATAAGTTTAGATTCCACCCTTTTGAGGATATGGGAGGCAATTAAGACAACCTATATATCCAAGCCTAAAGGTGACAAGAATGAACGGAGTAAAACCGGCTAGAAGACTTAGGGCAATTTGGAAAGGAGGCTTGTGATATGAAGCTGGCCGATGTAGGAACAGTAATGGAAACAGATGTACTGGTCGTTGGCGGCGGCATCGCGGCATTATTTGCCGCCATCAAAGCGAAGGGCAAAGCCCCGTCATTTGATGTGCTTATGGTTGATAAGTGCTGTGCCGGCGCTAGTGGCGCCACTGTCTTTGCGGCCGGGGTCTATCCGAACTGGGCACCGGGTGATGAGTTTGACAGGTATGTAGAGGAGATCATCACCCGGAATTCGGAGTATATGATAGAACAAGACTATGTAGAGCAGGCAGTTCGCGAGTCCTACGATAGCTTTAACGACCTAGTTGAATGGGGTGTGGACTTTCAGCGGGATGGGAAGGGAGAGGTACAAAGGATACAGACATTATGCAGTGAATTTGGGAAATGCACCCCCTTTAGAGGCGGCAAGCAGCTATCGTGGAAAACACGGGCCGAAGCGGTGAGACGTGGGGTTCAAATATTGAACCGGATATTTATCAGTGATCTTCTGCTAGCCGATGGCAGATGTGTCGGTGCGGTGGGATTCGACGCCAGAACAGGGGAGTATCTCGTATTCAAGTCTAAGGCCACTGTTCTGGCTACCGGCGGTCAGTGGTTCGGCAGAATGATAATGGGGGCTTCAGGTACTACTGGCGATGGTGCCGCTATGGCTTTTCGAGCCGGGGCACAATTCAGAAACGGCGAGATGCTTTGGGCTAACGGGGCACTTATGCGGATGGGTAGCCCAGGACACCATGTCTGGTTTGGCAGCGGCTGCTACATGGTGAACGCTAAGGGCGAGCGTTTTATGGAGAGGTATGACCCGAGGCTGATGGAAGAAGCAAGGCATTACACCCTCTCCCGGGCCATTGTACAGGAATGGATGGAAGGCAGGGGCCCCTGCTACCTCGACTGCAGGCATCTTTCTTCCCAAACTCTGGACAGGATACGGGCCTCTTTGCCCGCTATGGTTCTCGGGTCCAAGGACGTTGGCCTCGATCCAGAAAAGGACTTAATAGAGATGAGAGCCGGTGCTTTGAATTTGTCGCACCTGGGGGGTGTCAGAATAAGGAATATCAATGGTGAGATCGATATTCGGGGTGTGTGGGCAACTGGATGTACCAGCGATTTTTGCGGAGGGGCTGATGCCACCGCAGTAACTGCCTTGCCCGGCTCAGCAGTCATAGGAGCCAGGGCCGGGGAAAGAGCTGCAGAGTATGCCGCCGATGCCCAGGCACCAGCTGTTGATATGGCAACGGTCACGGCACTGAAACAGGGTATTTACCAGCCAATGGAGTCTAAAGCCGGGCTGGAACCAAGCCGAATGCACATCAAGCTTCAAGACATAATGCTTCGGAATGTGAACCTGGTAAGGCATGAAACTAGGTTAAAGCAGGCCATTGAAGAACTGGCTAAGCTCAAAATAGAGTTCGGTATCGGCATAGCTAAGGATTTCCACGAGCTACGCAAGGTACATGAGATGAAGAACTCGCTACAAATAGCAGAGGTTTGTGCCAAATCTGCCCTTATGCGAACTGAGAGCAGAGGGCCTCACTATAGAGTGGATTATCCCCAGAGAGATGACAAAAACTGGCTGAAGTGGATCGTGGCCAAGCTGGAAGACGGCGAACCCAGGATATGGACCGAGGATATACCAATCCAGAACTGGAAATACAAGCCGTCTGTGGCTTGACTGGAAAGGAGGCAGATAGTGGCGATAAAGATAAACAGCTATTCGTGTACCGGGTGTGGCACCTGTGTATTGCTCTGTCCCAGTGATGTACTCAGGCTAGATGAAGAGAACAAGGCAACGCCAGTTTATAACAGTGATTGCGTCTCGTGTCGGCTCTGCGAGATGTCGTGTCCCTTTGAGTGTATTGAGGTTGTAATCCGACCGTTCAAAACGGCGGCCGAGACCTTCCCGGTCAAGCAGTATCTATTGGGTTTGGGAGTCGATCCCTCCACTCTGCCGGGAGTCTCAACCCATTAGCATTTTTGTTCAATAAAGATGAGCTGGTAATGAGATGATTCTAATACCTAAGCGATCGCGAATTCTCGAGGGGGATAATAAAGATAGCGCCGACTACTTGACAAAAACCTGATAATCCTGTATATTTATAGCTAATCAAATATACAGGTAAAGGCTGGGAACGAGACTAGTACGCCCCCAGCAAGACTTGAGAGAGCCGGGGAAGGTGTGAGCCGGTGTCAGTGCAGGGGCTGAATGGACTCGGGAGCTTTAAACCGAAAGGGATTCCCCCGAGTAGGCTTTAACGGAGAGGGCACCGTTATCAGAGCCCAGGGTATCGCTTCAGAACAATGAAGCCATACCTGAAAGAGATGGTTGCCTAGCTATTTAGGCGATCAAGTAGGGTGGCACCGCGAAGGATAAACCTCTCGCCCCTAGGGGCGAGAGGTTTTTTTATGAGAGGAGGCAAGTTTTGCCATGTACCGTCCCACTTTGGAAGAATTCAGAGGGCTAAAAGCTTATGGAAATCTGGTGCCCATCTATCGCGAGATTGTCGCTGATTTAGACACGCCCATTTCCGCTTTCTTGAAGGTAAACCGTGGTGGTTATTCCTTTCTTCTGGAGAGCGTTGAAGGTGGAGAGCGCATAGCCCGCTATAGCTTCATAGGCACCGAGCCATATCGGGTGATTACCACCAGGGAGCAGGACAAAACCGATCCTCTCCGCCTTATCGCCGAGGAGTTAGATAAATACAAGCTGGTGTCAGTAAGCGACCTTCCCCGGTTTTGTGGTGGAGCAGTAGGCTATCTTGCCTACGAGACAGTGCGGCATTTTGAGGAACTCCCATCGCCCGACTCCGACCCATTAGGTCTGCCTGAGTCACTCTTCATGTTCGTCGATACTGTCCTTGTCTTCGACCACGTTACTCACAAGATAAAGATCGTCAGCCTCGCTCGCCTCAATGGTGATGTAGACAGCGTAGAGGCTAATCCCTCCGAAGCAGTAAAATCGGACTTGCTTGGCACAGTACATTTGGTTGACTACTGTGAGAAGATGAACTGTAAGCTGATAACTATTAGCTCCAATGCGGTATATGACGGCAGCAATCCACCATATGGCGAAGAGTCACCACGTAACCCTGTAAATCTATATGGCAAGATAAAGTCTCTGGCTGACGACATAGTGATGAAGAGTTCTTGTGACTGGATGATAATACGACCTATAATGATGTATGGGTGGAACTGGGAGCATGGCAGAGAGAACTGGGTTACCAAGATGATAAAACTTAACGAGGTAAGCCTGGTGACAGACTCCTATACGCAGCCTACGTATGCTGGCGATGTGGCTGATAAGATATGGAGATTTATTTTAGTAGGTGAGTGGTGCCAATCATTTAATCTAAACAGTAGAGAGCCCATGAGCCTTTATGAGTTTGGCATGGCTGTAAGGCTGGCATTCGACCTACAGCTAACGATAACAACAGCTTCGTTGAACGACTTCCCCACTATTGCCCCCCGACCAATAAACACATGCTTTATGCCGGGGTTTAATTTAAGTGACGTCATGGAAGGATTAGCTAAGATGAAAGA
>SDBU01006080.1_pt1 | contig 14282 bp, 17 predicted proteins | sample 2277071 | NCBI WGS metagenome assembly SDBU01 (sample SAMN10397929, study PRJNA504765) | marine sediment metagenome | isolation source: marine sediment core GS08_GC12, 126 cmbsf | place: Arctic Ocean: Gakkel Ridge, Loki's castle | collected 2008
GCCAGGTATTCCCTTGGGCTTGCCTACTATTTTGACGGCAAGGATTACAAAAAGGCGATCGACGAATTTCTCACCATTCTGAAAAAATATCCAGGCGATAATCGGACAAGATATTTTCTCGCCTCATCTTACGATAAAAACAGGCAGCACAGAAATGCATTTGAAGAATTCAAGGCCATACCGGCAGATTCGGACCTCTACGCAAGCGCGAGGATCCATATGGGTCTCATTCTGAAAGGAGATGGCCGCATCCTGGAGGCGATAGATCTAATAAAAGAGGCGATTGTCAACAAAAATGAAGACGCCGATCTTTATGGTTTCCTTGCCTCCCTGTACGAGGCAAACAATCAGCTCGAGGTAGCGGAAAAGACCCTGAAAGACGGCATTAAACTTTCCCCCGACGATATCGATCTGCATTATAAGCTCGGTGTTATCTATGAAAAAACAAATCGCTTCAGGGAAAGTGTGGATGAAATGACAAAAATATTGAAAATCGACAAAGATAATGCAGAGGCGCTGAATTTTATCGGATATGGATACGCAGACAGGGAAATAAACCTTGCTGAAGCGGAAAGACTGATAAAAAAAGCTCTCAAGTTGAAACCAGGCAATGGATTTATCACAGATAGCCTCGGCTGGTTGTATTTTAAGAAAAACAGGCTGGATCTTGCCATAAAATACCTGAAGGAGGCGGCAGACATCCTTCCGGAAGACCCCACTATAGCTGAACACCTTGGGGACGTCTATGAAAGGTCAGGCATGGTAAAGGAGGCCCGCAGAATGTACATAAGGGCGCTCAATTTAGGTCCACTCAAGAAAGAGATATTAGAGAAAAAGATTAATCGGTTGAACAGCAATTAAACTAAATGGTTTTTCAACGAGTTCAGCGATATTACTCCCTGATGAAGAAATTGAATCTGATAATACTGGCCCTTTTTTGCTCCCTTCCTATCATGGGATGCGCCACTTGGAAGATTCCTGAAGTCTCAAAAAAACCTCCCCTCCCACCCGGAGAAATACAGAAAATATTATCGCGGTTCACAATAGAACCCGAAGGATATACCCTAAAAGCCACGGCAAATATCTCCGTCGATTACCCGAATAGGAAATATACAAGAAAGGTAGCCATCCTGGTAAAGAGGCCCTCTTCCCTGAGAGTAGAAGCTATTCCAATTTTTGGTCTATCAGATTTTTTCATGACGGCAAAGGGAAAGTTTTTCAAGGTGTTCCTCCCCGGGGAGGGTAAATTTTATATAGGTAACGCCACGGAAAAAAACATTTCCCGGTTTTTCCCGATACCTATTCCATTTAATGAAACAGTTTCACTCCTTACGGGGACACCTCCCATACGGATGAGTGAGAATTTTAAACTAACCGGTTATAGCGAGGGGGGCTTGCACCGGATAGATGCCGCATCCGGAGATATGCCTCTTCAATCCATCTGGCTGGATCAGGCTAATGACAATCTGATACGAGTTGAAGTTTTCGGAAAAGACGGGAATACTACCTACACCGCTTCATTCGGGAATTTCATATTTCTGGGAGATGCGACCTATCCGAAAAGTCTTAAGATCGCCGTGAGAGGCATGAAAAAGATAGACGTAAATATAAAGTATTCCGAGCTTGGAATTTCATCGGGCGATGATCCGTCCCTTTTTGATCTTCCGGTCCCACCAGGAATCACGCCCACATTTTTAAACTGACCAGTGAACTACCACCGAGCAAGCTCGGTGGCTTCTGAACCAGCAGACCGCACTCAGTCCTGAAGGACTGGCGCGATCTACCATTAGAGGGCTACCGCCCTCTAAAAACTCCCGCTTTATGCGGATGCCGTTGATCCCACAAGCAAGCTTGTGGGTTTTCCGGCATGAATTTATAAAATAGCTGACGGCGGGGTCAATCGCCCCACTGCTGTCAGCTATTTTATATCAACCAAACTTTGCCTTGCTATCCTGGCAGTAGTCGTGCCGGGGTAATCTTTGATTACCCTCTGTAAAAGTAACTTTGCGCTCGCCTTGTCTTCAATCTTAAAAAAAGAAATGGCTTGCTTTAAAAGGGCATTAGGAACCTTATTGCCCTTAGGATAATTTTTGATCACTTTTTCATACTCAAGGATAGCCTTTTCATACTTACCCTCGAAGTAATAACACTCCCCTATCCAGAACTGGGCATTATCGGAATATTCTGTGTCAGAAAAAGACTTCAGAAATTCCTCAAATTCCTTTCTTGCCCTGCTATATTCACCATTCTTAAAGGCCTTATAGGCTTCAGAATATGCCTTCTCTTTGTCAACCTTTTCCTGGGGAGAAACCTTATCGCCTTCACTCTCTTTTTTTACGGCCTCTTTTTTTCCTACCTCCAGATACTGCTTAAGGTAGCTCAGCCTGACCGTAATATCATTCAGAGTCTCGTTCAGTTCTTTCGACTCGACTCTACCCTTAGGCCTTGCTCTAAGGGTTGTCACTTCCATCTTTAGTTCTTCAACAGCCCCTCTCAGGTTCCTTACTTCTGATCTCAAATCATTGACATCTTCACCAAAACCCGCCTGATTTCCCCTTATAGATTTATTGAACTCTATGTTCTTCGCAACCGATTCCTGAAGTCCCTTAATTTCGGATAAGTTAGAAGAGGTTTTCCCCTCCAATTTGGAATAATCCTCCTCCTTAAACCGGTTAAAGTCCTTTTTAACCCTGGATAAATCCCTGTTTACCTCTTCTATCCTCTTATCAAGGGTCAGATAAAACCGGTCAAGATCTTCCTTGGTTGCACATCCCGACGCGCTCACAAAGAGCAACGCCATTAATATAACAAAGAGTCTTTTCAAGGGGTTGCTGCTCCTAACTCATTACTTCTTAGAAGGATAAACCAGAAAATGACCCCTTCTGTTCTTTGACCAGGCTCCTTCATTATGCCCTGGATCCAATGGTAATTCCTCACCATAACTGATTGTCGCTACCTTGCCAATATCTACTCCAAGGTTAATAATATAGGCCTTGGCGGCTTCCGCACGCCTTTCACCGAGGGCCAGATTGTATTCTGTTGTCCCTCTCTCATCACAGTGACCTTCGATCGTTACTTCAAATTCCTCGTGTATAAGGATCCAGTTCGCCAGTCTTCCCAGATTTTGCCGTGATTCTTGATTAAGGTCATATCTGTCGAATGCAAAATAAATATCCCTATCCTTGTACATGGCGGCCTCGGCAAGTAACGCTTCCCACAGTGCCTTTTCTGTCATACCCTGGTCTTCCACCACTTTCTTGGCTTCCTCCTTTGGAGCGGCCACAACCTCTTCAACTTTTGCAGGAGCAGTTTCAGCCGTAGCAATTACAGATTCCCCTTCCTGAAGGGCAACCTCTTCCTTAACCACAGGAGCCTTTGCACACCCGGCCGCGAAAATGAACATAAAACTGCAAATAATTGCCAATGACCCGATCATCCATACATTTCTTTTCATCCTATTTCCTCCTTTAAAAATTTGATGAATACTTGCTCACTTTTAAGCACAACATAGCGCTAAGGTCAATACAAATTTAAACGGGCAGACCATGAAGGACTATCCAATGTATATGACCTCCCTGGAGAACCTAATGCCCGTAAGTTTAATCCATTTGAATTTATTATGCAAATCTTTTTTTTACCACCAATTGCAGAAGTGAAAACCAGATACATTCCCCCGGGAGACCAGGAAGGAGCTTCGCCACCTCCCGCTTCGAAGGTCAACTGCATAAAGTTGCCGCCATCTTCATCGATGGAAAATATCTGAAACCGTCCATTTGTCATGCCTTCGTAGGCTATCCTGTTCCCCTTTGGCGACCAGCTGGGCGACGTATTATAGGAACCTTCATAGGTCAGCCTGCTTATACCCTTTCCATCTGAATCCATGGTGAATATCTGAGGGGAACCGGACCGGTTGGATACAAAGGCTATCTTTTTGCCATCTGGAGACCAGGTGGGGGATACATCGATGGAAGGATTATTGGTCAGGCGCCTGAGACTGTCTCTTTTAATATCCTTAACATAGATCTCTTCATTGCCGTCTTTACTCAGGACCAGCAGGAGTTTACTGCCGTCGGAAGACCAGGAAGATGCCAGATTGAGTCCCGTGAAACTTGTAATCTCCTTTACCCTCCTCGTCGAAAGATTCATAACATAGGAATCGGGATTTCCGTTTAAGTAAGAGGTAAAGAAAATTTTCCTTGCGTCGGGTGACCACCGGGGCAACATGGTAAGGGATTCCAGCCTGGTTACCTTCACCAGATTGGTGCCGTCGAAGTCGATGGTATATATTTCCGACACATCCCTGTCTTTACCCACGAAGGCAATCTTCGTGTCAAAGACTCCCTTTTCTCCTGTGAGGGCAAGGAGAATTTCGTTGACAAACTTGAGCACCATGATCTTTCTTTTTGTGAATCGATCCTGATACCTCTTACCGACAATCAGCTTTCCTTCCACCACATCAAAGATACGAAACTCAACGGAAAGTTCCTTTCCATCGTTATTAAATCCCCCCTTGACAAGAAAATCCGCTCCGATGCTCGACCAGTCAGAAAAGTTTATACCCTCAATAGTTATCCCCGCATGTTCAGGGTCCTCAAGAAAGGCGCCTGGATTGATGACATTAAAAAATCCCGTGAGTTTCAGATGGCGCGATAGTTGATAGGCAAACCATGCGGAAAGATTTTCCTTATCCTCCTTGGCTCCAAGATTTTTGAAATCGGTAATCGCTATAGGATATTTCTGAAAGCCGGGGGCATTTATGTCAATATACACCTTGCCCCACGCTGTAATACTCCATGAAAGTATCAACAAAATAACAATTGAACCAACAATTTTACGCATAATTATTACATCTCTGATGTTCTTATTTTTTTACTTGTACTTGAACAGGTTTATTGCAGTTCCGATGAATGGAATCTTATCCCCAACTCGATCATGCTGTCATCAAGCCATTCCGGTAACGGAGGGAAAGGGCTCGCCTTCTTGATTGCCTTAACAACCGACTCATCAAAGTATTTATTACCCGATTTCTTTTCAAAGTTCCAGTCCGTAAGCTTACCATTTCTCAATATCTTAGCGCCAATGATGGCTTCAAGATTATTATCCGGCAAGATACCCCTCGGCAGCGCCCATTGTTCCTTTATCCTGGACCATATCATGGAGTAATATACCTTCATCCGCATACTCATTTCGGCATTGCCCGACGATGTAGCGGGACGGGGCGTCTCTTCCGTTGCAGACAGCACCTTCTTCTTTATGCCCTCTATGGCCTGATCGACACTGCCGGAAACCTCTTTTTTTCTGGTCTTGATCTCTGATATCGGAATCGAAGATATCTTATCAATACGCTTTTTCATCACGATTGAATGTTCCTTCGAACTTTTTACCGTCTTCTTTTCAGAAATGGCATCCGTGGACTTCAGGTTGACTGAACTCGATGGTGGGCTTACTAGATCTACCGTATACACCGGTCCAAAGGTCCACTTCGGAGTTGGCCAGGATGGGGAAAAAAACAGGATTGAAAGGATAAGCGCATGGAGTAAAAATGAAAACACAATCATGTTATTCAATTTCATTCCTTCATCACGCATCCTCTTTTCTGACTTTATAAGGACCATATTTTATCCCTTGGGCGGTTCGGTAATCATTCCAAGCTTGTCAACTCCGGCCTTCCTGACCTCGGACATAACCTTCACTACAAATCCATAGGGAACCTTCTCATCAGCCCGCATAAATAGTTCTCTGTCTATCCTTGTGGCAAAGATATTTTCCAGCTTTGTCTTCAGGTCCTTCATGGAAGTCTTATACCGGTTGATAAAAATATCTTGCTTGTTGTTTATGGTAAGTATGAGTTTTTCCTCCCCCACATCCACTGTCTTTGCCTTAACCCTGGGTAGATTCACATCTATACCCATCTGCAGCATAGGGGCGGTAACCATAAAAATTATAAGAAGCACCAATATTACATCGACAAGGGGTGTCACATTAATATCGGATACCGGTTTACTGTCCGCGTTTCTTCGTCTTCTTGAGTTTCTCATGACTGAATACTTTTTATATGATATCTTTCTACTATGTTGAGAAATTCCGATGCGAAACTATCTGTCTCCACTGAAATAGTCTTTATTTTATTGAGATAGTAATTGTAAAATATAACGGCGGGAATGGCGGCGGCCAACCCCGCAGCAGTCGCTATCAGGGCCTCCGAAATCCCCGGGGCAACAACGGCAAGCGTGGCGGAACCCTTTATCCCAATACCCCTGAACGCATTCATTATACCCCATACAGTACCGAATAATCCAATAAAAGGGCTTGCACTTCCGGTAGTGGCAAGGAACCCGAGCGCACTTTCCAGTTTCGATGATTCTGAATCACATGCCCTGTTCAACGCCCTTTCAACATTATCCAGACCTCTCATTTCCAAAGACCACAAACCATCATCGGCAACATCTCCACCCGGTGGAGTATCTTTTTTCATCCTTGCAATCTTTCCAAGTTCAGTATATCCCGCCCTGAATACCTCGGCAATCGTTGAGTTTCTAAATTTTTTCGACTCAGGAAAAATCAGCGATAGCTTATTACTCCTCATATATATATCGAGGAACATGTCATTTTCTCTCTTCGATCTTCTTATCGTCCTGTATTTAACCAGTATGATTGCCCAGGAAATTACGGAAAAGAAGATGAGTAATATAAGCACAAACTGAACCATAGGTCCCGCATTGAGAATCATATTGAGCAGGTTGCCGTGGAAATGTGTTCCAAGATCTACAGTCGTTGTTCCTAATGCCGATTCGCCCACTTTATCTCTCCTAGATATACCGATCTTCGTATTTTGTAGTTTAAAATCCCAATGCTGTCAATATGTCTTTTCCTTAGCCGACATTTTAACTTCCCAACCAGACATACCGGCTGTAAAAATGGGCGCCACCGTCCATGTCTGTCAGGCGGGCGCAAATAAGTTGAGTGGATAGCATTCTTGCTGCTCAAAGTCAAGAGGCGTAAGGGGAAAACGCATTTGGAAGCTCTTCATCACACCAACCGTCCATTCGGAATGACAAATAAAGATTCCTCGGGCATTGCAAGACATACCCCACCCACTTTCTAAAATACAATCTTGAATGACGTTCCCCCGCTTCTGTCAATCTCAATGGCTCCATGAATCTGTTCCGTCAAAATGTCAACCAGCTGCATGCCAAGTGTCTCTGTGTCTCCCTGAAGTCCAGATCAGCAGGAAAGCTCACGCCGCTGTCGCTGACGATGAGTGTATACCTGTTATCTGCCTTATCCTTTGTAAGGGTAATGGAACCCTCACCCTCTCTGCCGTCAGGGAAGGCATGCTTGAATGCGTTTGAAACCAGCTCGTTGACAATCAAACCACAGGGAATGGAGGTGTTAATGTCCAAAAAAACATCCTTCCGCATAAATGTTCAGTTTGATGACATCAGGATCAACGCTGTACACGCCCAGCAGACCATCTGTAAGGCTCCTGATATAGTCAGCGAAGTCAATGCTGGCCAGATCCCCGGATTGATACAGCATATCATGTACAAGCGCCATCGTCCTGATACGGTTCTGGCATTCCCCGAACAGATCCAGGGCGCGCTCATCACGGGCATATCCTGCCTGAAGACTTAAAAGACTGGAGATTACCTGCATGTTATTCTTTACCCTGTGATGGATCTCTTGGAGAAGCACCTCTTTTTCTTTTAAAGATTCTTTGATCTGTTTCTCTGCACGCTTGTGAGACGTAATGTCCGTTAAAGAACAAATGCTCCTCTTTGTCCCGGGAATCATTCCTATTTTAAGAAATATATCCTTGATATCACCTTCCCTGTCAATGAAGCGAAACTCATATTCTGCCGGCGCATCTTATCCATTCTGTCTTCTTTTATAGTGATATCCCTTCATCCTTTCAAGGTCTTCCTCAACTGCAAATGCCACATTACTTATGAAGTCTGTAAAAATAGTCATGCCTGTATATCCCTTTAGGTCTTTACTCACAACAACTGCGCTTTTTGCACAGATGTCGGTGTTGAAGCAAATAAAGCACGATTGCGGCTTTGCTGCCTTACTGTCTTCGTTTGTAACTTCTGATAAGAACTTCCCTTTTCGTCAGGGGAGTATAAGAAAAACAGCACTGTGTGTCAATTAAATAATGGTCACAACATGCGGTACGCAATCTGACAGTTGCAAAGGTCGATTCTATGGGATTTGTGTCCGAATATGCCTCCAGCGCTCAGCGGAAAAGTCATAAGCGTTAACAATACGTCTCAATAATCAAGATTGAGCGGGCAAATCAAAAAGTGGTTACGATAGATCGTAACCCCTTGATTTTATTATGGGGGGCGATGCGGGATTCGAACCCGCGGCCTTTGGCTCCGGAGGCCAGCGCTCTATCCTGCTGAGCTAATCGCCCTTGATTATACAGATACGCCTTATCGACACTATTCGGTAACGGCGTTTAATCAACCCCTCTGCGGCAATGAAAGCTCCGAGAGGATCTCGATGACGTGACTGCTCCTGTTCATACTGTAGAAATGGAGTCCCGCTGCATCATTGTCGAGAAGATCTTCGCTCTGTCGTATGGCATATTCTATCCCGTATTTTTCCACATCTTCACTCTTCCCGCTCACCCTGCGCAGCCTGTCATGAAATCGAGCGGGCACCTGGCGCCGCACATGGATGTCATCTTCTCTATCTGCTTATAGCTGAATATTGGGAATATACCGGGAATGATCGGTATCTTGATCCCCAGTGACAGGGCATCGTCACGAAAGCGGTAGAAGTCCTCGTTATTGAAGAAGAGCTGGGTAGTGATAAAATCGGCTCCCGCATCTACTTTTCTCTTGAGATTGATCAGGTCGACTTCAAGGTTCGGCGCCTCGATATGCCCTTCTGGATACCCGGCAACACCAATGGAAAACTCCCCCCTCGATCCGACAAATTCCACCAGTTCATTGGCATGTCCAAAGCCACCTTCCGTCCTCACAAACCGCTCCGATCCATCGGGTGGGTCGCCCCTCAGGGCAAGTATATTCTCTATGCCCCTTTCCTTCAATTCATCCAGAATGGCGGCAATGTCGTCGCGTGTTGATTGAACGCATGTCAGATGGGTGAGCGCTTCCGCTCCCAATTCGTTTTTAATTGTCGAGGCTATTTCAACGGTCTTGCCACGTGTACTGCCGCCGGCGCCATAGGTAACCGATATAAATGACGGGTTCCACTCCTTCAATGTTTCGATAACCCCGTAAAGTTCCTCTATACTACCTTCGCGCTTCGGCGGAAACACCTCAAATGACAGGGTAAAGCTGTTTTCAACCAGCATATCTCTGATCTTCACCACACAACTCCTCACAAATTCTGCGTATGTTAATGTCACTTAGAGGAGATATTGTCAATCACTTTTATGAGTGGCGGCCTGATGGCGGTTGTAATAATCGGATGGAACTGCTAAGCTGCAATTACCAAAATAATAAACTATCCGACGCTCCCGGCAAATGAAAAAGACAACTCACATCATTCTTATTTTGATCCTGTTTATCGCCACAATGCTCCCTTCAGAGGCCTCCGGTCTGACACGGATTCTGGGAATACGGCACTGGACAGCGCCCGATCATACGAGGGTCGTTATAGATGCGAGCGAAAAGGCCGCCTTTGAAACGACGGAACAGGATTATAAGATACACATAGATATAGAAAAGGCCTTGTTCCCTAAATCCATCCCCCACAAATACATGCTGACTGATTCGGCGGTTCGAACGATTTTCCTGATCCCCCTGACAAAAAAAAGGGTTCGGGTGGAAATAACCTTATCGGAAAATACGAATGCCAGGATCTTTACTCTCGGCAAAATTCTGGACAAACCCTATCGAATAGTCATCGATGTGGTAATCCCCGAAATAGAAAAGAAACAGAGCGAAAAAAGAAAGCGCGTTAAGGTCTTTAAAAAGAAAAAGGTGGTTGTTATAGATCCCGGTCACGGCGGCGAAGACCCGGGCGCTGTGGGGCCGAAAAAAACTCTGGAAAAGGATGTCGTCCTTAAAATAGCACGGGAACTTCGAGACAAGCTGAGAAAAACGGGCTACGACGCATTCCTCACAAGGGAAGGCGATTACTACGTCTCTTTTAAACGAAGAATGGCAGTGGCGCGCGAATACGGAGCGGATCTCTTTCTGAGCATCCATACCGATTCATACAAAAGCAGACTCGCCAGGGGGTCTTCCGTCTACACACTGTCACTCAAGGGGGCAAGCAGTGAGGCCGCGCGACTTCTCGCGGAGAGTGAAAACCTGTCAGATATTATCGGGGGAACAGCGAATGGACAGAATAACAGCGAATCCGCACCTATAACCCTCAATATGCTTCAAACGGAGACGATGAACCAGTCGAAGGCACTGGGAGCGGCGACATTAAGACATCTAAAGAGTGTAATCAGGCCCAGAATTTCCACTGTTCAGGAAGCGCACTTCAGGATACTGAAATTGCCCGACATCGCGTCAATCCTTGTGGAAGTAGCCTATATTTCAAATCCCAAGGAGGAAAGTCTCCTTCGACGCACCCATTATCAAAGGAAAATCGCCGGTGCGATTGCATCCTCTATCGGTGATTTTCTCCCCGCTCCACGACCCGTCGCAGCGGTAAAACAGGAGAATGTTCCATCGCCACTTACTGTTTCCACACCTCCACCACTGGTACTCAAGGACCCGATTGTCAAATCTGATACAAAAACAGCAAAAACGGCCAAATCTGCCCTCCCAAAGGCCGTGGAACCGGAAAAGAAGAAAACCGACGCAGCCAGGGCTCCCGCAAAAAAAGTACAAGCTGCCGCAACCTCTCCCAAAAAGACAGCACAGGCCAAACAATCCGATCCTGCAAAAAGGATCATCCTGTACAGGGTAAAAAGGGGAGATTACCTCGAAAGTATCGCGAAGAAAAACCACACCACTGTTCGATCCATTATGAGACTGAACAAATTGAAGTCGAAGAACATGATACGCGTGGGGCAGAAATTGAAGGTCCACTCACCACAGCTTATACATATTGTGAAAAGGGGAGACAATCTGGAAATGATTGCCAAGAGATACCAGACGTCCGTCACAGCGCTTATGAAGATCAACAAGATACGCTCCAGGAACCGTATATATATCAATCAAAAACTGAAGCTTCCCCAGAGCCGGTAACATGTGAGGAGATTGAAGATGTTGTCGCCGTTGCTCCAATGCTTTTCATCACGGCAACAGCCGATGATCCTACCTTCTATTCAACTTTCTGCCAACAATCCTTACAGTCTCAACCATCTCTCTGCTTTTCATGGCCAGTGAGGCGGCAATGAAGACAGCGAGCCCCGCGAAGATAGCCACTGTCAGTATCATCAATCTGTCTGTGAAGGGTTGATCAGTCGAAAATCCGAATGCACAGGTGATCACGAGAATAACGACCCCCATAATGAGGGAGGCAACCGTCACTTTCAAGAAGGATGCATAAAATTCCTTCTCCAGAAAGGGTCCGATCTGTTTCCTCAGCAGGATGAATAACATGACCGCATTCACCGCCGAGGCAATTGACGTGGCAAGGGCGAGTCCCCCGTGTTTGAGGGGGAACATGAGGATGATGCCCATGATTATGTTTACAGTGAGCGCGATGACTGCAACCTTTACCGGGGTCTTCGTGTCCTGCAGCGAATAGAATACAGAGACTATTACCCTGATTACGGAAAAGGCCCACAGGCCCACCGCGTAGAAGAGCAGGGCCTGGGCAGTGAGAACCGTCGACAATGCATCAAATTCCCCCCGCTGAAAGAGGACGGATATAATGGGAACGCGGAGAACGATCAGGGCCACCATTGCCGGTATGGTCACAAAGAGGAGGAGACTGAGGGAAAAAGAGAGGGTCTTTTTCAGCTCTTCAAAGTCCCCCCTCGCCGCATGTTCAGAAAAGCTGGGAAGTGCTGCCGTCCCGATGGCAATGGCAAATATTCCCAGCGGAAGCTGCACGATCCTGTCGGCATAATAGAGATATGAAACACTCCCTCCGGGAAGGAGAGAGGCGAGCAGCGTACTTACGAAAATATTGATCTGATAGACCGCCGCGCCGAAGACTGCCGGTAACATCAGCAGGCCGATCCTCTTGACTCCTGGATTATTGAAATGAAAATCGGGCTTCAGTTTTACTCCCACCCGCACGAGGAAGGGAAACTGCATAACGAGCTGGATTATCCCGCCTGCCATAACGCCGACGGCAAGGGCGATGATGGGCTCGTCAAAATAGTTCCGAAGCCCGAGAGCAGCGATAATCATGGAAATATTGAGGGCCACGGGGGCGAGGGCCGGCGCGGCAAAATGCCTCAGAGAATTCAAGATCCCCATGCAGAGCGCCACGAGGGAGATGAAAAATATATAGGGGAACATGAGGCGTGTGAGGAATACGGTAAGGTGATATTTATCGGGTATCTTTGAAAAGCCCGGGGCTATGATTTTAACAATAAACGGTGAAAAGATTACACCTAAAAGGGAAACTACAACCAGTATGATGGAGAGAAGCGTAAAGGCAACATTTGCCAGATCGACGGCATCCTTTTTCGTTCTCTTCTCCAGATATTCGGTGAATACGGGAACAAAGGCTATGGTGAGAGACCCCTCGGCAAAGAGTCTCCTCAGGAGATTGGGAATTCTGAAGGCGACAAAAAAGGCATCCGTTGCAAGTCCGGCTCCAAAGAAGCCGGCAACGACCACATCCCTGATAAAACCGAACACCCTGCTCAGGAGCGTCGCCAGCCCTACTGTTCCGGCCGCCTTTGCAACACGTTTTTTTTCTGTTTCACTGTTGCTGTTTTTTTTGGAACCTCTGGTATTGGGGTTTTTCATATTCCGGAGATAATGGTTTCCATATCCTTCTTTGTCATTCCCGATATGGCAATTTTTTTGTTCTTCGATTTATGACCAGAAATGATACTGATCCGTGACTTTTTAATCCCCAGCTTATCGGAAAGAAACTTAATGCACTCATTATTGGCCTTCCCATCCACAGGGACTGCCGTTATCTTGACTTTCAGGGCATCATCCTGAATCCCCGCAATTTCACATCTGGATGACCTGGGCAACACCCTGACATTGAAGACTACGCCGTCCTTTGTCTCCTTTACGGAAATCATAACTACACGGGCATTATGGCCAGCAGGCCATCTATTATTTAAAGTAAAGGGCTATCTGAAGTATGCTCCTTACAAGGAAGCTCTGCAAAAATATGATAATAAGGATGGCGATTATGGGGGAAATATCGATCCCTAATCCCCTCAGAGGGATCCATCTCCTTATATAGTACAAGACCGGTTCGGTGGCACGATAGAGAAGGATTACAATCGGGTTATATGGGTCTGGATTCACCCAGGAAAGGAGCGCCCGTATGATAATGAGCCACATATATATGGAAAGTCCTATGTCGATTATCCTGGCGATCGCCTCAATCAAATTCCCTATGACAAACATTATTTCCCCTTGATAAAATAACTTTCTGATTTTAAATAATAATTGCTTGTTTAAAAGTCAAGATTTAAATTTTCAGGCATTATGCCGCAAAAAGAAAGTTTTGTGGATTCATATCCCGGGGATTTCTGCCTTAAATAAAACTGAAACGCAGGCGGACCCGCTACCGGTAAAGGCAGAGATAAGACGTATCCCCTTCGACTTTTACCTGGAACTTTTGGTTGGCCTCCACGATAAAGGTCTCGCCCCTCTGAAATGCCTCCCAGGATTCCTGACCGGGCAGTTTCACCGTCAGAGTACCGCTGGTGACGGTCATGAACTCCTTCGAGGAGGTCCCGAACTCATACTCACCCGGGGCCATAACGCCAATACTGGCCGGACCATCGTCCATCTGAAAGCCCATGGACTTGACTTTGCCATCAAAATATTCGTTGATCTTAAACATATTGACTCCTCGATAAATTTAACCTCTTTCGCATTTGAGTTGATGAACCGTCGCATAAACACCTTTTCGCTTGTCTAAGATGCTTTTTCCAGATGTGGCTTGACCACCTCGATGAGCTCCGGCAGGTCCATGCCGATGTCCTTCAGATGCTCGATAGTGGGCACTCCATCGCGCGTCCATCCACGACGTTTATAAACCGCATCCTGCAGGCTCTCGTACCGGTTTTCCCTGTACTCGCGCAAAGCCGCCATTTTCTCCTCGACGGTCTTGCCCTCGGGATTAAAACCTGCCAGTTCCTTTAGCTGCTTGTCGTAACGTTCGGCGCGAGATTCGTACTCTTCGACGGTCACGGGACC
>SDBU01006081.1_pt1 | contig 14281 bp, 13 predicted proteins | sample 2277071 | NCBI WGS metagenome assembly SDBU01 (sample SAMN10397929, study PRJNA504765) | marine sediment metagenome | isolation source: marine sediment core GS08_GC12, 126 cmbsf | place: Arctic Ocean: Gakkel Ridge, Loki's castle | collected 2008
ATGGCTAAGTGTCCGTTATGCGAATCAAAAAAGATAAGCCCCTGGCTCTACTCCGATAGCATTTGCTTTATCCGCCGGATAAGGAAACCCGTCCCTGCCAATGAGCTTACCTTGTCAAGTCCGCCAATCGCCCCCTTTTGCCTTTTCCCTACCCTTTTTGACGCTTGACAAATAAAGCTTACTAATGTATAAGTAAGGCTATGACCGAGTTATTAAGTATAAAGGACGTAGCCAAAATCCTGAAAGTATCACAAACTACTGTCAGGCGAATGTTAGCCCGTGGCGAGTTAGAGGGTGTGAGAATCGGGAGATTATGGCGTATTACGCGAGGTGAAATAGATAGGCTTTCTCATATCAAGCCAAAATAGAAAAGACCTGCGGGAACAGGTCTCTTCAAGGGTCTTAAGATAATGGGTTTATCTAGTTTTTATTATAAAAGAGATACTAAACACAAGTCAAGCAACAGGGCTCAGAGACCCCGAGTGTGGGTGTTCTTCGAGCCCTTTATTTTTCTTGAGGCAGGGTGCCGGGAAATCAGGGCGAGGCAGCTTCCTCTTCCTCTTCTTCCTCCCCGTCCCGTGTGGTGCCTTGACCGTAATCGGGGTTAGCACCCTGCCTCAAGAGAGATGAGTGAATTTGATCTAAGTAAGGGAGGTAAACAAAAGTGCAAGCTTATTGCGTAAAGTGCCGCGGCAAAAGGGAAATGAAGGACCCAAAGGCTATTACTATGAAGAATGGAAGGCCGGCAACCCAGGGTGTATGTCCGGTGTGTGGGACAAAAATGTTTAGGATTGGTAAAGGCTAAGGGGATAAATGGAAGGTGAGCAATGATAGTGCTGGACAAGATTAGAGCCTTTTTTAAATGGTATGCAGAAGCAGCGTTAGGACAAAAAACAGAAGCGAAAGGTGCTGAGAAAAAGGCGGCTGAGCCTCCTGAGACAAAGGGAGTCGAGGATCCCGCAAAGAAGGTGGACGAAAGTAGCTCAAAGTAGAAAAACGGGCCCTGTCGGGGGAAACCAGGGTGCTGGGGTTTTCCGCCATGATTGCCGCCAGCTTAATTAGAGCACCTACCCCTCCCGTATCCGGAGCCCTGTGGGAATCGGGCTTAGCGGCAGGGCCCGCTAGAGAATAAAGGTGGAAACAGGTGACAGGCTAATGAAACTGAAGACGAGGGTTTTTGAGTTAAGTAACGGTAAATACCGAACCATAACTGAGTTAATTCAGGTGATGGGAATATCTTACGACCTATTTTACCGGGTGAGAAAAGGTGACCGTGGCATCCACGACAAGTTCATTATTGGAGCAATGAAAGCCTTTCCCGGATATAAGCTTGATGACCTTTTCTATGTCTCAGAGGATTAGCTAGTGAAAAGTTATTGTAAACGCGGGCAGGGTGCTCGGGAAATCATGGCCGGTCTGATTCGCCGGGTTCATTTCCCGTCCAGTGTGGTGCCATGACCGTAATCTGGGTCAGCACCCTGCCCCGATGGGAGGTGAGTGCTGAACAAATGAAGTTAACTTAAAAAATTAAGGAGAAGGAATAATGCAATTAAGTGACCTAAAAAAAGCTATGAAGGGTGTAGACATTGTTCACACCACGCCATTCAATAATGATGGTAGCATTGACCTAGAGGGGATGCGTACCAACATACAGTGGTTGCTTGAGCATACAGTCGGTAAGGATTTTATCTTCACGCCGGTGGGAAGCACAGGGGAGTCTTATGCTATGTCCGATGATGACTGTAAAGCCGTCATCAAAATGGTTGTGGAAGAGGTAAAAGGCAAGAACGTAGTACTGGCAGGAGCAGGTCGGGCCGGGACTCTTGAAACCATCAAGATGTGCCAGTATGCTGAGTCTGTCGGGGCAGATGGAGCTCAGATTGTGCTTCCCTACTATCACATTCCAACCGAAGATGGCATGTATCAGCATTTTGTGGAGGTAGCCAAGGGCGTCAGCAAGGATTTTGGCATCATGGTTTACAATAACCCCGATGTCTCTGGCTCCTGGATTAAGCCGCCTTTAATGGCCAAGCTATCCCAGATACCAAATGTCATCGCCGTCAAGGAAAATACGACCTATATCATGTCTTACTATGCAATGCAAAGAGCTGTCGACCCCAAAGACACCGTGATTCTATGCGGACTGGGTGAGCAGATGTTTTCGTTCGAGGCTCTGTACGGATGCCCCGGCTTCATTAGTGCCATAGCGAATTTTGTTCCAGACCTATCATATTCAATATATCAGGCTGCGGCTGCTGGGGATTTCAATAAAGTAGCTGAGCTAATCAACTCTATGGCTCCCTATAACAGCTTCATGAGCAAAGTGGCAGCAAATCATGGCCCGGATACTGGCATTGGAGGTGCGTCGGCAGGATACATGGATCTGGCTGTGAGTAAAGCGGCAATGGATATTGTCGACTTAAGAGGTGGAGAGGTCAGATTACCTCTTGTTGGCCTCAGTCAGGCAGAAAAAGATGAGCTTAGGGATATCCTGAGAGCTATGAGGCTACTTAAGTAGATTGCTCATTTTTTTCTTGGAAGGGGCGCTACTTAGTCAATGAAACTGAACACAAGGGTTTTTGAGTTATGTAACGCGAAATACCGAAACTTGACTGAGTTAATTCAGGCGATGGGGATATCCTACGACCTATTTTACCGGGTAAGAAGAGGTGACCGTAACATTAGCGGAAGGTTCATTATTGGAGCGATAAAAGTCTTTCCCGGATATAAACTTGATGATCTTTCCTATGTCTCAGAGGAAAGCCAGAATGAATGAGAGGCAAGTAGTATGCGTGGTTATATAATCAGAAGATTGTTGCTAGTCATACCCACTATGTTGTTGGTGAGCCTGCTGGTTTTCTTTTCTATTCGCCTCCTTCCCGGCGATGTGATGCAACTGATGGTGGCTGACTGGTCGTTCGTATTTAGCGCCGAGGGAATAACGCCAGAGGAGGGGCTTGAGTTGATTAGACAGGACCTAGGGTTGGATGTGCCAGCTCATATCCAGTATGGACGCTGGATAGGAGTGTTACCGGATGGAGAGGGTAGCTTCGATGGGCTTCTCCAGGGTAACCTCGGGGATTCCTTATGGTCACGCCGTCCGGTGACCGAGGATATACTCCCCAGACTTCCAGTAACCATCCAACTCAGCATCATGGCTCTAATAATATCACAACTAATAGCTCTGCCTGTTGGCATATATTCAGCGATACGGCAGGATACCTGGGGTGACTATATAGGACGTAGCGTGGCTATAATCTGTATTGCCGTTCCCAGCTTCTGGGTGGGGACTATGGTTATGGTCTTCCCTGCACTCTGGTGGGGTTGGTTGCCACCTCTGAAGTTCATCCCTTTTTTTGAAAATCCGCTAGAAAACCTCACAATGCTCATAATTCCAGCCATTCTTCTGGGTATGGCCATATCAGGAATAACCATGAGACTGACCCGAACCATGATGCTGGAGGTGCTGAGGCAGGATTATATCAGGACTGCCTGGGCAAAGGGGCTCAGGGAAAAGGTAGTCGTCACAAGACACGCCCTAAAGAATGCCATGATCCCGGTAATTACCATAGTCGGAATGCAGGTGCCTCTCTTGCTGGCAGGCTCAGTTGTTATAGAGGAGATATTTGCCCTGCCCGGGATGGGACGACTTATGATTCATGCTCTTAATCAGCGAGACTATCTCGTGCTTACTGGAATAAACATGTTGCTAGCCTCCGTAGTGGTATTCGTCAATCTAATGGTTGACCTAGCCTACGCCTATCTTGACCCCAGGGTTACATATAAATAAAAGGAGAAAAATGGCTGAAATACCGGGCGCTCTCCCCTACGTAGAACCAAAGAGACACTCCTTACTGGTTGACTTGGCTATCAGGCTGGTTAAGGAGAAGCCGCTGGGCACTGTCGGTGGGGTTATTATCCTGGTCATGTTTGTCACCGGCATTTTTGCTGATTTCCTCGCTCCTTATGGATATAATGTGATTAACCCGTCAAACAAACTGAGTGTGCCAATGGCGGGATACCTTCTGGGCACGGACCAACTGGGCCGAGACATACTCAGCCGTATCATTTATGGGGCTCGTATCTCTATGATTGTCGGTCTGGCTGGTGCCACTATTGGCACAATACTAGCTACAGTTCTTGGTATTTTTTCTGGTTACCTCGGTGGTAAATTTGACCTCATCGTGCAGAGGTTTGTTGATGCCCTGATGTCCTGGCCGTGGATATTCTTTGTCCTAACCTTGATGGTTTTGGTAGGGCCGGGTGTGGCACAGATAATATTGGTCTTGGCCATAAGAATAGGCATCATCTACTCAAGGGTAGTGAGAAGTGCCGTTATCGGCGTTAAGGAGAACGTGTACGTGGATGCGGCGAAAGCTATTGGTTGCTCAACTAGGAGAATACTTACTCGGCATATCTTACCCAATGTTACGGCACCGCTAATTATCATATTTACCATATCTATGGGAGGTATGATTCTAGCCGAGGCTACCATAAGCTTCCTTGGTTTCGGTATTCCTCCTCCCATCCCCAGTTGGGGAGGTATGCTTAGTGGAGAGGGACGAAGGTTCTTAATATACGCTCCGTGGTTAGCCATTTGGCCCGGGCTGGCTTTGAGCATTTCCGTTTATGGTATCAACCTGCTGGGTGATGCGCTCAGAGACATACTGGACCCGAGGCTAAGGGGTGGCCTGGGACGCTATGGAGCGAGAGTGAAAAAGACAAAAAAGGAGGTGGTACCAATAAAAAAAAGCACAACTGAATAGCCTAATACTGAATAGCCTAATCTTAAATTAAGGAGGAAAAACTGGTGAAAAAGAAAATCTTGTGGCTGGGGTTGAGCTTCTTACTGGTGGCGGCTTTAGTGTTGGCTTCTTGTGGTGAGGCGGCACCAGGTGAACAAGAGGAGGAAGAGGAAGAAGAGGAAGAAGAGGAAGAGGAGGAAGAGGAGGAAGAGGAGGAAGAAGAGGAAGAGGAGGAGGAGGAGGAAGAGGAGAAGCCAGAAGCAGGTGTGCCACAATATGGTGGCATAATTTATGCAGCTCAGGCTTTTACGGAGATCCCCACCTTCGATAACATAGACCGCCTATATGGGGCCGGGTATACACAGTCATTCACTCATAGCTCTGCGGTAATAGGCGACTTTTATATTGATGAAGAGATAGCTGACTTTCGGTATCGGTATGACGTGATGGACAGACCAGAAATTTGGACCGGCAATTGGGCTGTAAGCTGGGAGGTGATTGACCCCCTCACCTTTACCTTCAAAGTGCGCGAAGGTATTCGTTGGCATAACAAGCCGCCGCTAAATGGTCGTGAGTTTGTTGCCAATGATGTGAAACTGCACTTTGAGAGGCTTTTAGCATCCCCTATATATACCGGGGATATTCTACAGTTTATAGAATCGATAACTGTCCCCGATAAGTATACGCTTATCTTTAAGCAGAAGGAGGCCAATTTTGAAGTATTATACAGCGTTGCTGGAGCTTATATCCAGGCGTGGGACTTGGTGGAGGAATACGGTGACGTGAGGCACTGGACGACGTCTATCGGAACTGGACCGTTTATGTTGGAAGATTACGTCGCTTACAGTCATCTTACCTACATACGGAACCCTGACTACTTTAGGACGGACCCCAGAAACGGTAACCAGCTACCCTACGTAGACGGCGTTGAGGTGGTCCTCATACCAGACATCACTACTCGGATAGCGGCAGTGAGGACAGGCAGGCTGGATTTCTACGAGAGCATGAGCTGGGAATACAAGGACGCTGTGGCGACGGCGGCCCCAGACTTGCAGTGGGCTACCATTATAGATGCTGTTACTTATAACGTGTGGTTCAAAACTACCGTGGAACCTTTCGATAACCTGAAGGTGCGTCAAGCACTGGCCATGGCGATAGACCGCCGGGAGATAGCCGACACCGTATTCCCGGCCGGAAGTGCCAAAGTCCTGAACTGGCTAGTCCCGGAGACCAACGTTGCGATATACACTCCCTATGAGGAGCTTCCAGCAGAAGCGAAGAAAGTCTATACCTATGACCCAGTGGCAGCCAAGGCGCTTCTGGCTGAAGCCGACTATCCCGATGGCTTTACGACAGGAATACAGTACACTGCTGCGGGAGTAGGATTCGCGTGGGCTGAAGATGCACTGATTATGATCAAAGACTACTGGAAAAAGAACCTTAATGTTGACCTTGAACTTACGCTGGTTGACCTCGGTACCAGAGGGGCTTTAAGGATTCCTCCGTACCCATACGACGCAATACTCGGGGACGTAGTCGGCTATACTTTGTATGCTATAACCCATGATTATCACTACAGTGGGGCCCCTGCTAACCGGGCTATAAACAGCGACCCGTATATCGATGAGAGGATCGACAAGATAAGGGTAGAGCCTGATCTGGAGACGCGGAACGCACTGTACAAAGACGTAACCACGTACATTCTTGGTCAGGCCCTTTACATAAGCCTGCCTTCGGGACCTACCTACACTGCTTGGTGGCCATGGCTTAGTGAGTATACTGGTCAATTAACTATAGGTACACAGGCATGGGGTGAATTTATGGCTAACCTTTGGCTTGACCTCGACCTTAAAGAAGAGATGATCGGAAAAAGGTAAGCTTGTGGTTGCCGAGGCATACGGTCAAAACAGGGCCCTCGGCTATTAACAGAGGGCCCTGTTCTAATATAGTTTAAGGAGGAACTTAGCTATGGTAAAAGAGTTTATCATTATGCCTGATACAGCTGAATATCCTTACTCCTCAGCAGTCAGGGCTGGAGACTACATCTTTTTGTCGGGTAGTGGTGGGTTTGTGGGTAAAGATGGCAAGAAAATCAAAGGAATAGAATCTCAGACGAGACAATGCCTAGAGAATATAAAACAAGTTTTAGAAGCAGCCGGCTCATCGCTAAGTGATGTAGTGAAAGTAACCGTCTTCATAACCAATGCTGATGATTTTGTCTCAATGAATGAGATATACAAAGGTTACTTTATTAAGGAGCGTCCTGCTCGCTCAACAGTGGTGACCGGCTTGCGCGTAAGCAGATAAAACACATTGCCAATATGAAAGATTCACGACAACCTAAACTATGAGAGACCTGTTGGACCCAAGATTGAGGGGCGGCGTCGGCCGCTATGGGGTGAGCGCGAAAAACCCAACGAAAAAGTAGTTCAAGTCACTTTGACACACTTTGAGACAGTTTAAGACAAATTACCAACTTATATTGGTAAAAGGTTTATCGAGGTTGACAAAATTGCTTAAATACGCCATAGTCCGATTATATGTCCTTAGAGTTGAGAGACGTGAGAAATAAAGCGGGCAGGGGGCTCGGGAAATCAGGGTGAGGTTGCTTCTTCTTCCTCTTCTTCCTCCCGTCCCGTGTGGTGCCTTGACTGTAATCGGGGTCAGCACCCTGCCCCTAAAAGGAGGTTGATGCCTATGGAGCAGAACTCTAGGTGAGGTGGTGGTGGAGTAATATACCTAATTTAAGGAGGTAATATGAAGACGAGGATTTTATGGCTAGGACTGAGTTTCCTCTTGGTGGCAGCTTTAGTGCTGACCTCTTGCGGTCCAGCGACACCAGGCGAGCAAGAGGAGGAAGAAGAAGAGGAGCCAGTAGGCGAGCAGGAAGAGGAGGAGGAGGAGGGGCTAAAGGAGGTGGCGAGGGATCGGACACTGATTCTTATCTGGTCCGGCCGTGAGGGCCGATATATTGACCACGAATTGTGGAACGCCTTCGCCATAGGCGCCAACCACCAGAACGGACCGGGCATCTTCTTAGAGCCTCTTTACTACTACAGCGCCTTCGCTGACAAGGAAATTCCCTGGCTGGCAGAGAGCTACGAGTACAATTCGGACCAGACGGAGCTGACCTATTACCTCCGTCCCGACGTCACATGGAGCGATGGCGTGGCTTTTACCGCGGAGGACGTGGCTTACACCCTAAACACCCTGAGAGACTTAGGTCCTGCGGTTAGATGGGGCGTGGACGTGGAGCTGTTCCTCGACGAGGCGGTGGTGCTCGGTCCGCTCACCGTCAAGCTGAAGTTCAAGGTACCGGCCCCCAAGTTCCACCACTTCATCACCTACAAGTACGACATTGGGGTATATATAATTCCCAAGCACATCTTTGAGGGACAGGACTGGACCATATTCGGCCACTTCGACATAGATAAGGGCTGGCCTGTGACTACTAGCCCCTGGAGATTAGTCCACTCGTCGCCTGAGCAAAAAATAATAGACCGAGTGGAGTCGCCCGATGACTGGTGGGCCTCCAGAACGGGCTTCGCCGACCTGCCCGAGGTGGAGCGGATAATCTACCTGCCGTGGGTAGGGGAGACCCAGACGGCCCAGGCGGTAATCACGAACGCGGCAGACGCTACTTTGGACCTGCGGCCCCACACCATGAAAATGGTTATGGAGGAGAACCCGAAGCTGATCACACACACATACCAAGAGCCCCCATACGGGTACGTGGACTGGTGGCCCATCGGCCTCATTGTCAACATTGACAAACCTCACTTCGACAACAAAGACGTACGCTGGGCCCTCAGCTACTTCGTGGACCGCGATGAGTTGATCGATGTGGCCTACGGAGGAGCCGGCACTGCCTCTCTGCTGCCCTGGCCCTCCTACCCGTCGCTCGATCCGTTCACCGAGGCCATTAGCGACCTGCTGGAAACCTACCCCACGAACGAGTATAACCCCACCAAGGGCGAGCAGCGTCTCACGGATGCGGGGTACATCAAGGACAGCGAGGGATACTGGGTGGACGCCGCTGGAAGCCGCATCGAGCTAGAGATCCTGGGGTGGGCCATCTTCGAGGATATAGGCCCGATACTGGCAGCGCAGTATAAAGCCCACGGGATCGATGCCAGCTACGCGTCGCCACCCGATACCAGCGACCGGGTGGATAGAGGTGACTTTACTGGGAACCTGAGGGGCCACGGCGGTAGCGTCGCCGGAGATCCTTACTTCACCTTTAGGATGTACCAGTCGGGAACATTGGCGGTACCCGGAGCCCACATGATCAACTACTACCGGTGGCACAACGATGACTTCGACAGGATAGTCGATGACCTGGCCATAACTTCTATGGCAGACATGGCTAGGCTCAAAGAGCTTACCTATGATGCCATGGAGATATGGCTTGACGAGCTACCGGACATTCAACTGATCGAGTGGTACCACCGGATACCGATGAACACTACCTACTGGACTAACTGGCCCACCGAGGACAACATGTACGTGAACGGGGCCTTCTGGCACCTCACGTTCGGGATGATCCTCAACCAGCTTGAGGCTGTTCAGTAGTTAAGGAGGGAGGAGGGAGATAAGCGATGAATTTTAGCTACATAGCCAAAAGGTTCTTGATTTTCCTGTTTGTCATATGGGCAGCGGTTACCCTTATCTTCTTCCTCCCAAGGTTCTCTACTCAGAATCCCATCAGGGAAAAGATGAACCAGGAGATGCTCAGAGGAGGATATATCCAGGTGGGCATGCAACAGATGATAGAGGAGTACGAGAGAAAGTTCGGCCTAGATCAGCCCCTCTGGAAGCAGTACGGGACCTACATGTGGGACATGAGCAGGCTGGACTTCGGTTACTCCATTGCCCACTATCCCAAGACGGTAAAGAGCATACTGGTGGAGTCCCTCCCCTGGAGCATGGGTCTCCTCGGAACGACTACCATTATCGCCTTTAGCGTGGGCAGCTTGCTGGGGGCTCTATTGTCTTGGCATAGAGCGCCACAGGCCCTCAAGTATTTGTTCCCACCCCTCCTCATGATATCGGCGGTGCCGTTCTATCTCCTGGGCCTTGTGCTTATTTACCTCTTGGCCTTCGCGAACCCCTGGTTCCCCCTCTTTGGCGGCTACACTCCAGGTACGATACCCGACTGGGTGAGTCTAAGCTTCTGGGGTGATGTACTCCGCCATTCCTTCCTCCCAGCCCTTTCCATGGTACTAGCGGGTATAGGTCTGTGGGCCCTGACGATGAGAGGGATGATGGTCACGGTTCAGGGGGAGGATTATATGATCCTGGCTGAAGCCAAGGGCCTGAAGGGGACTACCATCTTCTTTCGCTACGCCCTGCGTAACAGCATCTTGCCCCAGGTTACCTCTCTGGTGTTGGCCATGGGAAATATCGTTGGGGGCGCGGTGCTAGTGGAGGTGGTCTTTGGGTTCCCCGGCATAGGGACCCAACTGTACCACGCGATCCGGGAGTTTGATTATTTCGTTATCTACGGCATAATTTTCTGCGTGGTCCTGGCCATTGCACTGGGCACATTCCTGCTAGATGTGTTCTACCCTCGGTTGGACCCGCGTATCAACTACAGGAGGGCTTAGCGTGAATCGCAGGATACTGGCCGCGATGAGTTACAGCCGCCGTAACCCCACCCTCGCCATAGGCATTGGACTGCTCTTGGCGCTCGTCCTGTTCGCCGGCCTCGGCTCCATCTTTGTGGACACTTCCAGGGCTTATGCTCTCTCGGTGCCGGCTAGTAAAATTCCCTCGTGGGAGTTTCCGCTGGGAACCGATAGGCAGGGCAGGGACCTTCTGGCTGTAATGATAGCGGGGACGCCTCTCACACTGAGGATAGGGCTCATAGCAGGGGCTATAGGGACATTCGTAGGCACCATACTGGGGTTTGTATCCGCCTACTACAGAGGTGCTTTGGACACCATCATCCGTGGTTCGGTGGATGTGCTACTCACTATACCATCGCTGCTGGTGATGATATTGATAGCCGTCGCCATTGAGGGCGGAATGACTGTGAACGGGATGGCTTTAGTGGTCTCTCTCCTGGCATGGGTGTGGCCCACTCGCACCATAAGAGCACAGGTCCTTACGATGCGGGAGAGCGCTTACATCCGAGTGGCACAATTATCGGGCATGAGTAGCCTCGAGATCATCGTAAAAGAGATGATTCCCAACCTTCTACCCTACCTGGCAGCCAGTTTTGTGAACGCGGTGGCCGCGGCCATCCTGGCCTCGATAGGGCTGGAGGCTTTGGGGCTCGGTCCTATGGAGTCACCTACCCTGGGTATGACCATCTACTGGGTGCTGCACTATTCTGCCCTCCTCCACGGTATGTGGTGGTGGTGGGTACCGCCTATCATCATCATCGTGACCGTCTTCATCGGTCTCTTTCTGCTCTCCACCGGCCTAGACGAGCTGGCTAATCCCAGAGTTCGGAGGAGCGCGTGAACACGCAACTGCTCAAACTGCAGGAGCTGCGGGTCTTCTACCATAGCGATGAAGGAGCTGTGAAGGCCGTGGACGGAGTAACCCTCAGCCTAGCGAAAGGGGAGAGACTGGGCTTGGTGGGGGAGTCGGGGTGCGGCAAGTCCACCGTAGCGATGGCCATCATGGGACTCATCAGGCCGCCCGGTCGCATTGAGGGAGGGAGAATCCTTCTGGGCGAAGTAGACCTGACGAAGCTCTCTGAAGAGGAGATGCGAAGGATCCGGTTGAATCAGGTTAGCCTAATCCCCCAGGGGGCGATGAACTCCCTGAACCCAGTCAGTCGGGTCAAAGACCAGATCATCGACGGCATGAGGGCTCATAATCAGCACATTTCAAAACCAGAGCTGATCTCGCGAGTATACGAGGTCCTGGAATCGGTGGGATTGAGGCGACATGTGGCCCGAATGTATGCCCACGAGCTCTCTGGAGGAATGAAGCAGCGAGTGTGTATTGCGATAGCCATCTCTCTGCACCCCCAGGTCATCATCGCCGACGAGCCGTCCAGTGCGCTCGACGTCGTGGTACAGAGGGAAGTGATGGAGACCATCGGGCAACTGCAGCAGGAGATGGGTGCATCGGTGATACTGGCAGGGCACGATATGGGATTGATGGCGCAGTTTGTGAACCGGCTGGCAGTGATGTATGCAGGTAAGCTGGTAGAGATAAGCCCGGTAAAGGACCTATTCGCAAAGCCTCTGCACCCCTACACGCATCTCTTGCTAGTCAGTCTACCCGGTCTGGGAAAAAGAGGGGTCTTCAGAGGAATTCCGGGCCTCACTCCCTCTCTAGTGCACATGCCGCCAGGTTGTCTCTTTCACCCCAGGTGTCCCCGGGCTATGGACATCTGTTCCCAGGAGGTTCCGGTCCTCCGGGAGGAGGATGGAAGACAAGTGGCATGTCATCTGTACGATAGCGAGGTGCTGACATGAGTTCCATCATAGAGCTCCGTAACATCACTAAGGTCTTTGGCGGGGGCAGGTCGAGGATGGTCGCAGTAGACGATTTCAGCCTTGCCATAGATGCGGAGTCAGCCCCCATTAAAGCGCTGGTCGGGGAGAGCGGGAGTGGGAAGACCACGATAGCCCTTCTGATGCTGGGGTTCATCCTACCCACCACGGGGGAAATGCTCTACAAAGACCAGAACGTCCAGAGGCTATCCCGTAGGGAAAGACGAATCTTCCGTAGAGAGGTTCAGGCAATCTTTCAGGACCCCTTTGGGGTATATAACCCCTTCTACAAGGTGGATCACGTACTCGATATCCCTATAGCTAAGTTGCACTTGGCCAGTTCGAGGGCAGAGCATCAGGCACTCAAGGAAGAGGCTTTGCGGGGTGTCGGCATCCGCCCAGAGGAGACCCTCGGACGTTATCCACACCAGTTAAGCGGGGGCCAGCGTCAGCGGATCACGATAGCCCGAGCACTCTTAATGAGGCCGAAGTTCATCGTCGCTGACGAGCCAGTTTCCATGGTTGACGCATCGCTGCGTGCGACCATCCTAGAGAGCCTTACCAAACTCAACCGCGAGCTTCACATACCGATTCTGTACATTACCCACGACCTTACAACCGCATATCACGTCTGCGACGACATCATTATCCTTTACCAGGGCTCGATGGTGGAGAGTGGAAACATAGAGCCGGTAATAAAGAATCCAAAACATCCCTATACACAGCTCCTCGTAGAGTCTATACCCTGGCCTGACCCAAACCGGACGTGGGGGGGAGCGCAGGGCACCGTCGTGGATAGGGAAACGGCTGGCGCAGACAACCAGTGCAAGTTCGCTCCCCGTTGTCCTTTCCTTATGCCTATTTGCCGTGACAGACGTCCTCCTCTCTTTCAGGTCGATAACGATCATGCCGTGGCCTGCTACCGCTACGAGGATAAACCCGTGGTTGAAGGCGGCAAAATTGGGCCGCGCTAGAGAAGCCATAGCTGCTATAAAGAAGAGGGTTAGACTCTTCGGCAAGTGCATTCACCTAGTGTTCCGCATAGGCATTATCCTCGTAGTGGTCGGTGGAGCAACTGCGGTGATCCTCATTACCGACGCATGCGCGGCCAACCCCACACCTCCTTACATCACCACTAAAGGTATAATCTTGAGCGATACTACTCCAGGAAAGAGGTTCGAGGAGAGCGAGGCCGAGTGCGTCAGCGTAGCAACAACCACCCAAGACCAGGCCTTCTATCTTACCTTGGGGGCGGTGGATCCCTTGTACACCCGCTTCAAAGTCGTGCTCACCTTGGCCAGCAAACCCGCCACATCTGGCTTAATGGAGGGGGTGGACAACCTTACCGTGGAGAAAGGGGGCAGCACCCGGGCTAGGATGGTACTGGATGCAGTTGGAATCTATACCTTCGATGAAACAGTCACTGGGATAGGCGACGCAGGCGACGGGAGCATAGATACCTCTATCATCTTGACACTGGAGGATAGATAGCTTCGTGAGACGCTCTCCTCTTTCTAGTATCCCACTTTGACCCCAAAGCCAACCGAGTTAATACATGCTACTAAGTTCTAATTCGAGCTAGTTTGACACTTTGAGACACTTTACTTTGAGGCAGTTTAAGACACAAAAAAGGGGAGCCGGGATTTGTGGTCCCGACCCCGCTTGACTTTTAACGACTGTCTTTGTTACCATTATTTTACTATGGTAGTTTGCCCATGCCAAATCGGCCCGGATCCCGATAAGATGCCGGTCCAGGACATTCAGGATGAGCTGAATGCCCTCCTCTATGCGGAGGAGGTCCAGAAAGCCTGCAAGGCCGAGGATCGGGAGCTCCTTTCCATCGTAATCGCCCAACCAAAAGCCCATCATTTTGACTTCCTCACAGGCAAGACCGAATGGAAAGTCCGCGGCAAATGGCGACGACCCGACAACGGCTTCGACATCGAGAGAAATGTCCAGCTCGATGTTGAGTTTAAAGATGCTGCGGATGAATGCGTCGGGAAGCGGATTATCGATCTGCTCAAGTCCTACAACAAAAAGGTAGTCTCTGAAGAGCTACTTTATGCCCGGACCATCCCCATC
>SDBU01006082.1_pt1 | contig 14278 bp, 11 predicted proteins | sample 2277071 | NCBI WGS metagenome assembly SDBU01 (sample SAMN10397929, study PRJNA504765) | marine sediment metagenome | isolation source: marine sediment core GS08_GC12, 126 cmbsf | place: Arctic Ocean: Gakkel Ridge, Loki's castle | collected 2008
AGCAAGATGAGCGTTTTCCAACATAGCCACTGCAGAGTAAGAAAGCGTGATAGCTCTTCCCCCTAATATGTATAGTGCTAGGACCTTGTTGGGATTCTTTAGGTTTACCTCACTGACAACCTCTTGATGTACGTTCTCGGTTAACTGCAAGGCATTTCGAATTATCTGTGCTTGGGCCCTAATATCTTCAATTCTCATGGCCTTAATTTCTTCAGTTCTCATATTGTACTCCTTTACGAGCGTTGGTAGGGCGTATAAAGGCATTAAGCAAGGTTCGATAATTAACTAACAATGGATTTTTCCTCCAGCTGCCTATTCACCTCCTCCAGGGTCTTTAGGCGCTTGGCTCCTGATAAAAATTTGCCCCGGGTCCTTGACAACAATCTGCGGTTTGCCCTCGTACTCTTCTATTAGGCCTGTCACGTGGAGTTGTCTCCCTCGGAACGCACTCTCCGGTGGTTTCTCAAACTTCGAGCGGTCTGAGCCCCAGATGACCACGCCGAACACGTGGTTTGGATAAGGCTTCTCGAAGTTAAGGAATGTGGGCTTACCACGGCTTTCTGCTGCGTACCTTGCTGCAACCACAGTTCCACTAACTGTTTTATTCTTTCCGATGTACTTATGGGCTTCGGCAGCAGGAATAAGGACACCGGCACTAGAGTCCTGCGAGCAGGAAGACCCGATAAGTAGAAGAGTCAGTAGTGTGACCAGCAGAGCAGGGGTGGAGAAACTGCGACGCATAGCTATACTCCTTGTATGAAAATACTATTGTATTTTATGGAAGTTAGCTTCTCCTAAGCAGACGTACAAGGGGAAACGTCCCGCGGCCTATAATAAGGCAATCAATCTGCCGCTGAAATTATCCACGGGATCGCCCTGAGTCCGTCAGCCGACGGATCGAAGGGTCTCACCCCCAACCCGTCATTCCGAGTAAAGCGAGGAATCTCTCCCCCACCCCGCGGATGTGGATACCGGCCACCAGCTCCTGAAGCAATGCTTCCAATCACTCAGAACTACCCGGAATGGATTTATTACATGTTAACTGAAGCCGAATATCCTAACTTGAATAGGTCCAAAGAATAGGGGCAGGTCACATTAAAGGAGTACTATTATGGATTGGTGCCTTCATAGTAAAATGCTACAACAGACAGTGTTTGCAGTTAGCTCAAGTGGTGAATCCCAAATAAAGCTGGGTTCTGGAGTATTAGTAAATGATCGATTTGGGTTGATTACAGCCGGGCATGTGGCTTCTAGAAGAAAGAATGACCAATTGATACCTGCAACAGGTATCTATGCTCGAACAAGTCGTGCGACTAAATTAGTAAAATACAAGGTAATATCTTGTGGTTATGATATCATGCTGCCACATTTTAGGAAACCAATATACTTAGATATAGCCTATATCGAACCTGCTGTTGCCGCCTCTGATCGAAGCAATTATTTGCGTCTACATCATCACAAAGTAGATGTGGGTACACCGGTACTGATGGGGGGATATCCCGAAGATGTAAGATTGCCATTTCAGTTCCCGATGCTCCTTGATGACAATGACGAGGTTGTAAAGGAAACATTCGATGAAGTCATAGAATCGAATCGTCGACCTATGCTTAAGCACGGTATTGTTGGGAATGTTGAAGATTTTAAGTTCACAGTGGATGATAAACATGTTTCGGGCCAAATAATAGCAATTGACAATTATATGGCTAGTGGTGCTAGCGGTGGTGCAGTGATCAACGGATCTGGAAACCTACTCGGCATAATAATCGAGGGAACGGAAATATATTCAGAAGTCGAGGGAGGCGGAGGACTTCAATTACCCGTCCCCTCTGGAGCCACCTATGCTATCACTTGTGAGACTCTTATGACGATTAAAGAATTTCTTAGATTATGAGCCAATCCTTTAACATATCAACGACTTTTAAGTCTTGACCCTTTGATTTCCCTCTTAAAATTGAGCAGTAATTGCATCTATTCTATATGTTTGATAGTATTCTTATGTGTCGGTTGTTTCGCCCAGAATGGGCATACTGGGCTGATTAGAGTTTAAGACAACGCGACGATAGTATCGAATAGGGCATGTGGCTTTACCACGAAAGTCAAGAATGATGTTGCCCCCAAAAGCTGTACCAGGTCTTAAGTTAGGATTTGGGCTCGATTCCCCTCAGGTGTTTATGTCGACCGGTTGGTGACTCTCAAGTACACCAAATCCATCAAGATGCTATTATCCCGCAGTATGCGGGGGTGCTACTGAAGTAGGGAAGAGTTTGCTGATCAAGCAGAGGATGCTTCAGATGATGCGTGAAATTAACCTTGGAAATGCAAAATGTATCTCTTAGTTTTTAGCCTTAAGTGTCCAAAAGGCTCTGATGATCGAATAGGCTGAAGAGGCGGAATCAGAGAACCTAGAATAAGATGCGGCTGATCCTCTACATAATATAAAACAATCTGAATACTCTAAAGGAATAAGGAAAGTGACAATATGACACAAGAAACACCAGATCTTCAGACTTTGGCAAAAAGGCTGGATAAAATTGAAAGACAACTTAAGAAAAAGACTATAGAGGCAGAGTCTCTCGTGCTCCATACCAAAAATGGAGACATGAGGGCTAAGCTTTCTGCGACTGATGAGGGATCAACGTTTGCTTTCTTTGATAAAAGCGGCAGGACGCGAGCAATAATCAGTGTGACTCACGAGGGACCGGCCATTAGTCTTTTAGATAATGCTGAAGAACTGCGTGCAAAAGTCTCGGTACAAGACGATGGTGCGGGGCTGCAGATTATGGATGCGAATGGAACTGAGCGGGTCACCACGGCACTAACCGAAGCCGGACCGTTTTTAATTTTGAGCGATGCCAATGGCACTGGTCGCATCACTATAGCGGATACAACCGAAGGACCTGCGCTTGGCCTATCAGATGCTACTGGCACAAAGCGCGCTCTTCTTGGTGTATTTGATAATGGACCTATCTTCGGGCTCAATGACGTGAATGAGGATATTGTGGCCAGCATACTCGCACAAGATGACGAAGCATACCTCCGTTTTTGGAGGGCCGGTAAGGAATCACCATTTTATGAAGTTCCATAATCAGGAGTTTGTAATCATGCCCTAAGCAGTCGCTTATTGCTTACGTTCAACGGACATGCAGGACATGAGCCTGGGAGACCAGAAAGTCCTGCTGTCCAACTGGATGAAATCAGCGTCGATAGTCCAGGGGCGCGGCGGTTCTCAATTCGCTCTTCCCTCTTAGCGATTCTCCTTACATCTGCGCCCTCTGCGGCCCCATCCCCCGCCATCCCCGCCACTAGGCGGGACCAGTCCCGCAGGAAGCGGGGCGGCGGGGTTCGGCCCGGCCTTGACGGGTTCCTTTCTTCTCGGCTGATCGCTGACCGCTATCCGCCTTCCCCCCGCCATTAAGCGCCCCCTGGCAGTTAAGTATCCGGCGAATGACAGGCCGTTGAAATTGTATCCTTTGAAGTTCCCTCTCCCTGGGGTGCGGGGAAAGATCATGTAGCATCCTTGGCGGTCTTCTATTTCTTCTTCAATCGACAATCGACATTCATCAATCATCATTCATTTTGGCGCACCAGGCGCACCAGGCGAACGACAAACCGCCGCCGCCGGCTTATATTCCGGCGTTATGATGATTGCGGCCCCAAATTTCCCGGTTCACCTGCTCTGCTGTAGCGGAATTCTACCTAATAGGCCGAAAACTCCCTTTTTAGCCACCTTACCGACGAGAACATTTTTAAATGCGTCCGGTTTTGTCCGGTTTTGTCCAGTTTCAGGGCGTCTTCCTGGTCCGCTTCCTATTCTTCAATTTTGCATTTTTCATTTTGCATTTTTCAATTTATCCTCAGCAGCGCCCCCAGTCACCAATCACCAATCACCAGTCACCAATCACCAGTCATCAATCAACATTTTGTCCCGGTGTAGGCTCCTCAGGCGTCACCTTCTCCAGCACGATCGCCACGAAATAGGTCCCCGGGGCCCGCAGTTGGCCGATGGTCTTGAAGTTGGGATTGTTTTGGAAGTAGCCTGGCTGGACGTCCCCGAAGAGGCGGTGGGAGTAGTGGTTTTCCCAGATGACGATGGACCCCACCGGCGCAGCGTCCAGGTTGGCCACCGTCACACGCGGGAACTCATCCCCCAGGTAGTCGTATCCCCCGGCATAGAAGAACCAGATGTGGTTGGCGTAAGTGGGTCGCTGGTCAATGTCGTTGCGGGCGTACCACTCGGCCACCTGTTTCATCACCGCCCGCTCGGGTATCAGGCCGATGGGTGGCTCTGTGATGAGGGTGTAGCCCGCCGATGCTCCGATAACGAACGCTGCCTGGATCGCGAACATTCGCAATGATGCCCCCGCTCGGGGCAGGAGGTAAGATCGGGTTGCGAAAACGGCCACCGCCAGCAGGATCAGGCCCAGTTTGACGTATTCGGGCTGGTCGCTGACGATGTGGTGCATGGTGATTGTCCGGGAGAAGAAGATCAGGGTCATCAGGACCACCACCCCCGACCATATGAGGACGCGGTTGCGGCGCTCGGGCGTCTCGTTGTGGCCCGACCAGGCGTTGTACCCTTCAAGGGCCAACAGGGCGGCATAGGGGGAGAGGGGCAGCAGGTTGCGCATGAAGCCCGCCGACTGACCGATATTCAGTTTCCAGGAGAAGACCACGTACAGGAGAAACCCGACAATGAAGCTGATAGCCGTGAAATCGAACCGGCGCTGATAGAACCGCTCCAATAATCCCACCATGAACAGGTAGAAGATCACCGGGCCGGTCAGGAAGATGTAGCGATGGAAATACTGCCAGAAGGAGCCGTGGCCGTACTTGTTAACCTCACCGGTAAAGACACTGTGGAGCAGCCAGAGGGGATCGCCGTGGGCTATCCAGCCGCCCAGGTTCCACAGCAACGCCGGCACTCCCAGAAGCAGGATGTGAGCATACTTGCGCTCTCTGAGCAGTATTACGGCCCAGATGATCAGCAGCGCCGACAGCTCCAACCGTGCCAGGGGTAGCAGCCCCCCGACGATGGCAAAGGCCAGGTACTGCCGCCGCACGCAAAAATAAAGTCCCAAGGCCAGCCCCAGGGCCCCCAGCGGTTCGGCCAGGGCGTTGAAGGAGACCGGGAAATAGTAGGCCTGAAAGGCCAATAGTGGGATGACCATAAAGGCATTGGCAAGCCCCAGGGCCCGGGCGGACCGGTACATGACGTAGCAGGTCATCACCGAGATAAGGGCTGTCTCGAAGACGACGGCATCCTTGCCCAGTTGCAGGGGGAACACGTATAGGATAGTAAACAGGGGCCGGGTCCAGAGCGTCAGGAACTCGGAAGGATGGGCAAGCGCCCAGCGGACGCGGAAGAACCGGGTGGCGCAATCGTCGTCCCAGGTGCCTTCGGAGAGCAGCCCCCAGGTGACCAACAGCAGATAAATGGCCGCCAGCCCGAGCCAGATCCAGGTCTCTTTCAGCTCGAATGTGGTGGTTTTGACGTTGGGACGGTCCTTGCGCCGGTTCATCATTCAGCTCCTGTCCCCGGTGTAGATGACGGTGGAGACAGCCTTCGCCAGATACGGCGAGCCCCTTCCCGCAGGCCGTACCGGAAAGTGAAATACTTATGTCCGAAAAACGAATAGATTCCGGTCAACCCGACGGCGGAGATGTGGCTGGCGGTCTCCAGCCAGGTCTGGGATCCGTCCCCAGCGAGCAATGTACTGAGCGCCGCCAGGAACAGGTGGGAAAAGCCGGTGGTCATCAGCAAGCCGGTGATGTTCACCACCAGGTAGGTGCGGATCTCGTGGATAGCCGGCCGGGGTCCACGGGGGAAATTCAGATTGCGGTTGAGTGTATAGCTGACCATCATCCCCAGCCCGTGGGCCAGCACGATGGCCAGGGTGAAATTCACGTTGAGTAAAGTGGAAAAGCCGTACCGGGCGCTGATATTCGTCAGCGCGGCCAGCCCCGAGAAGATCATAAAACGGGTAAACTGGTTCAGGTGATCCTCGCCGTCCGAAGTTCTCACGACCGCGACCAGAGGTTGTATTTCAGAATGCAGTAGATGGCGCGCAACCCGTCCTGCCAGTTGATCTTTTTCCCTTCCTCGTAAGTCCGACCGTAGTAGGAAATGCCCACCTCGTAGATCCGCACGCCGGGCACCCGGGCCACCTTGGCCGTTACCTCCGGCTCGAAGCCGAACCGTTTTTCCTTGAGGTTCAGACTCTGAATGATCCGCCGGTCGAATAACTTATAGCAGGTCTCCATATCAGTGAGGTTCAGGTTAGTGAACAAGTTGGAGACGAAGGTCAGGAAATTGTTACCGAGGGTGTGCCAGAAGAACAGTACCCGGTGGGGGTTGCCGCCCAGGAAGCGGGAACCGTACACCACGTCCGCTTTGCCCTCCAGCACGGGCCGCAGCAGGATATTGTATTCCTCCGGGTCGTACTCCAGGTCCGCATCCTGAATGATGATATAGTCTCCCGTTGCGGTGGCGATACCGGTATGCAGGGCCGCCCCTTTGCCCAGATTATGCTCGTGGGTATGGTGGTGGATGTCCAGCTCGGGATGGGCGTGAATGTAGTCCCGGATGGCCAGCTCAGAATCATCCTGGGAACCGTCGTTGACCAGGATAATCTCCTTGGCGATATCGCCGTTCAGCTGCACAGCCGATACCCGGTCCAGGAGGCGTGCCACCGTGGCGGCCTCGTTGTATACGGGAATAATAATGGACACTTGGGTAATGGTCATCAGTCGTCCGGGAGCCGTCCCCCTTGTGGCCGGTACTGGTAGCCTTGCCACCCTGATCGGGCTTCGAAATATCTGCTTAACATGGGCGATGGGGCAAACGTCAAATTAAGCTGCCGGAGAGTTTCCGCCTATGATTTTCATTGTAGTGCCGGAACGGGATGCAGGTCGTTGTCGGCGGCCACCGGCAGACTGACGTTCGGGCAATAGATCCCTGGCGTAATCTCCATGATCCTGCTATTGATGACGGGGCGTGCCCTGCCTAATTTTCATTCATCAGCAGGTCTGAGTTAAATGGTTTTTTTAACGTGGGGGTCTTTCACATGATCTATCCCAAGCTGTTCATTCCCGGTCCCACCCCCGTGGCGGAAGACACTATGGCCGCCATGTGCCAGCCCCAGGTGGGCCACCGCACGCCGGAGTTTTCCGAGCTCTGGGCCGACGTCACCGCCGGGCTGGAGAAGGTGCTGGGGGCCGGGAAAGTGTTTCTGTTTTCCAACCCCGCCACCGGTGTCTGGGAAGCGGCGGTACGCAACACGGTCAAGAAGCGGTGCCTGAACCTGGTAAACGGGGCTTTTTCGTCCAAGTGGCATACCGTCACCAAGGCGTGCGGCCTGCTGTGTGACGCCCTGGAAAAACCCTGGGGTAAGGCCGTCCATGTTGAGGACGTGGACGAAGCCCTTGCTACGGGCAAGTACGACGCTGTGACCCTCGTGCACAACGAGACCTCCACGGGCGTCATGAGCCCCCTGCAGGAGATAGCGGAGTTGGTGTCCGGTAAGTATCCCGATATATTCCTGCACGTGGACGCGGTGAGCTCCATGATGGGGGTGGAGATCAAGGTTGACGAGTGGCGGCTGGACACCTGCTTTGCCTCGGTGCAGAAGGCCTGGGGCCTGTCGGCGGGGTTCGCCGTCTGTGCCATATCAGATAGAACGCTGGAACGCTCGGCGTAGATGGCGGGGAAGGGGTACTACCTCGATTTTCTCGCCTATGATAAATTTTACCAGAAGCAGCAGACCCCCAGCACGCCCTCCATTCCGCACATGTATGGCTTGCAGAAAATCCTCAAGGACATTGAGCGTGAGGGGCTGAGCGCCCGCTTTGAACGCCACCGTAAAATGGCCGCCACCGCCCAGGCCTGGGCTGACCACCACGGCCAGGAACTGTTTCCCGAGAAGGGGTACGAATCGCCGACCATCACGTCGGTGCGTAACGTACGCGGCTGGGACGTGAACCGCCTGTATGCGAACCTGGAGGAACTGGGCTATCGCATGGACCGGGGCTATGGCAAGCTGCGGGGGGAGGCCTTCCGCATCGCCCACATGGGGGCAGTTATGCCGGAGGACCTGGATGACTTCCTGAAGACCTTCGATCACGCGCTCAAAGACGAAGGAGAAGCCTGATGAAGCGAGTCCTGATTACCGATCCGATTACGCCCAGCGGCCTGGAGATCCTCACACAGCGGGGACTGGATGTGGTTGACGTTACCGGCCAGCCCGTTGAGAAAATCATTGAAGAGGTGGGCACGGTCCACGGCTGGATTGTGCGCAGCGGCACCAAGGTGACCGCCGACTTTTTGGGCCAGGCCGACAACCTGCAGGTCGTGGGCCTGGCTGGTGTGGGCGTGGACAACATTGACGTGGAGGCGGCTACCCTGCGCGGCATCGTGGTGATGAACACCCCCGACGGCAACACCATCTCCGCCGCCGAGCATACCCTGGCCCTGATAATGGCCCTGTCCCGGAACGTGCACCTGGGACACGGTCAGCTTCAGGCAGGGGAGTGGAACCGCCAGGCGCTTAAAGGGGTGGAGCTGCGCGGTAAAACGCTGGGGATTGTCGGTCTGGGGCGCATCGGGAGCCGGGTGATGACCTACGCCCGCTCACTGGACATGCAGGTGCTGGGGTACGATCCCTACGCGCCGCAGCAGCTGCTCAAATCCGAGGAGGTCGAGCTGGTAGCACTGGAAGACCTGCTGACCAGGTCCGATTTTATTACCCTCCACGTACCCATAAACGACGAGACCCGCAGCCTCATCAACGCCCGGCGGCTGAAACAGATGAAGCCCACCGCCCGGCTGATTAACTGTGCCCGGGGCGGAGTGGTCAACGAGGATGACCTGGCGGCGGCCCTTAACGACGGGACCATCGCCGGGGCGGCCGTGGATGTCTTCGCCAGCGAGCCCATTGCCCAGGACAATCCGCTTCTGAAAGCCAGGAACATACTACTGACCCCCCATCTGGGGGCCTCCACCAAGGAGGCGCAGGAAGGGGTGTCGGTAGCCGTCTGCCAGCAGGTGGCCGACTATCTCCTGGACGGCAAGCTGCACGGCGCGTTGAACATGCCGGTGGCGGACATGGCCCTGCTGAAGCAGCTGGAGTCGCACCTGGAACTGGCCGCCGACATGGGCCGGATCCTGAGCCAGCTGGTGGATGGCAGCGTCGAGTCCGTGCGGGTGACCTGTGCTGGTACCGTGGAGGACTCCCACCCGATAGCCCTGGCCGCCGTGCGCGGGGTCATGGAGCACATGCTGGACTCACGGCTGAATTTTGTCAACACCGCCGCCGTGGCCAGGGAGCGGGGGATTGCCTTCACCCACGCCTACGAAACGGGCGAGGTGGGCTATGCCAACCTGGTGCGGGTGGAAGTGGCCACCGACCAGGGCAAGTCGTCCATAGCCGGGTCAGTTTTCGGCAGTCACGGGAAAAGCCATCCCCGGGTGGTGGCGATTGATGGTTACCACCTGGAGCTGCAGCCGGAAGGGGTGATGCTGTTCATCCGTAACCGCGACGAGCCGGGTGTTCTCGGACGGGTCGGCTCCGCCCTGGGGGGCTACGGCATCAACATCGGTCAGGCCCTGCTCAACCGCGAGCGCAGCGCCGAACATGCCTACCTGGTGGTCAAGGTGGACAGCGCCCCGGACGAGGGGCAGCTCAAGGCTCTGGCGGGGCTGGATGGCATCATGTCGGTGCGGAAGGTGGTGCTGTAGTCATTGGTCATTGGTCATTGGTCATTGGTCATTGGTCATTAGTCATTGGTCATTAGTCATTAGGGCTCAGGGCGGGCTTGGTGGTAGATCTCTTATTTCGTGAAAATTCGTGCTAATTCGTGGCAGAAACCTCTTCTCTTCCTGCCAACTGCTACTGCCTACTGCCAACTGCCAACTGCCAACTGCTACTTCTTTAGCTCCTTGTCGAGCTCCTCAATCAGGACATCTGACGGCGCCGTTTTGCGCTGGAGATTGGCGGCCACCTTTTCGGCTTGGCGGAAGACCCGCAGCAGGTTCAGTCCGGCCACTTTCTTCACGTCCTCCACGCTGTAGCCCCGTCTCAGCAGCTCAGCCAGCAGGGCCGGATAAGTGGAGACATCTTCCAGGCCCACCGGCGTGGTTCTGATGCCGTCAAAGTCGGAGCCGATACCCACGTGATCGATACCCGCCACCTTGCGAACGTGGTCGATATGGTCAGCGATAGTGGCCAGGGGCACGGGCGGCGCCGGGTGGGCCTCCCGCCAGACCGCCAGGCCGGCCTCAACGGCATCGGGATCGTGGAGGAAAAGGGCCTTCAGCCGGGCACCTTCGGCCTTCTCGGCGGCCCGATAATGACGCACCTCCTCCGAGACGAACTCAGTAACAAAGGTCACCATAACAACACCGTTGTTTTGCTTAACGCGCTTGAGTACGTCATCGGGCACGTTGCGGGGGTGGTCGCAGAGCGCCCGGGCGGAGGAGTGGGAAAAGATGACCGGCGCTTTGGTAACGTCCAGCGCGTCGTGCATGGTTGCGGGCGAAACGTGGGACAGGTCCACCAGCATTCCCAGGCGGTTCATCTCCCTGATCACCTCCTGGCCGAAGGGGGAGAGGCCGCGGTGCTCGGGAGGGGTGGTGGCGGCGCCGGCCCAGTCGGTGTTGGCTGAGTGGGTGATGGTCATACACCGGGCGCCGGCGCGGTACTGTTGCCTGAGCACAGCCAGGGAATTATTAATGGAATGCCCCCCTTCCACGTCGATCAGGGAGGCGATCTTCCCCTGGCCGTGAATGCGGACGATGTCGTCAGCAGTGAGTGCCAGTTCCAGGTCGTCGGGATAACGGGCCACCAGGCGGTGGACCAGGTCGATCTGTTCCAGGGTCACCTGTACCGCCTCCGCCCCTTTCAGGTCCACCGAGACGTAGACCGACCAGAACTGGCCGCCTATCCCTCCGGCACGTAGGCGGGGTAGATCGGTATGCATGGGCGGATCGAGCTGCCCGGTGTCCCCTGCAAAGTCGATGGCGTCCAGATGATTGTTCACCCGGTGGCGGTATTGTCCGGGAGTGTCGTTATGGCCGTCAATGAGGGGCACTTCCTTCAGAATCTGCCGGGCCTGTCCGGCGTAGCGAGAGCGTAGCCGGGCCTTTTGCATGAGGGCTTTGTCCGCGCCGCCTGAAGGCCTGCCCGTCAGGGAGCCAAAAGCCAAACTCGTCAGGCCAAGTAGCACGATCAGTATTCCCGAATGCGCTGGATGATATGTCATGTGATCCTCCTGTTAAGCATCCTTGCTGCCAACGTCAGGTTGCAAGGGCTAAATGTTGATAAGACCAGGAATCGACAGCCGAAAATAGGGCGCTACAAGAGTGAAGGCAAGGATGTTACTCGGATACGAATAGCCTACGGCTTATCCAAATGGATTCCCGCGGGAGAAGAACTACGCGTCAAGAGGAGGATTTCGGCTACGATGCAACGAGAATGCAATGGATTATCCCCCGCAGTATGCGGGGATCCCCCGCCATCCGCGGGGTTCGGCCCAGCCTTGACGGCTCATATTCTGGCTTAACGCTTACCGCTAAACTTTTTCCCCCTCTCATGAGAGGGGGAAACACGGCTTGTCCCGCCAACGGCGGGGAAGTGTGGGGGTGAGTGCCGCATATTGCGCACTGGGCGCATAGAGCGAACGACAAGCCCTTTCTGTTTCCTTATATTCCCACCGCATGAAAAAGCCCGCGACATACCGCAGCAAGCTGTCATCGCGATCCGCCAGCTGGCGGAGTGGCGATCTCATTCTGCACCGTCACCCATAGTGCCCGCCAGTAAACTCTACACCACCCCAACAGTGCTCTCGTCGGGAGATACCCCCAAAAAAATGAATTTTGTAGGGATTTTGTTGAATTATGGAACATCAGTCCAGCAGCTAGCGGTTGAATGGAATCCCGCCAGCCCCGCTTCCTGCGGGACCAGTCCCGCCTTCCGGCGGGGCGGCGGGGCTGGATGCACCGGCTGACGGCTCCTTCGAAGATACGTAGAATCACAGAAGGCGAATCCATCCGCCAGCTGGCGGACAGGGGTGAGCTATTAAAAGGGGGGGCACAGCTTGTTTGTGCGCCCCCCCTTAATCAGTGTCAGGCCGGACTGGGCCTGACTCGTTTTTTCGAACCTAGTAGCGGCTTGGTCCGGATTTCGGCTGACGCTCCTTGGCCTCATTGACTTTCAAGGGCCTGTCATCAAATTCCTGTCCATCCAGGGCTTTGATAGCGGAAGCGGCATTTTTCTCGTCATCCATTTCGACGAAGCCAAAACCACGGAGCCTCCCGGTATCTCGATCAGTAATCAGATTGACAGAAGTCACCGGGCCGTATTCTTCAAACAGCTCTTTGACCGCGGCTTCTGTGGCGCTGAAGGGTAGGTTTCCTACATAGATGTTTTTCACGTTTTTCTATTCCTTTTACTTGATGGGTCCCGGACGGCGTTTCAGCATCAGCTGTGCCCCGTCTGAAACCAGTGTGAATTAATGCTCGCCCCATTTTCGGAGCAATGCTCTGGATAATGTATCCGGAAGCTGTCCGGCGATGGGATGTCTCATGCTCAGGGTTACCAAGACTTCTTTGTTATCGGGAATGGAGCGAGAAGGATATGACTGCAAGCTACAATAAACGAACAAACGAAGACTTCAGAATTCGAGCCAATGGAGATTACACTCATACGGGCGTGAGTGCAAGCAGATAATTAATTTCGCTTTGTCAAGTTTACAGACATGGTTTGTCCCGAAAGGAGCCCAAGGATTCTAAAATTCTAAAGCCTACACTTCACCCTCAGAGCAGCCGGCAGCAGTTCGAACTCACAGGGCGTTACCCCCAGCAGCTCGCCGTCGGCTGAGACCGGTGCCGGGCTTTCCGACTCGATAGCGATCCTGCCGCTGCGGAAAATGCTGACGTTAGGCGAATCTATATGCGTTCCTCGATAGATTTTGACAAAGTTCCATAACCGGGCCGGGATACTCATGTCGTGCATCAGGAGGACGTCGAACAGCCCGTCGTTCAGCTGCGCTGCCGGTGTCAGCTTCATGCCTCCGGCGATGGAGTTGCCATTGCCAATGGACAGGCCTAGTAGTCCTCTGGACACCTTCTCGTTATCGCCGAGCTCCACGGTCATCGGTTGACCCTTGCACCTAAACGCTTGCTTGATCGAACCCAGGCCGTACGCCAGTGTTCCACCCAGCAGCTTGTGCATTGAGCCTACCTCAGCCACCACCGCGCCGCCGATCCCGACCTGGCACTCGCTCGCAAAGATGCGTTCTACCTTTCCGCCATCAACGCTATGGACAACCACCCGTCCCAGGTCAATAGCACAACTGTCTTGTCGGGCAATCAGGTCCAGCTGCTGTTCGAGTGAGGAGGGTAGCCCCAGGCTCTGCGCCAGGCCGCTCCCGGACCCGCAGTCTACTATGCCCAGCTCACAGGCAGGATTTAGCATCTCCCGGTCCTTAAAGAACCCGTTCACCGTTTCATGGATAGTTCCGTCACCGCCCACGGCAATCACCAGCGTGGCGCCAGCTTCGATGGCGCGCCTGGCCGAAGCTGTCGCGTCTCCCGCACGGCCGGTCACATCTAATGTGTAGTTGTCCCCGAACCGTTCAACGATTCCCGGCAGGAGCCTGGGGCTCAGCTTGGCTGCCCGCCCTCCGCCGGCGGTGGGATTGAGAATCACGTGTACCTGTGTAGTAGACATCTATAGACACTTCCCGTGTATTTATAATTACGCACAAACCGGGGAACAATCATCATAAATGTTCCTGTTCCTTTATTTAGGCCCTATTTTATGAATACGAACGATGCTATGGTCATAAAATAAATATTTCTTTTCCGTGACCAGGCGCCGAACCAGACCCGGACAAGCCCCCGATTCCTTCGTAGATTCAGGCCGGTATTATCCGAACAAAACGGGGGAGACCATGACGTTCAAAGACAAGCGGATTATCCTTACCGGGGCTGCGGGCGGCATCGGGGAAGCCCTGGCAAAGCAGCTGGCTGCCGAGGGGGCGCGTCTGGCGCTGGCCGACCATAATGCCGGGGGATTGGAATCGGTGGCGGAAGCGTGCCGTGAGTTGGGGAGCGAAGTCCTCGGGATTCCGACCGACGTGACCGATAAGGAGCAGTGCCGAACCCTGATAAATCAAACCGCAGAAACCTGGGGAGGCATCGATATCCTCTTATCAAATGCCGGGGTCTCCATGCGGGCCCGCTTTGATGAGGTAACCGACATTTCCTTCTTCGAGCGGCTGA
>SDBU01006083.1_pt1 | contig 14276 bp, 26 predicted proteins | sample 2277071 | NCBI WGS metagenome assembly SDBU01 (sample SAMN10397929, study PRJNA504765) | marine sediment metagenome | isolation source: marine sediment core GS08_GC12, 126 cmbsf | place: Arctic Ocean: Gakkel Ridge, Loki's castle | collected 2008
AACCTTATGGTAGAAGAAAACGAATCTCCTGCGGAAAAAGAGCAAACCGAAACAGGCGGCGAAGAAGCCGTAAAAGAAAAGGCAAAGGCTCTTGAAGAAGCAGAAAAATAGATCTTCCAAAATAATAATGGCAGAAGAAAACGAAGAATTGAAAGTTGCAGAAAAAGAACTTAGTTCTGCAACTGAGGAATTAGACAAAGCCACTGCTGAATTAGAATCCGCTATTGCAGGAGCAAAGGAGTAATTTCAAATGTCATGGTGGAGTTCAGTTAAAGCAGCAGCGAGCAAAGTCGCAACAGCCGTAAAGAATGTTGCAGTATCAGCCGCGAAAGTAATTACAACTGCACAAAAAATATCATCTCCTTCTCTTCCGAAAATTATCTCAACAGCGGTAGCCGTTGTTTCTTCAGCAAGAAATACTTCATCATCAGCCAATTCAATCAACGAAACAAACGATAGAGAAACAGCAGAGAAAGACGCGGGAGATATTAGAAAAGAAACTGAAATTATAAAAGAAGCTGTTGCTCCAATTCCAGAAAAACCTTGGTATGAAAAGGCATTAGATTTTCTTAAAGACGTAGCTGCTGAAAAATTCACACTCTCACCAAAAGTCGCAATCACTCCTTCCTTAAATTTGTTGCAGGATGCAATTATTAAAAAAGCAGATAGAGAAGATTATGATCTTCCAGATTGGCTTTGGGAAACAGGACTTGCAATGTTCTTTTTAGACATAGAAGACTTTGGCGACGAAAAGATATTGGCAGGCACGGTTCCTATCGCTCCTGCCGGCAACATCATGGCTTTAATTAAAGCAAAGGGTTTTATCAAAGCGTTGGATGCTATGAAAAAAAACCCTTTAAAATATGCTGATAATTTCGCAAAATTAAGTCCTAAAACTGCAGCTCAAATTCTTAAAGGTATGAAAAAGGATCAACTTGCCAGTCTGGCCACAAATGTCTTTAAAGCGTCGTGGGATGATGCTTTAATAAAAACCGCTCCGGCATGGAAACGAGCAATGTTTTCAGCAGCAAAACATAAATGGTTGGGAGCCTTTGGATTAATTTCTTTAGCTGGAACAATTATGGGAACTGATATTTGGGGAAATTGGTCGATTGTTGATAATTTACAATTCATGAGTGGAAGAGATTCTGACGAAATAAAAGCCGCATTCCTCGACGGAACAATGTCAAGAGAAGATGCTCTTAAAGAATTAAATCAATTATTAGCAATTGTTGAAGTCGGTGAAACAAAGGTTAAAACATCAGCTGGCTGGAATTTAATGCAAATTATATTCGCTCCATTATGGGACGATTTAGCTGCTCTAACTACTGACAAAATAAAAAGAAGAATTGCCGAAGTTGAAGAGATCACTCCACCCACAGAAACAGAAGAAGATAAATGGATTAGAATTAGAGAAGAAGCAGATGAAAGAAGAGCCGAAGAAATCAAAGCAGATGAAGAAAGATATGCCAAAATAATTGCTGACGCAGATAAGCGGAAAGCAGAAGCAAGAAAAGATGAAGCTGATTATTATGAGAAAATAAGAATAGAAGCTGAAGCATCCGCGGCCGCGGCAAAATTAAGAGAAGAAGAATATTGGGCAGGAGTTCAAGAAGCCGCGAAACTTGCAGAGGAAGAAAAAAGAATTTCTGCTGAAGAATATTGGGCAAAAGTTGAAGCCGATAAAATTGCGGCTCGTGAAATAGAAGATGCTTATTGGGAAGCGAAACTTGCAGGGCCTAAAAAGGCCACAATTACATTAACATCTGAACCATCAAACGCAGAAGTTTATATCGATGGTGAATTTACTTGGACAACGACACCTTACACAACTTTACTTCCAATTGGAGATCATGTTTTTAGAATTCAGAAAGAAGGTTATTATCCTCTTGAGATTGTTGCAGAAATTGAAGATGGAGATGTTGCAGAAATTCCTTTTACTTTAGAATTAATTCCAATAGAAGATAAACCTGTTGAAACTTATCTTCCTCAAACTCCTTATTATAAAACTTACACTCCTGCCGAACCTTACACTGCTTCAATAATTTCAACTCCTAAAGAAGAAATCCCTGCTCTTGATTTTCCTTTGCTTTATCCTGAAAAGAAACCTTGGGTTCCTTATGAAGAACGTGCGCCTGAATTGGAAAAAGAATTACTCGTTAATATAGAAACTACTGGCGTGAAACCTTGGGAAAGTAGAATTTACTCAATCGCTGTTCAGGATCTCTCAATGCCCGGAAGCGAGCCTATTGTCTTGATAAATAATAGTGAAGAAAATTTAATTAGGGATTTTCTGGAAATATTTAATACAATTAATCCGGAGAAATTAGTTGGTTTCAAATTGATCTTTGATTATAGATTTATCTTTACTAAGATGATGAATTATAGAATTCAAAATAAAGCCTTCAAAGATATTGCTTTAAAAGATATAAAACAAATCATGGATCAAGTGAAAGAAGAATTTGTTTACTTCCCTTCTAAAATTGGAACTCTTGATGATTGGGGAAAGATGTTATTAGGAAAAGGAAAATATGGAGCTCAAGAACTTATGCTGCGAAAATATTTAGCAGGTGATTTTGACTATGTGAAACAATTCCAACTAAGGCAGTTAGATCTAACTAAGGGATTATATGATCTCTCTCGTTTCGCGAGCTCTGAGGCTCTTTTGCCTACTCCTGCCCTTGAAATTCCTCAACAGAACCCCGTAGAGCAATCTTTTAACCCTGAGCCGATACAATCATTAGGCCAGATTCAGTGTCCAAATTGTAAATCATTCCAATCATTAGATAACGAATTTTGTGACATTTGTAAAATTCAATTGAAAGGGGGTGAACAGAATGTTTAAAATACAAAAGATTTATCCTAGAGATATTATCGGAATTATTGCTGTGATTGGCTGCTTTGTCTTAATGGCAATGAGAATTAATAATATTGTTTCCTTAATTATCGTTTCTGTGATTACTTATTATTTCTCAAAGCGATTATATGAAGAAAAGAATGGATATGAAGAAAAACCAAAAGAAACAATCCCAGAAACTCCTAAAGAAGAGGTTGAAAAACCTCTGCCAATTGAACAACCAAAACCAATTCTGCCTGTTAGATCAATGGGATTTCCAAAAACTTATTCTCAAGAAATTAGTTCTCCTGCTTAAGGCCAATAATACATAATTTCTGTTATTTTATTTAAATAAGGAAAACCATAACAAGCCCAGATAAAGAAAAAGATTGCTCCTAAATAAGATCTTGTTAATTCAATATAATCTCTTTTTTCCATTTGCTCTTGTTTTTTAAAGAGTGTAAGTTATTTTTGCCCCAACGATTTTATCAGTATCATCTAAAGTGGATGTATAAATATAATAAAAATAACCAGCATTATCGATGGTTGCTTGAGTAATTGTTGAATCTATTGTATTAATATTTGCTTCTGCCATTATGGTATCTATATCCCCATCAAAATTTGCTTTCACCAAAGCCCATTGTTCATCATTGATATTTCCATAAACTACGGCAGAAGCAACAACTGCCCCATGTGGCAAGAAAACAGGACACATAAACGTCGCTGTATCCTGATCAGATTCAAGAGAACTATTCACAAAATGATAATCAATAGCATTCGCTTGATTTCCTTGAACCCACCCTACAAAATTAAGTCCAGGACTATTCCAATAAAGAGTTCCGCCAGCAGGAAGAGCATCACGAATTTGTTCAAGTAATATTCTATTCTTTTCTTGAGTTGTTGTGATTGTCATGTTAATAATGCAAGAATCTCTATGAGAATCTGCCTAATTTTTTCTTCAGTTGTTTCTATAACTGCCATTTGTTTTAAACTTTTGTTGAGGTATAAAAAACACTTCCCTCAAAGGTTTTCGCCGCCGCTGCATTATTTGTCATTGATACTCGAACCGTTGTTCCAGCCGCGAAAGATTGTCCTGGAAAATCAAAGATTCCACCATTTATAAAATTAATTTCAAAGAATACCCAAGCATCAGAAACTCTTGTCATAACTGCATTATGAATCGCAGAATCATCATCACAAGAAACCGTGAGATTTTGATAAGTAATTCTATAACCTACTGGAACAATAGGCAAATCAATCGTTCCAGTCACTCCTGCCCCAATTGCTCCGCTAAAAGAATAAGATGTTATGCCTTCACCGCCGACGTTTCTTCCTTCCCACGTCTGCCAGTCTGGATGTCCTGAAACCATTTAAGTTATTTCCCCCACTCTTGTTTCAATTATCATCGGATGTAAAACTAAAGATTTTAATGATTCAAGAATTCCTTCTGTTGCTCCAACAGGAAGAACAAGAGCTTTCGGAAGTATCAAAAACATTATATCAACGGTGTGATCATAAGTTGCGTCTTCATTCCAAGCCTCAACCGTTAATAACATTGGCTCTTCTATAATTTCAAACATTACAGGAAAAGAAAAAGTAATATTATCGCCACGCAAATAATTATCCTGATTCACTGGAAGAAATGGATGACCTTCATGATAAATTCTTAATTTCACTAATCCAGCACATCCAGCGGGAAAAGTAATCCAAAAATCAGAGATCACTCCTTTATTAACTTTAAATTGTGCTCTCGTCGCTGTTGATTGTGTCTTTCCATGAGTTAACTTAATTTGTTTTGAATAAAGCATTAAGAATTAAAGAAATAGAAATATATAAATTTATGCCGGCACTGTTTGAGCTACTACATGAGGTCCTGATTTTGTAATTCCCTGTCTTAAACCACCAACTCCAAGAGCTCCAAGAATTAAAGGAATAGCTAACTCAAAATCAACTCTTCCAATAATCAAACCGCCTAAAGCATAAAGAATTGTTGCACCAGCAATAATATAAGTTTTGTAACCGCCGAAATCCATGTTAATAACAAATAATTATATTATTTAAATCTTTCTTATGCCAAGAAACATCCTGTTTGGCAATAAGTTTTACAATCTCCTTTAATAATATATTTACTAAAACCAGAAACATTTGCGTCCATAGTGAATTTCCCAGTGCCATCAATAATTAAATTACTTCCATCACCGGCGACATTTGAAGATACTTCACAATTATCAGCACAATCAACTTCCCAATTTCCAGAAGTATAAATACAAGGGTCAGGCGGAGGAGCTGGCGGTTGAATTCCTGTTCCTGAATTAAATAATTGTGTAATTTCAGGTTGAGAAAGCACTCGTTCGTGGAAACTAATTTCATCAAAATCCACGTTATTCACTTCATAACCTACACCACCTTGTCGTCCAAAAAATAAAATATTAACTGTGTTAAAAGTAACAGCCCCATCAGTTGCTATTGAATTATTATATACTCCATTATAATATGCTGTTAAAGTTGTTTGTGTTACAGTAATCGTTGTCATCCAATAAGTATTTCTCGGAGTTGATGACATCCCGTTTACAATTTTCCATCCTGTCCCGTCGTGAAGTTGATATTTCATATGGTCTACTTCCCCATCAGCATACATATTTCCTTCTGTCGCTACACTAGAACCTCCCCAAGGCGTCCCAGTCCATCCAGTATTATTTATCCAAAAATTAATAGTAAATTCTGTTTTCCCGGAAAAGTCAAAAGTCGAATCTATTTGTTGGGTCTGCCCTGTCCAGGCATTATTTATCTTTCCTACAACCCAACCATTTCCATCGGAGCCTGTCATGTTATTAGTTCCGTTAAAATATTCTTCCATTACGGTCCCTGTTCCCTCGTCGTATTTCCAATAACCCATAATTCCATTTGTCAAATCATTTGACCATGTAGCCCATTTCTTAACCTTCTTTCCAAAAATATTAATTATAGCGTCGTGGGATGTATCAGTGCTAACAAAAACAACAAGCCCAAGAGTAAAATTTCCTTCTGGGAGATCATTTGTAAATAACCTTTCCCATTTGATAATCTGATTTTCTATATAAGAACCATTATTTTGCATATAGCAAACTTCTCCATCTACCAATCCAGTAGAATCCACATAATCATTAACACAAATCATTTCTTGGTCTTGAATTTCCACATCACCAAAAATTGCTTTTTCCCAGTAATATTTTAACTCATCGAGTTCTCCTGTTTTAATATTTATGAATTCAACAGGGCCAATAACATCTTTCTTAGAATTCCCTTTATTTTCTAGATGTATTTGAATAACTTGCTGATTTCCATTTCCCACAAAATTTGGTTCTGATAAATTTCCATGCGATAATATTTTCGCTCTCCCAATTTCTTTTCCAATAATGGGCAATCCTAATTTATCTTTAAATGTCACAATTTTATTATCAGTATCATTGTAATCAATTATATCACCAAATTCTACAACATAAACAGTTCCAGAAAGTAGGGTAACAACAATTATAATTATAGTAGGAATTAATTTTAATTTCTCCTCAGCCATTTTAACACACCGCCAAAGTTGCAGTTCTCCCTTCAACTACATAACAAGTTCCATTATCATAAGATAAACTTCCTGCATAATTAATATATTTATCCTGTGATATAACCATACTTTCTGATAATGTGAGATTTTCTGTAATAGTTGTTTGTTTTAAATAAAGTCTGTCTTCACTTGCATCAACTTTAAGAATTAAAGAATCACCTGCTCCATGCACTGAAAAATCTATATCATTTAAATCAGGATTAACAACAAATTTACTAGTCGTTGTGTTAGTTATATCTACAAATCTTAAACCACCAATAAAAACCCAAATAGCATCTGTTTCAAAAGCTATGTAAGTATCATTATTTCCATAATGTCTTAAATATTGAGCAATCAAAATATCAGTGTTAGTAAATTGATTTATTCCTGTAAAAGTATTTGATTGATTTGTCATAGCAACATTTGTGTAATCCATTGCTTGCAAAAACAAACCAACAGCCCAATCCCAAATTTCATCTGCTAAACTGAAATGAGTTGTATCTCCATCGGAAGGTGTTGCGGTCGGAATTCCTGTTAAATTATTCCAACTAAGTAAATTAGCATAACTTTGATTGAACGTGCTTGTCATATAAGAATCATTTGTAATTGAAGTCATATAAGAATCATTTGTAATTGAAGTCATATAACTTGAATTTGTAATTGAAGTCATATAAGAAGAGTTTGTAGCAAATCCTATTGGTGAATGAATTAAATTACTTCGAGTTTCATTCCAAGATAAATTTCCGCCAAGAGTTCCAATAGCAGCGTAAAGAGTGTTTGCATAACTTTCATTCCAGCTTGCATTATCGCCCGTTTCTAGTCCTGTTAAGCCACCTCCATCACCATAAAAATAGAAAGCTGTTACATTTCCGTCAACGGTTAAATTTCCAGTCATATTTCTTGTTCCTTCCAAATCTAAGGCCCACGGATGATTTGAAAGTTGATCTCTGCCACCAAGAGCGTCATGATCTGCAACCGTTAGAGCAGTAAACCCGTCAATGATTGCTAAATAATCTATAAAGAAATTGTGAGATGGATTACCATTTTGATCGTGATTAAATCTAACCGCAACATCACCCGACGCGAAAACATGGTTCTCAGGGTCGAAAATAGGAACATCAATATTAACAAAATCCGTCATGTCTGTTTCTTCTAAATAACTTTCCCAAACTAATGTATCTGACCTTTGAATCTCAATTTGAATTTCATGTCCTTGCCCACCTTCATAATATATCCTTCCAATTATAATATCAAAGGTTTCAATTCCTGTAAAATTGATAGCAATTGTTAAAGGAGCTGCTCCTGCGTCTTCTGAAACATTGTAAGTTAATCCATCTTCTGGAACCAAAATAGAATCAAGATCTCCCCAATCTAAAGTTCCGCTTTCAGTTGTGATGATCGAGGCGTTGTAGGTCGTTGAAATAATTAATTGACTTCCATCACCATAATAAGTTCCATTAAAATGTGAGGCATTTATTCCGCCGGCTACAATTAGATCTCCTGAAAATTCTCCACCCGTTCCATAAAGATATTGAAAAGTTATGTTATCAACGACGGTCAAACTTCCGTTCATAGTTGTTGAAGCATTAATATAAAGAACTCCGTCAGGAGTTGCATAAATATAAATTCCGCCGATTGTTAAAGCTGAAATAATTGTAACAATTCCTGTAAGAATTACGTTGTTCCAATTTACCGGCCTTGTTCCGCCGCCAGCAGTTGTGACCATTATTCCTGTGGCTTGCTGATCACTGTAACAGGTGTTGCCATCGTTGCAGGATACAAGTCTATTAATTTAACATAACAAATATTATCTCCGCTGTTTGAAGTGTCAGCCCAAATCTCTATGAAATTATCTAATCCAAAATCAACAGGCAAAGTTAAAGTTACGGTTTCACCAGCGTCTAATTCATATCCATTTGTTGCACTTACTAAATTGTCAGAACCAATATAAATATATCCCCCATTCACAATAATTGCTTTTATTGTTATGCTTTCACCACCTCGAAGATTTGTGACGTGCTGACTTGTGCCAGCTGTTGTAATATCAACGTTTTTAGATTCCCAATATTTTCCAGTGTCTGAACTTCTTGCGTATGACATAATGAATTAAGAAATCAAGATTATTTAAATGTTTCAGTAATATCGAACTTGCTGAAGAGTTATGTGAGAAGTCACGGCTGATTGCGCTTGTGTTAAAATTAATCTGCATGACTTCCAAGGTTTAGGATCAAACCAGTGGCTTTCTTGCATTATGTCGCCGAAAGGAACAACTTCTGTATCAAACAATTCAAAACCCTGCCCTGTAACGATTGCTCTTTGATTATTTGTTAAAGCAACTCCGTCGCTTTTAGCAACTGTGATATATCCTGAATAAGGTCTTACAACAACAGCTTCGTCACCAGAGTTCCAGCTTTGGACATCTCCACCCCAATTCCATGCAAAAGGATACCAACAGACAGTATTTATTTCTGAACCATCACCCATACATTCTGATTGTTGACTTAACATTCCATATCGATTCCAATTATCATGAGCAAGATCTTCTCCTTTATCGTTGATAGGAACAAACTCGTCGAAGTTGCAACTTATTTTTACTCTTGTAAATTCTTCATAAACAGGAGTTCCGCAATGAATCGCCTGCATCACAATAAATCTATATTTATAATCTCTTGGCAAATCGATTGTTTCGTCTCCACTTGTTGCTTTTGTCCAGGAATAAATATCTTTTGTCATAAAGAATCCTCTTGGAGCAGGAGCGCCTTCTGCAACTAAAACTTGAATTGTCATAGTTTGTGTTGCTGCTGCCCAATGACCAGCACTTTCAGCAAAAGAATGAGTAACCTTTATTTGAGGGTTTACAAATGCTTTCGGATTCAATGCGAATTCAGTATCGCTTTCATTCCTACCGAAAAGAAGTTTTACTTGCTGTCGATTATAAGATCCTGCTGCGTTTCCAGAAATAGCCATGAAATTAATCTTTCCTGTTTGGTAAAGTTGAACTGCTGCCGCACGTGATCCGTCAGTAGAATAAATAACATCACTTCCATCTACAATTTCTATCTTATCAATATCTTCTAAAAGATAAGGCCGATTTGTGTCTGACTTGTCATAACGTTTTCCCTGAAAATCAAGATAAATCGCTACGATAGGATCAGTGAAATCTAAATTATAAGTTTTAGTTCCTGTTGTGTTTAATGTAACATCCTCAACTAAATATGTTTTTCTTAATCTCATTTGGGATATTTTGCAAAAGGACCTGAATTCATTTCTTCAAGTTCTTCTTCATTTAATTCTTCGTTTGTATTAGGTTCTTTCTTTGCCATGTGAATTTAAAATTTCTGCTTAGCCCTTGATTGACTTTTTAGTGTCAACAAGTGCTCCAACAATAGGCTTGACTCTCGCGTCAACATTTGCCATAGGATCAGCAGTTCTTGGCGGCAAAGAAACACCCTCTATCGCAGAACGATAAGGTTCGAAGTTTCTTGTCCTCTTGTCAGCGTTTGCTGACATTCCTGAACCGATTCTTGCAGCTCCAATGTTAGCGGCCCTTCCCTGCCACTCAGCATTTGAAACTTGATTCACGGCGTTTTGTCGCCTGTTTGCAGCAGCAGCTTCAGCAATTTTTGCTTTCCACAATTCTTCTGCTTCATTAGAACCAGCTTTTTCCTGCCAATCTGTTGTCGCCATAACGCCTTGTTTATAAGCGCCCGGAACTCTTCCGATAGCAGCCTTATAATTTGCGTCAATTTGTCCAGCAGACTTAATTTTTACCATAACTTAATTAATAGAGTTTATCATTTATAAGGTTTTTTGTTTTAACTAATACTATGGGGTTATGAAATTAAAACACTCGTTTATCCTTATAAAAACCAATAAGTTTTTAATGAGGCCTTGCCTCCAACCTCTATGCGAGAAATCACTAGAAAATCTAAAAGAAGAACTTGCAAAGTCTGTCACAAGAAGAAATTTAAAATCTCGCAGAATAATTTATGTGTGAAATGCGCGACTGAAAAAGTTGAAATGGCAAGATTAGAAATTAAACATAAACAAGGACCCATTTACGAAAAATATATAAATAATTTAAGGAAAGCAATATTATGATAATGGAAACAACTAAAATATGCACAAATTGCGGTGCGATCGTGCACTGGAATCCACTTGGTCAAAGATGGAATTGTAAATGGTGCGGCAACTCAATCGATTATAAGGAAGATCAATTAAACCAATCACGATTACCCAGATTATAAAATGGTTCAACAAAAGGAAAGTATTTTATTAACTTCATGGCTTGCAGAATTTCATAGAACAAGTCCGCAGTGGAAAAGAGTAAGACTTGGAGTTCCTGCTAATCCAGAAGAAGCAAAATTATATTCTGTTTTATTGAGATGGGCAGATGCTATTTTTATCGAAGATGGATTTGTTTATATTGTTGAAGCAAAATTAAGGCCTGAATTTGGAGCCATTGGCCAGCTTGAAGGATATAAAGAATTATTTTATGTCACACCAGAATTTAATCAATATAAAGATTGGCCAGTAAAAATGATTTTATTAAGTCCATTTTTAGATCTAGGAATTGCAGAAATCTGCACAAAGAAAGGAATTATTTATGATGTCTGGAAACCGAAAACATGGTAATAGAAACAGAATTCAAATGCCCAAAATGTGGAACAATTATGGACTGCAAAAGACTTAAGGAATTAATTGCAAATCTGATAACAGAATTTATAAATAAAATATAAAAAAAGGTAAGTTAGATTTGGGAGATGAATTATTCTAATACCCATTCAAGTATTTCTGCCTGGGCTTTTTTCTTAGGCCTGTAATCCTTCCAAAACGAAGGTCTAGGTCCATCTGCAATCTTATGAAGATTTGCTATTACAATCCTAATTTCATCTTCTGTTTTCATTCTATCTTTTCAACTTCCAAAGAATCGACTGGTTGCTTAGTGCTTGGATTTTGAACTCTAATCTTGTTAAAGATTATAGACTTGTTCTGTAAATCCTTCGGTGCTTTTATCCCTAGCTTGATCAACTTCTTCATGTTCGTTTTGTTGCAATCCCACTTATATTTTTTCCCATCGTATTGCACTTCACAAATAATCTGCGGCTTATTTGATGGGCTTAGATCACTCTTAACAAACGCTACAAAAACCTTTCCGGGCCAGTGAGCAATATGCTCGGCTTTAAGGTAAGTGTCAATAAATCCGTCCCATGATTCTGTTGTCGGTGCTTGATTTTCTACCATGTTTTTCTCCCCGCTTTCGCGTTAATTTAATTGAAAATGATGAGAGCAGGCGAGTATGGTGAGTAAAAGAGTTTCGAGTGTGTCAGAAACTTTTTCCTGCTCTCTGTCTAGATTTTGCAATGAAGACTATAACGTGGGTATCGATGAAAAAGATGTTCATAGAACTTCTTGTCAATCCAACCCACACGTTGACGATTATTTGCCTCGTGAATGTGCACGAGCTTCTTTGAGTTGAGCTTTCTGCAACTCAAGAGTAATTTCAGTATTGTTAATCGCGATTGCAATTTCTTCAGCGACGTTTTTCCAATTCATCTTTACTGGTTTTTGTCCGTTCATGATTCTTCCTCCGAATTTAATTCTTTTTCGTGAACCTTAGCTTTTTCTAGGACCATTTGCGCCTCTGCCATCACCTTTGTTAAAATGCCCATATCTGTTTTAACACAAAACTCAGTTTCAAGAAGCAAATCTAAATATTCCTTAACTTTTCTTCTTGCTACATTCCACTTCAAAGAAAGTTCTGCAAGGAATTTATTTTCATCAATAGTTTTATCTATTTGCGACGCAACCTCGATTATGTTTTTCATTTCAGCAATTCTTAAAGCTCTTCCAGAAGACTCTCTCATTTGTTCCAAAAGCCCTCAAACTTTGTATCATTAGATTGTCCATAAAATTCAAAAGAACCATCATCACAAATCAATGCAATCAATTCGCTATTAATTTTAAGTTCGACGTTAAAACCATCATGCACTAATTCAACCTCATCAACTCCTTCTTCTTTTTTATTAATCTTTAAAACCATACATTTACTAAGAAAAACCCCTTTATAAGTATTTGTGTGATTGTGTGTGCTATGTTCAATAAAGAAAAGTAATCAAAAGAAAACAACAGAACAACACATAACATAAAAGCTTCCCTGACTATAACACACACACAAAGTATTTCTCACCATCGAGTTTTTAAGATATGATGGCTCCTTTTTTGTTAGGATAGTTAGAAGAAATATTTTCCATGACTAATAAAATTATGCTCTCTTTAAATAGATTGTTGTTCTGCACAATCTAATTCCCAAATTGCCAAGAAGTTTCATAAAATAGCAAGTTCTGTTTATTGAGATGAAATTTTTATTTTCTGATCATGGCACACATTTCTCATTATTGATTTTTCTGTCGGGTTCTTCTAAGAAACTATTTTGATAATGTTCCAACAGAAAATATCATAAATCGAAATGCATCGCAAGGCTCTGACCATGGAAAATAAAAACTTAATCAGCTCAGAACTTGAATTATGTTCGAAACTTCTTAATGTTGTTAATTCAAGGGAAGAATTAGATTTTTTGCAGGCCGAAATATCTCGGCTTTTTTCTTCTTCACATAATTTTATAATACAGAGAAATCTACTGAAAGGGGGTGCTCGGTAAATGGAAAACAATGAAGACAAAGAAGTTAAGTCATTAACAGCTAATCAAGAAATCTTAATTAAGAAGTTATTGAAATCTAAGAAGTTTAAAGATATTGAATATAGAGAATTAAGAAATGTCTTAGATCATAAGGTTTTAACGGTTTCTGATGGATGTGTTTTAATCGATTACTTGCTTTCAACTTTGGCTTATAGAAGAACTTTCTTTAATGGAAAACATAAAGCTTACAAGAAATGCTTTTATTGTAGCGGAAGAGATCATGTAAAAAGATATACAAGTTTATCTTTAGGAATTAATAGATGGATTTGCAATACTTGCTACATTAATCTAGATGGTTCTGAGGTTGTTCCAGTGAAAATGGATGAATCTAAAGAAGTTGAAGTTAAACTTTTAGATCATAACCGAAATCAAGAATTAACTCCTGCTCAGGAAGATTCAATTCATGAGCATAAAGAACAATGAGCTCTGAACATGAAGACATTCTAGAAACTTTGAATTTAATAGAATCAAAGATTGATGATGTTAACCACAGATTTGATAAAATTGAAGATATTATTTCTAATTTGAAGGAGTAATTTCCTTCATCTTTTTTTTTGCTGTCGCGACTTAATCGAAATTCCAATCCTTCGATGATTGGCTTTCTCGGATTAGGATTTCTTCACGCAACACGCCGAACAGCAAGTTTCGTTTGTCGTTGCTGAAACTTCCTTCCCGCGTGAAATAATCTCTTTCTTAAGAAAACTTTAAGCCACCTATAAACTACAATATAGATATTACACCATCTATAACCACGTGCCACGAGCCATCCTGTCTTGATGAGAAGACTAACGCGCCCGCTAACTACTACGCGCCCACCCACCACGGTTCGAATCCGTGCCATACCCATCCAAACAACCGAGCGGAGCGAGGGGAAAGGGGATATTTGGGCTCAAATAGCGCCTTTTGTTGAGGGTCAGGGCGTCATAATTCGGGTGCAGGGAGCCGCCGCAACCAACCAAACAACCAAGTTCTAATAACATAACAACATCTTTCCAATATATACATTCCAACATATACATTACACCACAACCAACAACTAACACACATAAATTTCTTAACAATAAGCAAATCTTCAGATTTGAAAAAAACGGGCAGGAATAAAATGAGGTCACATAAAAGACCCGCCTGCAAAAAGAGAAATTTGGGGAACAAATTTCACAATCTAT
>SDBU01006084.1_pt1 | contig 14274 bp, 11 predicted proteins | sample 2277071 | NCBI WGS metagenome assembly SDBU01 (sample SAMN10397929, study PRJNA504765) | marine sediment metagenome | isolation source: marine sediment core GS08_GC12, 126 cmbsf | place: Arctic Ocean: Gakkel Ridge, Loki's castle | collected 2008
GAAATTGAAGAAATTTGATTCGTCAAATGACCCAATTGTGCGTTATGCACATCAGATTGAAAGAGATATATTAGATGCTACTAACATAGTTAGAAGTCATCTATTATCTATATATGGAGAATCAGGATTAGAAACTACACCATATACAGGTATTCCGTTTAGAGATGTATCAAATACTGCTTTAGATGCTGGTGGAGATGCGTTTTTAGTATCAGCAGAAGCAGGAGCAAGTGCTTTAACAGAATGGTGGACATTAACATTTTCGAGTAGCACAAACTATGCAGCAAAGAGTTCAACAATTGGTGGTGCGGGAACAAGTAATAAAACAAGTGATTTTACATCTACAGGAGATGGGGATTTAAAGATATTTGCAGCTACAAACAGTGCAATATGGAATGGAACTTTTGCAACTGGATATAAATTTTATGTTGCAACTTATAAGCATCAAAAAATAGTGGTATCAGTAACAGCAATGTTAGCATTGGCATATTCTTTAGACCATGTATTTACAGCTCAAGTGCCAAATTTAACTGAGTATGCAAGTTCTTTGGAAGATAGAGCAATGAGTTGGTTAAAGAAGTTGGCAGACCCATATAAATCAGGTATGACATTAGATGCTGAACCACCTGCAACAGATGTAAGTGATATTCAAATGCCTTATATAGAATTATTTGACATCAAAGGTGATGGTCCATTTAGTGATGATTTGGCACAAGATGATTATCCAACATATGATAACTAATGGCTGTTGAAATCACATTAGGATTAGATACTGGACCTGCTAAAAGGCTTGGTAATATTCTTAGAAGTCCAAAGCTTATTGAAAAGAAGCTTGTATCAAAACGTGGTGTTTTGCAAAAAGTTGGAAATGCAATGAGGGATAGTGTAAGAGAAAACTTTGAGACAGGAAAAGGAAGTAGATGGGCAGAAGTTAGTAATGATATACTTTTAAGACGAAAGATGCAACAAATATTGTCTGCAAGAAAAGCTAAGAATACAGTCCCACCTTTTGGACGTTTACGTGCTAATGCAAGAACTTTTGTTTCTGATAAAGCAGAGGCATTAGTAAAAGGAATAAAAATATCGTTAAATGAAAATAGTAAGGAAAAAGGAACTTTGATTATAAGAGACATTACTGAATCTCCAGATTTATATCCTTTAGGTGTTGGAGAATTAGAACTTTTAGAGAGTGGAACTATTGGTTTAAGAGCAACCAGAGGGTTGACTTTTAATGCAGGTAGTAGAGTTCCTAAGAAATCAAAAGCTTTATTAATTCCTGTTTCTAATATATCGGGTGGTAAATTTGCTCGAAAAAGAGGGGAAAGTAAGTCAGCATGGTTTAAAAGAGCTGGTATTTTGAAATCAGAAAAAGGAGTAACCATACTGATGAGAAGTAAAGCTTCTGTGGGTAGATTAACAATACCAAGGAGAAGATTTATTTTTTATAATCCAAAAGCTCTTAAAAGAATAAATGAAATATTGACAACAAGTTTAAATGATGATATGCGGTCTTTATATGTAAAAGAAAAAGTGTTAACAGAAGTTACTTTTGCTGGTGTAACTAAAAAAGTTGCAGAAACCAGAAGAGTTCCAAGAGGTATACAGCAAACTACGAGAGGTGTAACTATAATAAGGATTACAGGCAAATAATGGCAACAGCTGCAACAACAACAATGAGTGTTTTACTTGATAACTTAAAGACTAAGTTTCTTACTTTTAAGGCAGGAACTTTATCTGATGTGCAAACATATCAAAGAGGCGTGATTGGTCCATTGGCTGTTTTTCCTGTAATTGCAATGTTACCTCTTTCAGAAGAGATAATACAACGAAGGTCTAATCTTAAATATAAGGTTAGACGAAATATAGATATTGAAATATATACAAGAGATTTTGACACAGGTAGAGGTTTTGATGAAAGTGTACAGATAATAGATGCAGTTAAGAACATATTACAAGATAATTTTACTATTCCAGATGATGCTGCAACTCCAGTAGATGCTGCTTATCGTTCTACATGGGAAGTGCAGGAAATGGGAGCACCAATTAATTATAATAATCAGGTGTTACAGCGTTCTTTGATTACATTATCCTGTGTGAGCACTGAAACAATGCCATCAAGAAATGATGTAGCTACTGTGACAGCAAATGTATCACCTGATGCTTTAGTGGGGGCTGTGAAAGATGTATTAGAGGATAATAAAGGAACTTATACTAATTTGAATAGGGTTCATACATTTGTTGATTCAGTTACAAAACCAATTAGTGTTTATCCTGCCATATTTGTAGGAATACCAACAGGTACAAGAGAACAAATAAGACCGGGTAGTGATGATTTACGTACAAATATTGAAGTGCATGTAATGACTAAACTTTATGCAAAAGAACAAAGTTTGAATTTTAATTTGAGTATTGTGGAAGACGTAAAGGATGCTTTACAGGTTGATTATATGTTTGGTGGTAAAGTAGAAAATAGTCAGATAGAAAGAATTAATTATGAAATTGATACTGAAGATTTGTTATATATTTCAGTTTTTAAATTATCATGTAAAGGTAGAGAATTTTTATAAAGGAGAAATGAAATGAAGTATAGAGGAGATGATGTTATTTTAAATATAAGTGGTGGTTGCAGCGGAGATAATGGCTGTGGATGTAAACCATAAAGGAGAACAAAATGAAGATACAAGCAAAATCAACAATCAATATTCCAGATAGAAATTACCTATCTTATTTTACAGCACACGTAGATGAGTATCAAGCATTTAAGCGTGGAGAGGTTGTTGATTTTCCAGAAGAGGTAGTAGCAAAATTACAAAACATTACAATAGTTAATGAATCTACTGAAGATGGTGAATCAATAATTGAGATAGTTGAAGAAGAAGAAGTGTCGGAAGTGTCGGCAAGTGTCGGAGAAGAAGATGTGGTTGTAGAAGAGGAAGTAGTTGAAGAGGAAGAAATTGATTATAGAGCTGAATTGATTGATGTCAAGGGAATTGGTCCAGCAACTGCTGATGATATTATAGATGTTTATCCAGTAAGAAGTGAATTAATTCAAGCATTACAAGAAGGTACAGCATCTGAATTTCCTTCTCAAATTCTTGATATGTTAAATGGTTACTACTTGGGAGAGTAATGCAAAAAAATCCACAAATAGCAGATTTGATGTTACCACATTTAAAAACCAAAGCATGGACTGAAGCTGATAAATGTAGAGAACGTGTAGAAAAATATTGTACAGGTTTTACATTAGATATAGGTGCAGGACAAGGAAAAATTACAGAAGATGCTTATGGTTTAGATGTAGGTTATGGAGAAGGCGTAGATTTGATACAAGATGCTACAGAGTTAAGGGCTGTTAAAAATAACAGTGTAGATACTATATATTCTGGACACTTGCTTGAGGAAGTTCCTGTTCCTATTGAATTTATGCTTAGGAAATGGCAAGCAAAACTTGTTGTTGGTGGACATTTGATATTATATTTACCTAACCAAAGAGATTATGTAAAGTATTGTAGAGAACATAATGAAAAACCTAATCCTGAACATTGTCATGATTGGGAAATGGAAGATGTTGTGAAGACAATAGAATCTTTAGGTTGTTTTGATATCATCTCTGCAAACTATTATGAAGATGAGTATTCATTTGAAATTGTAGCACAGAAGAATGATAAACCTGTGATTACTCCAATTGAAAGAATTGAAATTAAACGCATTTTTGTTAATTGTATGTTTTCGGGCTTAGGAGATATGTGGTATACTCTTCCATTTTTACAAAAATTGAGAGACCAGTTTCCTGATTCAGAGATTTTGATTGCAACAACACCTATGGGTGGAAGCATTTTAAAATGCTCAAAGCCAATAGGCAATGTGATACAAAGACCATATTCAGTAAGAGATGACATAGTGATTCATTTACAAGAGGAAGAAGATTTTGATTTAGCTATAAATTTTCATTTTGATATGGCAAGTCATAGAGAAATACTTGCAAGTAATGCTAAATTGAATGTTGGAGTTTCTTTGTTATATGAGAGTGGATATTTTTTACCAGATAATGTATATGATTTTACAACCAATATTGATTTAAATCTTGATGGTGTAGAAAAAGAATTTTATCCTTTGTTTGAATATTTAGGAATTGATTATATGAATATGAAAGCAGAAATATCATATAATAAAGATGAATGTTTGGCTGATGTAAGCAATATAGTTAATAATGCACAGAGTTCTCCATATATTGTGATACACCCGGGGGCTACTGGTTATCAAGGAAGAGCATGGGGTAAGTTTAATGAACTTGTATCAGATGAACGATTAAAAGATTTTAAGAAAGTAATTATAGGTAAGATACCCACAGATTCAGATGAGAAATTTAAGTGGGAAAAAGAAAGATATAAGGTATTTAAAAAAATAAGAAAAGATGATGTTATAAATTTAGTTGATAAAGTTTCTTTGGAAGATATAATTCATCTATGTACAAGAGCAACTGCATACGTAGGAAATGATACAGGAACTACACATGTTGCAAGTGGTATAGGAACACCTACTGTAAATTTAATGGGTTCAGGAAATCCACATAGATGGCTACCAAAAGGAAATTCAATAACAATAAGAAAAACATTATGGTGTAATGCACCTAATGGATGTAGATATTCAGGTAGATTAGATAGAAAATGTGATGATATGTGTATGAAGTCAATTCCAGTTGATGATGTTGTATTAGCAATACAAGAGGTATCAATAAGAAATAGCAATAAACCTTTACTTTGGAGTGTTTAATGTTTAAATGTGAAGTATGTGGAAATACGAGTAAACTTGGAGAGAAGCCAACTACTAAAGTTATTGAAACAAGAATAAAGATTTATGAGTATGGAAGATATAGAAGAAAAAAAACAACACAGGGAAGCGAGATAGTTCGTGAGGCAAGAATGTGCGGAGTCTGCGGAATTCTTTATGATGAAGAACATGCTATACCTGAAAGTGAAGTAAGTGAGCTTATAGCCGCTTAGGAGGAAACACAATGGCACAGAGAGGACAGTACGAAGATAGGTTCGCAATGGAAATACAGAATACCACTATTTCTACTACAGTAGCATTTGCGGATGGTGTTGATACTACTTCTGGAGAGGAAAAATCAGGTATATTGTTAAATAACCATCCTAATTTTCCACCTGGACAGAATGTAATTGAGACACGAAAAGCTTCTGGTTCAGCAAGTCGTAAGGATGGAACTGGATTAGAATTTAACCAAGGAACAAGAGAGCCTTCATTTACAATTGAATTTGATGTAAGTGCTAAAGTTCTTTATATTCCTTTACATTTACTATGTCAAAGAGGAGCAGTTGAAGAGGATGCAGGTGGTTCAGGACCAAATACAAAATGGTTCTTCCCTTATTCTTATGAGGTAACTCCCTCAGCAGCAGAATATTGGGGTGGATTTGTTCGTAGATTATCAGTATCAGCGAGTGATTCACATAGAGTAGTTGGAGCTGTAGCCAGTTCTATGACTCTTTCATCAGAGTTTAATTCTGCTTTGGTATGTTCAACAGAGTTTATGGCAAGAGATGTAGAAAATGATTATAGAGTAACTGCAAGCGATAATTTTGAATTTACTGAAGATGCAACTTTATTGTGGCAAGGAGCTACTACATTAATTGGTGATGGTAGTGGAGTAATGGAAGCAGTTGATTTAGATGGATTTAGTTTAACTATAAATACAAATCCAACAAGAAAGTTTTATTCAAATCAATTGACTCAAAAATTCCTTATGATGGACGTAACTGCAGAAGGTACTATTAAAGTTCCATTTACTGCAGGAACAACTAATTTTGAGGATAATGTATTACTCAGGAACTTTATTTCTGGAACACCAGTAAGATTCTCTATTTATTGGGGTGGTCAATATCCAAATGCTAACAATGATTTAAGCATTAACTTTATTGCAAGAATTACTGATGCACCTGTTGGACAAGATGAAGATGAAATCGTAACAGATGTTTCATTTCAATGTGTTGAGAAGATATTTATTGACAGCATTGCAAATGGAAATAATAATGTAACGAGTATTGCTGATTCAAGTGGAACAACAACAATTACTTGGGCTGCATCTCAGACAGCACTTGGAAACGTATTCCCGGGTGATTACGCATTGATGATTGATGCAACAGAAGCACAAACTAAGTTTTTGATTGACAACGTAAGTGCAATAGATACTTATACTTTAACAGCTACACCAAGTGGTTCACCTGCAGAAGTGCAGATATTTAGTCAACCATTTAATATTGGTATAGATGATAATTTAGATAGGTCAATATAAGAACAAATAATAACTAACTACTGAAGTAGTCATTAACAGCGGAGGAGGCAGAAAATGGCAAGAGCAGCAAGAAGAGAACCATATTTATATAGATTAGAGGAAGACAGGTCTTTAGCTCCTGAGTTACAGACCCTTTTCTCTATACGTTTAAAAACAGGTCATGACCATAATCTGACATCATCAAGGTATGCAAATACTGTTACTACTGGTGATAAAGGAAAAATGGAATTGGATGTATTATTAAGTAATACGGCTGATAAATTAGAATTTCAACATCTTGTACAAGAGGTAACGAATTTTGATTTTGGTGCAGAATATTATGAGAAATATCCAGCAATGGCAGAACAAGCAACAGAACGGTCTTATGAAGACAGAGAAGAAACTAAAGGACTCTTTGTAGCATCTGTTACAGAGGTAAGTCAATTAGCTGATATAGCACGTCTGTTACCTAATAAAGACCTTCGAGAAATCCTGAATGCAGCAAATGACAGGTCAATTCTGGAGGATGGAGAAAAAAAATAATCCAGCTCCTAATCTACTTCTCCATGTGGAGAAGTGAAGAACAGGGGCGGCAGGTAACATATGACTGCAACCATTGCATTGCTAAAGGACTAAAAGAAAGAAGAGTCTGTTATAGATATGATTCAAATAATATGCTTAATGTGCCAAAGCTTTTTGATGAAACAGGCAATCCTAAGTTTGAAGAAAAAGATGAAAAGATATCGGGTGCTTTTAGTCCTTTAATGTGCAATAAACAGGAAGCAATGGATATACTTGCAAATATTGCAAGTAAACAACCAACAAGACCAGTGTTTGATATTTGGTATTCTTATTTTAGAAGCCGAATAGGTTTAAAAGAGAATGAAGATGGAAAAATGGTAAGTGCAGAAGTTTGTCCTATAGGTTTTTTAACCGAGGAAATAGAGGATTATGTATCAATGGAAAATGCAGCATCAAAATATAATTCATTACCATTTCCTGGGAATTGGTTAGACCAACCATTATATATAATTGAAGCATTTGAAAATATCAATGTTGCATCAGGTCATTATGAACGAGATAAAAGTAATAAAATGAAAAGTAAAGCAGTGGCAGAAGAAAGAAAGGCTAAGTCAGGGAGATAAAATGCCTACATTAATTCAAAGATTACAATTTTTTATTGAAATGCAAGCTAAGGGATTTAGTACCACAGCTAATGATGTCATTAAGAATATGAAAAAGATTGGGGATAATGCTAAAGGACCATCAAAAGAGGGTATTTCAAAACTTGTAACAGAGTTAAATAGGTTTCAAGAAGTAGTAGATAAATCTACTAAAGAACTTTTACAGAATAATATTAGTGTTAAACAATGGCAAAACAGAATTAAGGATGGAGAGAGAGCTCTTAAAACTGCTGTACCTGCTATTGATGAGTATGGTAAAGAAATAAAACAAGTTACAAATGCTCTTAATAAACAAGTTAAAGCACAAGAAAAAGTAATATTAGCTGAAAAATTAGAAAAAAATGCATTAAAAGCTTCAAGGTCAGCATTAACAAAAAAAGTTAATGTAATAACAAAAGTAATAGAAAAACAAAAACTTGAAGGTCAATCTCTTAAACAATTTAATAAAATTATGAGAGAGATACAAATTAGACGTGATATTATAAATGAAAAAGAAAAAGTAGGAAATTTAACAAGAAGGGCAGCCACTGCTGCAACAAAGAAATTAACTGGTTCTTTAATAGAATTACAAATTAGAGGACTTAAAGGCAGTAAAAAAGCTTTAGAACGACATCTTTTAGGCTTAAAACAATCTACAGCTGCAACAATTAGAATGGGTGGTTCTACTATTGGATTGATGAGAACTCTTTCCAGATGGAGAAATAGACTATTAGTATTAACTTTTGCTCTTGCTGGTATGGTTCGTGGTATTCAAAGATTTATACAAGCAGCAATTGAAGCAGAAAAACAAACAATTGCTTTGAATATAATTGCTATTAAAACTGGTAATTCAGTTGCTTCTATTACAAAAGCAGCAATTGATTTATCTAAAGATGGTGTATTATCTTTTGTAGGTGCTGCCCAAGCTATTAAGAATTTAATATCAACTGGTGCATCTATAGATGTAGTTGTAAAAAACTTGCAAGCTATGAAGGATGCAGCTCTTGCTAATGGTCTTGCTTCTATTTCAGCAGAAGAGGCTATTATAAGATATACTCAGGGTGTGAAAGAAAATAAATCTCAACTTACAGATACTGCTGGTATTATGACAAATATTAGTGTTCTTTTAAAAAGAGCAGCAAGTAATACATCTGATTTAAGTTTGGCTGATAAACTCCTTATTGAGTTTACAAAAGAAGCTAATTTGTTTTCTGGCACATTAGCAAAAAGTTTGGAAACATTGGGAGGACAACTTCAAATAGCAAAAACGGCATCAAAATCTCTTGCTATTGAATTAGGAAATAAATTAATTCCTTTAGCAAAAATACTTTTGGCAAGATATCTTGCAGTTATAGAATCAGTAAAAGAATGGGCAAGCGATACTGAAAATTTAAAGAAAATTATGAAGGAAACAGAAACAATTCTTGTTGCTTTTTTGAAAATTATTGAGAGCTTAGTTAGTCTTCTTGGTAAACTTTCATTTGTGTTTAATCTTACATTTGGAGCTGTTGATAGATTTGATATGGGTGTTAGAAAGTCATTGAAAAGTATGAGAGAATGGTTTGATAGTTTTGAATTTATTAATAGAAATGTAAATAAAGATTTTGGATTTGGATTTAAAGAAGAAGACGTGCAAACAGTCAAAGACATGAAAAAAGAATTAGACGAGATTATACCTACACTTGATGCTGTTACAAATGTTATTGAAACACAAAGATTAGTAACTATGATGGAGCAAATTACTAAAGAGGTTATAAAAAGAGAGAATGCAACAGAAGGATTAAGAGCTTCTATAATGGAACTTAATGGAGATATAAGAGAAGCTTTTGTTTTAAGACAACAACTTATTGTTGATGAAAAACGTGCTGAAATAGAACTTATTCAAATTAAGTTAAGAAATGCTCAAAAACTTAGAGATGTTTTAGTTAAAGAAAACATTAAAGAATTGGAAAGGTTAACGCCTATTCTTGCTTTTATGAAACAAACTGGTGATGAACTCTCAAAAGTTCGAGAAGGAATAAATAAACTTAAAAAAGCTAACAACAGTGCTAATGAAAGTGTAAAAAATTTAAAAGAAATTTTTGCCACCCTTGGTGTGGAATTAGGATTAACTGAAACACATATGGAATTGTTACTTCAAAAATTTGATGATGATAGACCTAATAAATTTGCTGATAGTATGAATAAAATTACAGAAGCATTTGCAAGATTTAATGAGAAAGTTGCTACAGATGTTTCAAGACAAGCAGCTAAGCCATTAGGTTTTATTACTTCGTTTGGAGCTCCAAGAGCACAAGCTGCAGGAGCAAGACAGGAGGCATTAAATGAAATTAGACTTAGACAATTAAAAATTGTTCAAAATAAAAGACTTAAAATAATAGAGGAATTATTAAATAAAAGATTAATTATTGAAACTGAAGCTGAAAAATTAAGATTAAGGGTTAAGGCTGAATTTCAAAATTCCGAACAACTTCAACAAGAAGCTCATCAAAGAGCAATGAAACAAATTGATGAAGAAGCTTTAAGAGAAAGAATTAAATTAGCAGCAGATGCAGCTAAGAAAATTCTTGATTTAACATTATTTGCTTCAATGAGGGATAGAACTCAAGCTAAAATTCAAAGAGCTATAGCGGACGAACAACTTAAAATAGATTTAGATAATAGAATTATAGACCAAAAAGAATTTGCTGAAAAAACTCAAATTTTAAATAGACAAGGTGAACTACAAGAGAAAGCAGCAGCAAAAAGAAGAAATGCTGATATACGAATAGCAATTGCAGATGAATTAACAGCAAGGGCTGTTTTGTGGGCAATACAGGGACCCATTGAATTATTTAGTGGTAATATAGCCAAGGGTAGTGCTATGATAGCTGGTGCAATAGCAGCTGGAGTAGCAGTAGCTTCATTGCTTGGTAGTGCTGGAGCATTGCAAGCACAGGCAGCAGTATTGGATACGAGAGCAACAGGACTTGGGCAAGGGACAACTGGAGCTGGAGATTTTGAAGGACAAGGAAGAGTTATAACAGGTTCTTTCTCAACACCTTTAGGTGGAGTTTCTGTGAATCCAACAGTAATAATAAATGCTGATGTAGTGGGAATAGGTGCTGGTGGAATAGAAGAAACAGAATCTGCTTTAGAGGAATTAATGATTGAAGTAACACAACGAGCTGTTGATTCAGGACAGTTAGCAGCAGCTTAAGGAGAAGAAATGGCACAAGGTGATAAATTTCAATTAGCAATAGCATATCCTATTATGAATTCTAATTTTGCTCTTCAAAATAGAGCTACTGGAACATTTAGTGGAGCTTATACATCAGGTACAACTATGATAACTAATGGCGTGACTCCAGACCAAGGTTCAAATACTTATAATTTTTTAGACCTTGTATTTAAAGCAAATGATAGAATTCAAGTTGGTTCAAGCTCAGATACAGATACTGCAGATTTAAATAAATCAGAATCAGCTTTGGTAAGTAGTTTTTCTTCAGAAGTTCCAGGTTCTGATTTTAAACAATTTGTATTAGATGCTGCTTTATCTTTTGATTATGCTAATGCAGATGCATGGTCGGGAATAGGAAGTGCTTTAGCTGGCGGATGGTTTTTAAATGGAAGTGGAATTACTATTGATTCGGAAGCAGATGTGGTAGTTGGTAATTTTGATAACTATGCACAGCAAGTTATTATAAAAAATACTGCAAGTTCATTAGGATTAAGGCAATTATTAGATACTTCTTTCTTAGAAGCTAAGACTCTTTATAGGTTAGGATTTATATATAAATTCATTGATGGTTCGGATGCAAGTGCAACACCTTTATTTCAAGTGGATATTGATGGAACAACTCAGGATATTGGAACAACTGAAAGGCTTTCATTTACTGCAAAAACTATTGAACACACTGAATCATCAGCATGGTCATCAACACCTTATATTGATTTTAAAATGACAGACCCGGGAACTGTAACATCTGCTTCAAAAATGACAGCAACAATTGATGAGGTTTTCTTTGAACATACTTTTGGAGATTTTGCTGATACAGATAAAAGCAGTTCTTCACAACGTCCAAAAAGAACTATAATTCCAACTTCAAATAATGGATATACTAATGGTTATTATGAATTTGATGAAGACCCTGATATGGGAAGTATAAAGATTACTAAGAAAGACTTGTTTCAAACTTTAAAATATGCTAATGGTAAGACAGTTTGGTTTGATAAATCAGGTGAGGGAGATAGAGTAGAAAAATATAATTTTGGATGCAAATTTAGTAATGTATCACAATCATTTTATGATGTTCTTTTAGAATTTCAAAGGTTACAAGATAAAGGACATACAGTAAATATACATCCAAATATAAGTGATTTACCTGATGTCTTAAGAGGTAGATTTAAGGTAAGTGGGTCTGAAAAGAATCAATGGGATTTAACATTAAGAAGTTTTAATTTTGAATTTATGGAAACATAAATGACACAAAGAGCAATATATCAAGACCAATATGTGATAGAAACTCAATTAGCTGGAAGTAGTGACATTTCTACATTGTTAGGAACTTTGGCAGATTTTGCCATAGATGGTAGTGTAATAGGAATAGATGTTGATACTTTGGCTTTACTTTTAAATAATCATCCAGACATAAATCCTAATCCTGATACTATACACACAAGAAAAACAACTGGAAAATCATTTAGAAGAACAGGAACAGATAATGAATATCATATGGGAATTTTCAATCCTAATTCTTCTTGGGAATTTGATGCAAATCCAACTACTCTTGCTTTACCTTTATGGTTGCTTTTTCAGAATGTAGTTGCAAATGAACAATCTTCAGTTAATTTTACTAAACGTATTCTCCCCTATACATCTTCTGGAATGGAAGTATATGCTTCAATAGGTAGAAACATAGGAGCTGAATCACAGGTGATGGATGCTTGTATTGTGAATACTATATCACTTTCAAGTGAAGAAAATCAGGCTTTAAAAGCAAGTGTTAATTTTCTTGGTTCTGCTTATAGAAATGATGTTAGTGCTACTTTGTGGGATACATCATATACATTGAGAGCACCTTTACTTTGGCAAAATGCTGTAGTAACTTTAAGATATAATACAAATGCAGGAGTAAAACTTGATTTAACCAATTTTAGTTTATCATTTAATAATAATGCAAAGGTTAAACATTATGCAAGTCAAAATGTTTCTAAGTTTACTTTAGGTGATTTAGATGTTATAGGTAGCATGAAGATTACAAGAAATATAACTAATTATGCTGCTAATTCCGTAATTGATGATTGGTTAGATACCTCAAATAATTTAGGTGTAGATAGGGTTATGTTTATAATGTGGAACACATTACAAAGTGGAGGTATGAGCACCACAAGAGCTGTGTCTGGTGGTACAGCTGGAACAAAATCAATTACAGTTGCTGATGCTACCAGTCCAGTATCTTTAATTGTTGACGATATTATAATTATAGATAGAGGAACAGCAGATGAAGAATTTGCATTTGTTTCTGCTATTAATACAACTACTCCGGGCGAACATGTTTTAACATTAAGAGATAATTTAGCATATACTCATGATGCTTCTGAAACAGTAGAAGAAGCAGGTAGAGATTTTTTTGGAATAAGAATGAATATAAGATATGATGGAGCTCCAACTACTGGAGATGATGAATTAGTAAATGAAGTTTCGTTTACTTGTGTGGATGATGAAACAAATCCATCTATTTTAATGGGATTAATTGATAATGTTGATAGGAGTATTCCTTAATGGGAGTTAGTCAGGCATTTAAAAATAGACTTGATGATGATTTATATAGTTATCGAGTAAAATTTTATATTGAAGATTCAGCGGCAGTTGGTAGTAAAGAGTGGGTTGATTTTTCTGATAGATTAGAATTTGTTGATGTAAATTCGACTACAGGAGAAACACAAAGACTTTCAGTTGCAGATGGTGTAAATCGTTTTATGAAAGGTGGAGCTATTTCTCATAAAACAGAGAATAAGGTTTCAGGAAATACATTTATTACTTCAATACAATCAGTCACTGTTGCTAATACAGATGGCTTTTGGGATGACCCATCACAGTGGAGTAATCTTAAAAACATACGTGGAGCAGCTGCTACATTTACCACAAGTCAAAATAACCAAGAGATTCTTTTAGATAAATTAAGATGTAGAATAACTGTTGAATTGGTGCATGTTAATGGTTCTATTGAGGAAGGAACTGTTGGTGTTTTCATGATTCGTAATGTTCAAACAAACAGTAACACAGGAACTGCTACACTTCAAATTGCTGACCAAGGTTTCTTTTTAAAAGAGCTTGATGCATCAGAAGTTAAAAATGGAAGAAGCTGGTATGAACAAAGACCAGTAAAATTTTTAATAGAAGAATTATTAAAACAAGAACCTTTATTTATAAACTCTTCAGGTGAACTTAATACTGATTTTATTTTTCCAAATGTTATTAGGATTCCAACATCTGACAACAGTAGAGTATTGAGTTCTTATGGAAGACCACCTGAATTTGATGGAACAAAATGGAATGATGGTTTAGGTTTGTTTTGTAGAGCTCTTGCATGGGGAAGTGTTACTGCTGTTGATAGTTCAGTAGAGGGAAATGATGGAACTTTTGGTGGTGCAACAGACCCGACATGGGCAACTGGAAAAGTTTTAGCTGAAGGAACTTTAGAAGAAATAAATATCTGGAAATCAGAAAATGCACTATCTGAAAATGAACAAGGAATAACTACTTTTGGAGATGATGATGTTAGAACAATAATAAATGGTCAAATCATTAAACAAAGTTTAAATAGTGTTATAAAATAT
>SDBU01006085.1_pt1 | contig 14272 bp, 18 predicted proteins | sample 2277071 | NCBI WGS metagenome assembly SDBU01 (sample SAMN10397929, study PRJNA504765) | marine sediment metagenome | isolation source: marine sediment core GS08_GC12, 126 cmbsf | place: Arctic Ocean: Gakkel Ridge, Loki's castle | collected 2008
CTCTTCACGGAGCAGATCCGTGTCGACTGGCAGCTGGAAGCGATCGAGCAAGGAATTTCACCGTCGGAGATCTTCAACACGATGGTGACGTTTTTCATGGATCAAGATGAGGGGGGGAATGGGCCTTGAAGAGGGCTGCTTATTTGCCGTATAAGCGTGTAAAGGACTTGACAAAACTTGACATTTTTGGGATTTCGTCATAGATGGTCCCGCCAAAAACTGCCTTTCCCCATTGATCCCCTCTCCGTGGGGGTTTCGGTGTCCTTTTGGTACGTTTTGTCCCCTGATCCCCTCCCCGTGGGGGTTTCCCTTCTCACACCCGAAAAGCCCCCTCGAGCTGCGCTGGAATTCGACGACAACCCCCCCTGGCCTCACCAGGTCGATTTTGTGGCGTTTTTTGGTATGACAAATGCAATCGGACCTCCCCAGGAAGCCCAGGAGCGGTTTAGGAGGGTTTTAGGTATCAGGGATCCTTTTAAAATGCACAAATTTCTACGCATTTGCCTATAATGACGCAATGTCCGAAGCGTCAGAAATTTTAATCTACCTCGTTGATCCTTCCCTACCCAAAGTGAAACAGTACGAAACGCTGGCCGGGGAGTTGTCAAAGATCGCTGACACGACCTTTTCGTGGCGCTATTTGCTCAGTGTTTTGAATGAGACCGTAAGGCCATCCAGGGCATTTACTGAGGCATTGAGGGCGCACATCCTGAGTTTAGATGGTGTACCCACGATATATGCCAAGTCCGTGCCCGTTCAGGTCAGGTCAAAAAGTGCTGACATCGAGGGCGCCTATGTAATGGGTGCATCTAAGATTTGCCCGAAGTGCGCAAATAAATTTGTGCCCAACGTACCCTGGCGCCGATTCTGCCCTGCCTGCAATCCTGTCAGAAGTTGCTGACACGCGCTGCTTTTCTACTTGCGCTATCTACTTTTTGATGTATGATATAAACACGTGGCCTGAGAGAATCGCTCCCAAGCCACGCTACACCAAAGGCGGGTTTAGGGCCGCCCTAAGTGATGCAAGATTGTACCAATAATCTAGCCCCGGCCCTACCCGCCAAAGGTAGGGCCGTTTTTATTTATGCGCTACGCGCAATTCCCAGGCCTTAACCTGGGAATCACTTGGCAAGGTTGGAATGTGCAGCCTCACCCGCTACAGTGTAACCTCGCACAGTCCTCCCTCCAAGCAAAAGGGAAAATTGAATGACACGACGACACGACGATGTTTTAATCCTCGACTTCGCAAGTCGAGAAGTCTTATCCGTTTGGATTAAAGGCCTCGACCGACCTATAGGAATTCCGCCGGTCGATTGGGCCAGGATAAGCAAGGGTTCGCTGGTCGTAATCCCATGCAAATACATAAGCAAAATAAATGAGAAAAAATCCGAAACTCTCGGGATGTTTGGTTAAGATCGCGACCCTGGCTGTGATCGAGATTTGAACATTGACGACATAAGCGGAATTCAAAGGTACGATAAAGGTGAAACATGAAAAAAATTTTCGTAATTTTGGCGCTGCTGATAATTGTCACATTAGCTTGTGGGAATGGATCAGGTTCGTCGAGCAGCTCTTCCTGCCCCGAGGGAGCGCAGGTAATGGACTCGACTGCAACGGTTTGGCTGACGCCAGATCCCGACGACGGTAGGAAAGTTGGGACTTTGCAAGCGGGGCAGTGGGTGAACGTGATCGGATGCCAAGGAGGGTATGCTCACATCCTGGGAGGCGGTCTCGAAGGGTGGTTTCTTAAAAGCATCGTGGATTAGGCGGCGAAGCGCGCCGCAAGAATATCATGGTTTATAAGGAGAATCATTGTGCGGAATCTATTGAAATTTAAAACTAATCTCGGGATTATTATGGCAGCCACGGCACTATTTGTTGCTGCGCTCGCCTGCGGATCCAGCACACCAGAAGTAAGACCCGCTGCCACAGATCCCCCAAGCGAAGCGGAGCAGCCTGCAGCTCAACTCACCGAAGAAGAATCTACAGAGCAGGTATCTCCAACCGAACCTGCTCCCCCCACCGAAACTCCGAAGCCCTTGGGATCTGCGAGGAGCAATCCCGCTCCTCCCGGATTCGAGGTCTCGTTGGGCGAGATCACCCTCGTTGTGGGCGAAGTGATTCGGCCGGCCACGGAAATCATCATGATTGGCAATATGTTCAACACGGAGCCTGAGGAGGGGCAGGAATATATCTTGGTCGAAGTTTCTACTCGTTGCGATAAGGGATCCGATGATACCTGCAATATCTCAGGTTTTGAATTTAGCTTGATCGGGTCCACGGGTGTTGTCCACGATTCAGAATGGCTAATCTCGGGAGTCGACGGTCTATATGAAGGTGGAGAATTTTTTGGAGGCGCGACCATCACGGGGTACCTGCCTTTCATAATTGGGCAGGACGAAATCGATTTAATTCTCAAATATGAGGAGTTATTCGTAGGAGAGGCATACTTGGCCCTGGGACAATAGGTACATCGTAGGGTTCCATGCTCCCGGTCCCGGCGGCGACAGCCTGACAGTATGCCAGCGAACGCAGCCGGCGCCGGCGAGTCTGCAACCGCGTGCCGGCATTTAGTGATCGGAGGATTAAATAATGCCTAGCATTCCAAAGGATATTCCGCTTAATTTGCTGTCTGTTTCAAATCTGAATACTCGTCGAGACTTGGACGCGGGTCAGGAGGACTCAAGCATCCAAGATCTCGCATTGAGCATTCAGGAGAAAGGTCTTATTCAACCAATCACTGTGCGACAATTACCAAGCGAAGAGGGAAAGTATGAGGTGATTATTGGGCAGCGACGCTTATTAGCATGTCAAAAAATAGGCTACGACCCGGTCCCATGCCTGGTTAGAGACGATCTGGACGACACAGAGGCGGTTACGATTTCTCTAATCGAGAATGTCCATCGCGCTGATCTGAATCCTCTAGATAAGGCTCGAGCGTTAAGGCAACTATACGATCGATGTGGTTCATATGAGAAGGTTGCAAAAGAAACATCCTGGTCCGCTCAAACGGTCAGTAAATATGTTAGCCTGCTTGATCTTCCAGAAGAAATCCAAAATAAAATAAGTACCTCAGACGGGGCAGCGGGAGTCGGTTCACTTTCAAAACTTGCCCGAACTTTCAAAGGTGATGAGGCCCTCGATGTATACGAGCAAATTGCGGGGTTCACTCAAAACATTCAGACGGAGATAATTAAACGGAGCGAGGGTGATATCTCCAAGATCGGTGAGTTGAGGGGTTTAGCTTTAGAGGGCGCCTTTGAGGTTCGACATTGTGGGGGGCAATTCAAATGCGAAGTTATCCGCGACATCCTTGAGGGTGAGCTGGATATGAAAAAATTCGAGGATCTTGTCCAAGAAGTTGCTTTGAATGTTTCAGTCGGATTGGCGGAAGGCGAAATTAAGGCAGCATCAAGGGCTTTTTGGCGGAGCCTCGCATAACATCTCGCTGATGGTTCAGGGGCCTCCCCCTCGCCCCTTTACCGGCCCCTCCGGCTTAGATAGCGGAGGGGTTTTTTCTTGCTTACAATCGTGTCAGATATCGCTGACATCTTGCTTGCGATGGACCCTGTTTATAGTACAATGGTTACACAACTAGATCGAATTAGTAACCTAAATAGGGAGTCTGAAATGACCGATAAAAATCTTATGCTGCGAGCTCGAAACAAGCTCACCAGGACCCACGGGGAGGCGCTTGCCGGCGCCATTCTCGCATGGGCGGATGCGACGACGGATCCAAAGTCACAGAGGCGTAAGGACCTCATTCGTGACAAGGCGCGCGCGGTGAGCGGATTTTTCGAGTTCGCCAATGTTGCGCCCCACGAAGTCACCCCCGCGCATTTGAAAGACTGGCAAACCGAGCTCGAAGGATCCATAACGCCGGGAACCGTTTATGGAATGACTTCGAGGGTGTCGAGTTTCTATCGATGGATCCTCGCGAAGGGCCCGGATGAGTTGAAGCTGGCCATCAAAATGAACCCGGTTGACCTGGCCAGGCCGCAGGCGCCTAAGCCCTATCAATCCCAGAGCTCGAAGTCGCTCGATGACAGTCAAGTTATGGCATTGCTGCAGACGGTGAAAGAGAAGGCCGAAAAAGGGGATATCGTGGGCAAGCGTGATTATGCGCTGATGATCCATTTCGCCTTGACAGGACGCCGGCGAGAGGAAGTGATCGGCCTGCGTTGGGGCGACATTCAAAGCAACGGGGCGATGGTTGTCACCTACCGCGTCAAAGGTGGAAACCTGGAAACCCGCATCGTTACGGATCCGGCGGTCAGGGACGCCATGCTGGATTACCTCGAAGCAAGCGGGAGGCTCGAAAGCATGTCCGATGATACGCCGATCTGGACACGTCACGATCGAGCCGGAAACCCCGGCGATCAGTTGACATCCCGTGCCTTCGTAAAAAATCTAAAGCGTTACGCTCGACAAGCCGGGATAGGAAAAATCCACCTGCATCAACTCCGGCACAGTTTTGCGCGGATGGCCGGCGACGTGAGCGGATCGATGTCGGCGGTCCAAGAGGCGTTGGGTCACAAGTCCTTAGCGACCACGAAAATCTACCTTGAGAGTGTGGGTGTGCGTAGGGATCAGTTCTCGTCGAAGCTCGCTGAGCGCCTTGGGATAGGTTCCTAATTGGCGGTAGTTGTGTAACCCAGGGGGGTTATCGGAGGGGGAGAGCGGAAGCACGGGTGAGGGGCAGGGGTGCGATGAAAAAGGCCAAGAACGAGGCGCGGGCTCAATACGCCCGCTTCGGGAAAGCAGGCCAGGCAGCGGCGAACTGGCGCGATTGGGGGGCTCAGCTCAAGGGGATTCTTCACAATGGACTCAAGGAACCGAGCATGTCGCTCGCTGGCACTTACCTTTCCCAGGAGAGATGAGCAATGAGGCACTTTGAGCGGATCCTCGAGGAATTGCTACCCGTCCGGCGCGGCGAGCGCAACCAGGCCGGCTACACTTTCGCCGGGTTGCAGCTGGCGCCGGTCGTGAAAGGGAAAGCCTTAGCGCGCGTACATTATAAGAATCGTCTCGTGGAATTCGAGATCGACGATCAAAAAAATCCATGTCCGCTAGCGGCCTGGTTTTTGGGGCTTCACGAGTGCTCTCACTTTTACGACGGCGACCTGGCCGAAGGCCGCACCGCGACTTCGGTGCGCAGCTATGATGAGCAGGAAAAACGAGCCATGCGCTTCATGGCGTCGGTGGGCGCGAATTATCTCAGTGACACAGACCTGGAAGTCTGCATGAACTGTGTGGGAGGCGATCCGATGAGCTGCAATAGCCCGAGCCTGGCAAGCATTATAGAAAAGCTAGGCAATAGCGCCGACGTGAGAGCGCAAACCCTCGGGGGGCTGCTTTTGAGGGCGATCAGCGAGAATCCGGCGTGGTTCAAGGCAGCGGCGCGAGGAATGAAAGGGCCGGGCGGCCAGCCGCTTATAACCTCATCCACACCCACGAATGTGACCCCGGACTATAACAATCCACCGCGAAAGCTAGAGGGCCGCATAATCAGGATTCCGCGGAAGCGAAAGTGCGTCGTAAAGGTGGTTTGATTCGGGTTTGTTTTGACGCTGCATGGAAACATGGAAAGCAGCCCGTATTATGATTTTAAGGCGCCCCTGGGCGTTGTGGGCGGTGAGTGTTGTTATAAGAAGCGCAATTCCCGGAGGCATTTCCGCGTCCGCGGGTGCGCTCACGAGAGAACGCCCCAGGACGCTCTCTACGCGATTTTTAAGCCCCTATTGACCCTTGGGATACCTATCTTTTACCCCCTAAAAACCTTACCCGTTCTTGCATCGTCCTGCGATCGCTGTGGATTGAAATTGACTAAATTGTAATGCTGTTTAGATTGATGTAAGCTATAAGTGGAATTCAAGATTTTATCCCCTTGGGAAATATAGAATCATATATTAGCCGGCTCATAGGCGGTTCCTCTGTCAGATGGGAAAAGGGAGGATTATGGATCAAGAAATAGTAGAGGTGCAGGAAGTCGATCAAGAAATAGGAGAGGTGCAGGAAGTCGATCAAGTTGTCAGCGAGCATGTCTTGGAGATTCGTTACAAGCCCGACTCTAAGGTCCTTGACTATCGAGGCCAGCTGGCAAGCGCCCTGTCAAATGATTTCAAGTTATCCGAGTGGAGGATCACTCAGAATCGAGTTGACGTCTACGACAAGGAGCAGAGCACGAGGGTCTTCGCCTCTTTCAGAAATGCAGGCGCTGTTGTTCGCAATCCGCCAGATAGCGAAACGTTCCCCAATCTAACAGGCAAGTTCATCCAGTTTCTGGCCGAGCAGAAGCCGTACCGGAAGAAGTTTCCGCTTCTGAGATTGGGGGTTAGGTCTAGGTTCGGTTTTGCCTCAAGCCACTCGTTTCCTCAGCTAGTTGAAAGATACCTTCGAAGGATCGTTGATATCAGACCAGAGGTCATTGACTCGATTGGTGCTCGGCTAATCGATGTAGGTGTACCTGTAAATTTCGAAGCGGATCTCGGACAGATCAACTCCAATACGGGCCCTATGGAGCGGGAGCAATTGAGTAGCTTCTTCGGATTCCACCTCAAGGATCGCCTCCCAGATGTCGCTTTGTATGTTGAGTTTGATTATTGGCTAAAAACCGAAAAGGATACAGGTGTTGCCGAGATAGTCTCAATTGTTCGAGACTACGCCTCCAGCAATTGGCGCAATTCCGAGTTTATTCGAGACCTGGTGATGGGGGATTGACCTGTGGTCCGCCGACAGAAACCTACGGTCTCCGCCGAATTGGCTAGTCAGGAAGATCTGCGCGATCAAACTGATGTTTCGCGCCTCGGGAGCGAAGGAGTCTCTCCGGAGGAAGCGCCGGATTCGAACTATACGACCTACGAAGATATCGAAAGCACGATAACCGCTCCTGTTAGGTTGCCTCCCAGAGAGGCCATAGCGGTCCAATTGGGGCCCGTTAATCTAGTGAACAGGCTTGAAGAGTATCAGTCCGATGAGAACCTAGGGCACATGCTGATCGGATTGTTCGTCGGTACCGCATTGGGAATTTTATCGAATTGGGTGACAAATCCTGATGAGGGCATCGCTCCTGTCTCTGTTATCTTACTTGTCTTTGTACTGATCATAGCGTTCGGGGTCGGTATTTGGCTCAGACGGACGAAGCAGCGTCGATCAAGTGTTAAGAGGGAGATTGACGCTCTGTCCAGGTAGCCGGCTGACCACTCGCTGGAGCGGGCACCGCGCGCGGCGGTAATCAAAGGGGGATTTAGTCAACCAATGCTCACAAAAGCGAGGCGCCCCCGTGCGGCATCATAGAGGCGCTCTTGAGCCCCAATGTAGTCTACATCGGCCAAGACGCCAATTCAAGCAAGGATCCTGTAACTGTGGTTATTGGACCTTTGGTTAAAAGAAACCGGCCACCCCGAAGGATGGCCGGTAACTGATTCTGGGGCTGTTGCCCCTTAGCCCATACTGGGCAGTTACTTCTCATACTCTATATACACCAATTTGAGCATAAGTTCAATAGCAACGATAGTTCTAATTGGAACGATAGTTCTAATAGGAGCGATAGTTCTAATAGGAGCGATAGTTCTAATAAGAGCGATAGTTCTAATAGGTGGCTATCAGAACTAATTTACCTTAGTTTTATGAGGTTGGAGAGATGCCCCGCCTGGGACTCGAACCCAGAACCTTGTACTTGAGAAGTAACTGCTCTATCCATTGAGCTAGCGGGGCATGAATATCCTACCAAACGATTCTGGCTTCTGCCAGTCTTTCACCATTTATAACACCAAAACACGCTTTCCGTATAACCCAAAAACGTGCTTCCCTTACCTTAAAATATGCCATATTAGGTACTAGATGCTCCAATTACTACAATCGTTTGCGCCCCTTCAACTCCATAAATTGAAACAGTTCCGGGGATAGCGCTCCCAGTCTTCGAGTCCTGCAATCGCAAATTGACCAGAAATGCTACTTAAACGCCCTCAGGTTTTTTAAGTACCTTCAGTCCGGTGGTTTGCCAAACAATCTCCGGTACCAGGGCTGCGTGAGCCATTCGCGGAGCTTGAGCAGCTCGTCGTCTGTTGTCCCCTGGGCGCGTGCTACCTCTTCCACCTGGTCCGAGAGATCCCCGACCTCCGAACGCAGCGCCCTGGCCGTGTCCAGGGCTTCAGTGAGCGCTTTGCTGATTGATGGCACCAGGGCGAGCGCCGACTCGTTGCTTGTGGATTCATCCTCGACGACCTGCAGAAGCGCTGCGGTTTCCTCCGGGCTGCGGCCTTGCTGAATCAGTTCACGAGCTCGTGCAAGCACCGCGACGTCGCGCTCTGTAAATCGACGCCCGCGTTTTTTTGTGGCTTGCTCGCTGAGGTGTTCAGTGAATTGCTTGACATACCTCCGGAGTGTTGAGGGTGGAAGCGAGAGCATGTCGGAGAGTTGGCCGGGTGTGAACAAGGAGACCTCCCGCAATGGCGTGAATTGCACCCTGACTCTACACCAAGAGCCATGGTGAGCGCAACAAGAACCAATGAGCGCTCAGGCTGATCCGTGAGCGCTCACCCCCTTGATTTTGACCCTCGAAGTGTTATATAATGATTCTAGGAATTATTGTTCACAGACACAACAAGGAGGCCGGGATGGCTGCAAAAATGCAATTGAAAAGAGGCGATATTGTAGAGCTGGAGGCGTCGGCGCAAAACCCAGTCGCTGCTTATTTGAGCGGCCTGGCTGACAGTGGACGGCGAAGTCAGCTTGTCGCATTGCGTGCTGCGATTGCTGTGAGCACGGATCGGAGCACGGAGGAGGTCACAGACGACGAGGCTTTTTCCTGGCCGTGGCACACGCTGACGGCGGCGCACGTTTCGGCGATCCGGGCGGAGCTCAAAATGGCGCACTCTGGCGCTTACGGGCAAAAGGCGCTTGCCGCGATCAAGGGAGTCCTGAAATCATGCTGGCGTCTTGGAATGATGGACCGTGAGTCATACGCGAGGGCGACCGACGTGGCGCGGATCAAAGCGGACAACGGCGAATTGAAAGGTCGGCACTTGGACAATAGTGAAGTCGGCGCACTTATGGGAATTTGCCAGGCTGATGAGACGGATGCCGGCGTGCGAGACGGAGCGATCCTCGCGCTCGCCTTCCTGCTGGGACCAAGAATCTCGGAGATCGCCGGGCTGCATCTCGGCGATTACGACCCAACCGACAACCGGTGGGGCGACGGTTCCGGGAGCGTCATCATCCAAAACGGAAAGGGCGGCAAGACTCGAAGCCTGCCAATTTCAAATGGGCCACGTGATGCGATGTTAGATTGGATCCACGTCCGCGGAAGCGCACCAGGTCCGCTGTTTTGCCCGATTCTTTACGGCGAGATCCGAGCCGGAGATCCGATATCGGCGCGTTCGCTGCGAGCTATGATGGAAAGACGCCGCAAGGCAGCCAGCGTGAAGGAATTCAGTCCGCACGATTGCCGGCGAACGGCGTGCAGCAATCTGCTCGACCAGGGAGTCGACACGCTAATCGTTCAAAAAATCATGGGGCACAGCTCACCGGCGACAACGGCGAAATACGATCTTAGGCCGGAGCGCCGGAAGGCCGAAGCGGTGAGGCGGATTCACATCCCATATAAGCGGCGCTTTATGGAGGATGGGGGAGCATGAGCGAGCACGACGAACCTGTGAACATTGACAAGCTCAGCGCCGACTGGCTGAAAGAGCTCGCCGATGGCGAATACCAGCGGCAAGATCTCGAAGCGCACGAGTGGGCGGAACGCCTACACCGCGAGCGCGAAGTGAGGGAGGAGCGCCGCCGCCGGCATTCATCCTGGGAGCATTTGGAGGATTTTACCGAATGAGTGTAGCGATCCGGCGGGCTGTTATCCGTTGGAGCACGGGCCAGCGGGCGACCCTCACGGTCGCCGGCTGGACGGTCGCGCCGTTCGACTCCGAGCTCGAGGCCTTATTGAATGATCGGTATAGCCTGGCAGCCGCGCAAGCCAAGCGGGAGTCGTTGGTCCCTGATCTGCTGGGAACGGCTGCCAAGCGTGCCGCGCTGGCGCTGGGTGCGGAGGTGATCGCGTACGACTTGCCGAGCGTGAGCTGAATTCAGATCCTAGGAAACTCACGAGTCCGACATTGAGTCGGACTTGTTTTGTATAACAGAATATGTATAATGAGGCATGGCAAACATGAAAACGCAAAAGAGAGAGTGGGGCAAAGACCGTAGTAAGCTGATTGCCCTGCGACTATCCGAGGCCGAAAAGAAGCTGCTCGAGGAATTCGCAGAGGATGAGGGACTTACTTTGAGCGCGTGGATCCGCAAGAACGCTCTCGCGGAGAGCGTAGGGATCGAAGGATCGATGGAAAAATCATGATTCAAAAAGGAAAGGCGCCGGTTGTGGCCGGCGCCCAAAGGACAATCGTTATCCTGTCGGATTTAGAGAGTGTCCCGGATTCCTATTTTAGCACACCAGAATTAAATCGCAAGCGCCACGGCTGGGTGACGTTGCTCATGCACCGGCACCCGTGGCGGGGTTCTTCATTTAACCCACACGGCCCCGAGCTGGACGGGGCCGGGGGAATAGTTGGAAAACCAGACAAGAGGCTTAAGCCTCTTCGGCTTCGCTATCATCTTACATGGATTGGCGGGACTTTTCAAGCCCCCTCGAGGGCGAAGAATACACATTCCCGGATGCATCTTGCAGCTTCCACGGAAGCGCACGAAAACACATTAAAAGAAACCGCCGGGATCAAACCGGCGGGGCGAGTCAACGTCTCAGAGCCACGCGCAGCTCATAGAGACTTCATAACCATGATAGCAAATACTCTGCGTATCGCAAGGCTGAGCTTAGGTTTGGAGAGTGGGGCATGAGTAACGAGTTACCTCGAAACGTTGAAGCTGAGAGGGCATTGGTTGGATCGGTCCTTATTCGCAACGGAATGACTGATCGGGCAGCTCGGGTGAAGCCGGAGCATTTCAGCGATGTTTTACTGCGTGAATTATGGGGTGTGATTTCCAGGTTATCGGCTGAAAACCAGGAGATTGACACCATTTCCGTAGGTGATGCCTGCAAAGGTTTAGACTTCGAAAATAAGGTGCCGGCGCTTCTGACATCGCTTGTGGGAAATGTGGTTCCCACCTCGATGCACATTGATAAGTATGCTGCGATCGTGGAAACCACAGCGGCAAAACGGAAGCTGGCCATCGTACTTAACAAGATCGCCAAGATTGCTTTCAGCGATGGGAAGTATGACCCTGGCGCTGTGTTTGCTGAGGCAATAGTCGAGATCGAGAAGGCCGGCGAGGGTATGACGTTCTTTGATCGGGAGCGATGGACGGCTGCAGAGCTCGCGGCGCTCGAGGTCACAGAGGATCCATGGATGCTTGACGGTTTGCTGATTGAAGGAGGCTTGAACCTGGTCGCCGGCGAATTTGCCAGCGGTAAGACATTCTGTGTTCTTGACCTTGCAATCGGAGCGGCCTCCGGAGGTATGGCCTGGGGTCGCAAGGTGAAACCCTCGACGGTGCTTTACTTCGGTGCCGACAATTCGAGGTCGAACCTTGTGCGACGTGTCAGGGCATTGGCTGAGGGAAGGGGTATTGATCCCCCACACGAAACCCTGACCTTTGATCTTTCACCCCTCGACCTTAGCACCTCAGCAGGGATGGCAGTTATCCGCGAAGCCATTGCAGAGCACCAGGCTGATCTTGTGATCGTGGATGCGGTCATTCGATACCTGGGTGCGCTTGATGAAAATGCAGCGGCTGACATAGGTCGTCTTATGGCCGGGTTTAGGGACATGGCAAACGCAACAGGCGCAACCATCGTGCTTATCCATCACCTACGCAAGCTCAGCGGGCAGCTCACCAAAACCAAGATAGCAGACCGTATCCGTGGATCGGGTGATTTCCTCGGTGCGGTCGACTCGGCGGTTGTGCTCAGCACCAAGGGCGAAGGATCGAGCCTTGTGCGCAACATGATCCATGTGAAATGCCGGGAAGCTGAGGAAAGCGATCCGCTGAGCTTCGAGATCCACGAGGGCGATGCCGGCGGGTTGTTGCTTTCGTTCGGTATGGGCGATGCTGCGATCGCCGCGGCGACATTGGCAGAAGCAGCGGCGGGGATTATGGCTGGTGTTCTCCAAAGAGAAGCCGGGATTGTTTTCACAACCAGCGATCTAAAAGATGAGTTAGCGAACGCGGGCATGGGTGCAAAAGATCGCACTATAAAAACCGCATTCACGTTGTTGAGGCAAATGTCCACGGTTATGATGAAAAAAGTCGGTCGCGCTAACACATATACGTGGAATGAAATCGACCCATCCCAATAGGTGCACCCAATAGGTGCACCCCCTTAAAAGGGGGGTGCACCTATTTGCACCTATTTTTGGGATATGGGCAAAAGGGTGCAATGCACCTATTTGCACCTATTTGCACCTATCGGTACTCTAGAAAATTGAAATTGGTGCGATATCAAATAATTTTGAACAGTCGAGAGGAATTTTCAATAGGTGCACGGGAGCTCTTGCACCTATTAAATAGCTTGTGAGAATGTCAGTTCCCACCCCTTCAACCCCTCGCTTTCCGATCTTTCAGACGTTTGCTAACCATGATGAGGGGATAACGGTCCCTACTTCGCCAAGAAGCCAAGTAGCACCCCAAATTTGCCGCCTTCCCGAATTTTTAGGTGGGAGGATATGCAGTCGAGCGCCAGGAAGCCCCCCGCGCGTTTCCTGGCGATTTTAGGTATCAGGGATCCTTGTGACTTTCCCCATTTTTCAGTCAAAAAAAGTCTATGGTTACACGACGATTATATTCGCTCACGAACTAATGCCTCTTTTGCGGATCCCCCTGGCCCCGTTTTCAATCGGCTGCGGATGGGAGGCAGCGGGGGCGCACAAGCCAGGGCCAGGGGGCGGATCTGGGGAAGGTGGGAGCGCCGCCCAAAGCCCTTCCACACCTGTTGGGCGGGGATAACGGGCTTAAAAGCGCGGGAAACCCGGAAAAAAGGGCCGAAAAACTGGGCCAGAGCCGCACTTTTACCCTGAAAACAGGGGTTAAAATGGGATGGCGTCCACGAAGCATGGTTACGTTAACAATGGTTATACGCACCATTGGGCAGCTCTCCCACTTCCGCGGGGCAGATCGCACCAGGATATAAGTGGATCCCGTTCACCCCCCGCGTGTGTGGAGGTGTGGTTGGTGGTGTCCTTTGGATCCTTTTTGACGAGCATTCGCTCCCGCGTTGTGGAGGTGGGGTGTTCGTGGCTCTGGGGATAAATGGAAGGAAAATTCGCCCCACGAGCGCGTGGAGGTCTGGGGAAACCTAGTACAAACCTGTGTTGAGACCTCTCACTTACTTACAAGAGCGATTCGTCGAGTTTTTTCTACAGACAGGGAACGCGACGGAAGCTGCGCGGCTCGCGGGATATAACGGGACCTATGCGTCGCTGCGCTCCATAGGATGGGAGAACCTAACAAAACCTAACATTAAAGCGGCAATTAAAAAGCGCATGGCGGAGATTCAAGTGAACACCGACGAGGTGCTTTTCCGATTGTCCCAGCAAGCCAGGGCATCGATCGGTGAATTCATAAAGATCGATGAAGATAATGGTTTCACGATCGATCTCGAGAAGGTGAAGGAATTCGGGCACCTGGTTAAAAGGATCCGCCCGACTCGTTATGGTCACGATCTCGAGTTGCACGACTCCCAGGATGCGCTCACGCTGATCGGAAAGCACCACCGACTCTTCACGGAGCAGATCCGTGTCGACTGGCAGCTGGAAGCGATCGAGCAAGGAATTTCACCGTCGGAGATCTTCAACGCGATGGTGACGTTTTTCATGGATCAGGAAGATGACACTTAATCCCCCTGGGGTACTCGAGAAGTTCTCCGACCATGCACGTGAGCAGCTCCTCGCGGAGGCTTTCCTCAAAGCGCAGCGGTTGAAAGAAGAGCAACGCCAGCGCGCAGCTGCGGACGCGGTACTCGAGGCGGCTGCAGCAGACACCGGAGATCTCAAGCGCCTGGATTGGTTGAAACGTCACCGGGGCATGATCTGGCCAGACGTAGCGCTCGACCTTGAGGATCGTGCTTTCCTGATCGGCATCTACGCTGATGAAGCTCCACACCTGGTCATGAAAAAATCGGGCCAGATGTGCATCTCAGATTGGGCGATCAGGAAAGCACCACCGGCTCTTCACGGAGCAGATCCGTGTCGACTGGCAGCTGGAAGCGATCGAGCAAGGAATTTCACCGTCGGAGATCTTCAACACGATGGTGACGTTTTTCATG
>SDBU01006086.1_pt1 | contig 14269 bp, 10 predicted proteins | sample 2277071 | NCBI WGS metagenome assembly SDBU01 (sample SAMN10397929, study PRJNA504765) | marine sediment metagenome | isolation source: marine sediment core GS08_GC12, 126 cmbsf | place: Arctic Ocean: Gakkel Ridge, Loki's castle | collected 2008
CTTCTGGATGATGATACTCGCACCGTATTATTCCGCGATGTGCGGGAACTGCTTACGAACGTTGTTAAGCACGCGCAAGCAAAGAAGGTAAAAGTTTCTGTCCGCAAAGTCGGCAGCCGGATACATGTCAGCGTTGAAGATGACGGACGTGGCTTCGACCCGGAGAAAGTCGCTGCTGCTGCGGCCAAAGCCGGTGAATTCGGGCTGTTCAGTATTCGCGAGCGACTGAAACAGTTAGGGGGTAATATTGAGATTGAATCAGCATCGGGCCACGGAACTCGAGTTACTTTGATGGCGCCATTGAAACATGAAGGTTAAAATCGAAAGGGAGTTACAATGAGCATAAAGATAGTGATAGTGGATGACCATGGAATAGTGCGAGACGGACTTCGCTTGTTGATGGAACAGCAGGATGATATGAAGGTGATTGACGAGGCTGCTGATGGGCGAGAGGCTGTAGAGCTGGTACGAAAGCTTAAGCCTGATGTGGTACTTATGGATGTTACTATGCCCGGGCTAAACGGTATTGAGGCCACCCGACAAATCGTAAGGGAAGACCCAAATGTCAAAGTGTTGGCGCTATCGGGATACTCTAATAAAGGTTTTGTGACAGATATGCTTAAGGCAGGCGCTTCCGGGTATATCCTTAAGGACAGCTTAGCCGGCGAATTGATACGTGCTGTTTATGCAATTATGGCCGGTCAGCGGTATTTATGTCCCCAGGTAGCCGGAATAGTTGTCGATGATTACATACATGCAGGTAAACCTGAGTCTTATAAGCCGTTGCTGGACAGGCTGACAGGGAAGGAACGCGAGCTGCTTCAACTGTTAGCCGAAAACAAGTCAAGTAAGGAAGCAGCAAGGCTGCTTCACGTCAGCGTTAAGACAGTTGATGCCAGGCGTCGTGGGCTAATGCATAAACTCGGCATGTCCGGTATAGCGGAGCTAACGAAATTTGCCATCCGTGAGGGGCTGACATCTCTTGAATTCTGACCCGTCATATTGAGCAGTAGTACCATGCTTCGCAGGGCGTTTATCAGCCCTTTTGCAAGTAAGATACCTGGTTCCGGAAAGGGTGCCAGGAAAAACCACCCGCAGTACAAGGTTTTGTCTGGCTTAGTCACAAAGATATTCCTAATAGCAAACTCGTATTATCCCATCTTATATATATGATTAGGCTGTACGCAAACTGGCAAAATACATGTGTTTAGTTTTCTACTATGCAGTCGATTAATAGATAAAAGGGACGCCCTGTTGGTCAGCGGCTTGTTTCGAGAATAAGTCGCTGGCCGATTTTTGACGATAAGATGCTCTAATATTTCTTGAAATTTTAAGGGTGAACAAGGGGGTCTAACGTAAGTGGTCGATATGCCAATGGGAAAAGTGGCTCAATCAATTAGACACTTATAATATGCCCGATTTTTCATCTAACATATTGGCAAAGACTGAGGTTAATAATCAGTCAAAGCGCTCTGGAAAAATCAGAAGTAATACGTGTCTGGTTTTACAGTACGGTAGAGTTGCGCTGCTCTGCCACGACCCACTACAGTTGGCAGTAGATCCGTGTAAGTTTGAAAAACAAATTGAATACCTGTCAAACAACTTTAACGTGATATCGATGAACGAAATGCAGCAACATTTGAAAACTGCAACACCTTTTAGAGAGAAAACTGTGGTGGTAACATTCGATGGCGGGTATGCCGACGTACTTTACACAGCAAAAGAAGTACTCGAAAGATTCGAAGTTTCTGCAACAGTGTTCGCCACGTCGGCTAATATTGTAAACGGGGGCCAATTCTGGCCGAATGAATTAGAAAAATTTTTCATTGCAAACAATTTTCAAGGCCAATTGGAGGTAGAAATAGACGAAAAATTGTATCGCTGGCCTTTGATGAACCAGTACGATAGGTTCAGGACATATGAGGAGTTGTATTCAATCTTATCCGATAAATTACCATCAGAACAAAAAGCAATCGTTGAACAAATCAATCAAAGCTTGGACCTGCAAATCGAAGAGCTTGATAACAATAGAACAATGAGTGCTCAGGAACTCCAAAAGCTTGAGGAAGGTGGATTGATTACGACAGGGGGACACACACACAATTACGTAAAGCTATCATCGCTGCCTAAATGGCATCAAGCCGAGGAGATATCAAAAAATAAGAATGTATTGGAGGAAGTATTAGGACACCGTATCGAATATTTTTCTTATCCGTTTGGGAACGACGGCAGCCACACGGCGGACACTATTAATATCTTGAAGGATTATGGCTTTAGCCTGTCATGTGGTAATTGTTATGGTACGGTTAACCTCGCCGAGGAAATTAACTATTATGATTTGCCCAGGATCAAGGTGGGAAATTGGAATTCATTCACTTTCTATAGATTTTTGAAAGGATTTTCCAGCTAATTAGCTTTAAATGATTCCGCAGGAAATAATGGGGACAATCATGGGGATAAAAATACTGATTGCAGACGATCATGTGATTGTGCGTGAAGCCATCGCTTCTCTGCTGAACAACGAACTTGGGATGGAAGTTGTTGGTGAGGCCGAAGATGGTCGAACGGCAGTACAGCTTGCCGGAGATTTGCAGCCAAGTGTCGTTGTGATGGATATCGAAATGCCCAATCTAAATGGTATTGAGGCCACTCGCCAAATAGTTCACGACCTGTCCGGCGTCAAGGTGGTAGCTTTATCAGAACGCTCAGACCGGCGTTCAGTGCTCGAAATGCTTAAAGCAGGAGCATCGGGTTATGTGCTGAAGCAATGTCCGTTCCAGGAGCTTGTCTGCGCTATAAGGAACGTTGTTTCAAACCAGACTTACCTCAGTCCGCAGGTAAGCGGCACAGTTGTTGACGGGTACATACATCGCCTGTCGAGACATGATGATTCGGTCTACTCAGTATTAACACCCAGGGAACGCGAAGTGCTCCAATTAATCGCGGAGGGTAAGTCGACGAAAGTAATCGCAAAAGAATTGTTTGTTAGTGCAAAAACTATTGAATGGCACCGCAGCCAACTTATGAAAAAATTAGGCGTACAAAGCGTGGCCGAGCTTGTTAAGTATGCCATAAGTGAGGGGTTGACCTGCGCTTATGCCTAATATGGCTTAAAGTAACAAAAAAATGCTGCCCTCAACAGCTTACAAGCACCTGTCCCTATTGTTTTTCTCCCCTGGCCAAGGGTCCCCATACTCTTAGATACTGCGGCAGTCGCAGCTCTCCATTATTGTCGCTGTCCATTTTCTGAAAGAATTTACCAGCCAACGTCTTCTTATTGCCTGTTTTGTTCCGAGTAAACTCTTGTCGTGTCAGCTTGCCATCTTTATCGGTATCCATCCTGTCAAAGAGCATTTTGGCTTCATCGGTGATTATCCTATTTTCAACGTACTCCTGTTCGGTGACTATTCCATCGTTATTCCTGTCAGAAGCCGCAAAGATTCGCTTTCTTACTTCCGGTGTCATATACATAGAGTTTGACACATATTCTTTCTCAAAGAGTTTCTTATCCCCGTCCGAATCAATTCGGGTGAAAATGCTCTTATACCGCTTGATTTGTTCGGGTATAGCGGCATTTAGGCCTTTGGCCCCCATAATCTCTAAGAACCTGGTTCTCATGACGTCTGTCGATTCGCCTTCATTGGATACGTCGCCGGCAGGTCTTTGGGATTGTGATTTTGAGTTGAGAATCGAATCATAGACGATTGGTTTTACTGCATTTTCCAATCGGGCAGAGTATGGCATGTATTGGGAAAGGGCAATCACTATCAACTCATCTTTGGGGGAGATCCAGAAGTGTGTGCTGGCCGCTCCTCCCCAGCCGTATTCTCCTTTTGGAAATTTGCCATCCTTTAACCTGACAGAAAAGCCCAGTCCGAATCCTCCATCCTTACCTCTTTTTACAGAATCAGGGAGTTGATTTGTTGTCATCATTTCCACCGTTTCGGGACGGAGAAGTCGTTTGCCGTTTAGCTGGCCTTTGTTGAGCAGCATTTGGCAGAATCGCAAGTAATCCCGTGCCGTGGAAACGAGGCCACCTCCTCCTGAAAACAATGATTGTTTTTTAAGGTATCTACTCTTGGCCGGGTCATCGACAATCTTAAGTCCGCCAGTTAGTTTCGGGCCGTAACAGACGGCAAAGCGGTCAGTTTTCCCGGCAGGTACGTGAAAGGCTGTATCTTTCATTTTCAAAGGCTTAAAGATTCTTTTCTTGAAGAAATTGTCCAGAGGTTGACCGGATATCTTTTGGACCAGGTAACCAAGCACATCGGTCGATACACTGTAATGCCACTTTGTTGACGGTTGATAGAGGAGGGGGATTTTACTTAGTTTGTTTATCATATCCTGGAGGGAACTGTCCCAATCAAAGACGCTCCTGGCCCTATACATTTTGTCAACTGGTGTATTTCCAAAGAAACCATAAGTTAAGCCCGAAGTGTGCCGAAACAAATCACGAATGTTCATTTGGCGTTCCTGCTCGGCATGTTTGCCGGATTCGGCATAAACTTTGAGCCCCTTAAATTCCGGAATATATTTTGAGACAGGATCATCTAACTTCAACTTGCCCTCCTCGTAGAGCATCATGGCAGCTACACTCGTAACGGGTTTAGTCATGGAGTAAAAACGGAAAATTGTGTCCGGTTTCACAGGTTTCTTCGCTTCTTTATCCATCATACCGAAGGTTTCGAACAGAGCGATTTTTCCCTTTCTGGCCACGATAACACTTGCCCCTGCTATTTTCTCATTGTCTACAAGAGCTTGTACGGCGGGTTTGACTTGAGCCAGTTTTTCCGTGGACATCCCGACATCTTCCGGGGATGTGGTGGGTATTTGCTTTGCATGTGCAACGAAAGAGAGAGCAAGAGAAAGCAATACGACAATTAGTGTCTGCCGGGTGGTTTTCATGGGAAATCCCCTATGTTATTTCAACCTTATATAGACTACCATATCTAATTTTATTTACTGAGAAGTGGTAAGGCACTCCTCCATACACTCCCAATTCACTCCTAACTTCAAAGCATTTCCTGAAAAGATACCCTCATTTGCAAGAAGAATAGAGGACATAGTCCGGCACAAGCTCAGTATAGGATTGGAAAAAAAGAGCCTGCCGAAGTTCGGTCCGGCAGGCTCAATAAATCATGCTATTGCCCTGTGCGTCGTCTTCTGAATGTGCGGACAACCTTCGTACCCTTGACTTTCCGGGTGCCTCTGGAAGTTTTCAACTCTCCGGTAAGCTTCGAGTCGGCCAGCTTTCCTTCAAAGCTAATTTCGAATTTGCGCTCACCGAATTCCATGACGATTTTAAAACTCACCTTGTCGTCTTCAAAGTTGACCTTCTTAATGGGAAAGGAGCCATACAAACCGCTCATATCCGAGTTGACGGTCAGTCTCTGTTTACGAGAGCCCTGCTCGGATTCGATATCAAGATTCCAGTTACCGATAAGGGAAGCGCCTTTCAGTTTTCCTTCAGCGGCAATCTCGCCTCTCTCAGACTTGAAGGCGCCGGTAAGTGTATCCCCTCGGATATTTCCTTCAAAGGTGGATTCCCACTGGCGGTCCCCATATTTGCTCGTTCTCTTGAAGCTCAGTTTGCCCCGCTCGTACTTCAGGTCCGAGATTTCACTCTCGCCTCTTTGGCTTTTCCATTGGCCTGAGAGGTTGCGTTCCTTATCCGCCTTGATTACAAGCGTTCCGGTTATCTCCCGCTCCCCTATCTTGTACTTCATTTCCCAGCTGCCGACTGCCCTGGACGTGCGTGGCCTGCGTGCGCCCTCGAGTTTAGTCTCGCCTCTGTCGCTGGATATAGTACCGGACAGCTTTCCCTCCTCGATTGTTCCCTTAAAGGTAGAAGTGGATTCATTTTCACCGAACCGAAAGACCTGAACGAAGCTGAGTTGATTTTCCTCAAACTTGACATCTTTCATTTCGTTCATACCCCATAAGCTGATCCATTGGCCGGTCCGGTTGCCCTCGCTGTCCCTGGAAAATGACAGAATGGACTCCCACTGTCGCTCCCCGACAGTTATTTTGACGAGCCAGTCGCCATACAATCCGCCCCTACGAGGCCGAGACGACCCACCCCTGACCTGTGCCGAGAGCATCACCAGAACTACAAGTGAATAACACAGGACTGTCTTGAGACATACTTGGTGTTTCATAATGTGTTCCTCCAAAAATAATAATTATTCATTCGCTTGTTTTGTAACTTATTGACTTGCTCTTGTCAATGAAAAAAATTAGATAAGGTTAAATATTCCCATTCTATCACGGATTCCACCGGAGCCACAGCGAAGGTAAACACCGTCCGTGGAGAACCGGGGAAGAAGGGAAAGGACAGATTCTGCACAATCACCTTTGTTAATTATGACCAGCCCGTTTGGAGTTAGTCTAACTCTTTGACCTTCATGTTGCGAAAAAATATAGGCGCCCCGGCGTGCTTGCCCTGCAGGCCGACGTTCCCATGAGTGGGCAGCTCAACAAAAGGGGTGCTCAGCCACGAGGGGATATCGGTACCATCAGGGTTTTTTGTAGCACTTGTCCACAGGTCCATATTCATTTCAGTAACCATCAGGCCATTCAGCATGACATAAATCATTTTGTCCTTGCAGGTAACTGTGAAACGATTCCATTGGCCTGGTTTTTTCACCATACTTTTCGTGGGCGCCAGGTGGCCGAAGATGGCTCCGCAATGCCAGGTTTTGGGGCTCTTGGCCCATTTCTCCGCAAAATCGTCCGCTATCTGTACCTCTACGGAATTTGGAATCCAATTATCCATATTTGTACAATAGACAATCACGCCGCTGTTTGTGCCGTCTTCGGTCTTGAATTCCAGGTCGATGATGAAATTGTCATAATCCTTTTTGCTCCAGATGACCTGGTCTTCGCTGGCGGTAAGGACGCCATCTTCAAACGTCCAGATGCCTTCGGGAAAAGTAGCGTTGGATAAATCCGCAGCAAAGAGATTCTGCCATTGACTAACGTCCGGATGAGCTTTGGGAAAAGTAGCGTTGGATAAATCCGCAGCAAAGAGATTCTGCCATTGACTAACGTCCGGATGAGCTTTGGGTGGGACGGACATTTTCTCGGTGCATGAATACAGAAGTAACACACAACTAGCCATCGTTAATATAATTGCCTTTTTCACTTTTGCTCCTTTCGTAAATTGGTTTTGTTCTCATTTGCACTTACTTGAAAATAGCCTTTTTGCATTCTATAAAATTGACCTCAAAGTTGCCACTATAAAAAATGCGTTCCTTTTATACTGCCCTTAACTTATCTGCTTTCCTCCTTTGAATTAGAAAAACACCGCCGTCACAACATTCAGGTGATGAAAAGATTTTTCGAGGAAAAGTCAGGGTCTGAGGTAAGATTAACACCCAGCTTTCTTAACCCGGCTTCATCACCCGTTGTGGGAATGTGTGTCATGTGAACTTCACACCCTTTGAGCTCCTTCAAATGCTCGACAGCCATCTGGGCGGCAGGATTCGATATTGCACTGATGCACAGGGCGATTAATGTTTCTTCGAGGTCAAGGCTAATCATTTTTCCGTTCATGATTTCCTTTTTCAGGAATCGTACGGAATCGGTAATGTTCTGGGGTAAGAGATGCATTTTTTTGGGCAGACCGGCAAGGTGCTTTGTGGCGTTGATAACAAGGCTCGACGCCGCGTGCATAAACGGAGAATTCTCGCCCGTAATAATGGTTCCGTCCCGAAGCTCGATGGCGGCCCCGCAAAAAATGCCCTCATTACCTTTGCCGAGTTCCTGTGCTTTTCGTGCGGCTTTTCGTGCAGGTAATACCACGGGTCTGTCATCCACTTTTGCACCAACGTTTTTCATGATAAGTTCGGACCTGTCCAGTATTTCTCTTTCCACGAAACCCATAGCATATTCGCAGGCACACCTGAAATACCGCCTGATTATCTCCTGGTGGGCGGCTTCCTGCACCACCTGGTCATCCACGATCCCGTAACCTGCTCGATTGACGCCCATGTCAGTCGGAGATTTGTAAAAGGATTCGTTGCCTGTGATTTTTTCTAATATTCTTTTCAGCAGCGGAAAAGCTTCGATGTCGCGATTGTAGTTGACTGCTTGTTCATTGTATGCTTCCAAATGGTGATAGTCGATGCCGTTTACATCCTTGAGGTCGACCGTTGCGGCCTCGTAGGCAATGTTTACTTTATGTTTCAAGGGCAGGTTCCAGATGGGAAATGTTTCGAATTTTGCAAAGCCGGCATCGCTGCTGTTTTTGTATTCATGGTATAAATTGCAGAGGCAGGTGGCGAGTTTACCGCTTCCGGGTCCGGGCCCTGTTACAACTACGATTGGATTTTCGGTATGTATCGGTTCGTTTGCACCATACCCTTCGTCGCTTACAATGGTATCAACGTCCGTAGGGTAACCCTTGGTAAATTTGTGCGTATAAACGCTTATTCCCCTCCGTTCAAGTTTGTTCTTGAACGTCTTTGCTGAGGGCTGGTTATCGTAGCGTGTAATGACCACGGCGGTAACGTCAATGCCCCATTCCTTGAAGTCATCGATTGTTTTGAGCGCGTCCGAATCATAGGTAATGCCGAAGTCAGCCCGCAACTTTTTTCTTTCGATGTCGCCGGCATAAATACACAGGATAACATCTATGTTTTCATGTATTTTCTGCAGGAGGCGCATTTTGACGTTCGGGTCAAAGCCGGGCAGCACTCGTGCGGCGTGATAATCAAAGAGAAGTTTTCCGCCGAATTCCAGATACAGCTTGTTGTTGAACCGATTGACCCGCTCAAGGATGGCTTCCGTCTGTTGTTTTAGATACTTTTCATTGTCAAAACCTATTTTTGGCGTCATTGATTAACGTCCTTTGTCATTACAATAATAACTTTGTGCCTTCTTTTCCCAGAGACTACCAGAAACATTCTCACTTTTCAAACTTTTCTGAAGAGAGGAGGCAGGAAATATCACAGATGATATTTTCAGTAAGACCTTACCGGAATGGCAAAAGTATCATAGAAGTTCAAGTAAAAATTGTCGTAATTCTTTGTCCATACTATAGAGGGCAAGAGGAGTCGAACCTCCACGTCCATACAGGCACCAGGACATAAATTTATCACAATTGACATAGCGAGACTCAATATGTACACTCATACTCAGCTTTTTGCCTGATTTTGGGGTTGAAAGCAGTAGAAACGTTTCTAAGCATTGTAAATGAGGAAATTTCAACAGGAGTAAAACGAATGAATCGTACAAAGACACGAATCTTAAAACAGTTTGGTGTTTTTTTTCTGGGATTGTTACTTGTGTGTTCGACCGGCACTTTCGCAGAAGAAACAAAACAGGCAGCTATTTCAGACTATTTCAATGTTCGCAGCTTCGGTGCTGTAGGGGATAGTAAAACTGATGACACAGCAGCGTTTCAAAAAGCTCTGGATGCCGCAGGAAAAGCCGGCGGGGGGGTTGTTTATGCCCCTCGTGGAAACTATTTCTTCGCCGGCAATCTGAACGTGCCCAAGGCTGTGACGTTGGCGGGTATGTGGCAATCGGTTCCGGCTCATAATGGCATACGTGACCGGGGAATGCCAAAACCGACGGATGACGGGACTACTTTTTTAGTGACAGGTGGTGCCGGCCGGGAGGATGGACCAGCCTTCATTACCCTCAACACGAACAGTACACTTAAGGGAGTTGTCTTATATTATCCCCAACAAAACGTAGATGACGAACCCAAACCATATCCATGGGCAATCGCTATGCGAGGTAAGAATCCAGCCGTCCTTGCGGTAGAGATGCTCAATCCTTACAATGGTATCGACGCCACGCGGAACGAGCGTCACTTGATTCGCGACGTACATGGTCAGCCAATACGGCGAGGTATTATGGTCGACGCCATCTATGATATCGGCCGAATTGAAAATGTTCACTTCAATCCCTGGTGGAGCACCAAACCCAAACTGTTCAAGTGGCAAATGGAAAACGGTGAAGCATTTATCTTTGGTCGTTCCGACTGGCAGTATGTCTATAATACGTTCTGCTTCGGCTACAAAATTGGCTATAAATTCATAAGAACTAAAGCAGGCGTATGCAATGGCAACTTTCTCGGGATTGGGGCCGACGATTGTTATACCGCTCTTGTCGTGGAACAATGTGCGCCATACGGGCTGTTGATTACGAATGGTGAGTTCGTATCTTTTCATGGGCCGGATCCCACGATGATTGAAGTCTCTGAGAACAACAGTGGAAGCATCCGCTTCGTGAACTGTGCATTCTGGGGTGCGTGTAATCAGATAGCGAAGATTGGAGGGAGGGGAACGGTCGGTTTTAGTGACTGTACGTTCACCCAATGGGGAGGCCAAGACGGGAAACGCCCGGCAATTCAAGCCCAAAGTGGCACTGTTCTAATTCGTGGATGTGAATTTCGACAGGATCGGCCGCAAATTCAACTTGGAAAGGATGTTGACCGTGCCATAATCGCCGAGAATATATTCACAGGCTCAGAACGCATCATCAATCAATCCAAGGGAAAGGTACAAATTGGACTAAACGTCAGTAATTAGTGCATGAATTACATTAGCTGCTCACAACTCTGGGCTGAGGCAGTGCGTCGGCATGTGACAACGATCAGTTCACGGTTCAGCACTGAGCACCGTTTTGACCGAAGCGCGGAAAATCCAGGCCGTATCCAGTGCGGGAAAAAAGTTTGCGTCGAAGCCTCCGAAGTAAACATATCCGACAGCGTCCTCTGGGAAGGGTGAAATGGCAAAGGTCCGGGCGGCCAGGAGCATGGGTTTGCCTGGTTTCCAGCGACCGTTGACTTCCTTCAACCGATAACTCTGATCGGATTCGCGAATGAGATACGAACCGCCCGGATAGTAGCCAAAGAACGTGTCGGGGCTATACACCTTGTCTCTTGGGCCCGGTTCGAGTTGGCCCTGAACGCCTATGATGTGCACTGTGCGTCCATTGGCGGGATCTGTGATGGGCAGCATGGCGCTGTAGGCTGCGATGATATTGCCCTTGACGGTGAGCCCCCAGCTTTGTTCCACCAGTTCCCGAATCCTCAATTCGATGCTGGCTTTGTGGTTGTCGTTGGGATCCACGCGGATGATGCGATCCGTGTGCGAAAGGAGAAGCGACTCGCCGGATCCGCTCGGTGAAACCACAGCGGTCAGACCGCGGATTCCACCGAGTTCCCAGTGCTCTCGTGTATTGTCGGAGTAAACCTTTTCCCAGCGTGGAGCAGGCCCGTCAGCACGTCGATAGACAGAGGTCCCGGCCGAGGCATAAAGGCTGCCGTTGGCTTCGGCGAACGACATAGGTCTGATGACAACTGGTCCGAGTTCCGCTTTCTCGTCCCAATGGATCTTTCCACGTTGACCAGCGTCGTAAACCCCGCTGTAGATTCCCAAGGCTCCCGCGGCAACAAAGATGCGGTCGACTCCTGTCTTCTTATCGCGATGGACGATCAAGGCACGCGTCGACCGTCTGTATTTCTCACCGGCCCGGAGCGTTGTTTTAACCCAAGTGCTGTTGGCGTCATCGCGAGTCCAGATATTGGACTCGCGGTAACCACCACGCGGCTGGTGATCAGAAGCTGCCAGAAGCAAATTCACAGGCGCAGCAAGCGTTTTGCCATGGCCGTCGGTCGTGAACGTCACGGATTTCAGCGCCGTCACACGTAGATGCTTTGGTCCCAGGGCCAGGTCAACCTTCCAAGTCCTACTCGGTGAATCCAGGACGAACACCTGGGACCAGGGGATGTTGGCGTATCCACGCGTGTCCATCCAGTAGCCGTTGCCGGCATACAAGCAACCTTTGTGCGCGGCCAGATGCACAATTTCGGTGCCACGGATTGACTTGCCGGTCGACTGATCGACCAATCCCGCCTTGAAGGATTGTTCCCACAGACCGTCTGATTCGGATTGGGCAACGGCAGTAGGGCAAATCCATTTACCGCTAGAGCCAAATTGGACAAGCAAGAGAATAACAGCAAGCGATGTTACTTTTGTCATTTTGTTGCTCTTTACTAACATGCTGCATGGCAGGAACCGCCTTTTTATTAGGTTAGTATTTGTCCTTCTAATCAAAGAGCTGGAATTCCCAAATTGTCGGACCGTCGGTGGCCTCTGTGATGTTTAATCGCAAATGATCGGCTGTAACAGGGGCAAACTGCTGCGAGTAATGGCTGCCAACAAGGGAACCTTCAGCTATCGTTTGCCACCGACCTTTTCGTTTGCACTGCAACTGGAATTTTCTTATTCGGTCCCATCCCTCGCTGATGAAGAGTGTGTTGAAGGTCCCGGGTTCGGGTAAAATCACTTCCAGCCAGGCGCTGGTAAGTCCTGCATCGGTGGCCCATCTCGTGTTCCATTTATTATCGAGAGCCATGTCAGGTGAATATTGAGAATCGTTTTGAAAAACATTTGAAGCCCTGACCTTTGCCCCTTTGATAACGGAATTCCGATAGCTTGCAGGGTTATCGATGAGTTCTTTCAATTGCATCAGGGCCTTAACCTGGCCGTCGGGGATACGACCGGTCCGGTCGGGAGAGACGTTTAAAAGAAGATTGGCGCCCCTGCGAATGCTCTCGGAATAAAGGTAATATAGGTGTCTCGGCGAACGTGGTCTGTCTTCGGGATGCCAGAACCACATCCCGGTGAGTGTATCGCATACTTCCATAGGGATGTAGTATTGTTTGCCCTGTATGAGTTTTATCGGCTGGTGACCGGATTCCGGGGGCAGGGTGACCTCGCCGTTGGCCAAATCAGTAGGCCAGGCGCCTTCGAAAATCTCGACGCCATCCCTGAAGCCGGCATTCATAATAACCAGGCAGTCGGGATTCAATTTTTTTACAAGTCGATAGATTTCCCAGCGCTGGGCGGAAGAAAACTTATGGGGGATGTCGATCCACTGCTCGAAGATGTCAGGATATTTCGTATGGAGTTCGGTAAGATGTTTCTTTATCTGCTTGAAATAGTCCGGTTTTATGGCCGCCTTCCACTTTAGAGTGGAACCTCCTTCGTTGTAAATATCGAGAATGCAATAGTACAGTCCCGGTTTTATGCCTTCTGCCCGACAGTTACGTATAAAGGTGTCAATCACGTCGGTCTTATCGGTGCCGGCCGCCACATCATAAGTATAACCGTTGCTGTCCCAGAGACAATGTCCCAGGGTATGCTTGGCCGTGAGGACAGCATATTTCATGCCGGTCTTTTTAGCGGTGCGAACCCATTGCCGAACATCCAGGTCACTCGGAGCATAAGCAGCCGGGGAAGCATTTTTATTCGTTCGCCAGTCACCGGTAAAGGTGCTGAGGCCATAGTGGATGAACATGCCGAATTTCAACTCCTGCCACTGCCGCAAAAGGTCAGTCTGCCGACTATTTGGTTTTGCGACGGGAACTTTTACCGGAAAGTCGGCGGGGGGATTGGGTTTGTTTGGGTTTGTATTGGGTTTGTTTTGGGTTTGAATTGGCATTATATTGGCTTTAATTGGCTTTGAATTGGCTTTGATTGGGTTCGTTTTGGGTTCGTTTTCACCAAGTGTCCAATTGGAAATATTTTCATAATCCTTTGTTAATACTTTATTTACGTTCATTTGGGCTTTCGGCAAATTGGGTTCGTTTTGCGTAAAAAGGTTAATTTGTAAAGAACTCTCTATAGATGTAGAGGTATCTCTACAGTTATAGAGGTGTTTTACAGGCACGTAAGTATCTGCTCGCAATGACATTAGGGGCTGGAAAGAGAAATTAAAGATTAAAATGGAAAAAGAAAAAATTGCGTGAAGCGTGTAGCGTACAGCGTGGAGGAAAATAGCGATTAGCGTATTGGGTATAGCGTATTTCACGGTTATTCACCATTCACTAACGATTAAATTTGATTAGGCCTGCTGGCCCGAAGTCCTTGCCACTCGGTGGCTTACGACATGCAATCTGAAATGTCATCTTCGCCTGCCGGCGGTTTACGTTTGCCTTCTGGCAAACATGCAGGTATATTAACAGACTTCCGAACAAAAGTAAACAAAAAGATGAAAAAAAAGCACTTTTTTTGGCCGTCAATTCTACATTCTCAATCCGCATTTCTACCTGCGGTTCGCATTTTCTTTGCCCACTGCGGCTCTTTAGTACCTGCTGAATTTCTTGTCTTTACTGTTTTGCCGAAGAAGAGACTTCTGCTGTCGCTTTTGCATTAGCTAATAGTTTTCATTCATCGGTAACAAACTCTACTTCAATATTCATAAGTAAGGCATAATCCAGCAAATTCACTAAAGAGTCTCTGTTCATATC
>SDBU01006087.1_pt1 | contig 14269 bp, 12 predicted proteins | sample 2277071 | NCBI WGS metagenome assembly SDBU01 (sample SAMN10397929, study PRJNA504765) | marine sediment metagenome | isolation source: marine sediment core GS08_GC12, 126 cmbsf | place: Arctic Ocean: Gakkel Ridge, Loki's castle | collected 2008
AAACAAAATTTCAGAACTATCGAAAACTATATGCTTTGTTTCTAATCAAGATAATAACCTTATCATTCAAGTTTCTTCACCCTCATTTGATACAACCGTGCTATACTATTTATATGAAAAAATCTACAGCGCAATCAAATCACCAGAAAATTCCATAGCAAAGAGCAGGTTTGTTAATGTAGGTTCCAAATTATTAATGGCAACAACCGAAAGTTTAAGCGATATACATCCCAATTTTAATTTACTATCCATTTTCTCAGAAATCTTAGAAGAAAATGATTTAAACGAATTAGTACAAGATATCAAGAATGAATTGAAACAAAAATATAATTAAATTAAAGGTATTGAGATGAAAACCTAATAACAAGTAAAATATGCCTAATTGGTAAACCTGAAGTTGGAAAATCGACAATCAAGAAGGTGATATTTGAAGGTGAAGACCCGAACGATTTGATTCTTTCCCCTCTATAAATTTGATCTCAATCGTAGCTCTGGGCTCTAACACCTTGTATATTTCATTTACCACCAAACTCAAAATATTTCACAAATTTTGTTAGTATTTTATTGTTATTTTTTATCAATATAAACAGAAATAAATATTAAAAACGAGCGAAGGATTACTAATTTTTTTTTCTCAACTTAATCATCCAATCTTACCTTCAGGAAGAAAAAAAATTATGACTCGTAAAAATATCCAAAACTCTCTTTAAATTCGTCAATTTTGAGATTAATCTCTTCACTAGAAGCTTTTTCTGCTTTTAAACCATTGACCATTTTTTCAAAGATCCAAGGGTACGTAGACTCATACAAATCAGATTGGATTGCATTAAAATGTTTAAAATTCTCTAAACTATTAAAAAAATAATCTTTATAAGATTCCACACCCTTAACTTTATTTAATAACGACTTAGCCTCTTTTTCTCCTTGTTGAGTTAAGGAAACTTTGAACTTATCTGAGGAACTACCTAATTCAATAAACTTTTCTTCTTTAAGTGATTTTAAAACAAATTTAATTGGCTTTTGAGCCCTTTCTAATAGTTCCATTAAAACTCCATATGAAAGAACATCTAAAGGATTATGAAGCTTCAATAAATAAATTAAGATACCTTCTCTTACTAATTTAAGCTCAATTTCATGCGATTCTTCATAATCTAAAAATGTTTCATAATGTTCATGAATTGCTTTTTCTTCATGACCTTCAGGTTTTGTTTTTCCTATTGTTTGAAATAATTCCTTTGCGTAATCTCGTTGCCCACTATAACATTCAGTACAATACCATGAGTAATGAGACTTAATGTAAACCATATCTCTATCGCGACTTTGACATGTCATACAAAAACAAATAGATTGGCGTAGATATTGCCCTAGCCTGGATTCTTGTTGCTGAAGCGCTCTGTACTCTTTTAGCTCATCAGGAGTAAAATCCCTTATAGTACGACGAGTACCGTTATTAGATGTTTCTAACTCTTTCATCCTAGTGCGCATTTCCATCCTTCGTGCGCTTGTCGCTTCAATAATTAAATTTCTAAGCGAATTCCGTACTCTCTGCAAACGCGGATTTTTTATTTCGATCTTCCGTTTATTTTTCATATGATTTATACAACTATTTTTCTATTTAAATGTTTACGGTACGTTGGCTTAAAAAGCTCGGACATTATAATGCATTGAGCGCAAAATTTCAGCGAATATCCAAGTGAGTGGTCCAATATGGTCATCGTTTTCACCTAAATTGATGAGACTTGTTACATCTATTTTCGGGTGAAGATCTTGAATGATATCGATAACTAAAACTCTTTTTTGCTTTAGTAGGGTATTGTACCATTTACCGCAGGTGAGAGGATAATAGTCATCAAACCACACATCAAGTGTCGTCATCTGTATATCATTTTTTCTCTTATTAAACTCAGAGAGTTTGGTAGTAAGATCACCGTCGAGCCAGAACTGCATAATCCATTGGTTTTCGGTACTAACATGACGTGCAAATTCCCTTTCGATGTCAGTAATACCAATAGCAACCGTGTATCTACTAAGCGCCTTTAAAACCTTTACGACTTGTAAAGTAACTTCTTCTGATATTGCGTTTCCCCAGAACGAGTGGCTACTTAAGTCAATTAAAACTTGGTCTTCTAGTAAAATGGAATTAACATCAGGATTGTTTCTAAAGTGATGTCTGACAAATTTGATTTGTTTTCGACCCAGACTTTTGTAAATAGCTCTCAAGTCTTTATCCATGACGAATGATGTGTCATCTATTGGTTGAAAAAATACAGGGTCAAATCCTAAATGTCTCGCTAGACCAAGGATTACATTGTATATTTTAGATTGCATATAGTTAAATTCTTTGCGGGAATCTGCTCCCGATCTTGGATCTTCTCCATATAATCTACGGAATTGAGAATATTGGGCAATTTCTTTTAGAGCGACTATATATTTATCAATTTTTTAAATTTTTTTCTCTATACATTTAACTGCACTATGTTATGCACATCCTAAATTATTCGAAAGTATAAAGGATCAATTTAAGAAAAGAGAAAATTAAGAAGATGTTAAAATAAAATTTTTAAACTTTCACTTTGTCTTAATTTAAATAGAAAAATAGTTGTATAAATCATATGAAAAATTAATAAAAGATATTAGGAATGAATTGAAACAGAATAATAAATAAAATAAAGAGATGGGGTGTGAAACTAATAGCAAGTAAAATTTGTCTAATTGGCAAACCTGAAGTTGGAAAATCAACAATCAAGAAAGTAATATTTGAGGGAGCAGACCCAAATGAATTAATTCTGTCACCACTCGAAGCTACAATTGGGTTAAAATTTTCCATATATGATTATATGGATACAAAAGTGAGTTTAATTGATGCTCCAGGACAATCTTTAGAACTCATTTTGAAAGACGAACAAAAACAATTAATCGCATTTGGGAATAGCAAGGCTATCATTTACATTTTTGATTATCCTTCTTGGATAAAAAACTCTCAAGATATCCTTGATGATGTTAAAAATATTTACGAAATAAATAAAAAACATGAATTTGGGGCAAAAATAATTTTATTTTTGCATAAAATTGACCTTTTATTGATGAACAAAAGGTTTGGCAATATGCTTGCTTTGATACGAAGGCAGATAAAAAAGCGGTTAACCCTTCCAATAGATATTCCAATTTATTTTACGAGTTTACATCCAAATTTAATTTATACAACATATAATGCGATATCTAATATTATTAGTGATTTCTTGGAAAATAACGTAATATTAAAGGATATGATAAAGGAAGTATTTAAAGATATATCTAAAGCAAGTTTATTCATTTCTAATCTAGAAGGGAATCTTATTATTCAAGAGACTACTAATGATTTTGATGCTAATATACTATATTATATATATGAGAAAATCTATCAACTACAGAAATCATCAGAAATGAATTCAGATTCTAACGGATTAATAAACCTTGGGTCAAAAATATTAACTATGGTTATTGATGATGTTAGTCACATTCATTCTAATTTTAAAAATTCAATTTTTTTTTCTGAAAATTTAGAACAGAGTGACTTGATTAATATATTAGAAGGATTAAAGAATAAATTAAAACAGAAATTCAATTACACATGAAATAAATCAATAGAGAGATAAACCTTATGTTACGACAAGTTTTTGTGGTTATTAATGATAAATTAGCTTATCAAAGGAGCTTCGCAAAGGGCTTGGAAACATCTCTTTTTTCAACTATTATCCAAAAAGTCAAAAAAGTAGTATTTTCTAAATTAGGGGATGAAATAGGGACCTACGACTTTTTTGAATATAAACTCTCTTTCATTGGCGATAAAGACTTAAACTTGATTATACTTTTTGTAACGGGATTAATTGATGAACTTCAAGATATAGGACCTCAACTAAAAAAATTTAATAAAGAATTTCTTGAATTTTATGGTGATATTATTCAAGGTGACGATTTTGAGATATTAAGCGATGTATTGGATCCCATTGTTGATGGCATCCATAGAAACTTAAAGCCTAAAATTTCAATTGTCGGATTTTCAGGTGTTGGAAAAACTACCACAACTCAATTAATTAAAGCCGAAGAAATTCCTTCACAACACATACCTACAATTACGGGTCAGGTTGCTACAATCAAAATTGGAAAACTTCACTTTCTTCTATGGGATTTTGCAGGCCAGGAACAATTTGGCTATCTTTGGGAGAAATTTATTGGAGGAAGTGATGCAGTTCTCTTAATGACAAACTCTACATTGGAAAATCTCGATAAAAGCCGATATTTCCTTGAATTGGCTAACAAAATTGTCCCTTATGCACGACTGGCAGTGATAGCTAATAAACAGGATTTACCTGAAGCAATGAAGGTTGAAGATATCGAGAGATTAATGGGTATTAAGACTTACTCAATGATCGCCATTAATCCAGATAATCGTTCTAAAATGATTAGAATCATAGCAGATCTATTGGACATGGATCCAGGAGTATCACCTCTGTTACAACCCATGTTTGAAAGAGATCAACTAATGGATGAAGTCCAAAAAGCACTAGAGCAAGGAGAATTAAAAAAAACTGTTGAAATTTTCGAAAAAATAAGTGATATATGCCTAGAATTAGGAGATGATTCTCTCGCTTTAGATTTTCAAAATAAAAGCACCAAGATTAAAGGAATGTTAGAATCTATGAAAAGTCAACAAAATTAAACCTCTTAATTGGTTTTTTACCAAACTCTTGTTAAATTATGTAAAAGCACTAAAACTTCTTTATTTCCAAGTGGAATAATATTTGAGTGAAAAATAATCCGGTTATCATTCAGTGTTAGTGTAAATTTCATTTCTGAAGATTTATCCTCTTTAAGAGTTTGTTCTAACTTAATTTTAGCATCTCCAGCAATTTCTTTTGGTAAAAATTCATCTATATGCTTCCCTATGATATCATTTGAGGAAAATATACCATCTACAATTTTCGCAATTTTCTTATCGAATTTAAAATCTAAGATTACTCCCTCATTTGAAATTCTGAAAATCGAGAAGGGAATGTGGTCGAAAAGAATAGTTTTTTGCATTTCACTTTGTCGTAATTTTTCTTTATTCTGCATTCGTTCAATAGCTGTACCTAATTCCAACCCTATTATAATAATTAGCTCCATCTCTTCTGGTGAAAGTGATTTTGATTCATTAAAAACCATATTTAAAGAACCTATAATTTCGAACTTTGAAAATAGAGGAAAGATTGCTGTGGAATTTACCTCTATCCCCTCAAAAAATTTCTGAATAAAATCCGGAAAATTATTATTGATAAGTGCCACTCCCTTATTGAATACCATATCATAAGGGATTTTTCTAATATCCAACTCGCTATTCTGTAGGATAAAATATGAAGGGAAACCTTTATGAACTTTAATTCTTGCTAAATTATGAGGCTTATCAATCAAGTATATGCTACACGCCTTCAGATCGAATAGATCGATAAAACTGTCTCGTATTTTTTTTAATAATTCCGATAGATTGTTTGCTTGATTAGCTATACTAATGATTTTATTTAATATCTCTGTTTTCTTAACCTGTTCTGTAAGCTTATTCTCAATTGCCTGTATATCGGTCATATCATGAAAAATATACTGGATAAAATATTGATCCCCTAATTGAATTTCGTTAACACTCACTTCAAGGTATATATGTGTTCCCGTTGATTTTTTTATCCTTGAAATAATTGGAGGTGGTTGATCAATTAGATGTTTAACCATATTTGGATCGACTAATCCTTCATCAAATAAATCAAGCTTTAAGGCTTCAATCCCAATAATATCTTGTCGTGTTTTTTCAACTAACTTTTCCCCTTCCATATTAATATCCAAAATAATACCCGTATCTCGATTCATTATGAAGATTGCATCACGAGCAGCTTTAAACAGAACTTGGTATCGATTTTCTGCCATAACTAAAGTTTTGATAGCAGGTTTGATTGTTTCAAAATAAGAAGAAAAGAACCCCTTGATTTCACTTAATTTCTGGGGATTTGCATTAAAATCTTTTGGTTCATAGTCGAAGGCTTTATATGCATCCTCAAGGTTTATGATATATTGTGCAAATCCTGCGAGAAGCTCATTTGCGAGTAATAAAGTCAAGTTAGTATTTGCATCAGTTACCAATGAAAGTAGAAAACTCTCATAACCTCCTCGGGCAAATGGGCTAATTAGTTTGAAAAACAAATTTGCTGTTTTTAATTCTCCAAAAATATGCATAAAAACACCTTGTGTCGGGATCTCCATAAGTGAGGGTACTTTACTCACAATTTCAGCTTCCAGTGATTTAGGTGCTTTTAAAATTATTTTGGGACCGTATAGAGGGTCAAAGCGACTTAGTAGTAATGCAATATCCAAGATGATTCACGATTTTATGTAAGTATATCTCGATTTTAAAGTATAAATTGAATTATTTAATTATATATAATAAAGTAATTATTTTTAAATCCTATTGGAAGAATTAAAGAAAAAGAATTGATCATTATAGTTTTGAAGTGTTAGATGTAACAGATTAAAATGGGTTTAACTTTTAACTGAAGTAAATCTAATAAACAATCAAATTTTATGGTACTTATGACGATGGAAGAATATCTCCAACCTTCAGAATTTTTTGATATCGATAATAGCATAGTAATTGAAAAAGCTATGGAAATTACGGAAGGTTTGAAAACTGAAAAAGAAAAAGCCATAGCTTTGTTTTATTGGGTAAGAAATGAAATCCGATACAATATACGTTTGTTTATCCCAAAAAATAAAAAAAATTTTATAGCAAGCAATGTAATACAAGAACGGCAAGGATTTTGTGTATCCAAAAGCATATTATTATCAACTCTAGCAAGAGTTGTTGGAATTCCCGCCCGTCTTCATTTAGTAGACTTGATCAACCACAAAATCTCTCAAAAAGTTATCGACTTAATGGGAACAAATGTAATGCATTATCATGGCTATAGCGAATTTTATTTAAAAGGGAAATGGGTGAAATTGACGCCCTCATTTGATGAGGAAACCGCAATAAGAGGAGGTTTTCTGCCTATGTGTGAATTTGATGGTGAGAATGATGCTGTATTTCCTCCATATGGTCATGACGGATTACGTTTTGGAGAATATGTTATGGATAGAGGAATTCATGCTGAATTGCCACTCGATGATATTGATAAGGTTTTCCAAAAGAAGTATGGAATGTTCCAACGAGTTGTAAAAAGCACTTCTCAACCAAATACCAAAAACGAATTAAAGTAAACTTATTAAATAAAATATTTATCTTTTAGACCTAATTCTCTTAAAAAAATATTATACTTCCCTAATTTTCCTCCATAATTACCCGAAGAAATCATTATAAGCCCGTCCATATCAATAATTCCCTCTATAACTGATACCATTGCTTTTTTAATTGTTTCGAGATCCAAGGCATTAAACACAATTTCGGGAATAGATAGTACTGCATTTGGTACTTTAAACTCTTCTGAAGAGAGCCTTGACTTCAATGTAGGACAATAGGGATGATTTGTCGAAGGCCCAATTTCAGGAAAATTTGTTTCTGGTTTGGAACCAGCTGAACAAACATTAAATGTGTCGCACACATTATCTATTTCAGAAAAAATTCTAACGGCTTCCCTTCCAACTTTAATACCGGAGCTCACAGAATTGCAAAATAACCAGAAGTTTCCTCCCATAATCCCTTTTGCATATGAAAGTTCTTCCTCAATCAAAAAATCATATCCCATCATTATAGGGACAGATATGAGTTTTCTCGAGTAATTATCAATAACTTCCTCGTATCCATCTCCACAATGTCCTACGTTATCCATCATTTTGAATTTATCTTCTGTTATTTGCGGATAGAAATCAAACACGGCTGTGGTAGGAACTACTAAAATTCCTTGCCTTATTCTCCTTCCTAATTGATCGTAGAATTTTGCTGTAGCTTTTTTTCCAGAGCCGGTTACCCATAATTGAACGACTGCACCTACTCTTCCATCAATAGTTTCATCTTCTCTAAGCCACCGCACAATTCCTCCTTCAACATCTCCAAAAACTGTAAAAGGCAACGCTGTGAAGGAATTAACAGCTCGATTTAAGAATTCAGTATCTTGAGCGGTTATCTGCAATTGAACACAGAGTCCCTCAAACGCTTCACAATAAGTATCTTCAACTTTTGCCATTTTTAAAACCATTGAAAGTGTATTTTTATTAAATATTTTTTAGATATTACTAAATATAATAAGATTCAATAAAAATTTAAAGCCTTATTAACACTATAATAATTACTAGAAACTAATAAACAGAAATTTAAAAAAAATGCCAAGTGCGATAATTTTTTATGAAATTGATAAGTCTTTTGGTCCTAATATATTAGCAGAGTATTATTTAAAAGACGGAGACAAAATTCCACCAACAATATTAAAGGATTTTGCTGAAAAACACATTAAAAAAGAATTAGAGGATGTGACTATCCGAAAAGACAGTAAACGTTATTATTCAAGTATAATAAAAGCTGAATCAATTGAGAAAGAAAATCTATATTTAAGCTTTATTCTACAAGAAGGCGAGGTATTACTCTCATTAAAAAGCATTTTTAATAGTATCGAAGAAAAAATAATAATGGAATTTACCACTGATAAGAAAAAAATGACCGAATCATTGAAGAAAGCATTAAATTCAATATTAAGTTCGATTCAAAAACTACAGGAGCCAAAAATAATAAAAGAAATTTTAAATGAAAGAACCAAAAAGATGCTTGATGATGGGTTGCTTCAAGAAGCAAGAGAATTGATAGACCTAGGTGAAGAAGTTCCCGAAAAACTCGCCCAGGAAGTCAATCTTGCAGAAGAATTATTAAATGAGGGTTTATATAGGAAAGCAAAAAAAGGATTTTTAAAAGCTTCAGAGTTAGCGACTCTTATCCAGGAAGAAGAAATAGCTTCTTTCCTTGAGAATAAAGGTAATCAAGTTGGTATGTTTCCAGAATTATTAAAAGAGCGGGAAAACCTAAATAAAGAATTAGAAAAAATTTCTAATAAATTAGAGGATAATGACTTATATTTGTATAATTTTTTGATTGAACCAATTGATCGATTAATTGAAATCTCAAATAATTTTGAAGAAGAAGAATTAATTGATGATTTATCTAAACTAAAAAATACAGCACAAAGAGCTATCCGCGTGGCAAAAGAATTGTATGGATTAGAACAAAAGATTAAGGAGCAATTAAAAAATCTTTAACTGTCCGATGTATTTTCACTCCTGCGTAGTTTCTTCAACTTGAGGAGGCACATACTCACCGATGTCTTCGAAAATAACTTTGGCAATATCCCATCCTTTTTTAGTTGGATGTTTTAAGGCATTTTTAATCAAATCTTCTCCAACTTCGTTAGTCAACTCAATTCTATGAATATTTGGGTTATCATGAAGAATCATTTCGTACTTAGCTCCACCTGTTCCTTCTGGGACGATTAAAATACCATACTCAATCACTTTTTCGTTTATAGCATCCTTTAACCTTTTCGCAGCATAATATCCTGCTACTCCTGCACTTCTGTCAAAAGTTTTAATGGACGGTATTTCTAATCCCCATTTTTTTCCTTCTGTTTCGATTAATGCTGCAAGAGTTTGAGATCTCTTACCGAGCATAAATTTGAATTCCATCTGGGTTTTAAATTGTTTACCTTTTTCGCTTCCCACCATATTAATACATTTCAAAGTAGCACCTGCAACCGATTGAGGATTTACGTCGATGGAATACTCTTCCTCAGCTAATATATCTTCTATTGTCTTTTTAATAACTTCTCTTGGTTTAGAAAAATCTATATCTTCTTCCTCACCTTCAGTTTTTGGTCGAGTAGTTGCAACTATATCAACCCCTACTTCCAAAAGTTGGTCCACAGTCATTTCTTCCATAACTACTTTATCTATAAACCTTCTACATAATTTTATAGAATTTCTAGGGTTACCCTTAGTTTTCTCATAAATCATTTCAATTAGCTTTTCGTTTAATGGAAATAATGGATATAACGGAGGATTCAGGTTATTATCATCCCAGAAAGCTTCCATGGATTTAGAGAAAAAGATTTTTAGATCATTAAGGCTAAACGGTTTTAACTCTTGTTCAGGTTCCATCCTTGAACGCAATGGTGCATCAGCAATCTCAATAATTCTTGGCCATATTTCCTTCAAAACTGCGATTATTATCACAAGTCCTTTAACTTCATTATAAAGCCTCTTCAATATCTCAAGCAACTTTCGTTCTGCTGTTTCTCCTAACATTCTATAAGGGCTCTCTAATTCATCAAAGTATAAGATTAAAACCTTATCAAGGTTCTCAGTAATGATTTTAATGATAGCTAGGCACACGTCGTCATCTTCGATAACGCTATTAATCCCTAATTCCTTTAAGTCGTCATCCTCTAGATCTTCACCAAGAAGCCAGCGTTCTGCTAGACCTTTTTTATTCTTGTCAAGTTGATAAGTAACCAATGCCTTAACACAATCTGCAAAAACACCGGGAAATTCTCTAATACCTTTCTGGATAACTTCATCCATCTTTGGTTTTTGAAATAACCCTTTTTTCTCACCACCCCATTTTTTAACTAATTTTTCTGAGACAATATCAAGCAAACCTGCACCCATTTCCTCAATTATGCATGTGTATACATGAAGTAATACACGTATGCTTGCTGGAGGACTTGGAACATATACGATCGTCCAATCTACGGGCATGAAACCTACTTCAATTTCTTTTGCTTCTTTGGATTGCTCTATTTTTTTTTCGTTTTCTCTTTCTTTATCTTTAAATGAGTGGTATGCATGAGTTTTACCTGAACCTGCACTACCTAATAGAGGAATGAGTCGACTGCTTCTGTCTCTAGAAGTTTGTTGAACAAGCCTATAAACTTCTCTATCTATATAACTTCGGGGACGTGCAATATCTACTTTATCAGGAATATTACCCCTTGAGACAAAGTTCGAAAAAGGCATTAATGGGGCTTCTCTCAACACATCTAAGTACATTGCTTTATCGTCGTCTGAAAGTTCAGAGTAAATATCTATCTCCTCTCCAATTTTTAATTTATAATTACTAAATTTTTAGATGGAATAAATTTATTAATTTAAACAATTTTTTCTAATATAAAAGCTATATTTTTTAGCAGTTATAATATTAAATTAAAAATTTTGACTATTAAATTTAATTGAATTTAAGAAATTCTTATTATATTAAAGGAATGTCGTAAAATGACAAAGAGAAACAAAAATAAAGATGAAGATGATGAAGAGGATGATCCATTTGATTTCTTTAAATATTTTGCAGATCCTAACAAATTTTCATCAGAAATGAATAAGTTTGTCGCAGATCCTAATAATATATTCAATTCTAAACAATTCCGACAACTTTTTAAAGAGATTTTTGAAAAAATATCCAAAAATTTACCTTCTGAGTTACAAGGGCTATCCCCCGAGGATATTAGGAAAGAATTTATGAAGAACAAGTCTAAATTTTTCAAAGGTCCTTTTATGTATGGATTTAATATAAATATTGGTAAGGACGGTAAGCCGACTATAGATTCTTTTGGTAATATTAAACCAAAACCATATTCAGGAAAACCAGTTGTTAAATCAAATAGAGAACCATTAATTGAAGTTAGTGAAGAAAAAGATCATATTGTAGTGATTGCGGAAATGCCGGGTGTGGAGCGAGATGATATTGAATTAAAAGCGACGAATCGTAGTTTGACAATATCAACAAAAAAGAATGCACATCGGCATTATTATAAAGAAGTTGAGTTACACTCAACCATAAATTCAGATGTCGCCAAGGCTAGATACGTCAATGGTATTCTCGAGGTACGGCTGGAAAAAATTGATGAAACACACACAAATATTAAAATTGAATGACTAAGATGCTCAATTAGTAATTTATAAATTAATTTTCATAATTGATTAATCGGTAGGGTTGCAATTTGTTGTGTTTGTATTGAGATAAACATTTATTAATTTCTTCAGCAAATTATGTTATAATAGTTTAATCAACTGTTTTTTGGTAATTAAAATGTCTGAAAGAAAAGAATTTTTGTCTCAAAGGGCGTTAATGATAATCGGAATCATTAGCTTGGCAATTTTAACCATAGGAGTAATTCTATATTATAACGGACTCAATGAAACTTTTTATGTGTCAAATAATTCTGTTCAAAGGGTATTTGGAGCAATATCTTATCTCGGTGAACCCGTAGTTTTTATAATCATAGCTACTATCTTATATTTGGCCTACAATAAGACATTCGCTAAAAATTTAACCTTTAGCTTAGTATATTCATATTTTTTAAATGGAATATTCAAGGAATTATTTCAAGATCCAAGACCGGCGACAAATATTGATCTTGCACAGGAATACGGGGTAGTAGAGCCTTCCTATGGATTTCCTAGCGGTCACGCACAAAGCTCAGTAAGTTTTTGGGGGTATATGGGTTATGAGTTTAAGGATGAGTACAGATACAAGGAGAATCAACTTATTCCAGCTATTTTATCGGTTTTAATTTTCCTTATCGCCATCTCTAGGATTATTATTGGAGTACATGATTTACAGGATATTATCGGGGGATTATTATTAGGAATTGGTTTTTTACTCTTATTCATTTACTTAGAACCTCTACTGTCTAAACAGTTTAATAAAATAAATTTCAGCGCTAAAATCATTGTGACAGTAATAATTTCAATGGCAATGTTTCTTATCGGAACCTTTATCTTTCCATACGCGGATTTAGGAGAAGTATCTACCCCAACAACTCCCTATTCAGATGCGGGAGTATTTGCTCAATTGGGGGGCGTAGTGTTAGGTTTTGGGGTAGGGTATCTTATAGAACAGGAATACGTCAAGTATGATCCTACCCATTTAATAACCAAGAAGAAAATAATAAACGTAGCACTCGGTATAGGTATACTACTCATCGTCTTCGTACCCCTTGAATATCTTTTGAAAATCAATAGTGTTATTTATAGATTCTTCAGATATGCCTTGATAACATTCATAATAGCATATGTGGTACCGTTAATATGCACAAAACTAGATCCTAAAATCTAATCTTTTTCTTTTTTTTCTCTTACAATTATCGTTATTGAGAAAATAACTATCCCAGTACCAATGAGGTTGAAAACAGTAAATAGTTCCCCAAGAATAATAAAAGAGAAGAATGCTGAGACTATCGGAGTTAATGAAAGAATCACACTAGCTTTCCCTATTTCAAGGAATGTAAGAGTTTTATACCAGAGAAACAAACTTACTCCATAGTCAACCCCCATTAGCAGAAAAAATATGAAATTGATAGGATCCAATACAATAAAAAAATTTCTAGGAAAAAAAAGAAAGTAAATAGAAGAAATAATTATTCCACTAATCAAATTCCTCATAAAAACCACCTGGGATGGAAACAATTCATTTCTATCAAAACCTGATTTTGTGAGAGTGTGTACAAACATAAATATTGTAACACTAGTAAGTAGAATGGGAACACCCAAATTTAAATCAAGAAAGTTAAAAGAACCTTGAGTCACTGAGATAATTAACCCAAAAAATAGCAAGAGACAGAAAAGTCCTTGAATAAGCGTAATTTTTTCTTTAAGAAATACATATCCAAAAACTAAGGCAAAGATAATCTCACTTTTAAAAATTAAAGAACTATTAATTGCCCCTGCTTGTTCAAATCCTATATAGTTTAAGATTGGAACAAAACTAAAGGTTAATCCAATTAACAAAATTAATTTGACATTTTTAGTTTTTTTCCACCCGTTTAATAGAGATTCATTTAATATTTGTTGCTTCTCATCTTGTTTGTTATTTATGTTATATTTTAACTTTCTCCTTTCTAAAATATAAATCGGTAAGAATATTAATGCCTCTATTATTGAAGTAATTGCTGCAAATAGATAAGGGTCAATTACTTTGGGCCTTGAGTTCGCAATAACAGGTTGAAGACCTATCGTGAAAATGGCTATGGTGCCAAAAAGGAGTCCTTTTTTCAAGTTCTCTTTTTCCACAATACATAGGTAAAAGTGGAGAAACATAAAAAGGATTCAGTTTTAATATCGAGAACACAAATTTTGATATAAATGATTTTTTTTAATTAATATATCTTCTAAAATAGAATTTAAATTTAATAAGCGACTTTGATACCTTCCCGAGCGACTTCTTTAAGGAGAATATTATTTACCATTTTTTTATCGTTTTCTCCGATTAAATCGTGAGGGGTAACAATCTGAT
>SDBU01006088.1_pt1 | contig 14267 bp, 12 predicted proteins | sample 2277071 | NCBI WGS metagenome assembly SDBU01 (sample SAMN10397929, study PRJNA504765) | marine sediment metagenome | isolation source: marine sediment core GS08_GC12, 126 cmbsf | place: Arctic Ocean: Gakkel Ridge, Loki's castle | collected 2008
TGCGATAGCTCAGGGCGTGTTTTTGGCTTGATGCCGCACCCTGAGCGTCATATTAGAGGCACCCAGCACCCGCAATGGACAAGGTTAGGCGCCAAAGAGCATGGCGACGGCTTCCAGATTTTCCGAAACGCTGTGGAGTGGGCTAAGAATCTGTAGACAAATATCACTGCCTTTTCCCTAAGCTTGCCACTACATTCCAAAAAGGTATTGTGGGGGGTTACAATCTTTGCTTACGAGATAGAGACCGACAACATTGACGCGTTCATGAAGACACACCGCGCCAATATGGACAGGAAAAGGGCAGAAGGACGGTTCAGCGAGCTACTCGTGCTGGCGTCACGGGGTTTTTACAAACCGATTAGCTCCATATCCAGGTGGGATGTCAATCCGCGAAGGAAGGACATTAAAAAGAGGGGCTTTCGCCCTTCTTACACTGCCTGTATATTACCTGAATTCTTATATCTTTTCTAGTTGCCTCTGGAATTGCTCTGGTGTCAGTTCTATTTCTCGAAGAATTTCACGAATCAGGGGACGGGCGATGTCTCTTCCAGGATGATTGGGAAGGGTAGTAGTTCTGCCATCAGGGTGACGATAGAACACATGGCTGCCTTTTTGCCTGACCGGTTGAAAGCCGAGGGAACGAAGCACCTTCTCCATCGCTGGAAAATCAACGACGGGAAGTCGAGTCATACAACAACCTCTATCTGCTGAAGACCAAAGAACTGTGGGAAGTCAGCTATTTCACCAGCTTCCTTCACTTCCTCAAGGCATAGCTCTAGAACCTCTCTGAGGTTTTTATGAAGCTCATCCAGTGAGGCTCCTTGCGTATGTGCACCAGGGATACCTGGCACCATTCCCACATAAAGCTTGGTTTCAGGGTCCCATTCAATGTATGCAGTAAAGGTCTTCATTTGTTCTGCTCCTTCAAATTGATGCTGTATCTCGGAGTTCATTAACCCTATTATAGCACCTTTTCTCTTATAAAATAAGGACATTAAAAAGAAGAGCGAAGCCCTTCTTAAATCTCTGCTGATATGCAAGTGTGCCAGCAAAAAGCTATAATAGTGCTATTAAGATGTCTAGTTTTCGAACTCAGTCAAAAAGATTGCTTCTGGCGGGAGTCAAAAGAGGATGGAGCAGCTTTGTCTGGATATGTAAGATTGTTGTCCCTGTCTCTTTTCTGGTAACTCTTCTTCAGTGGACTGGCTGGCTGAATCAGCTAGATTTCTTACTAAATCCTTTAATGAAATTAATCAACCTACCTCCTGAAGCAGCATTACCAATCATTAGCGGAATGTTAGTCAATCTTTATGCCGCTATTGCCGTCATGACTGCCCTGCCCTTTACCCTTGAGCAAATGACGCTGGTTGCCATATTTACCCTGATTTGCCACAACCTCGTTGCCGAGGGAATCATCCAACATAAATCAGGGATTAACGTCATTATAGCTACTCTGGTCCGTTTTACCGCTGCCATTTTGGCGGTGATTATTGCCTCTCAGTTTTTTGGTGATACCAGCCAGAGTATCACTACCCCAGCCGAGCTTATGGTTCAAACCCCATTGCCTGAGGTCTTGAAAGACTGGGCTATAGACACCGTAGGTTTACTCCTTAAGATTTTCGGCATCGTCACGAGTATCATGATTATGATGGAGTTCTCAGAATCAATGCGATGGACTGAACATTCCCTCAAGCTGTTCCGGCCCTTAATGAGAATTCTCAGGCTTTCCGAGCGGTCAGCCCTGTTGTGGGTAACCAGCGCTGCTTTTGGACTGATGTATGGTGGAGCCGTTATCGTCGCTGAGGCTAGAAAAGGAGTCCTGACCAAAGAAGAGCTAAAGCACCTTCACCTTTCCATTGGTATCAATCATGCTATAGTGGAAGACCCGGCCTTATTTCTGGTGCTGGGACTGAATCCTTTCTGGTTGTGGGTACCCAAGCTGGTCATGGCAATAATAGCCGTTCAAACTTATCGAGCTATCCAATATCTTAAGCACAAATTGCTTCACTAAGGAGAAGGGGGAAGAATATAAAAAAGAGGGGCAAAGCCCCTCTTAAACTGCCTATATACTACTTCAGGATATTGCTAGAAATATTTAACCCCTTGGCTATGAATACCAGTTGGATTTATGGTTAGGTAATGGATACCTCCGCCGATTCCAGGTACTAGATTGCTTAGCTTATAAATTCCAATCATTGTTCGGATTTTAAAAACAAGATATTCTGCACGGTCTGCAATGTTTTGAGAACTAGGGATTATAATTCCCAGCGGCTGCAGCTGATTAAAAAAGCTCTCTAATAAACTGAATATGTTCGCATACAATTGGTAGTCACCATTGCGAATGATCGGATACTGACCAGCACCGACTGTCTGTTGGAATATCTGAGGTGGAACGTCATGATTCGCATTAAATTGATTCGGATTAACAGTAATACCTCTTCGCTGTAAGGTTGTACTTGGTCCGTCATGTATGTGATAGAACGATGGTGTTAGTGTCCCATTGTAATTTTCAAAGGCAGTTAGATGAAACCCCAACCTGCTATTCCCTGAAGTATTAGGGGTGACTTGAGCATTCAACTGAATTGCTAATTCATCTGCAAAACTTTGGAGCGTTTTAAGTGAAGTATTAGAGTTGATAAAGTTTGATAGCCATTGGTCAGTAGGTGTACTAGCAATACTGCCTAAGCCCCAACATGAAGTCCCAGCATTTAGATAGGGAATCGACTGCAATTTTTGCGCTTCGTTTGGTATCACATATTTTAATCCAGTTTGTGGTTGGGTATGTGTTACCGCAGAATCAGCAGCCATTGCAATACCGAAAGAAGACAGCTCAGTAAGTACCAATGTCATAATTATAGCCTCCTAATTAGCATTATTTTCACTGCAATTATATCACCCTACCTTCCTCAGCACCTCTTCCAGCACCTCCTGCCACTGACTACCGAGGCGTTTGGGGTTGAGGCGGAGGTGGAAAGGAAAAAGTTAATCCTGCATTTTGCTCCAATCCAGCACCCACCCTGTATTTTCTGTACGGCGGTTACTTCATCAGGCTGCTTTTCATGACTTGGTCTTGCGTTAAGCCACTAATACCTATAACTTTTCTCTTACTGGTCATACCTTTTTCAATAGTCAGATTGCTCTTACTTACCTCCAAAATATCGCTGAGGAATTTGATTAATTCCTGATTAGCTTTACCCTTTATTGGAGGTGCCGCAATTCTTACATACAACACGCCATCTTTAAAGCCCAGTACCTGATTCTGACTAGCATTAGGCTGAACCCGAACCGCTATTCTTGTTTGTACTTCATCCGCCATAATATTGCTTATTCTATGCCATCTTATCTATATTGTATTACCCTATCCTCCCCACCACCTCTTCCAAAACCTCTTGCCACTGGGGGCCGAGGCGTTTGGGGTGGAGGCGGAGGTGGAAGGGGTGAAACTTCATACCGTCGGTTAAGAAAGTCTCAAGTTTCTGCTTATCAAAGCGCATGCCTTCAAATAGCCTCAATATGATTTCTCCGTGCTCAGTACTGATGGACTCAATACCGGCTTTAGCCGCCAGGGTTTTTATTCTAACTGCATACAGAAGGTTATTTACCTCTGGGGGTGGGGTGCCAAAGCGGTCGCTGAACTCCTGGGCTAAAGCTTCTATCTGGTCAACCCCTTCCACCGCTACCAGCTTCTGATAGAGACCCAGCCTGGTATGGAGGTCTGACACATACTCTTCAGGTATAAAGGCGGGTAGGGGCAGGTCTATGGTTGGTGGCGGCAGGCGTGATGGTGCGGTTACTTGCTCGGTAACGCCAGCCCGCCTGGCTTTTTGCTCCTCTACTGCCTGTGCCAGTAGCTGGGAGTAAAGGTGAAAGCCAATGGCACTGATATGACCACTCTGCCTTACCCCAAGCAGGTTGCCGGCCCCCCTGATTTCCAGGTCTTTCATAGCGATACCAAAACCGGCGCCCAGCTCGGTAGCTTCAAAGATAGTCCTCAAGCGCTTCTCAGCCACCGGGGTCAGGCGCTTCCCCTTCTCATGGAGAAAATAGGCATAAGCCAGATTGGCGCCGCGGCCTACCCGACCCCGAAGCTGGTATAGCTGGGTCAGACCAAACTTATCGGACTGGTTGACAACCAGAGTGTTGACATTGGGCATATCCAGTCCTGATTGAATAATGCTGGAACATACCAGTATATCGCTTTTACCCTGAATAAAGTCAGCCATCACCCTCTCTAGCTCTCCCTCCGGCATTTGACCGTGAGCGATGGCTATTCGGGCTTCAGGCACAAGGGACTGAAGCTTATTAGCCACGTAGGCTATGCTTTGCACCCGATTGTGAACAAAGAAGACCTGTCCGTTTCGTTCCAGCTCTCTAAGTATGGCTTCTCGGACCAGTCGTTCATCATATTCGGCAACATAAGTCTTGATAGGCAGGCGTTCTTCAGGGGGAGTTTCCATGACGCTCATATCCCTTACCCCCACCAGGGACATATGAAGGGTGCGAGGGATAGGGGTAGCGCTCAGGGTAAGAACATCCACCTCCTGCCTCATTTGCTTGAGGTATTCCTTATGAGCAACACCAAAGCGCTGCTCTTCATCAATGATTAACAGGCCAAGATTTTTGAATGTCACATCCTTTTGTAGCAGCCGGTGGGTGCCAATACAGATGTCTACACTGCCATTCGCCAACCCATCAAGGATAGTCTGCTGCTCTTTCGGCGTCCGAAAGCGGCTTAACACTTCGATTCTTAACGGGAAGGCACCCAACCTCTGGCCGAAGGTAGAAAGGTGCTGCTGGGCGAGAACTGTGGTTGGCACCAGCACTGCCACCTGTTTACCATCCATCACCGCCTTGAAGGCGGCACGAATAGCCACCTCAGTCTTGCCATAGCCAACATCCCCACAGACCAGCCGGTCCATCGGTTTGCCTTGTTCCATATCCCCTTTTACCTCTTTTTGAACCTCCATCTGGTCAGGGGTCTCAACATAGGGAAAGGAAGCCTCAAGCTCTTGCTGCCAGATAGTATCGGGAGTAAAGGCAAAGCCGGGCACAACCTCCCGGGCAGCATAGAGAGTCAGTAGCTCCCGAGCAATGTTGGCTACCGACTCTTTAACTTTTTGCTTGGTTCGTGTCCACTCCTGCGTGCCCAGCCGACTCAATACCGGTGGCTGTTCGCCGGCGCCTACATAGCGGCTGACACGGTCTATCTGGTCAGTAGGGACATAGAGCCTGTCACCAGCCGCATATTCCAGAACCAGATACTCTTTCTCACTGTCTTCGGAGCTCATAGTGATAACGCCGGCAAATCTGGCAATGCCGTGCTCAACATGCACCACGTAGTCGCCTGGAGTTATGTCAACAAAGAGCTTGTGGTGTGGCACCGGGCGTTTCTTGAGTAGACGCCGTTGTTTGATGAAACCGAAGATTTCGGCATCGGTGAGCAAGTGGGTATCATTATTCATAACCCAGCCCTCAGCCAGCGAACCCTGCACCAGGGTCAGTGAGCCAAGCTGAGGCACTTGCTTGATTTCAGTAAGGGGTGGAGCAATAATATCCTCTTCCTCAAGCAGCTCTGATAATCGGCTGGACTGATGGCTAACGAGGATAAGCCGCTGCCTTTGGCCTAACATCTCCTTGGCCTTTTTGACGAGCGCTGGTAGCTGTCCAGCGTAACTCGGGGTGGGGGTAAAGCCTAGCTTGTACCATTTTTCATCATCAGTAATACCCCAGGCAGTAAGCATCAGGCACCGCCGGCTCTTTACTGCTGGCTCTAGCTCCTCCCAGGTGAAATATGGTCTAGGGAAACCAAGTGGCAGCTCTCCCCGCTCTAACTTCTCGGTGCGCAATTCATTAGCTTTAGCGCCCAGGTCTTCCATTACCAGTTTGATACTAGTGAGTTCATCAAGTATGAGAAGGGCATCTCGGGACAGGTAATTCAGAATACTGTCTTGGTTGAACAGCGAGGCATAAAATTGCACGTTGCTTGGTCTCTCTTTATTGAGCAACGTAGACAGTTCCTGCTTGAACTGCTGTCTAACCTCAGTGCTACAGCCAGTTAAGTCAACACTATCGAAGACTGCCTCTAACTCCAGTTTACTGTTTGTCAAGGGTGTTAGCAGTTCAGTAGCAGGGCCGATAGCTATTGATGATACTGCATTTACCGAGCGCTGGTTTGCCGGGTCAAAGAGACGGATGCTGTCCACGGTGTTACCAAAGAACTCAATCCTGGCAGGCAAATCACTGGTAGGAGGGTAAATATCTATAATGCCACCACGATGACTCATCGTACACGGCACTTCCACCATGTTCTCCAGCCTGTAGCCCATAGCTTGCCACCGACTCAGCAGGCGGAATGGCTCAACCTCCATCCCCAACCTTACGGTGTGGCAGAGAGCAGTGAAATCGCCATACCGTGCCGTCTTCTGCATAAAGGCCGGGGCAGAGGCAACAATCAAGGGAGGGATTGTGGACGGCGCCTTACCGTCTTCAGCTACGTTAGCCAACACTGACAGCACCTGGAGCCTTTCCAGTTCAGTGGAGTTATCGGAGGCAATACGCTCATAAGGCAGAGCCTCGGGCTCAGGGAAAAGCTTTACCTGGCTAGAATCACACCAGGCTAAGAGTTGCTCATAGAGCTTCTTAACATTTTCTGGTTGTGCGGTAACCACAAGCATAGGTCTCTGCAAACGGTGATATAGAGACGCGATGATATAAGGCTTGGCAGCATCAAGCACGGCCACCCTGGCGCTGCCATTTTGCTGCTCTAGCTCACCCACAAGCTGGCGATAGGCAGGCATCTCCTCAATGAGATATAGTAACTGGGTTAGGTTCATTTTTCTCCCCAAACACCCCTAGGGCTAGCCGAAAATGACTAGCCCTCAAATAAATTCTAGCACAGCGCTAGCAGCTCAGCAAGCTTAAATACGTTTCTTTAGAGAAGTCAAAGCTAAGACTAGAGCCAAAACCATGATAACCGGGGCTAATACCAAGCCCATCTGCACTCCCACCCATTCCCCTACCCAGCCTATTACTGGTGCCCCGACGGCTATTCCAGCGGTGAGCAGAGCATGGAATAATCCGGTTGCCAGGCCACGCTCTTCAGGAAGTGTGTGGTCGGCAACCAGTGCTGAAATTGAGGGGAAGAGTATTCCGTAGGCTAAACCATATAATGCCACTACAGCCGCTAGCAGCGGAAATGTTGCTAGCGAAGGCAATATAACCAGCGAAACTATGCCAAGACTTAGACCAGCAATAGTTGGTATCAGCCTCCCCACCTTATCAGAGAGCGCCCCACTTGGAAACTGAGCAATGATGAACATGACGGCGAAAGCAGCCAGCAGCATCCCAACATGAAAGGCTTCCATTCCCAGGTTCTTCACGTAGATTGGCAGAAGTGTAACCACACCCCCAAAAGTAAAATATTGGGCGAATATGGCGCAGTAAGAGATAGTTAAACCTTTTCTGCCCAGTAAACCTTTTACTTGCTTGAGACCTTCACCAAGCGAGGTTTTGGCTATCATACCTCCTCTCTGCTTACTGCCAGGCAGCAACAGGCTCAGCACTACACCTATGGCTAACAGCACCGCCCCGAACAGGAAAACAGCCTTGTAACCCAGTCGAGGGGCAATAACAACCCCACCCAACACATAACCCACCAAGGTGGCAGCCGCTAGGGACATGCCATAGAAGCCCATCGCCCTACCCTTTTCCGCCCTGCCAGAGTAATCGGCAGTAATTGACATAGTAGCTGGACCCACTACAGCGCCGCTTGCCCCGTGAAACGCCCGCACTAAAGCCATGTGAACCGGCAACCGGCACAGGGAATAGAAAAACATGCTCAAAGCATCGCCGATTAGCCCAGCAATTAGAGGTACTTTATAGCCCACCCTATCAATCAACCGACCAAACAGGATATTGGCTGGGGTATTGGTTATGGAATATAGACCAATAATAAGCCCAATAATGCCGACACTGGCACCAAGCCCAGAGGCGTAGAGAGCTATAACTGGTATAAGCAGATGGGTATCAAGAAAGCCGAGGAAGGTTACAATAGAGGTGATAGGTAAAACCCTTCTGTCTTGCGGTTGCTCTAATTTGCTCATTCGTTACTTTCTACGCCAGTATAGCATACGATGTATGGGGTAAGAAACCCATGAATTTAGATATCTAGCTTTGGGGATAGGGCTACATTTGTTAAGCCTGCATTAGCTTGCTATAATGAAGCAAATTCATTTGGCTGAAAGGCAAATGGCTAAGAACAAAATTGAAAAAACCAGTTCAAAAGCTCTGTCCTATCACCGGATAGTGACCAAGCTCGGCACCTCTCTTCTTACTGGCAGCAGCGACCACCTGAATCAGGACATAATGTCAGGGCTAGTAGCCCAAGTGGCACAGCTACATAAGCAGGGTCTGGAGCTGCTCATAGTCTCTTCCGGAGCCATAGCCGCCGGCAGGCATAAACTGGGACTGGCCAAGGAGCTTAGGGGTATTCCCTTCAAGCAGGTGCTGGCTTCAGTGGGGCAGAGTCGACTGATGAATGTCTACGAGCAACTCTTTGCCCAGCATAATATTACGGTGGCTCAAGCATTGCTGACCAAGGCTGACCTTGCCGACAGGGCTGGTTATCTCAATGCTCGCAATACCCTTTTGGCTCTACTGGAGCTTGGGGTGCTGTGCATTGTCAACGAAAACGATGTGGTAGCAGTGGATGAGATTCAGGAGGCTAAATTTGGCGATAACGACAACCTATCAGCTATGGTAGCTAATTTAGTTGATGCTGACCTGCTGTTAATTCTCACTGATATTACCGGACTATATACTGCTGACCCGCATCGTGACCCTAGTGCCCGTCTTATTCCACAGGTGGACAGGGTAGACTCAGAGATTGAGCGCCTGGTGACTGATGCGGCTGGCAATCTTGGCACCGGGGGTATGATTACCAAGATAGAAGCGGCCAAACTGGCTACCGCCTCAGGGGTAACAGTAATCATCGCTGATGGCAGGGAACCAGATATTATTTTGAAGCTGGCTACCGGTGATGTAGCCGGCACCCGTTTCCTACCAAGCACCAGCAAGCTGGAGAGTCGTCAGCGCTGGATGCTGAGCGGTCTTTCCACTAAAGGCAAGCTGGTGGTGGATTCTGGGGCAGCCCTGGCTCTAAGAAAACAGAAGCGGAGCCTGCTGTCAGCCGGCATTATACAGATTGAAGGTGAGTTTCAGCGTGGCGATATAGTTAATATCCATGACCCTCAGGGGTCTCGGCTGGGCTGTGGCATAACCAACTATAGCTCGGCTGATATTGCGGCTATTAAAGGAGTACACTCAAAGAAAATTGCCACCGTGCTTGGCTATGACTACGGCTCCGAGGTCGTGCACAGGAATAATTTGGTGGTGCTGTAGGTTAGGGAAGGCTAATTACCTATGGAGCAATAATCAGGGGAGCAAGGAAAATGGATGACATTATTACAAGTATGCGCATTAGTTTGGAAAATGCACGTGTAAAAGGTATTCCAGAGTACATAATAAAATTACAGGATAATTCCAATAGTAAGAATTTTGAGGACTTTCATCTTGAGGGTAAAGCAGCACTCATGTTTAGCAAAGCAGGTTTCTGTGTAACACTTCGGGAGTCTCCCGACTTAGCGCTCAGATTCAATAATGAACAATTCTACGCAGAAGTTAAACACTTTAGAGAGAAGGGGCAAGATGGAATTGACGCTGCTAAAATGAGTGGGCCTGGTGATGAATTAGTGCCGTATGGCGATACAATGCCGTTAGAAGGTAAGTGTGCATGGCAGCAGGTTTATGATGTGGCGAAAGACAAGATAGAAAAATATAAGGAACACGCCCCTTATATCCTGGTAATTGAGAGCAGCAGCACTAGTATTGAAGATACAGAGATAGATACGGCAATAAATAAGATTAACGAAGATGTTCGTTCCGGCAAATGTCACGAATTTGCGAAACTAAATGGTATTCTGTTGATAACAGTGGACTGGTTTAATATCACTCAAAGGCGAAAAGTATTTTTTCGCCGCACAAGTAATCCTGCTGTTTCAATTAGTCGTGAACTTTCCGGTTTGCTTGATAGGATTTGCCTTGGCTAGCCAATAATCTACAGCAGACCAATAATCGTGGAAGTCTTAGAGGGGCTTCGCCCCTCTCAAAAATCCTTCCCCTTCCCCTTAATAAGGGGAAGGGGATAAAGGGGATGGGGTTATGGATGAATTAAAGACCAATGTTCTTTACTTCGGCGACAATCTGGAAATATTGCGCAAGTATGTCCCCGATAACTCTATTGACCTGATATACCTAGACCCGCCCTTTAATAGCAAAAAGGACTATAACATCCTGTTCAAGGAAAACGGCGGGGTTGAGTCTGAAGCCCAGATAAAAGCCTTCACCGATAGCTGGCACTGGACACAAACGGCCCAGGATACCTACCATGAGATTGTGACCAAGGGGCCACTGAAGGTAGGCAAGCTGATTGGCGCCCTTCACGATTCCATAGGTGGTAACGATGTCATGGCATATCTGGTGATGATGACTATCCGGCTGGTAGAGCTTCACCGGGTTTTAAAACCCACCGGCTCCCTCTACCTCCACTGCGACCCCACTGCCAGCCACTACCTCAAGCTGGTGCTAGACCAGATATTTGGGCCGGCTAATTTCAGGAACGAGATTGTATGGAAGAGATTCAACTTTCATGCGGATGCAAGGCGATTTGGTAGACTGTCAGACAGGGTACTGTTCTACACCAAGAGATCCGATTATACATTTAATAGACTCAAAGTAGCCTTCTCAGATAAGTACGTCGAAAGTAAGTTCACACATGTGGATTCTGATGGAAGAAAATACCGCCTTGATAACTTAAACCCCCCAGGAGGACGCGGGCCTATCTATGAGTTCCACGGAGTTACGCAGCCATGGAGATTCACCAAGGATAAGATGTTACAACTCGAATCCGAGGACAGAATATACACAGGAAGTAAGGTAGCACAGCTAAAGCGATATTTGGATGAGCAGGAGGGTCAAGCAGTCCATGAGTTATGGACAGATGTCGCGCCAATGAACTCGCAAGCTAGAGAAAGGCTCGGCTATGATACACAAAAACCTCTTGCTCTGCTGGAGCGCATTATTAAAGCCAGCTCTAATGAAGGTGATATTGTCCTTGACCCATTCTGTGGGTGCGGGACGGCGGTAGTTGCTGCCCAGAAGCTGAACCGGCACTGGATAGGGATTGATGTTACCTACCTTGCCATCAACCTAATCTGTAACCGACTGAGGGACAGTTTTCACATTGAAGCCGAGGTTGACGGTGACCCCAAGGACGTTGGCGGGGCCAGAGCCCTAGCCCACAAGAAACCAAATGGCCGATACCAGTTCCAGTGGTGGGCAACAGCTAAGGTTCTCGCCCGGCCAGCCGGCGAGAAAAAAAAGGGTGCCGACAAAGGTATTGATGGCATAATAACGTTCCAGCATGACCGAAAGGGCACTTACAAACGTGCGGTGGTGCAGGTAAAGAGCGGACACGTCGGGGTCGCTTCAATTCGAGAGCTCAAGACTGTAGCTGCTAATGAAGCTATCGGTGTCTTGATTACCCTTGAACCGCCGACGGAGCCAATGAAAGTAGAGGCTATTTCTGCTGGTTTTTATCAGTCGGAACTATATTCAGACAGGAAACACCCTAAAATACAGATATTGACCATAGAGGAGCTTTTACAGGGTAAGACGGTTGATATGCCCCCACAGACACAGACCAGCATAACCTTTGCCAAAGCACAGAAGATACCCCAAAAGGAAGGGGAGCAACTACCTATGGACTAAGGGAGTATTAGAGTGTAGCCCCTCTCAAAAATACTTCACGAGTTACGGAGAGCACTATGGTAGTTAAGATTGTAACTGATAGCACCTCGGACATCTTACCTGAAGTTGCCAATGCTTTAGGCATTACAGTTGTGCCGGTTTACGTTCGGTTTGGTGACGAGGTTTACCGAGATGGAGTGGACATAAGTAACGACGAGTTCTACCACAAGCTGGCTACCTCATTTGTGCATCCGGCTACGTCACAGCCAACGCCAGAAGATTTTGTGCGGGTATACTCTGATTGCTCCAGGGAGGCTGATAGTATTATATCTATTCATATCTCGGCCAAGGTCAGTGATACTTATAATTCAGCCCTGCAGGGCAAGAAGATAGCGAAAGGAAAATGTCAAATTGAAGTCGTTGACTCCTATGTTACTTCGGTCGGCTTAGCTTTGATAGTTATGGCAGCAGCTAGGGTAGCCAGAGCAGGAGGCAGCTTGCTGGAGGTTTTTGAGGAGACACGGAAGGCTGTTAGCCAAGTAGGTATGGTTGCACTTGTTAACACAATGAAATATTTAGTTTTGGGTGGGCGGCTCAACAAGGCAACAGCGGTGGTGGCCAGCATACTAGACATAAAACCTTTACTTACTCTCGACAATGGCGAGATTGTACGGGCAGGCTTAGTACATACATATCCACAGGGGATGGATAGACTATATAAGTTTGTAGAAAGCAACCCAAATATTCAAGATTTGGCCATTGCCTATAGTACCATACCTGAACAGGCTAGCCACCTGAAGGCACGACTAGGTTCTATCTTTCCTGATAACAATATCTATGTCACTCAGCTAAGTGCTGGTCTAGGAGTTCATGTTGGTCCGGGAGTTTTAATCGTAGCTCTCCGGCAAAGAGGATAGTAGAGGGTTACCATATAATAAGGAGTTGAGCTATGAAAACAGCGACTGAAGAACTGGGAGTAAAGGGGAAGGCAGCTAAGACAGCTTCTCGGCGGCTGGCTTACCTTTCTACTGAGGTCAAGAATAAGGCTTTAGCCAGAATCGCTGATGACCTGATAGCTAAGAAGGATAAAATACTGGCGGCTAATGAAATGGACTGCAAGGAAGCCGAGGCATCAGGGATGAATGCGGCTATGCTTGACCGATTGATGCTCTCCACCAGCCGCCTTGAGGCTATCGCCCAAGATGTGCTGGCAGTGGCCGCCCTCCCTGACCCGGTGGGCGAGGTGTTTGATATGCGCACCCTGCCTAACGGTCTGCTGATAGGTAGAAAGCGGGTTCCTTTCGGGGTAATCGGGGCTATCTATGAGAGCCGGCCCAACGTTACTATAGACATCTCCATCCTCTGCTTGAAGTCGGGTAATGCCATCATCCTGAGGGGTGGTAAGGAGGCGATACACTCCAACAGCGCCTTAGCCAGCGTAGTTCAGGATGCTACCACCAGGGCTGGAGTGCCTGAGGGAGCGGTGCAGTTCATTGAGAACACTGACCGAGTCCTGATTAATCACCTGCTCAAGATGAAAGACACTATTGACCTGATTATCCCGCGGGGTGGAGCCGAACTGCAAAAAAGTGTTGCCGAAAATGCCACTATGCCGGTGATTAGCGGTGGCATTGGTGTTTGCCATACCTATGTTGACCAGAGCGCCGATATGGCTAAAGCAGTGGCTATAGCCTTTAATGCCAAGGTGCAGCGACCTTCAGTGTGCAACGCCCTGGATACGCTATTGGTTCAGGCTGATGTTGCCCAGAGCTACCTGCCCCTAGTGGCGGCTGAGTGGGCCAAGGCTGGAGTAGAGATGCACTGCGATGAACGAGCCCTGTCCATCCTTAAGGCGGACTCTTCTTTAAGGCTGGCACCGGCTACAGAGGAAGACTGGGGCAAGGAGTTTCTGGCACTGGTGGCGGCAGTCAAAGTGGTGGATTCTCTGGATGAGGCACTGGAGCATATTGCGCACTATGGCTCAGGAGCAGATGAGGCTATTGTCACTGAGGATTATAGTGCCGCCACGCGCTTCCTTAATGAAGTGGATGCAGCTTGTGTCTATGTCAACGCCAGCACCCGTTTCACTGATGGTGGGCAATTTGGGCTGGGGGCAGAGGTCGCCATCAGCACCCAGAAAATGCATGCCCGAGGTCCGATAGGGTTAAAGGAATTAACCACCTATAAATGGATTATCTTTGGCAGCGGGCAGGTGCGTCCCTAGATAAGAGCGAATTAGCTCAAGGCATTCTACGAACAAAGGGAACCCCTATGCCCAAGGAAACAGCCAGGAACATACAGACGCTCCCCATAATAAGTACCGTTAGTGGCGCGCCGATGACATCAGCTAGTGGTCCCATGATCATAGTGCCTAAAGGCATAAGCCCGCGGTCAAGCATATAAAACCCCATCACCCGTCCGTGCAGTTCCGGAGGGGCAATCTCCAGTAAGCCAATGTTGGT